>SAMEA104315428__coassemble_753_pt1 | contig 103739 bp, 91 predicted proteins | sample SAMEA104315428__metabat2_low_PE_039 | metagenome-assembled genome bin SAMEA104315428 (sample SAMEA104315428) | gut metagenome | biome: Monkey gut; feature: monkey-associated habitat; material: faeces | place: China | collected 2013
TTATATTAAAAATTCCGAATAACTATGCTGCTTGGTTGATTTCAGTAATCAAATAATTTGCAATCCATTCCATATCTTTGTTTGCTGCTGCTGCATTTTTCAAGAAATCGATTGAAGAGTGACCGATTCTAATTAAAGTCATAGCGACAACACCACGAACACTTCCTGTTACAACAGTGAGGTTTCTGACCAATTCGGGAACAGCCTTTTCACCGAAGTTTACGAGTTCGTTTTCAAGCATATTTTTGCTTTTGTTATCCGCATTTTCCAACTTTGTCAAAATATCAGCAACTGAGTTATTCATTTTACACCTTTCAATATTCTTATTATGTTTAGATTATAAACCGAAATTTTTAATTTTACGGGATTTTAATATAATCTTTATATGAATATTAAAACCCAATAGCCACGGGGATTTTTAAGATTTTAAATCCGTAAAAACCCTCATTCAAATGAATGAGAAATTCAAATTATCCGCCATGACAGTTCAAAACATTATACAAAAGTCTGTTTTTTTGCCCTCGAAAAAGATTTACACTCAAACTGTCAACGAAAGGAAAGGGAAATGTCCGTTCATCAAAATCCAAACGAAATGAACGCAAAATACGAATTTAAGAATATCAATAAGGAACTGGTAGATTGGCTTGAGAGAGAATCGCTCGAAAATAATTGTCGTGTAGAAAAAAAAGAGTGGAAAAGCAAATATAACAGTTACGTCGTATATGACTACGAACCTTTCTGTTCGGACGGATTTGAGATAAATGTGACGATTTCGTCATACGACATAAATTATGTCAATTTTCTCAAATTTCTCTTTGAAAACAAGGTCAGGACAATAGAATTTTTGAAAGGTTGTCTGACCGCATAAGCCCCAAAGTCAAACACCGTATTCTTTCGGGTTATCTGCTTATTGACGAAATAGAGGCTGTTTTCAAAGCAAAAGTGTCGGTAGTCACCGACACTTTTTGTTTTTAAAATTTGATTTTTAGGAAAATTCCTCTAAAAATTTTCTTCAACTATTTTTTCAAGGAAGATGTTGTAGAACGCAAAAAGTTTCTCAATTTGACCAATTTTCTTTTATCTTTCATTTGGCTGATATAAATACCGACGAAAATCAACAGGCAAGCCAAAATTTGCGTAAGGTTGAATGTTTCTCCGAGGAAGAAACAGCCGAAACAAATTGATGAAATCGGCAATGTATATAAGAAAGGCGACGCCTTACTTGCCGAAAGAGTGCAAAAACCGTAGTTATAAAGAGCGTATGAAACAACCGTCAAAACACCCAAATAAAGTAAAATCGGCAAACTTTCATTCATAACGAGAACAAAACTTCCATGCTTATAAATATTTAAACAGACGAAAAATACTAACCCCAAAATAACCTGCGAACCAGCAAGAAAGAACGGAGGATATTTATCCATAAGATATTTTGTCGTGATAACGCTTGTAACAGTAAGGATTTCAGCACAAAGTTCGAGAGAATTTCCCAAAATCGGTCTTGGTGCGAGTTCGTTAACATCAGAGCCGACAGAGAGTACAATAGAGCCTATAATCCCCATAAATACACCGATGTAGGCAATTTTCGGCATGTGCTCTTTTAAAATTATCCTTGCAAAAATGATAATCAAAATCGGTTCTAACGAACTGACAACACCCGCTTGCCCCGAAGAAGTAAATCTTAGAGCATGCGTTTCAAACAAAAAATAAAGGCATGGCTCGCAAATCGTCATTAAGAGCAAAAATTTATAGTCGATTTTGTCAACATGCAAGTCCTTATAAACCGTGCAAAAAAACGGTAAAAAGAGAATTGCTGAGATAAGCATTCTCAACGTTATCATCTCAATTTCACTGTAATAATTAAGGCAAACCTTCATAGCAGTAAGCGTCGTGCCATATAAAGTCGTCGCTAAAATTAATGAAATATATGCAAATGTTTCATTCTTATTACAGTTATTGAGTAAAAATCTTTTCATTTCATACAACAAACCAAATTTGATAACTTACACATGATGAAATAAAAACAATTTTAAATCAACATGAAAAATTTTTTCAAAAAAAATAAAATTTTTGCTTGTAAAGAATTTAATTTTGGTTTAATATAAATTCACAAAAGAAATATTTTGTAATACACAAAACTTATCAAATTAGTCAAGAAGTAATACAAAGGATTAGATAGAAGGCATAAATTATGACTGAAAAAGAAACAGATATGCAGGAACAACAAGATTCTCGTCAAAAGATTTTGGTAGTTGACGATGAAGCAAGTATCAGAAGAATCTTGGAAACCCGATTAAAAATGATTGGCTACGACATCATAACAGCAGCGGACGGAGAAGAAGCAATAGCTTCATTCAACAAAAATAATCCGGACTTAATCGTTTTAGACGTAATGATGCCGAAAATTGATGGCTACGGTGTAGTTAGAGAAGTCAGAAGAACATCTGATGTTCCGATTATCATTTTGACAGCATTAGGTGATGTTTCCGAAAGAATTACAGGCTTGGAACTCGGTGCCGATGACTATGTTATCAAACCTTTCAGCCCGAAAGAATTGGAAGCAAGAGTTAAAGCGGTTCTCAGAAGAACAAACAACAAAGAATCTGTCGTTCCGACAGGCAAAGTTGCTAAAAACGTTATCACAACAGGTAACATCAAAATCGATACCGCAAGACGCCAAGTATTCAGAAAGAACGAACGTATCAGACTTACAGGTATGGAATTCAGTTTGCTTGAACTTTTGGTCAACAACTCAGGTCAAGCATACTCGAGAAACGAAATCTTGCAACACGTTTGGGCTTATCCGCCGGATCACAGAATCGATACAAGAGTTGTCGATGTTCACATTTCAAGATTGCGTTCAAAATTGGAAGCCGATCCAGCAAACCCCGAACTCATTTTGACAGCAAGAGGTATCGGTTACATGTTCCAAAGAATTGCGTAAGTAATTTTTCAGAATTTATGAATTTATCAAGCCCACTCAAAAAGAGCGGGCTTTTTAAATGCCGTTTTAAATGTCAATTACACCAATTACGCCGTTTTCATTAAAAATTTTCTAAAATTTTAACGGCTGAAAATCTTTGACTATAAACCTTTCAGGCAAAATCATAAATCCGTCCTCAAACGGACAAAAAAATCACGAAACGCCAAAGAGCATTTCGTGATTAATTTTCGAGTTTTATTGCTTATTGTTCAACATTTTCTTTTGTTGGATTTTTTTCAATATCGCCGCTATTATCGAGCAATGTTTTGATGAGTTTTTTAGCGGTTCTTTCGTCTGAAATCGTTGCGTTGCCGCCTATACAACCGCCATCGCAACACATAACTTCGACCAAGTTGCCCTCTTCACATTTGCCTGTTTGAGCGTATTTTTTGAGTTGGCGAATTGAATCTTTATTCAAGCCGTTAATTGCCGTCGGACGAGTTTCGCAGCCTGCACAGAACTTAACCGCTTCAGCGACGCCGCCTGTTACGGGGAAGTTACGACCTTGTTTTGACGGTTCAACATCGACTTTTTCTTCTTCGCAACTTGTAATTTCGATATGCAAACCGATAAACAAAGCACCCAATTCTGCTGTATTCAAGACATAATCAACGTTTTCGTTAGAGAATGCTTCTTGTTTTTTTGCAACGCAAGGGCTGACAAAAATGTTGATAGCATTGGGGTGTTCACGTTTTGCAATTTCTGCCGTGTAATACATCGGAGTTTTTGTATCCGATTTGTACTGTTCAATTTCGGGCAAATGTTTCTTTGTAAATTCATTGTAGCCCGCACAGCAAGAAGTTGTCATAAAAGGTTGCCCCTCTTCAAGTCTTTCTTCAAGTTCTTTTGCTTCGTTTTTGATAGTAACGTCAGCACCTTGAGCGACTTCATAAACGTGAGTAAAGCCGACCTTTTTCATTGCTGATTTAAGTTGTCCGATAGTTCCGGGAAATTGACCGACAACAGCAGGGGCAAACATCAATGTGAGTTCTTTTTCAGCCTTTAAAAGTTTCAAAACTTCGATAAGTTGGCTTTTTTCGTGAACTGCACCAAACGGACATTTAGAAACGCAACGTCCGCAAGAGATACATTTGTCAAAATCGATTTTCGCCGTACCGTCTTCGTTCTTTTCAATTGCATTAACGGGGCAATTGTCTTCGCAAGGAACAGCAACTTTAACGATTGCATTATAAGGGCATGCGTTGATACACATTTTGCAAGCCTTACATTTTGTCGAATCGATTACAGAGTGTCCGTTAACAATTTCTATTGCACCAAATTTGCAGGTAGAAACGCAAGGTCTTGCAACGCAGCCTTGGCATAAGTCAGTAACGTGAATACGTTTCGGGACGCAAGCCTTACATGCCGCTCCAAGTACCGTCAACGGATTTTTTTCCGGTTCTTTTCTTTCCAATGATTTTTCAGCATATTCTGACAAAGAAACAGTTTCATCATCATCTTCAATGGCAAAGCCCAAGCCGGCAATGACTCTGTCCTTTAAGATTGCTCTTTCCTTGTAAATACAACATCTGAAAGGAACTTCCGCTCCTTTCGGACGCATATCATAAGGAATTAATCTTGCTTGTTTTTCAAAATTTTCTGAAAAAAACGCTTTTACTATTCTTACTAAAATTTCTTTTTTTAAGTGAATTGAATTAGTGCTCATTTAACTGTCTTTCGATTTCTTCTACAACCTTTTCAACGGTTGCTTCCTGTACTATTACATCATTAACTTTTACATAAGGTGCTTTTGAATATTCTCCCGAGGAAGAACACAGACCGAGGCATGCCATACCTGATACTTCTGCTTTGTCTTTAAATTTTCTCGGAACCAAATCGGTTAACCTCTGTAAATTAGAAGACCCCATTACGAAACATGTTGTTCCCATACAAACCTTAACATCAACTTTCTTCATTACAACCTCACATAAATTTAACTGACACTTTTTTCATGTATTTATTTTCCAAAACATCTTTCATTTTTTTGATAATGTTTTTTCTAACCTCAATTTCAATCGGCATGTTGGGGTCATAATGAGCCTGATTAATTTTTGCCCCGACCATGAATTGAATACAATCTGAGTTTAACATAAAATCAATTAATTTTCCTGCTGCATCTTTTGAAATTATACCTTTTTCCAAATCATCGAGTGTCTTTGTTAAGGTCAAAATACCCTCAGTGACAAGGTCAACGCCCTCCATATATGAAATTGCAGGTAATTTTCCAATGTTAAGGGACATTTCAACTTTTATCGGAATGTTTAATTCTCTCGATATAAGTGAAGCAGTCGTGCCGCCGCATATCGCCTTTTTCCCTTTGAATTTTTTGAATACATTTGCATAATAACTGTCTTTATCCTGATAATAAGGCGGCCCCGTGAAGATTAACGAATTTCTCGGCGTTCTAAAATATACGCACGCACAAGAAACATCATCTTTCGGCTTACCGTCAGGTTCTGTCAAAATCGCTTGTCTTACAACCGTTTTGCTCAAATCACGACTTGAAACATTCGGCTCTTCCGCCAAACGTTCTTTTACAATTTTTATCAAGCCTTCCCGTCTTAATCCCAATTTAAGTTGTTTTGTTCCAAGAGCAGCCTGAGTTACGCCATCAGAGCAGAATACAAGTCTGTCGCCCTCATCAAGTTTTAAATTATAAATGTGCATGTGGCGATTTGGAAAGGCTTTTGAGGTAATTACCGTAAATTCTGGCTCCATAACCTCGCCGTTATGAATCCATAAAAATTGAGGATTTCCCTCTTCAACAATCTTTACATGCCCGTCATCATCGCAATCCATTGCGGAGAATGTCGAGTAACTTATTTTTCTCACCTGACAGACGGGAAGAGAGTTCAGCACGATTTCGCATGCCTTTTCGATATTAGTTTCCGCCTCAATAAATTTCAGCAACATAGTAGCGGTCATCGACGCCAATATGTTTGCCTTAACGCCGCTTCCGAGTCCGTCCGACAAAACGGCAATCAATCTTCCGGAATCGGTGTATCTTTTGGACGTAAAGTAGTCACCGAATGCGTTTTGATTATATTTTTTTTCCTGATAACAATCAATATCGATAAACATTATTTATCTCCATTGTCCGCCGAATAATCTTCTGCAATCGAACTTAACAGTTTTTCGGTTTCGACCATGTGTTCGCCCAAAAGGCATGCAATTTCCTGAACTGTTGCAATATTTTTCGTAATAACTTCTCTTGCCTTTATCGCAATTTTTTCTCTGTCGGTTTCATTCGCCGTAACATCAGTAATTACCGCACCGACAACCTCATTTTCCTCAATAACAAACGCATTGATGTCGTACAATTTATGTTTATCGGGATAATGTTCTTTGTGAATATCCACGCCTGTTTTAAGCATTTTTTTGAAAATATCGGAGAAAGGAACAATTCTGTCAATTGCTGCACCTTTCAAGCCCTCTTCTCTATCCGCAAAAATATCATACATATCTTCGCAGAACATGTGCATAAACATGTCGTTTGACTCGATAATGTTCATTTCCTTATCGACCATAACAATCGCTGCGGGCATGCATCTGAGCATTGCCGCTGATTTTTTCATCGCCGATTTTCTCATATAAGAAACGCACATTGACGGTTCCGCATCGCCCGAAAGCAATGCACAAGCCAAATCCCGACAGGTTCCGTATCCGCAGCCGCCGCAATTTAACTCATCTTCTTCCCTTGTTTTGCCTATTCTCTTCATCGCCTCAGTAATTTCATCAGGAGAATAACTGTGTTTTTCAACAGGAATAGGCTCAAAGTCTTCTTCCACAACAGTTGTTGCTTTTTGAGGAATTTCATCTCTGAATTTCACTTTCGACAAAATCTCGGAATTGATTGTAATTCCTGATTTCTTTGCCGCTTTGCAAGGTCCGTTTACACAACCTGTATCGCAAGAGAGTGCTTCCAAAAATATTTTCTTGTTAATTTTTTCTTTCTTTAATCCCGCAAGTGCGTTATCAAAAGGTTTTATACCGCTTACGCTGATTAAGACAGTATCGCTGTCTATGCCCGTCAACTTAATAGTTTCGTTCATTCCGCCCTCAATCGGGTACAATGCACCCTCTCGAGATTCTTCGGGAATAAACTTGTCTTCTTTTGTGACAATAATGTCATCGAGCTGAACATACTCTTCTTTAATCCAATAATTCAATTCCGCATAAGTTAATGATGCGTCAATCAAATCCTGATGTTTGTCGGATTCGTTTTTCTTGCCGATACAAGGTCCGATGAAAACAATTGCAATATTTTCGCCATATTTTTCTTTCAAAAATTTGGCATGGGTCAAAGCAGGAGATGCAAACGGTGTGATATTTTTCGCAAATTCGGGCTTATATTTTCTGATATAATCCACGATTACGGGGCAAGCACTTGAAATATAAAGTCCGTTGCCGTGTTCTTTCATATACTCTGCCGTTTTAATGGAAACTTCCTGAGCACCCAATGCCGTTTCACTGACCGCCGTAAATCCTAATTTTTTCAAAACGGCAATCAATCTTGCAGGCTCAAAATCGTATAGACCCGCCCAACTCGGTGCAAGCGATACATAAACCTGTTTTTGAGCCAAAAGTAAAGTTTTGACTTTTTCAATATCATTTCTTACCCGTTTTGCATTGGCAGGACATACCGTAACGCAATGACCACAAGCAATACAACGGTCACTGATAACCGACGCATTGCCGTTTTTGATTTTGATTGCTTTTACGGGACATTCTCGAACACACTTGTAACAATCGTGACATTCGTTTTTCAACGTGTAAACCGGATAAAGAAAATTACTCATTTTTCAAACCTTCTAAATATTCCATAACCTTATTCAAGTCATTAGTACATTCGTCGTTTATGTAAAAATTCGGTCCTTTTTCGCATACGTTTTCACATCTTGCTCCGTAAAGTTCCACCTTGGCATCTAAATTGTTATTGCTAATGTATTTTTCTATAATCTCCGCATTCTTGTCATTTCCTCTTGCAAAGCAAGCACTTCCCATGCAGATTCTTATTTCCTTTGTCATTTCTACCTCATAAATTTTTTGATATATATTATATCTCAAAATTTCGTCTGTGTTTAGTGTTTTATTAAAATAAAAGCGGGTTTCGTCTTAATGACGAAACCCGCTTGAATACGATATCTTAGACTATACCATTGTAAGCATTGAGGAAGATTTCCTTGATTTCGCTCATCAACGGATAAGCGGGGTTTGCACCTGTACATTGGTCGTCGAATGCTCTTTCAACCAATATGTCAAGGTTTTCCATAAATTCTTTTTCATCAACGCCAAATTCTTTAATTGATTTCGGAAGATTGATATCCGTCATCAATTTATCAATTGCATCGATAAGAAGTTTGACTTTTTCATCATCGTTCTTACCGCCCAAGTTCAATTCGTCCGCAATTTGACCGTATTTTTCTTTAGCACAGGGGTACTTATATTGCGGGAAGATTGCTTGTTTAGACGGTGTGTCTGATGAGTTGTATTTGATGATTTGTCTGATTAACAATGCGTTTGCAACACCGTGAGGAATGTTGTACATAGCACCTAATTTGTGAGCCATTGAGTGGCACAATCCTAAGAATGCGTTTGCAAATGCCATACCGGCGATTGTTGCTGCATAGTGCATTTTTTCTCTTGCTTTCGGGTTGTTTGCACCTTCGTGGTATGAAGCAGGTAAATACTTGAATACCAATTTTGTTGCTTCTAAAGCATTTGAATTCGTGAAGTTTGTTGCCATACAAGATACATACGCTTCAACTGCGTGAACGAGTGCGTCGATACCTGATGCAGCAGTCAAACCTTTCGGCATACCGTCAACAAAATTCGGGTCGATGATTGCCATATTCGGTGTCAATGCATAATCAGCGATTGCATACTTGTAGTGTGTCTTTTCATCTGTGATGATTGAGAACGGTGTAACTTCTGAACCTGTACCTGATGTAGTCGGGATACATACCATTGTTGCCTTCTTACCAAGATCAGGGATTTGGCAAATTCTTTTTCTGATATCCATAAATCTCATTGAAATATCTGAGAAGTTTGTATCAGGTTGTTCATAAAGTAACCAGATAATCTTACCTGCGTCCATCGGTGAACCACCACCAAGTGAGATAATCAAATCAGGTTCGTAAGGTTTAACAATTGCCATTGCTTCTTTGATTGTTGCAATTGTCGGGTCAGGTTTAACATCGAAGAAGATTTGATAATCAATGTTCAATTCATCTAACACGTTTGTAATGTTGTAAACCGCACCTGAGTTGAACAAGAATCTATCTGTTACGATAAATGCTCTCTTCTTGCCTTTGAGTTCTCTGAGTGCCAAATCAACCGCACCACGCTTGAAATATACTTTCGGCGGAACTTTGAACCATAACATATTTTCTCTCCTTTCGGCTACGGTTTTGTAATTTAACAAGTTTTCAACTCCAACGTTACCGCTGACTGCGTTACCGCCCCAAGAACCGCAACCTAATGTCAATGACGGTTCTAATTTGAAGTTGAATAAGTCACCGATACCGCCTTGTGATGACGGAGAGTTGATTAACAAACGACAAGTCGGGAGTTTCTTAGCAAAGTAGTCAACTCTTTCTTGTGTTCTTGTATCGGTATATAATGCGGCTGAGTGACCCGCACCGCCCAAAAGGACTAAATCATGTGCCATATCTACGGCGTGTTCGTAATCTTGTGCTCTGTACATTGCCAATACAGGTGACAATTTTTCGTGAGCAAACGGATCTTTTACGTCAACTTCTTTTCTTTCTGAAATCAAAACTTTTGCCTTAACAGGAACTTCAACGCCTGCGAGTTCTGCAATTTTGTGAGCAGGTTGACCTACGATTGCAGGGTTTACCGTTCCGGCAGGTGTCAAGATAATCTTAGCTACCTTTTCTGATTCCTTCTTGTTCAAGAAGTATGCACCACGGTATTCAAATTCTTTTTTAACTTCATCATAAACACTGTCAACAATAGTAACAGATTGTTCTGATGCACAAATCATACCGTTATCAAATGTTTTTGACATCAAAATGTAAGATACTGCCATTTTGATTTCTGCTGTTTCATCAATGATTGCAGGAACGTTTCCGGGGCCTACACCTAATGCAGGTTTACCTGATGAATATGCTGCCTTAACCATTGCCGGACCACCTGTTGCCAAAATGCAATCAATGTCGGGGTGGTGCAAAAGTGCGTTTGACAATTCCATTGACGGAGCATCAATCCAACCGATGATGTCTTTCGGTGCACCTGCTTCAACTGCTGCGTTCAAAACAACTCTTGCTGCTTCAATCGTGCATGCTTTTGCTCTCGGGTGCGGTGAGAAAATTATTGCGTTTCTTGTTTTCAATGCAATCAATGATTTGAAAATTGCAGTTGATGTCGGGTTTGTTGTAGGAATGATACCTGCCAAGATACCCAAAGGTTCTGCAACAATCTTTGTTCCGTTAACTTTATCTTCTTTAATAATACCGCATGTTTTTGCGTTTTTGTGTTTGTTGTAAATATATTCTGAAGCAAAGTGGTTTTTGATAACTTTATCTTCAACAATGCCCATTCCTGTGTCTGCAACAGCCATCTTTGCAAGCGGGATACGAACTTTGTCAGCGGCAGTCGCTGCTGCTTTGAAGATTTTATCAACTTGCTCTTGAGAAAATTTTGCATATTCTCTTTGAGCAGCCTTTACTCTCTCAACTAATTCGTTGAATGATTCAATATTATCAACCAACTTAGTTTCTTCTGCGGTGTTAGTGTTTTTCTTCGGCATAAGCCCTCCTTTAAATCGTGATTAATTTCACCAATCAACAATATATTTCAATGGCAATGTTTCGTCAAGTGTTGGTATTACACTCTTTAACAAATCTTCATATCGTTATTAAAATCACGAATTAACAGACTATTCGTGATTAATCTTTCAAATTGCCAAAACGGGCAATTGACAAGATTTTTGGACAAAAAAAAAGGGGAACATGCCCCTTAAAAAATACAAATAAAATTATTTTTTCAACAATAAATATTTTCTACCCTCTTTTATGACGGTTGCTTTTGAGGGAAGTTCATCGAAATTTTTCTTTCTGATAATAATTATGTTATTGGGTTCTGAAATTACGTGAACAAAATCTTCTTCAGGAATATTAAACACTGCCTGTTTACCCGAATAATAAAGCAGGCTGTATCTTTTGCCCGTTTTAAAAGTATATATGTTTAAATGATTATCCTTTGCATATTGAGCAAATTCGACGAGGTCATTTTGTCCGAAACGATAATTCATCTCCAAGATTTTATCGTAAGCAAACCCGCTCAACGAAGCCATAAACAGGATATAAGACGCCAACAAAAGTTTTCGATTATCTTTTTTAATCGCAACAAGTCCGAGGACAGGAAATACGACAACCGTAAAAATTACGGGGAGAGCGATTGTTTGAAAATCACCTTTAATCGGTTCAGGGAGAAAATTAATTGTCACAGCAAAGCCAATGCCTGCCACGACAAGAAGGTAATTAAAAATCTCAGAAGAAATTTCTATACATTTTTTATGGTCACAATTTTCTATATATTCAAGCCAATATTTAGCGATAATCACCGCCAAATAAGGATAAATCGGAATGATATAAGTAATTAATTTTGTTCCCGAAGAAGAGAAGAACAAGAGAGTCACAATTGCCCCAATCAAACATAACGAGAGAAATTTCGACTCTTCATTCATTTCTTCAAATTTTGGAATTGAAATATTTTTGAAACCTTTAAAGTTTTTAAGTTTTGAAAGTTTTTCGACAATCAAGGCTATAAACGAGTGAGCGAACGGAAGTGTACCCCACAAAATGACGGGGATAAAATACAAAAGCGGACGTTCTCTGTGGATTACATCAGAGCCTAAAAACCTTGCAATATGGTGTTTTATGATATATTCATCAAAAAACAGAGGATCATACATCGAAAGCATCAATTTATGCCAAGGAATAACAACGGCAAAGAACATCAGCAAGCCGACGAGAAAATATTGCGGTTTAAAATATTCTTTCAATTTTTTTGTATAAAGTCCTGCCACGAACATTATGCCGAAAGGAACGGCGATTGCGGGAATGCCCTTGCCAAGCACACCAAGAGCCGAAAAGAGATAAAATCCCAACCAATAAAATTTCTTTTGTTTTTCCTCAGCCGAAAACGTCATAAATCCGCACAACACGGAGATTGTAACCATTGCACCAAGCAAAATATCCAAAATAGCCGTTTTTGACAAAATCAAAAATTCCGCCGAACATAACAAAACGAGGGCGGAAATTGTTGCCAATTTTGTATTTTTGGTAAATTTTTTCGTTGTAAAAAACAAGACCAACGCTGTTAAAATGCCTTCAACGCAACCGGGGACTCTTGCAGTAAACTCATTTACGGCATTGAAAATCGCAAAGGAAACATTTTCGAGCCAAAAATACAGAGGCGGTTTTTCAAAGAAATATTCCCCGTTCAAAAACAGTGTCATATAATCGCCTGTTTCCCGCATATAGCGTGACATATCGACATATCTTGTTTCATCAACATCAAGTAATTTAAAATTTCCCAAATTATGGAAATATAAAAAATAAGTAACAATCACCACACTGAGTACAAACAGGGCGTTTCGATGTTTTTCATAAAATTCTTTCAACATATCTGTCCTTTTTCAAAACTTCCAACTCAATACTATACTGACATAAACTCCATGTAAAGCAGCGATTTGCAAATAACAAAAGGTGACTTATTAAGCCACCTTTTCGTTGTCAAATTAACCTTGTTTCAGATATTTTGCATCTTTAATTTTCATTGCAAAATACGGAACGTTGCCGTCTTTCGAGCGAATGAACAAAACGAACGGTTTATTGAAATAATAAAGTTTTTGCGGTTCATGCGGTCTTAAAGCGGTTGTTCTGATTCCCATCATTGCTTCGTTTTTGATTTTTGCACCCGTATTATCGAGGCTGAATTCAATGACTTCAAGTGCTGTATCGATAACGATATTGCTGCCGACAATCGGTTTGCCCGTCAATTCGTTATAATTGATTTCCTTTGTAAAATCGATGAACGGAACGAGCAATTTTGAATTTTTGTCAAAATCCAAACTCATATTTTTCGACAATTTTTCGGCATAAAATTTATCCCAAATTGCCAAAACGGGTTCATCAGATTCCGAAGTCAACAAAATAATTTCGTCGCCTGTTTTCGTCAAAAGTCTTACGGCATAATCGTTTTTGTCATTGTAATAAACAGGAATTACCTGATGAGCAAATTTGCTTTGATTTTTCATAGTTCCAAACATTTTGTAGTAAGTTGTTGATTTTTTTTCCGCAATAAAAGGCACAGGCGGAAGTTGCTCAAAAACTTTCGGGAAATATATGTCTTTTTTGAACATACAATACAAAACTTTATGAACTTTGTCATCTTTTTTAAGCCAAGAAACTCTATCGAGTAATTGACTTTTTTCGTTAAATTTTTTCTTTAAATCTTTTTCAATGGTCTTTTTGGTTTTGACAGTTTGAGGAGCGATTGTTTTGTAATAATCCTTTTCGGACAACATTTTATCCGTCAAACGTTTTTGGTTGAATTCATCAACAATCTGAGGATTTCCGCCAACAAATTCGACTTTGTGTCCGATAACTTTATCAGAAAAATCGTTCCAAATTAACTGAAATGCAGGCGTGAAAAAATCCTGAAATTGATTATATTCATTCATTTTAACCGTTTCCTTCGCTTTTTCGCTCTTTGTCGGAAAAGCATCAACCCTGTTTCTATCCGTCAATTTTCCGCAGCCTGCCAAAAGTATCAACGAAAAAATTGCAACAGATGCAACCGTAAAAAAAGTTTTCTTCATATTTTCTCCTTATTTTCGGGCTAAAACCACGAAACTACCGATTTTGACTTGTGTCTGTTGACAATACCTGTCTTGTAATATTGCTTGAAATTCTTGTCTAAGTCTTCGTTAAGTCGTTTAATCTCATTTTCTACTTTTAAACGAATTTGCTCCATTAATTCATCGTCCGCATCAGCAGGAACATCAATCGGTTCACCGTATAAAGAAACCGTCTTTGAATGAACAATCGGAATTTGCAACTTATCCCACGAGTTTACCGTAACAGTAAACAACGGCGTGGTTTTCCAAGCCATCGGAACAATCTTCGCTCCGCCTAACTTAGCAATCTCAACACAACCTTTTTTGACAACTCCGACAGGACCTCTCGGACCGTCAACAGCCAAAAATGCCGACGCTCCCGCCTTAACCTTGTCTATCATTTCAAGTGCAGCAGCAGCCCCGCCTCGTTTTGAAGAACCTCGAACTGCGTTAATTCCGACTCTTCCGCCCGCTTCCGCAACTAAATCGCCATCTCGAGAATAACTAATCATTGAATATAAATTTTCACGATTTAAAACAGCATAAGCACCGCACTGCTGCGAGTGCATAATCGCAAAAACATACTTCTTTCCGTCTGACATATCAGGGTGATTTACGTTCTTGAATACAACACAATATGAGTTAATAAAAAATAAAACTTGTCCGAAAAAACAACCTACCCTCGAAAGAAGGTACTTTTTTAATGATTCGTTTTTATCTCTTTTTCGTGCCATATCACCCTCGTTATTAGTATAAAAAATGCGGCAAGGCATAAATGTCTTGCCGCAAAAAATTTAGAACTATGCGTTCAAATATGATTTTACTTCGTTGGGAAGGTTTTTAGCATCTAATTTGATGCCGGGTCCCATCGTAGTAGTCAAGTAAACTGATTTGAGGTATGTACCTTTTGCTGCTGACGGTTTTGCTTTGATAATCGCTTCAGCAAATGTTACAAAGTTTTTCATCAAATCTTCAGTCGAGAATTGTGCTTTTCCAACGGGGCAGTGAATCATACCTTGCTTATCAGCACGGAATTCAACTTTACCTGCTTTAGCATCTTTAACTGCTTTAGCAACGTCCATTGTAACAGTACCTGTTTTCGGGTTCGGCATCAAGCCTTTAGGACCCAAAACACGACCTAATTTACCTAACATAGGCATGCAATCAGGAGTTGCAATCAATGTGTCAAATTCAAACCAGCCGCCTGAAATTTTTTCAATGATTTCTTCTGCTCCAGCTTCATCAGCACCTGCTTCTTTCGCTTCACTTGCCTTAGGTCCTTTTGCAATAACGCAAACACGAACTGTTTTACCCAAACCTGCCGGAAGTACTACCGTGCTTCTGATTTGTTGGTCAGCGTGCTTAACGTCGATACCTAAACGCATATGGCATTCAACCGTTTCGTTGAATTTGGAAACTTCGCTTGATACTTTTTGAAGCATTTTGATTGCTTCAAGTGCTGATGACGGTTGTTCAAAACCTTCCATCAACTCTTGTATTTTTTGTTGTTTTTTTGTTAATTTTGACATTTTAATCTCCTTTCGCGGTACAAACGGGAGTCACCCCTTCCGCTTATTAATCAACTACGGTTACACCCATTGCCTTGCAAGAGCCTTTAATCATTTCTACTGCTGCATCAAGAGTTGTTGCATTTAAATCGTCCATCTTGATTTTTGCAATGTCTTCCAATTGTGCTCTCGTAATTTGACCAACTTTAACTTTGTTGGGGGTAGCAGAACCGCTTTGAAGGTTGATTGCTTTCTTAATAAGAACTGCTGCCGGAGGTGATTTTGTTACGAATGTGAATGATCTGTCTTCGTAAACATCAATAACTACCGGAATAATGTAGCCTGCTTGTGATTCTGTTTTAGCGTTGAATTGCTTACAGAATTCCATGATGTTAACACCGTGTTGACCTAATGCCGGACCTACCGGAGGTGACGGGTTAGCCTTGCCGGCTTGAATTTGTAGTTTGATTTTTCCTACTACTTTTTTTGCCATGTTTTCTCCTTTCGCGGTACAAACGGGTCTGACCCCTTCCGCTTATTTTTACGCAACCTTTCGGTTATACTTTTTGTATTTGTTTGTATTCAAGTTCAACAGGGGTTTCTCTGCCGAAAATGGATACTGTCGCTCTGAGTTTCGATTTATCAGGATATACTTCCGTGATAATTCCATCAAAGTCTGAGAACGGTCCTGATATAATCTTAACTTTATCTCCGACTTTAACGTCAAGTTCAACCTTCGCAACCGTTGTTTGTGTTTTGTATAAGATTTTCTTAATTTCACTATCCTTAACAGGTATAGGTTTAAGTCTTTTTGAATTTTCTTTTGCTCCCGCACTGATGAATTTTGTAACACCTGCGGTGTGTCTTACAACATACCAACTGTCTTCGTCCAAAATCATCTCAACAAGAACGTACCCAGGGTAAATCTTTTCTTCACGTTCTGTCTTCTTTCCGTCTTTAATCTTTGTAACGGGTTTTTGCGGAACTTCTACACGGAAAATCTTTTCTCCCATGTTCATATATTCAATACGTTTTTCAAGGTTTGTTTTTACCTTGTTTTCGTATCCTGAATATGTGTGAACAACGTACCATCTTTTCTTAGGCATTTTGTCTTTCTTTTCCGCTACGGGTTCAACGACTTCGTTATTCAATTGATTTTCGTTATTTTCAGTAGTCATTTTTTATAAATCCTGTCTTTTATTCCGGAACTATAATACTTTCGGTATAAAGCCCAAAAGCCATTGGAACAACAAATCAAGCGACAAAATCATTATCGTGAATATTGCCGTTATGATTATTACCTGTATCGTTTCAGCAATGACTTGTTGCTTCGACGGCCAAGTAATCTTGCCCCATTCCGACTTAACACCTTTCAAATATACTTTTAAGTTTTCGGTAAAATTACCGTTGCTTGATTCTGCCATTGTTCCTCTATTTCTATAAATCGCGCCCTGAAGGACTCGAACCCTCGACATCCGGTTTTGGAGACCGACGTTCTACCAACTGAACTAAGGACGCTCTTTATAATAAACTTATTTTGTTTCTTTGTGAGTTGTATGCTTTTTGCATCTCGGGCAATACTTATTCAATTCAAGTCTTTCCTTGATGTTCTTCTTGTTTTTAGTAGTGGTGTAATTTCTTTCTTTGCATTCTTCACATGCCATTACGACCATTTTATCTACTTTTCCTTTAATACCCATAATTTCACCTTCTGTGTTCTTTTCTTATACAAGACATACCAAATCCATAGAATATTTCTATTCTACTTAAAAAAGATTTCTTGTATGTAAATCATAAAACAAACATACAATTTGTCAAAGTCCCTTTTTTCAAACTTTACGAAAATTTAAAAACAGAGTTTGCTCGACTATTTTATTATCTCGATTTTTGATGCTTCAAGTTCGATTGACTTGAAATCACGGTCAACATCTCCCGAAATTCTTACCCTGTTCTTCGGCGTTACCGTTATATTCATAAGCAATTCATCGTCAATTTCAACTACAATAGACGATTTGCCCGATTGTACAAGATATTTTTCATTTCCGACCTGCTTCACGATATTTCCCTCAATCGTCACAAACGAGTCATCAGGCATCTTTAAAACCTTTTCAACACTCGTTATTATAGCCTGCTCTGTTTGTTGAAAACCTGCATAAGCAGGGGCTGCCAAAACCATCATTACCACCAAAATTGCAATCTTATTTTTCATTTTTTTCTCCAATACCTAAACATCAAGAGTATAAACTATAACCCACTTTTTTCAATATAAATCCTCTCATTTTTGAACTATTTGTTACATTCCCCTCTTGACAAAAATTTTAAAAGTTATAATATAGGGATAGGGGGTATATCTATATGACTTGTAGAACAGAAAAAGAAAATGCAAACTTAATCAAAAGGTTGAACCGTATAGAGGGTCAAATCAGGGGAATCAGCAAAATGATTGAAGCGGACAGAGATTGTATGGACATTTTACCGCAGATTATGTCAACATCATCGGCACTTCGAGGGGTATGGGAAATCATTGCGGCATCTCATTTAGAGGAATGTTTAAGCAATGCAAACGAACTTGAGCGGCATGAGGTTGTTGAAAAAATCGTAAAGCACATAAAGGAGTTAAAATAATGAGCGAAAAACATTCACATTGTCACAGCCACGACATCAATGATGAAAACGCAAAAAAGACTCTATACGTAATCATCATAACCATTTTGACGATGATTGCGGAGATTGTTTTCGGACATATAAGCAATTCAATGGCATTACTTTCTGACGGTTGGCACATGGGAACGCATGCCTTGGCACTAACGGTTACATTTATTGCATTTGTTATGATAAAAAAATTTAAAGATTCTGATATATTTCCGTCAGGAACGGGGAAGATTTCTCCGTTTGCAGGATTTATAAGTGCGTTATTCCTTGCGGTGACGGGGATTTTCGTATTAACGGAGTCGGTAATGAGATTTTTCAACCCGCTCACAATCGGATTTGACACAGCGATTTTGGTTGCAATAATCGGATTAGTGGTAAACGGCGTATGTTTATTGGTTATGCAGTCAAAAAACAGTGAAAAAGATTACAATTACAAAGCGGCATATTTGCATATTATGACGGACGCATTGACCTCTGTTTTTGCAATCATAGCCTTGCTTGCGGGAAAATATTTCGGATTATATTTTCTTGACCCGTTGATGGGATTGCTCGGAGGTTATTTGATTTTGAGATGGTCAATTTGCCTTATCAAAGAAACATCAATGGTTTTGCTTGATATGAAGAAAAACCATGGTCATTCGCACCCCGACGAGCATAACCACTGTTTTTCACATTAATATAACGGGGCAAGTTTAGAAGAATTTTATTTTGAATTTGCCCTGTTGTCTTCTTTTTTTGTAGGATTCAATTTCCGAAAAATCAAAATCTTCCAAATCGTCTTCGTAAATTCTCAAGTGAGTTTTTTCGTAGATTTTTTTGATTAATTTTTGTTGGCAGACCTCGTTGCTGTCCTCTTGCTTGCAAACAAATTTAATTTTGTATGGTTTGTCATTTCCGCCATACCAATGTTTAAAATAATAATAAGAATGTTCGCAATATGCTCCTAAAGGTTTTGTTGCATAAATGACATTGTGTTCTTTTCCGTATAAATCATAGAATTTATCAATTAAATATTGATTTTCCTTAACATACACGGAATCCTCATTAAATAACATAATTTGCGACCAACCGTTAAAACAAAAATACGTACACCAAGCAACAAAAAACGTCATGAAAGAAATATAAGTAATTTTCTTAAATTTTTCAGAACTTTTTGAGAGGACAAAACCGATAGATGAAAACAATAATGTTAACAATATCGTTTTTGTGAGAAAGCGGATTCCGCAATGTTGAGAAATATCCAAATCGCAATCTGTCAAAAAGATAATTATATAATTAAAAATAAGTATTGAGATATAAGATGAAGCAATTGAAACGATTAATCTTTTTGTTTGCTCTTTATCTTCAACCGCAAAATGAGCATATACCATAAATGCAGGAATAAAAATCAACTTCCAAATGTTTCCATAAACAACATACTCGAAAAATACCTTATTCGTTTGCAGGAACGACATGAGGATAGAAAATTCTTTTACGTTTGAATTGAACCAAATGTGAAACGTCGGAATTAAGAAAACAAAACAGTTCATTATAATGGCAACAATAATAAAACAAATATATAATTTATAATGTATTTTCGTTTTGACAAACAATTTGTGAAAAAATAATCCGAGAATTAATGTTCCCAAGAACACAAATTTATACAATTCATGCCCGATACCCGTCAGAAAAACAAGCGTTATAATACCGACAACTTTTGCATAGTGGACAAATTTATTCGGAGAGATATTTTCCTTGTCGGGAAGAAAGAAAAACCATCTTTGCGTAACATAATATTTTTCCATAATTTGAAGCAATAACAGAGCAAAAATAGAATTAAAGAAATAACAAACAAACCAAGTATCGTTATACAATCCCCAAATAAAATTAGCGGATTGAATGTTAAACACGATAAAAGGAAAAACGAACCAAAAAATAAAAACCGATGTAATACGTGACTTAAAATACTTTGAGGCATTTATTGTCATTACATACAAAAAAACGCAAAATATAGCAAAAAAGCCACACCAACCCGATTCTAAATAAAAATCCTGAGGATTGTTACCTGTAAAAGACGGAATAATTCTCGAAAACAAATGAAGAACAAATGACACCAAAAACCAAGAATGGTCAGAGGATAAAAACATTCTCCAAAAATAATCCGCATTTTCCGTATTAGGAAGATAAGACAAAAATGGCATATATAACGTTTCACTGGTAACCGTTATTTTAGAAATAAGATTTCCGAAAACAAGATAAATCGCCAATATCGACAACAAAAAAACGAATATGGGAAAAAATATATCTAATACTTTTTTATTCATAAAACACCAATAGAAATTTTTTGAAATCAAGTTATTGCATTTTCATCAGGTCAAAAATGTCTGACTTCGAGTCTGCGATTTACTGCCCTTTACCATTTACACCATCAATATCATTGTACTACATTGTAGTAATTATAATGTAACAGACACATCAAAATTAATATTTCGTAACATTTAAACAAAAACATGGCAATAAAAAATCTTGAGGGTTATTAAAAAGACAGAAAGTGTGTTTTTAGTTTTAAAAGAAAGTGTGTTAAAAATGGCTATTGCCCCTATTTCAGCAGTAATGACAGTAAATCATGTTCAAAACGAACAAAAAGTTGCAATGGATAAAAAAGCGGCTCCTCAATCAGTTCAGCCTCAAATGCCGGAAGCAAATTCAGGTGCTGCACTTCGTTCATATTTTATGGGCGGACAAGCAGTTTCATTCGGTTTTAACTGCTCAACAGGTAAGTTTGTAACAAAACAAATTGCAGATGTTCCTTGCTGCTGCTGCGGAGGAAGAATGATTTTGCAAAAAGACCTCAACAAGGTTGCAAGTTCATTCGCAAGAAATAAGGGCGACAAATTAGCAGATAAAATTAACCAAGATAAAGATTATTTCAGAAGCAATCAAGGCACAATCGCAGGAATGATTGCAATTGAAGCGGCTAAAAAACCCGGAATGGACGCAAAAGGTGCAATTCAAGAAATCAGAAAAGATTTCCAAGGTAAATTGAAAAACTATTGCCAAGGCGTTTTGGACAAAACAAACGAAATTGCAAAAGCAAATATGGGTGAAGACAACGCCGTTTCTAAGTTGATTGCTCAAGAAAAAGAAAAAGTTGCACAAGGCAAAATCGACAGAATTGCATTTACAGAAAAATTATCGGGCATGCAAGAAAGAGGGGAAATCGACCCCGTAAGTTACGATATGGTAATCAATTCTGCAATGGAACTTCCACAAAATACAGAAAAAGCAATGAAACATTTTAATAAAGTTGCTTGCAAAGACAATACGGGTATTTTCAACGAATTGTTAAAAGAATCGACTCAAACAATAGAACATGTACACCCGCACTCATTGGGTGGCAAAAACGATACTGACAACTATCTTGCAGAATGTGGCGAATGCAACCACCCGAGAGGAAATATGTCTTACCTCAAATGGCTTGAAGTTCACCCTGAATACCCCGTAAACGCTCAAAAACACATCGAATGGTTCCAACAACAAATCGTTGACGGCAAAATCGATAACAAATATGACGATTACGGCACAAAAATTAAAGCAACTCTTTCTAAAGAATCTGACGGAAGAATGGAACTTAAAGTTCTCGATAAACAAAAAATTCAAGAACTCAGAAACAGAGCAAGACACGGTGAAATCGTAAATGTTTCTAAGGAAATTGAAAAACAAGAAAAAGAAAAAGAATACGAAAAAGCATAACAAAAACTGAAAAACTATTACACACTAATTTATCGCCGATTTGAAATTTAACAAATCGGCGATTTTTTTGTATAATAAAATAAAGGATTGTAATGAATATTTTAGGATTTATAAATGGATAATTTTGAACCGATAGAAGAGCATAGAGATTTTGAGCCTATGAAAGGCTTTGAACCTCAACAAAACTTCTCATTTGAACAATTTTCAAGAAATAATAACAATAACCTTGAGCCGCAACAAAGTTACGGCAACGATTTTGAGCCGCAACAAAGTTACGGCAACGATTTCGAGCCGCAACAAAGTTATGACAATAATTTTGAGTCAAATTTTCAATCTCAACAAAATTTCAATAATGACCAACAGCACGATTTTGAACCGCAACAAAGTTATGACAATGATTTCGAGCCACAACAAAAGTTTGAGAGTAAACAAAAAGTTCACAAGAATTTTGAGAACAAACAAAACGTTAACAATTTCAAATCGCAAACCAAAAAGGCAATAAATAAGCCAAAAATCGAAGAAGAAATTGAAGAAGATGACGAGGAAATAGAATCTTTCAAAAAAAACACCAAAATTGCTGGCATTGTGGTTATTTTAGTTTTGGTAAGTTTTTTCGCAATCGCATTTTTAGTGGCGAACAGAAAATCCGATTATACCGATGTGATAATGGAAAGAAAGGTGTCAACACACAAGATTGAAGAGTTGCGAATTATTCCGAACAAATCCATATTTAAACCGGGAGAACGGTTTAAATTTGATATATCGAGAGATGTATTTTTCAAGGGTGATTTGAAAGAAGTTCTTTTGTCATTTAAAATCCCCGAAAACATACCATACAGACAGGAAATAGACCAATTGGTAATTGTTCCGACGCCTGAGAAAATCGAACAGAGAGATGACGGAAAATATGCAGTTGTCAGATTGCAAAACCCGAAAGGCTCACTGCAACTTCACATTGCGGGCTTTGCGAAAGTCCACACCTACACCCCCGACATTGCACAAAGATTGGGCAAAAACATTGACGGCGAACTGACTCCAGAAGAACAAGAACGTTACACAAGTCCCGAGCCTAATATCGAATCGAATGATAAATTTATTAAATCCACCTCGGCGAAATTCATTCCGAAAGCAACAAATGACTTGGATACGGTAAAAAACATTTACGATTATGTAGTCACCAATCTTGAATACAAAGACAGTGAAATCGGCAAAAACAAAGGTGCGATAGCCGCTTTGCACTCGAAAAAGGGTGTTTGTATGGAATTTGCTGACCTTATGACTGCTTTTTGTCGAACAAAAGGGATTCCTGCGAGAGTTGTTTACGGATTTGATATTCCGTTTATCGATATGGAAAGACTTTCAAACTTCGGTCACGCTTGGGTTGAAGCCTATATTCCCGAATACGGCTGGGTAACTTTTGACCCCACAAATAAAATGTCCAAACGCATTTTAAATCAGGCATTGGCATTGGACATAAAACCTTATGAAATTTTGACATACGCATTTAAAAACAGAAATTATCTGACCGTTGATACAAACGAAATTCACATGAATTACAAAGGCAGCGGCGATGTTGAATGTCAAAATCTGCACATCAAATTAACCAAAAGATAATCTAAAAATCTGATAGTTATCGATAACGTTCATGACACTTTTACAACGTTTTTATAACGTTGCGGAGAGAGCCGCATAGTCGTTTTTGACTGACTCAACCAATCCCGGAACTTTCAATTTTTCAGCATCTTCGAGAATTGATTTGTATGTATTTTCGATTTTATTTGCGATATCTGCTCTTTCGGCACCTTTTGCTTGAGCAAGTGTATTTTCGAGGAACTTCACATAAGTTCTGTACAATTCGATTTGAGCGAGGTCAAGACCGAACTGTTTAGCAATCAACATGCCCTTTTCGAGGTACATTTTAGCGGCACTTGCATCACCTTTTGAGAGATTAATTTCCGCAACCAATTTTTGGAGATAAACCGCAATATAATATTGTGAGAATTTCGGATTTTGAGCGACTTCAAGTGCTTTCATCGCAACGTGTTCGGCACTTTCCACTCCTGCTATCGCAAGTGCATTTTTCGCAATAAACAACCAAGAAATCAACGCACCTGTTACGATTTTTTCTTGAGCGTAATACGTCAATTCTTCGTCGAAAATGTTGTTAGCCTTGACATATTCACCCTCTGAGTAAGTCAACCAAGCGAGCATTAATTTGTAAATATGTTTACCGATTTTGTCATTTGCGTTTTCGGAATATTTTGCATATTCAAACAAAATTTCTCTCAAGCCATTCGTAACATTTGAGAATACCAAATTCAACGAGAAAATCAGATTGCGTTCCAAAATAAATTGAGGATTGTCGTACTCGGGAATTTGCTCAATCGATTTCAAAATGCCGACAGATTCCTGAATTTTTCCGATAACCGTCAACGCAAACGCTTTTACCAAAGATAATTTTATCGTGTAAATAACATCTTCGATGTTGTTCATTTGCAAGATTTCAGAAGTATTTTCGACAATTTCGATTGATTTTGAATTACCTTGAAGTGCATAAAGTTTCACAAGAGCCATCGAGGTATCAAACCAAGTCGTAAACAATCTTTGAGAGAATTCGGGGTCATTATTCTTAGCCAATTCTTCTTCAAGAATGGGGAGAATATCATTGTTAGCAAGGTTTATGCCCTCTTCGCAATTTCCTTCGTTGAATAAAGCGGTCAATTTTCTCGACAAAATCAACGATTTTTCCAACGGTGAAATTTCTTCCCCTGCCGCATTAATAATCATATCGACAGTTTCGCAAACACCGTTGTTGTCCGAAAGTTGATAACAGATTTTTATCATGTAACCGCAAAGGTCAATGAGTTTGACGATATCAGAATTTTCTCTCGCATTAACGATAGGAGCGTTGAGATATTGCTTTGCTCTCTCAGGTTCTTGCTTGTAAATAAGTTTTGCAATTTTTTCAAGTGCCTCTTGCTGAAGATCGGAAATTTCTTCCGAATTTTCGTCATAATTAGAGCAAATGAGGAATTGTTCAAGAGCAAGGGCGTAAATGTATGTGTCGCCCAAATATCCGCAAAGTCCAGAAACATCAATCCACGCTTGAGTTGCTGCATCAGCCTCGTCACGATATTTTGCAACAGACGCTTTAATTATCGGATTTGAAAGTGCAAATTTGCCCAAAATATAGAAAACTTTTTTGCAAATTACACCAAATCTCGGATCATTGTGTGCTTCCGAGAAAATTACCGACCAAGAAGTCATATTTTTGAAGCAATATTCAAAATCCGAACACGGTTGAATTAACATCAAATCGACTAAACGCTGCATGAGTTCTGTCGTTTGCTCTTCCGTAATGTCCGCAATTGCCGCAAACGCCGACTTATCAAACTTATAACCCAAAATTGATGCCGTCATAAGAGCATCTTTCAAATCTTGAGCATTCAAAGCCTTGTATCTTAACGAAATAATTTCTTCAATATTCTTCGGCAAGAACGGTAACGGCTCATCTTCCTTGAAACTCATAGAATTGCCGTTAATAAACATATATCCGACATCAAAAAGAAGAGCAAGGAATTGTTCCGTAAAGAAAATGTTTCCTTTTCCCTTTTCATTTATCGCAAAATTAACCGCCGTCGGAACCTGCTGAGTATTTGCAAAGTTTTTGATTAACGTTTGTGTTTCTTCTTCCGAGAGATTGTTGAGATGCATCGTCGTGAAAATATCTTGTTTTGCAATATCTTTGTCGAAATACAATCTCGCCGATTTTCTTTCACGGTAAGTGATAAAGAGTTTTGTTTGATTGTTGATAATTTGTTTTCTGATTAAGTTTTCAATAAATTCAAACGATGCGGTATCAATATAATCGAAATCGTCAATTATAAACGCTGCCTTGTTCTTCGATGTAATTGAAACGAAAATCTTTTCGAGCAAAGCACAAGTCATATTTCTGTTATCGATAATACTGTCAAAACCTGCATGCATTGTAGGATAGAGGAAATTCATAAAGTTTACGATTTCAACATCATTCAACGTTTCAAAGTTTTGAACAAAAAGTTGCTTTGTTTCATCACCGAAAAATGTTTGAATATCAGGGTGCAAATCAGGCAACGTCAAAAGTTTCAACAGAAAATCTCTGATTGTGCCGAAAGGAGCAACCTTAACAGACTCAGAGCATTCCGCCAAAATAGGAACGACACCGTTTTGATTTAACGAATCGGTAAACGTTTTAATAATTGTGGACTTGCCCATACCTTCTTCGGCACAAACCGCCGCAATTACGGCATTGTTTTGGGTTTGAACAATATTTGAAAGTTGTTCAAGAAGCGGTTGAGCATCATCAAAGAAAACCATATCCTGATTTTCGTCAATTTCTGTTTCCTCAAGTGAATTTTCACTTTGAGCGAGCAATTCATCGATAGAAATTTCGGGAACTTCCTGTTTTACAACAGATTCATCTTCCGACTCGATTTCTTCATATTCCTCATTGTCGATGTCACTGTTATCGTCAGCGGGAACAAAATCGGGCTGTTCTTCTTCATCAATGACTTCCTCTTCCTTAACATATTCAAATTCCTCGACAACCTCTTCTTCAGGCTCTTCGTCCTGAAAGACGTCAATATCGTCAACTTCAACGACATCATCATCTTGATTATCGTCAACGATTTCCTCTTCAGGAACATCAATCACCTCTTCTTGCGGCTGATAAGCAAGATTTTCTGGAATTATCGCATCTTCAACGTATTCCTCTTGCGGCAATTCAGATTGAGAAGCCGCTTGCGGTTGAACAGGTTGAACAGGCTGAACAGGTTGAGTTTGTTGAGATAAAGTTGATTTTTTAGGTTCAATTTTTTCGTTAGACTTTGAAAAAGTTTTCGAGCGATTTTTTTCAAAAGTCAAAACCGTTTCTTCAAAAGATGTGTGGCATTTTCTGCATTCTTTTGCATCGGGAAAGTTTGCACTTCCGCAATTTTCGCAATATTTGATGAGAATGGTACCGCAATTTGTACAAGAGTCCAAACCGAAAAGATTTGCCGTGTTACAAGTCGGGCAAATAACTTTCAAACGCATATTACAATGCGGACATCTTATCGCATTGTCGTTAACGGGCTTTTTACATTTCGGACAAATTTTTTGACTCATAATTTTTTCTATGTATCAATACGAAATTTAATTAACTTCGAGAGTTCGAGAAGTCTTTTACTGACTTCCGATTGAGAAATATTCAAGAGAGAACTGATTTCTCTTTGTTTCATACCACGAATGTATCGTGCCTGATAAATCTCAAGATAGCACTTGCCGGGGTTGTCACTGTGAACTACACAAACGGCATCGGCAATTTTTTGAAGCAACTCTTTTCTGATAAGTTTGTCTTCAATTCCGATTTTGGGATCTTCAATATCGTAAGTATATTTTTTTGAAGACGGTTCTGTGTAAACGACAGTTTCCTGAACCGGCTCTTCGACCTCGGGAAGTTGGAAACGTTCTTCTTCAAGAGGGAGTTCTCTATGTCTTTCGTAGCGACCTGCCGAATTTCTCTTCAAACGTCCAGAATCTTTCAAAACGCTTATTATTGAAGTGTTTACGACTTTTTGAACATAACTTTCAATTTTCTGAATTGACGAACTGCTGTTAAAAACAATATACGACTTTTGGAAGGCTTCATTACAGAAGTCTTCCAATAAATCTTCGTTTCCGTTAAATTTTATATTCGACCTGACAAATTTCTCTATCAGGCGTCTTTGTTCGTCAAGTTCCAGTCCCATAACCGATTCTCATGAGTTATCTGTTACTGAAATCATAACATAAAGCCCGATAAAATGAAAATTAAAGTTAGAATGTAACTGTTAACGACATTTTCACGGTATTACCGCCCGTTGCTTTTTGGTTTGCTTTCAAAGTATTTTCGGCAAGTTCGGGGAATGGGCATGCCTCTACCGTTTGTTTAACACTTTGTAATACAATTTCATCAACTTGGGTATTTCCGCATGATTTTAAGATTATAACATCTTGCAAATTACCCGTATCAGACATTTTAATTTGAACTTTTACGGGAGTTGCGGGAGCCTCACCCTTTGCGGAAGCAAGATTTTTTCTCAATACCGCTTTAACCGACTTGCCCATTTTTTGCAAATAAGCCTTAAATTCAGCATCGGCAGCGAGAGATGCACCGACACCCCAAGACGCTTTTCTGACAGTCATTGAAGTGGGAGAATCCGAAAATGCGTTTGCAACTGCTTTGTTCAAATCAGATGTTGTCGCATTCGGCGTACCCGCTTTAGGGCCTTGAGGTTGTTCAGCAACAGGAGTTGAAGGAGTTGCAGCAGGTGCTTCTGCTCCACCGAGAGCATCGGCATCATTTTCGGGAATAGAAAGTCCACCCTCTTCTCCGCCAACTGTCGGCTCTTCAAGTTGACCGCCAGTCGGAGATTGAGAGTCCTCGGAAACTGCCAAACCGCCCTCTTCTTCCGCTCCGACATCACCTATCGACGCACCCTCGTTAAGGGCTTGTTGTTCAGCACGAGCATTGTTGTTAGAGAGAATAACTTTCGATGCAAATCCCGCTCCGACAATGACAAGCACGACTGCGGCAGCGATTGCGGCCTTTTTAAACATAGCCTTTTTCTTTTCTTGAGAAACAGATTCTTCCGACTCTTCAGACTCTTCATCTTCAGCCTCATCATCTGAGTCTTCATCAGAAATGTCCTCAGGATTTTCATCTTCAGATGCGACATTATCGTCAAACTCACTATCGTCATAATCGCCGTAATCATTGGCATTTTCAGGAATTTTATTGTCTTCTGTAAATTCATCTTCCTCAGGTTGAACATCGTCAATTTCAGGAAGCATATCAATATCTTCATCAAGTGACTCGTCTGATTTTTGAGCGACTACATCTGATGATTTCGGAGTTTCCGCTGTTTTAGAAGAATTTTCTTCCTTTTCATGAACTTCTGATTCTTTGTTAAGTTCGGCAATTTCGTCTTCATCGGTTATGATATTGCCGTCTTCATCTTCATAGACATACTCGACTTCTTCGCCATCTTTAGGAACATAATCACCGTCTTCTTCCTCGTAAACGTACTCAACACCCTCTTCGTCGGTATTTTCGTCTGTATGTTCTTCGTCATCATCTTCAACGTGGACCTCTTCATATTCGTCCTCGTCAATTTTTTGAACTGTTGTGTTGATAAGCGGGTCAACAACAGGACCTTCAGTCGGTTTCAAACTGATACGACCCTCTTCAACAGCCTCATCTTTTGCAGCAATTGCATCTTTAAAGTTTCTGTTAAACATAGATGTTTTAGGCTTTTCGGGCAAAGTTTCGGTTGTTGGTATATCTGTCGTCGAAATCAACGGAGAAGCAACTTCCTCTTTTTTGTCCTCAACTTCTTGCGGTTGGGGATTATCTTGATTATTTTTGCCTGATTGAACGGCCGCAATTTGTTCTCTTTCTCTGTCAGACAAAGATTTGAAAATCAAATCCAATTGGCTGACAGGCTTTTTGACCTCTTCTTGCGGTTTTTCTTCCTCTTCGTCAATTAATTCGATTTCATCTTCCTGATTATCTTCAACGGGTTGGTCAGGCTCAATCGGTTGAAGATCAATCGAATTATCATCTTCATCGTCTAAAATCAACATGTCATCATCGGCATTTTGCTTTTCATGCTCGACATTTGACATAGGGACAAAATCACTGGTATTACTGTCATTGTAATCAAAACTTGCACCCGCAGGACGGAAGAAATTAATCGAATCGTCAGCATTGTCAGCAATCGGCTCAAAATCCGAATTTGCAGGCGACAAATTATTTGACGAAGAATCATCTTCATCATCATCGATAATAACCATATCATCATCAACACTATTAGTGTTATTAATTGTGCTTGCAGGCTTTTCGGGAGCAAGAGGAGAAAGATTATCATCATCAATGATAATCAAATCGTCTTCTTCTTCCTCAACAGGTTGAGGAGCAGGTTCGATTTTCTTTTCAACAATCGTTTCTGAAATCGGCTGCGGTTGCTGAACAATCGGCTCTGCCGAAGATTCTTCCTTCAACATAAATGAATCATCTTCCGACTCTAAAAGAAAATCTTGATCGTCGCCAAAACTCAACAAGCCCGTATCATCTTCATCACCGAACGACAACAATCCCGACTCATCATCTTTAAGTTCAACAGGCTGAGGAGCAACAACAGGTTGTTCCGAAATCGGCTTTTCTTGAGGCTTTTGCTCTTGAGCGACAATATCTTCTTTTTTTATCATCGGCAAATCATCGAGTAAACTGTCCTGTATCACATCGGTTATCTCATCTTCGCTTTGAGCGATAACACCATTTGTATTATCATCATTATTTTGCGTTTCATCATCAATAACCACAAAATCATCATCAACACCATTTGTGTTTTCAGTTGTGCTTATTAACTTTTCGGGATTTTGAATGTCGTTTTCATCATCAATAATTACCAAATCATCATCTTCTTCGACATCAGTCGGTATTGAAACTGATTTCAAATTATCCGTTTCGTCTTCATCAATCACAACAAAATCATCGTCGCCACTATTTGTGTCATTTAAAAATTGAAGAGGTGAATTATTATCATCATCAATAACTTCAAATTCATCGTTTTGAGGGACATTTGTCGGAATGGAAACTGACTTCAAGTTATCCGTTTCGTCTTCATCAATCACAACAAAATCATCGTCGCCACTATTTGTGTCATTTAAAAATTGAAGAGGTGAATTATTATCATCATCAATAACTTCAAATTCATCGTTTTGAGGGACATTTGTCGGAATGGAAACTGACTTAAAATTATCCGTTTCGTCTTCATCAATCACAACAAAATCATCGTCACTCGGTTTGATACTAATAGTATCATTTGTTATATCCGTTGATGTTGTGGGCGGAACATTAAAATCGTCATCGTCGATAAAGAGCAAATCGTCGTAATTTTTCTCTTCTTTTTTGTTAACACTAATAGTGTTTTGCAGCGTGCTTCTTGTGTTTTGTTTTGGTAATTCCAAATCTTCATCGTCATTAATAATGAGCAAATCATCTTCTTCATTGTTAGCACTAATAGTGTTTTTGGTTGAGTTGTCTGTTTCTTGATGAGATTTATCGGCATTTTTAACGAAAAGACCTCCGATATCGGCAATTTCAGAGGCAATTTCAGCCCCTGTCGTGACTTTGTTCAATACATCATTAACACCTGTTTCTATTGTTTTTTGAGCAACAAAACCGATTGTATCTTTAGCAATATTTTTTGCGATAGATTCCTTTGTTCCGTCTTCAAAATCATCAATCAAACTCGACGCTGCAATACCAGCATCTTCAATGGTTGCAGGAATTACGCTTTGTTGTTCAATATCGTTTTCGTCAACGATATCAATATCAACAGCATCAAAATGAATCAAATCATCGTCACTGATTTCATCTTCATCGTCAATAATATCGAAGGTTTCAGGTGTTTCAATAACAGATGTTTTATCCGAAATAAATTCAAGTTCATCGGAAACATCAACATTGTTATCCTCAAGAACAACGGGAGCCTCATCTTCCGTCGTATCGGAAGTAACCAATGTATCCGACGAAATTTCTGACGTTGAAATATCATCAGTCACATCAGGATTTTCCGCTGTTTGATTTTTTGCCTTTTCTAGAGTATCGGACCATTCTTCGTGAAGATTTATAATCGGCTCATCTTCTGTTTTTTCCTCTTTTTTGAGAGGAATTTCTATACCCAAAACATCATCGTCTTCGTCAATAATTTCAATAACATCGTCATTTTCGTCAAATTTATTTTGAGATTTTTCGTACTCATCGTCGTAATAAACAATATTATCCATTGAGTTCGGCAATTCATCTTCCGCATCGGATTTTTTCAAAACGGAGAGGTCGTCAGAGTCATCTTCAATCGTGATAAAATCGTCGTATTCATTATTTTCAAGGGGTTTTACGTCAGTTTGAGATTTCAATTGAGATGCAAATTCCGGCTCATCGACACTTTTTTCTTCATCAAGCAAAATAAACTCATCGTTAGTCGAAACTGGTGTTTCTTCTGCAGGATTAAATTGTTGTGAGAATTGAGGTTTGTCCACATCGGATTTTAACGAATAAGGAATAGAAAACTTTTTGGTGTCGGCAGTTTGAATGTTGTTGTCATCGTCAATATTCAAAGCATCATCTTCTTCAACTATTTCAAAATCCTCATCTTTTTTCGTTGATTTTGGCATATAGTCGAAATCCAAATTCAAATCATTTTTAGGCTCAACTTCAATATCCGTGCCTTCAGGAAGCCCCTCTGCATAATATTCGGGATTGATTGAACCTTTATAAGAAATATTTGTATCTTCTTTTGTAAGTTCTTGATTTGCGGGCTTTTTGGGAGTTTTTGCAATATCAGACATGACACTGTCGAGCATGCTCGGTTTTTTCGGGCGTTCACCCATCAAATCGAAGATTTTTTGGTTTTTATTTTTGCCGTAAAGAATTTGCAAAGGATCCTCAATAGCCGATTTTATTTGCTTTCCGCTTGAATTTTCCTCTTTGTCTTCTTCGTATTCGTCTTTTTCTTTTTCAATTTGAATGGTATATTCCTTGAAATCCTTATATTTAGGGTCATTTGCCGCAACCGCACCGATAATATCAAGTGTGTTATCGTTAAGAACTTCGGGGAATTTTTTTGTTTCTTTCGCAATCATTTCATAATCGAAAAATTCAACCAATTCCGAACGGCATTCTTTACACTCGATTAAGTGAGTAACCAAGCGTTTCTTAGACGTATCGTCCAAAACGCCGTCAAGGTAATCAATGAAAAATGAAACAAAAAGTCCGTGACTTTGCTCAGAAATTTCCTCGGGCTTAACACTGCTCAACAACTCTTCAACCAACGCAGGCGATTGAAGGTTTTTGATATCACAAACGTAATGGTTTGCATTTTCAACATTTTTCGGAATTTTATCACCCTCAAAACAGCCTAAAAATCTGACTTTTTTCGTTGTTTGATTGTAATCTGCAACAACATATAATTCAGGAACGACATCAAAAATCACGTGATTTTTAGGGATAAGGACATATTGACCGTTTACGACGGGAACAACGTCGATAAACCTGCCATTGCAATGGATATCGGTAAATTCAAACTCTTCATTTAACGGCAAAATTTTATATAAATTTTTTGAAATATCAATATTAAAACCTTGCGAATAAAGATAATCCGCCAAAGTATCCATGCACAACAACGCCTTGAACGCACGGCGTCTTGAGTCTTGATTTGTTATTTTTGAACAAATCTTCTTAACCGCATTAAAACCTTTTGCACTTACCCTATATTCTGTCGTTTCCGATAATGTCATTTCTGTATCCTTAATTTAAATTGTTCCATATAAAAGAGGACAGTGAAAAAACAAATATTCCAAAAATAAGGCTTTGTAAATTTTTTGTTACAATGTGTTTTTTATGCTATTCGGTATAACGGGGGTAAGAACCTGTAACAATTAGGTTTCCTGTATATTCAGAGGCGAGATTCAGTGCTGCTTCTACCTTTGCGTCGGTTTTATGTCCCTCAAGGTCTATGCTGAAATTGTATTCGCCCATTTTTTTTCTCGACGGTCTTGAATCAATGAAAAGCATATTAATTTTATACATATTAAAAATGCTCAAAACGTTGAATAAAGCCCCCGGCTCGTTGTTTACGGAGAAGAAAATGCTTGTTTTATCGCAGCCTGTTGAGGGGCGTTCACCACGTGCCAAAAGGATAAAGCGGGTTTTATTATCCAAAACATCGTTAATATTTTTATCCAAAATATTCAAGCCGTACAAATCAGCAGCGACTTCAGCAGCAATTGCTGCACAGGTATTATCCTTATCCTGCAAGGATTTTGCAGCCTCGCTCGTTGATGCGGCTGCCGTAATTCTTACGTTCGGAAAATTTTTGCAAAGGTATCCCGAGCATTGTCCCAAGGCTTGAGAATGAGAAATAACTTCCTTAATTTCCGCTTTATCAGCGGATTTTGACATCAAACAATGATTAATCGGAATAACCGTTTCCGCAACAATTTTGAATGATTTATCCTCGAGTTTTACAAGATTATCAATGGTTTCCCGAACAATTCCCTCAATAGAATTTTCAATCGGCAAAACGGCAATGGCGTTTTTATCCTTTTCAATCGCCCTAAACACCGCAGTAATAGGGAATACAGGTATAATGTTTTTAACCTTTATGTTCAAATTCTCAACAAATTTCTTCATTGCCGAATGAGCATAAGTGCCTTCGGGTCCCAAAAAATACAAATTTTCCGCTTCAAAAATATTCATTTTGCTATACTTTATTATTCTGATAAAATTATTTTATCACAGCATTTAAAAATAAAAAAGGATTTGAAATGAGCGAAATTAAATTCGGAACTGACGGCTGGAGAGCCATTATTGACAAGGATTTTACCGACACAAACGTAACAAGAGCATCTTATGCAATCGCAAAATATGTTCTCGATAACTTCGGGCTTGAAAAGAAGATTATCATTGGGTTTGACCCCCGTTTGAAAGCAGATTATTTTGCAAAATTATGTGCAAATGTATTCAAAACAGTCGGTTTCAAGGTTTTATTATCGGAAAAAGTTGTTCCGACTCCTGTTCTTGCATACTCGGCAAAACACCAAAATGCTTGTGCCATAATGTTTACGGCTTCTCACAACCCGCCTGAATATTTAGGCATGAAATTTATTCCTGACTATGCGGGACCCGCAACAAACGAAATCACTTCCGAAATTGTCGCAAATATCGACAAAGAGGTCAAAACTCAACCGACAGGCTCGATTGAACCGTTTAACTTTGTCCCCGATTATATCGAACATATCGAAAAATTAATTGACCTTAAAAAGATTGCCGAAAGTGGTCTTAAAGTCAATTATGATGCTCTTCACGGTGCAGACGGAGTTGTTCTTGTTGAAATTTTCAAAAAATACGGAATACCTTGCGATGCAACGAATTTGAACTATGACCCCAATTTTGGCGGAAAACTTCCTGAGCCTGCCGAAAGATTTTTGGGCGAATTGAAGCAAAAATGCAAAGAAACAGGTCATCTCGGTTTCAGTAACGACGGTGACGGCGACCGTTTTGCGTTGGTTGATGAAAACGGTAATTTCACAACTGCAAACGAAGTTATCGCAATCCTTTTGAAACACTTAAAAGTTAACAAGCATTGCACGGGAAAACTCGTAAAAACAGTCGCAGGCAGCCTTATGCTCGACATTTACGCTAAAAATTTAGGCGTCGAAGTCGTTGAAACACCTGTCGGTTTTAAATGGGTCGGAGAAGCAATGAGGAAGAACGAAACAATCATCGGCGGCGAAGAATCAGGCGGTTTGAGCATAAAAGGTCATATCCCCGAAAAGGACGGTATCATTGCGATTTTATTAATCTGCGAAGCCGTTGCATTCACGGGAAAAACAGCCGTCGAACTCAGAAAAGAAATTGTCGATGAGGCAGGTTGCTTATTCATTAACAAACGTAATGACGTAAAACTTTCAAGTGACGAACTCGTAAAATCGGCTCTTGAAAAACTCGAAAAGGCTGACGTCATAGGCGATTTCAAAATTATCAGAAAAAATCACGCAGACGGAATTAAACTCTATCTTGATGACGAAGTAACAAGCATTTTGGTCAGAAAGAGCGGCACTGAGCCACTTTTGAGAATTTATTTTGAATCTGACAGTGATGACAAAATCAAAAATTTCATCGAAAAAGTTGACGAATTAATCAAATAACAAAAAAGCCCCGAACTCAATCGGGGCTTTAATTTTGAGTAAAAATTATTTATTTTCGACAATTTTCTTAAAAGCGTTCAAGTCGTCAATCGTATCAATTCCGACAGAATCGTAAACGACAGGCGAAACCTTGATTTTCATGCCGTTATATAACGCTCTGAGTTGCTCAAGGCTTTCTGCTTTCTCGATTTTCGGCTGATCAAGTTTAATCATCTTGAACAAAGAGTCACGGCGATAACCGTAAATACCGATGTGTTTATAAAAATCAGCGATATCGTAATTTCTTTCGTACGGAATCTTTGAGCGTGAGAAGTACAAAGCGTAGTTATTGCAATCGAAAACGACCTTTACCATATTCGGATCTTCTTTATCATCTTCTGCTCTGACAAAAGTGCAAAGGGTTGTGATATCTGCATTCGGGTCATTTTTAAGATTTTTGATAACTTCTTCCACGCAAAGCGGGTCAATCATCGGCTCGTCCCCTTGAAGATTAACAATAATGTCAAAATCAGGGTGACGTTCTGCAACTTCTGCAATTCTGTCGCTGCCGCATTTATGGTTTTCAGATGTCATTTCTACGTCTGCACCAAAGGATTTTGCAGTGTCGAAAATTTCCTGATTATCAGTCGCAATAATCACGGCATCAGCACCTTTAACGGATTTTGCACGTTCCCAAACCCATTGAATAATCGGTTTGTCACAAACTTTGATAAGCGGCTTGCCGTTTAATCTTTTTGAATTATATCTTGCAGGAATAATAATCGCTGTTTGGCCCATTTTAATCCTCTCTTTCTGCGACAAAAGCCACCCATTCTTTTTCTTGGGTCTTTTCCAAAATTTTCAAATTATTTTTAACTAGAGCGTCATAAACAATCTCGGCTTTTTCGTCCAAAATACCGCTCAAAACTGCCTTTCCGCCTATTTTCATAATTCTTTTAATATCTGGCATAATATCTCGCAAAACATTATGCAAAATATTTGAAGCGACGAAATCATAAGTATTATCAGGCAAAACGTCAATTGTTGCTGTTTGAAAATTAATATCGGCATTGTTAATTTTTGCGTTCTCAATAGCCGTCACGACAGCCTCACCGTCGTTATCAACCGCATCAATTTTTTTTGCACCGACTTTCTCGGCACAAATTGCCAAAATTCCTGAGCCGCAACCGACATCTGCAACCGTATCGCCCTCTTTGACATACTTTTCAATTGCCTTAGCACAAAGTCTTGTCGTCGAATGAGTACCCGTTCCAAAAGCGTTTCCGGGGTCAAGAATAATAACCTTTTCGCCCTCTTTTGCCTCATATTTTTCCCAACTCGGGCAAATAACGATTTTTTCCGAAATATTTGACGGTTTCCAATGTTCTTTCCACTTTTTTGACCAATCTTCATTAGGCTGAACTGTAATTGTAATATCCCAAGAACCGATGTCTTCGTTGAAAATTTGTTTTTCAATCATTTCATCACGTTTTTGGTGAAAAAACGTCTGAACACTGTCAAAATCGAGATTTTCGTCCGTAACGTATGCCTTTACGACGTCATAAACCGCTTTTGTGAGTTTTGTCTTTTTAAACTCCTCAATTCCCGTGATAATTCCCTCACAGTCGAAGTTTTCCTGACAAATATCACATACGATATCCGCACAAATCGGATTGATTTTAATCGCTATTTCACGATAGGTTTTCATTTGAGAAATACGCCTTTCGTTCTGAATTTGTCATATCTGTCCTGACGCAATTCTTCCGCTGACATAGGCATAAGTTCTTTTAAATATTTAACTATTTTTTTCTTCAAATGTTTTGCCGTCAAATCAGGGTCATAATGAGCCCCGCCTTGAGGTTCTTTGATAATATCGTCAATGATTTTAAACTTTAACAAATCCTCGGGGGTGATTTTCAAAGCCTCTGCTGCTTTATCGGCAAGTGATGCGTCACGCCACAAAATTGATGCACAACCTTCAGGCGAAATTACCGTGTAATAAGCGTGTTCAAGCATCAGGACTTTATTTGCAACTGCAAGTCCCAACGCACCGCCTGAGCAACCCTCACCTGTAATTACGGCAATTACGGGAACATTCAACTTCGCAAGTTCTGCAAGGTTGACAGCAATCGCCGTGCCTTGTGCGGTTTCCTCTGCCTTAATCCCCGGATATGCCCCCGGCGTGTCAATCAAAGTGACAATCGGCATATTGAACTTTTCTGCGTGCTTAAACAATCTCAAAGCCTTTCTGTAACCTTGTGGTTGAGGCATTCCGAAGTTGTGAACAAGGTTTTCTTTCGTTGTTTTGCCTTTGTAAGTTCCGATTAACATAACGGGGATTCCGTCGATTTCACAAGGTCCGCCAACGATTGCTCTGTCGTCGGTACCGACTCTGTCGCCGTGAAATTCTATGAAATTTTCGGCAATTCTATCAACATAATCTTGGAAATTCGGACGTTCAGAGTGTCTTGCAATTTGAATTTTTTGTGACGGCGTCAAATTTGAATACAATTCTTCTGCGTATTCATCTGCCAATTTTTCAAAATGTTTCACTTCTGTTGTCATATTCTGTCCTGATTTTTCACCTTGTTTCTTCAATTCTTCTATTTTATCCCTTAATTCATAAAGGTTTTTCTCAAACTGAAGCATATTCATTTTTATCCTCGACATTCGTTTTTGACTTTGCAGTCTTTTTTGTTGACTTTACGGCTTTTTTAGCGTGTTTTGCTTCTGCCTTTTCTTCCGATTTTTCCTCTGTTCTCGGTTTATGAAGTTTCAAAACCTTAGAAATAATCGATTTCAAATGTTCTCTGTCAGACAAAATATCTATCTGACCAAATTGCATAAGGTATTCAGCCGTTTGGAAGTTTGAGGGCAAATTTTGCTTGATTGTTTGCTCAATTACCCTTCTGCCCGCAAAACCGATTCTTGCACCCTGTTCGGCAATAATTACATCACCGAGCGTCGCAAAACTTGCCGTAACACCGCCAAATGTCGGTTCGGTCAAAACTGTAATATACAAAAGTCCTGCCTCTTGCAATCTCGAAACGGCACAACTTGTTTTTGCCATTTGCATAAGACTCAAAGCACTTTCTTGCATTCTCGCTCCGCCTGATGCTGTTACAACTATCATCGGTAAACGATGTTCAAGTGCGTATTCCATTGCAAGAGTAATCTTTTCACCGACTACACTGCCCATTGAACCGCCCATATACTCAAAGTCCATAATTGCGGCAGAAACTTCTTCGCCGTCAATTTTGCCCGTTCCGCATCTTACCGCTTCGTCAAGTTTTGTCTTTGCTTTTGCCGCTGCAAGACGCTTTTCGTATGCTTCCGTATCAACAAAATGCAACGGGTCTGTCGGCAAAATGTTCTTGAACATTTCAACAAACGTTCCCTCGTCAAAAAGTTGCTTAATTCTTTTTTCCGAATTTATCCGAAAATGATAATGACATTCCGGACAAACGTACATGTTGTTTTCAACATCTTTTCTCAACAACTGTGCTCCGCAATTGTAACATTGCAACCACAAGTCGCCGATGTGGTCATCGATATGTGTTTCGTCTAATTCTCTGTGTGCTATTTGTAATTCTTTTCTTTTATTAAACCAATCTTTAATTGTCATTTTTCTTCTCTTTTCGTCTGAATTTTAACAGATAAAATTAATTCTGGCAAAATCGTTACATTCTCTCGGGTGCTGTCGCCCCAATAAGCGTCAACACTGACTTCGTGACATAAATTGTCGCTTGGATAAGTGCAAGTTTTGCTTTTGAATTATCTTTATCATCTGTCAAAACCCTTACTGCTGCGTAGAATTTGTGGAATGTTGCCGCCAACTCTCTCAAATACTTCGTGAGCAAATAAGGTGTATAATTTGTCGCCGCATTAACTACGACTGTCTTATATTCATTCAATTTTTCAATCAATATTTTGATTTCTTCAGACTCGTCCTCACTCTTCCAAAGTGCCGACAAGTCGTCTTTTTTCAAGTTATTGAAATATTCGTCAAGTTCCTCTTTCGTGAACATTGCCGGAATTGTTTTGTTATTCGCAACATCGTGGCGTTCGTTTATCGCATTTCTGATAACCGAACAAGCCCTTGCATGTGCGTATTGGCAATAGAAAACAGGGTTTTCATCAGTCTGCGATTTTGCAAGTTCAACGTCAAATTCGAGAGTATTGTTAATATCTCTCATAATCATCCAAAATCTCGTTGCATCAACGCCAACTTCATCAATGAGTTCATCAAGAGTAACCATTTTTGTTCTCTTGCCCATTCTGACCTGTTCGCCTTTGATACTGAGGTTTACAAGTTGTCCCAAAAGAACGGTCAATGAATCGGGATTATAGCCCAAAGCCTCTATTGACGCTCTCATTCTCGGAATGTAACCGTGGTGGTCTGCCCCCCAAATGTTAATCAATCTTGTAAATCCACGTTTCAATTTATCGTAATGATAAGCAATATCTGCCGTCAAATACGTATATGCACCGTCTTGTTTTTTAATTACTCTATCCTCATCATCACCGTAATCAGAGGATTTGAACCATACGGCACCGTCTTTTTCATACAACTTGCCAAGTCTTTGCAATTCGTCTAAACACTTTTGTACGTCCCCTCTTTCGTGCAAAGAAGTTTCCGAATAAAAATTATCAAAATGTGTTTCAAATTTTTCCAAAAGTGCTTTTTGTTTAGCAAGCATATCCCGCTTTGCAAAGCCTTTCAAAATCTCGTGTGTGGCAGAATCAGCCTCGGGTTTGTTTTCGGCAATCATCTTATCACAAATATCTTTGTATTCCTTCACAAATTTTTTCGCACAATCAATCAAATAATCGCCCGTGTAATAATTTTTTGCCTCTTCTTCATCTTGCGGGAAATCAATGTCCGCACCGAGTTCCCTCATTACACGAATATACAAAGATTTGCCCAATTTGTTCATTTGGTTGCCTGCGTCATTGACGTAATATTCTTGGAAAACAACATAGCCCGAGAATTTCATAACATTTGCCAATGCACTGCCAACAGCCGCCCAACGGCCGTGTCCGATATGGAAAGGCCCTGTCGGGTTTGCACTTACATATTCAAGAATAACCTTTTCGCCTTTGCCTGCATCGTTTTTACCAAAGTCGGTTTTCTTGCTCAAAATCTCTTCTACAACGCCGTTTAAGACATCTGTCATCGAAGATTGTTTGACCTTGAAGTTGATGTAGCCGCCGACAATTTTAAGGCTGAATTTTTCCAAATCCTTTTCGTCAGAGTCAATTTCACTCTCAAAATCTATATATTTTACAATGCTTTTCGCCGTTTCAAACGGATTTTTTCGGCTGTATCGGCAAAGTCCCGAAATATTTATCGCAAAATCGCCAAAATCACGATTTTTCGGCACTTCCACGTTAAATGACGGGATATCTGCCTCGGTTAAATTTCCGCAAGCACCCTTGGAAATTGCCGTCTTTATACCGTTTACAACCAAATTCAAACATTCTTCTTTAAGCATTTTAAATCTCACAATTGTGTATTCTTAATGACATTTTACCAAAAAAAAGATTCTATTCAAATTAAGATTATATTAAAAGCCATACTTGAATAATTACAAGGCTTTTGCTACCATTAACCTGTAAAAATTTATTCAAAAAAGGTCTTTATGAACATAAAAATTATTGCCGTCGGAAAAATCAAAGAAGATTACGTCAAATCAGCCACAAATGAATATATCAAAAGGCTTTCGCCATATTTCAGGCTATCAATCGTCGAAATTCCCGCCGAACAAATTTTGGACGAGTCCCTCGCCGAAAAATACAAAGAAATTGAAGGCGAAAAAATCCTCTCCGCCATCAAGCCCGATTCTTTCGTCATAACACTCGAAATTTTAGGCAAAATGCTCTCCTCGACCGAACTTGCCGAAAAATTAAAAGAAATTATAAATTCGGGAATTCAAGAACTCGTTTTCGTCATAGGCGGTGCAAACGGCTTACACAAAAAGGTTTCAGACCGTGCAAACTTTAAATTGAGTTTTTCAAAATTAACATTCACTCACCAACTTATGAGAATGATTTTGACCGAACAAATCTATCGTGCATCAAAAATTAACGCCCATGAACCTTATCACAGATAATATTTATTTTTGTAAAATTTTTTGTAAACATTTATTGCAAATTTAAAATCATGTGAAATCAGCCCCCGAGTAAAAGTTTTTATATAAATATAAGGTGAAAGGGGCAATTATGGTATCGATAGATGTCACGAAATTAGCATCACAACTTAAAAGCGGAGCAAAAGATGTTCTTAAAAATCTAAAAGAAAATCCCGCTGAAGGAAGTATTTTTGATGCTGCAAACAAATTGGGAATTAACAGTAAAGAAGATTTAATGGCAGGCGTTGAACGCTTTAAGGCTGATCCTACCGGTACTGCGGACTCGATACTTAAAACTTTATCGGAAAAAGGGTTCAAGTTCAGCGGTACAGAGGAAAAAGCAGAAGAAACGAAAGAATTTTCGGTTGATAACATCGGAAAATCGCAAGCCGCAGAAACTACAAAAGCAACGACGGCAAAAACAACAAATGCAAAAACCGCAGCAAAAACGCAAACTCCTCAGATAGAACAAAAAACAACAACTGAGGAAGTGGCTGATACAGTTGAAGAAGAAACGACGGAGACAGGAAATACTCAAGAATTTGGCGGTATTTTCGGAAAATTAGGCATTAAAAATGAGGCTGATTTGCAGGCTGCCGTTAAGAAATTCAAAGAAAATCCGAAAGAATCGGCTCAATCCATTGCAAAAACTCTCGGACTTTCCGATAATATTACCGCAAAATTATTGAGCATTATTTCAAAATTCACAAAAGCATAGTTTTAGCGGCAGTTAATTGGTAAGAACCGTCGATTTTGAAAAATCCCCGACGATACCTCGGGGATTTTTTGTCGGAAAATTTATTTGACATACATAACCACGGACGAATGCGTGAGATATTCACTCAATTAATGTGGGAAAAGATTTTTCGCTTCGCTCAATATGACGGTAAATTCGCATTGTTTTTTATAAATGAATAAACAATAGATTGCCACATCCTCACTGTGTTCGTCCTCGCAATGACAGTGAACGCTTGAGATTATAAATTGCTCGTCATTCTGAGGTCTTGAAAAGACCAAAGAATCTATGTAACATTGCCTAAAAACAGATACTTCGGCTCCGCCTCAGTATGACGAGGAATTGTCATTCTGTGCCTTTAGGCGAAGAATCTGTGTAATTATAACTTAAACAGATATTTCGATATTTAGGGGACAAGTCCCTCAATATGACAATAAAATATTTTGCCTGATATTATATAATTTCTTCGTCCACGATATATCTCGGGCGGCTTTTTACTTCGAGCAAAATTTGTCCGATATATTCCCCGACAACGCCGATACAGAAAATTTGCAGGCCTGCGACAAAAATTTGCCAAATTCTAAACGGCCCGATATCGTTTGTAATAATTTTCAAATCGAAAATATTTCCGAGAATAAACAAGAATGCGAATACCAAACTCAAAAACGAAATTACGGCTCCGATAAAAAACACGATATCCAATGGTCTTGTGCTGAACGAAACCATACCGTTCAATGCCATTTTTGACAGTGAATATAAATTAAATTTTGAAGTTCCCAATGCTCGTTTTGAAATATTATAATTTATGTACTTTGTTTTCAAGCCCAAAGTATAGACCATTCCTCGGATAAAGAGATTTGTTTCGTTATATTGGTTGAGAATATTCAACGCTTTTTTGCTGAGAAGTCTGTACTCGGAGTGGTTTGGTTTAAGCGGAACATTCAAAAAATTCATACATTTATAAAATGCGGCAGAAGTAATGCTTTTCAAACTCATTTTTTTCTCGTAAGAATTTCTGACCCCGCAAACCACGTCATAACCGTCCTTATAGGCATTTACAAAATCTTCGATTTTATTGATATCCTGTTGCAAGTCCGCATCGATTGTAATTACGGCATCGCAGCCGATTTTTTTTGCAGAAAGATATCCTGCCAAAATTGCACTTTGGTTTCCAAAATTTCTTGAAAACTTAACACCTTTTATAAAGGAGTGTTCATCATGGGCATTTTTAATTATATTCCAAGTGTCATCGGCACTTCCGTCATCGACAAAAAGAATATAACTCTCACTTGAAAAAACATTTCTTGCGATGTAATCTTCCATTAACACAGACATTTTTTCAATAGTCAGATGCAAAACCTCTTCTTCATTATAAGCGGGAATTACAATCGCAATTTTAGGATTTAACATTTTCATGCCTTTATTATATAATACTCCTTAAAAGGATTATACAACAAATGAAGAAAATTATCACTACTGCCGACGATTTGGGAATTGACAAAGAAACAAACGAGGCGATTAAAGAATGTTACGAAAGCGGTGTCTTGACGAGCAGTTGCCTTATGGCTGTCGGAGAGGCATTTGACGATGCGGTTGAAAATGTTATCAAAACCCACCCCGATTTAGAAATCGGCGTTCACCTTGATATCATTGAATGCAAGGCTTTAACGCAAAACGGAAAATCGACTTTGACTGATGAAAACGGCAAATTTAATAATTCTTACGTTGATATGCTTTTGAAATCTTATGACAAGAAATTTTTGAGTGAAGTTGAATCCGAATTTAATGCACAAATCGAGAAAATCCTCTCTGTCGGCATAAAACCGACCTATATAAATACTCACGTTCATACCCACTCAATTCCGAATTTGTTTAAAATAATTTGCAAATCCGCAGAAAAATATGCTATCCCAAATGTGCGTACTCAAGGCGAATTACCGTATTATACAAAAGGTTTGAAACGTCATACAAGCATCAGATATTGCCTTAACATTATCAAAAATATTTTGCTTAACACGTTTACTTTTATTAATAAAAATGAATTGAAAAAATATAATTTGAAAACAAATAAATATTTTTTAGGCGTTTTATATACGGGACAAATGGACGAAAAAACCGTGATTGCTGGGATAGAAAGGTTGCCTGAAAATTCCTTGGCGGAAGTTATTTGCCACCCGTCGGTAAATCCTGAAAAACCCCGTCATTACAAAGAATACAAAGGCTTAACAAGCGAAAAATTGAAAAACTTTTTTAAATCGGACAAAGCCGTTGCCGTGAATTGGCAAGGAGTTCAGAAAAAAATTGGAGATTAAAATTAATGAAAAAAATTATTTTTGTAAATTTATTGGTCTTTTTGCTTTTGTTTTGTGTTGTTGAAGTTATTTCGTATTTTTCCATAAGAAAAGATGCAAAATTTTATATGGACAATCACAATAAAGATGCCGTAAAGGAAAACCGACCTTTATATACACAACGTTACGCAAAGGTTGTGCCTGTTGACTTTGAAACATTTAAATATATGCGAGAATATGATATCGGCGACAAAAACAAACCGTCAATATTGTTCTTCGGCTGCTCATTTATGTACGGTTATTTGAACCCCGAAAATGAAACGCTCCCGTATTATGTTACGCAAAGAACGGGCAGAACAACGATAAACAGGGGGGTCCCCGGCGGTTGCATAATGAATATGTTTCACGATTTGAATTCAAAAAAATTCTACGACAGCATAAAAGATTTGCCTCAACCCGATTATATTGTGTATTTGTGGATTCATGACCATTTGAACAGAATTTCAAATCCCTATGTATCGACTTTAACTTTTACCGATAATCCGCACTATGAAATAAAACCCGATTGGGTGTATGAAAACGGTGAATTGAAAGAAATTTATCCTCCACAATGGAAAATGAATGTGTATGCTTTATTTTCAGCCAAAGCGTTTCAGTACTTTTATGCCCAAAGTTTGACCGACGAGAAAAATGAAGTTAAAATGCTCAGATATTTTATTACTGCAAAAAATGTCTGCAAAGATAAATTTCCAAAAGCGAAATTTGTGATTTTAGAATACAACGATCGCAGCGGTTTTTATTTGTCTGACAATATTAAAGAACGTCTTAAAGAAGAAGGCATAACTGTTTTGAACGCAGATGATTTGGCAGGACATGAACTTGACGACATTAAAAAATGGCGGGCAAGTGATGAAGAACACCCGAACGGCAAAGCCTTTTCCGATGTGGCTGACGGCTTTATTAAGGCACTAAACTTGTAATTTTGGAGAATAAAATGAAATTAAAAAAAATTCTTTTGATAAATTTGCTTGTATTTTTTATTCTGTTTGGAATTTTGGAATTTATCTCGTATCTTTATTTGCGAGCAGATGCCAAAACGTATATGGACGATTTTAACAAAGCCGCAAAGGCAGAAAAAAGACCAGCGATGACACAAAAATACGGTATTATAAAAATTGCGGACCAAAAAGATTATGACGAATGGCGAAACGTCAATATCGGAGATAAAAACAAACCCTCTGTCCTGTTTTTCGGCTGTTCTTATATGTATGGCTCCTCACTTCCCGAGGAAGAAACTTTGCCGTACATTGTTTATCAAAAAACAGGGCGAACGACCGTCAACAGAGCAATTCCCGGCGGTTGTATAATGAATATGTTTCACGACTTGAAAGATAATTCGTTCGTCGAAAAAGTAAAAAAAGAATTGCCCCAACCTGACTATATTGTCTATTTGTGGATAAATGACCACCTTAACAGAATTTGCAATATTTATAGAGGTTCTGTCCGCTCTGAGGATAACCCTTACTACTTTATAAACACAAAATGGGTTGAAGAAAACGGAGAATTAAAAGAAATTTATCCGTCAAAATGGACTCTCCCTTTTTATGGTTTGTATTGTGTTAAAGCGTACCATTTTTTCTACGCTCAAAAGTTTGCGTTTGAAAAGAAAGAAGAGAAAATGCTCCGATATTTTTTAATGGCAAAAAATTCGTGCAAAGAAAATTTCCCGAACGCAAAATTTGTCGTTATAGAATATAAAGATGGCGGACATTGCCTAATGACGGATACTTTAAAACAAAGTTTGGAAAAAGAAGGAATAACGGTTTTAAATGCCGAAAATTTGGCAGGTCACGAACTCGACTCCGATGAATGGAGAGCAAGCGATAAGGAACACCCGAGCGGGAAAGCCTTTAACGACGTAGCAAACGGCTTAATCCGAGCATTGAATTTGTAATGTTTTTGCTTTGCGAATAAAATGACAGGATTTGGCTGATATTATCCAAAACATTCATCGTCACTGCGAGGACGAACGCAGTGAGGACATGGCAATCCATTGTTTACTCATTTATAAAAAATAGAGTAATTTACCGTCATACTGAGGCGGAGCCGAAGTATCTGTCCTTTGTGCATTCACTGTCATTGCGAATAGAACACAAGGTCGCTGTGTTTTTTTGGTACTTACTCAACCGAGGCGATTATGCCGCCGCCGAGAACAACGTCGTCTTGATAAAATACCGCCGATTGTCCGATAGCAATCGATTTTTGAGCATCTTCAAAAACAACCTTAACTTCATCATCGCCAATCGGTATAATTTTCACGGGAACAGGTTGTTGTGTTGAGCGGATTTTCGCTGTAACGTTCATTTCTTCCGTCAATTTATCGATTGCAATCCAATTAAGTTTATTTGCAACCAAAGAATTTTTGAACGTTTTATCCGCAAAGCCTACCACAACTTCATTTGTATCTTTTCTGAGTTCAAGGACGTAAAGCGGTTCTGCTGCTGCAATTCCCAAGCCTTTACGTTGACCGATTGTATAGTTCCAAATTCCTTTATGCGTACCCAAAACTTTTCCGTTCAAGTCAACGATATTGCCGATTTTATCCTCAATATTCAAAAGTTCGTTATAATCACCACCGTAAAAATCCTGACTATCAGGTTTTTCAGCAGAATTTAAGCCGTTTGATTTTGCAATTTCACGAATTTCATCTTTCGTCTTGCCGCCCAAAGGAAGATAAATGCCCTTCAATTGCTCTTGTGTCAAGCGATAGAGGAAATAAGACTGATCTTTTTTCGGAGCGACACCACGTTTTAAGAGAAATCTGCCGTTTTCCTCTTCCACTCTTGCATAGTGTCCTGTTGCAAATTTATCAAATTCAACGCCGTTTGCTTTTGCAAGTTGAGGCAAAAGACCGAATTTAACCTGTGCATTACACCATACGCAAGGGTTTGGGGTTCTTCCCTCGAGGTATTCTTTTTTAAAATTGTCCAAGACAATTCTTTCATATTTTTCCGCACAATCGAAAACGTAGTAAGGAATACCGATTTGTTCCGCAATTTTGCGTGCTTCTTCAATGTCTTCTTTTTCGTCAGGACCATAGCAAGCACCCTTGTGACCCTCTTTCAGGGCAATTCCGTCTTTACCCCAAATAGCCATTGTGGCACCGATTACTTCGTGACCTTGTTGTTTTAATATTAATGCGGCAACCGAAGAATCTACGCCGCCCGATAATCCTACTAAATATTTCATTTTTTTGCTCCTGTATGAAAAAATTATACACAAAAGAAAATTCACAAATCAATATTTTTTTCAAATTCAAAAAAAACACCGCAAAACGGTCTATTCGCCAAACAACCACGAGCCGCAAACTTCGACAAATTTATCTTTTTCGGCAAGAAACAAATCTTCAGCGTGATTGCAATCCTTGAAAAGTTCGTATTTTTTCCTGCAAACCGCTTTTTCAAACAATCTTTCCGTATGCCAAGGATAAACCGTGGGGTCGTTTTCACCCGCAATAAACAGTGTCGGACACTTAACTTTTTCAATAACATCAATCGGTTTAATTTTCCGCAAAATACGTGCCGACGGGCGAATTGAAAGCCATCGTTTCATCTCTGCTTTTTTTAATGTCGGAATCCATGCTTCTTTTTTCCAAAAATGATTTTCTATTTTATCAAAATCACAAGCAGGACTGACAGCAACAATTTTATCAATCGAACTCGATTTACTGCCATACAAAATCGCCAAAGATGCTCCCAATGAAAAGCCCATAAGGTAAATTTGTGAATACTGTTTACGAGCATAATTCACAACTGCACGAATGTCCAAAAGTTCCCAAGTCGTAAATGAATAAAACCCACCGCTTTTTCCATGCCCACGAAAATCCATTCCGATAACATCACTCGCAAGCCCGAAAGTTTTGCACATTTCGAGGAAACAATCGCTATCTTTTGTCATAAACCAACCGGGCATAAAAATCAGAACTCTGTCGAAGCCGTTTTGATAATGATTTATTGCAATTTCGACGTTATCTTTTGTTTTTAACTTTGTTTCAATGAGCATTTTCGACCTTTGCAATTTTTTTCATTATAACTTATTTCCGAAAATTGGCAATAAAAAAGGCGGGAATGAACTTCCCGCCCGAAAAACAACAATAGTGAACTATTCTTTTGTATATTCAGCATCGATAACATCGTCATCATTGTTATTTGATGAATTGTTATTTGCATTATTTTCAGCACCGCCGCTTTGTTGTTGTTCTTCTTGTTGAACTTGGCTGTATGCTGCTGAAGAAATAGCGTACATTGTTTGTTGTAAGTCTTCTGTTAATTTCTTGATTTCGTCAACAGGTTTGTTTGTTTTCAAGGCTTCTTCAAGATTTTTCTTTTGTTCTTCAAGTTTAGTCTTGTCGCTGTCAGCAATTTTGCCTTCAAAATCTTTAACGATTCTGTCTGCTGAAGAAAGCATACTGTTTGCACTGTTTCTGATTTCTGCTTCTTCTTTGTGCTTTTTATCTTCTTCAGCGTTTGCTTCTGCTTCTTTAACCATTCTGTCGATATCTTTTTCATCAAGATTTGATGAATTTGTGATGGTAATTTTTTGTTCCTTGCCTGTTGCTTTATCTTTTGCAGAAACATTAACAATACCGTTAGCATCGATATCAAATGTAACTTCAATTTGCGGAATGCCTCTCATAGCGGGAGCAATACCGTCAAGTCTGAACATACCCAATGATTTGTTATCTTTAGCCATCGGACGTTCACCTTGGCAAACGTGAATATCTACAGCTGTTTGGTTATTTTCCGCAGTTGAGAAAACTTGTGATTTAGAAACAGGGATTGTAGTGTTTCTCGGAACCAACGGAGTCAAAACACCGCCCAATGTTTCAATACCCAATGTCAACGGAGTAACATCAAGGAGGACGATATCTTTAACTTCACCTGCGAGGACACCTGCTTGAATAGCAGCACCGACTGCAACTACTTCATCAGGGTTTACTGTTTGGTTAGGTTCTTTACCTGTGTATTCTTTAACCAATTGTTGAACTGCGGGGATACGTGACGAACCACCGACCAATACAACTTCGTTGATTTCTGATTTTGAAATGCCTGCATCTTTAATTGCTTGTTCAACAGGTTTTTTACATCTTTCGAGCAAATCGTGTGACAAATCTTCAAATTTTGCTCTTGTAAGGTTAACGTCTAAGTGTTTAGGACCGTTAGCATCAGCCGTGATGAACGGTAAGTTGATGTTTGTTTCAACAACTGATGACAATTCGCATTTTGCTTTTTCTGCTGCTTCTTTCAAACGTTGCATTGCTTGTTTATCGTTTGAAAGGTCAATACCTTCTTGTTTTTTAAATTCATCAACCAACCAGTCAATGATTTTCTTATCGAAGTCATCACCACCCAAGTGAGTATCACCTGATGTTGAAAGAACTTCGTGAACACCGTCGCCGATTTCGAGGATTGATACATCGAATGTACCACCACCTAAGTCGAATACCAAAACTTTTTCAGAATTATCTTTTTCAAGACCGTAAGCCAACGCTGCTGCTGTCGGTTCGTTTACGATTCTGAGAACGTCCAAACCTGCGATTTTACCTGCATCTTTAGTTGCTTGACGTTGTGCGTCGTTGAAGTATGCAGGAACTGTGATTACGGCAGATGTAACTTTTTCTCCGAGGTATGCTGATGCATCGTCTGCCAATTTTCTCAAAATCATTGCTGAAATTTCTTGCGGAGTATAATCTTTTCCGTCGATATTCTTTCTGTAATTTTCGCCCATGTGTCTTTTGATTGAAGCGATTGTTTTATCAGGGTTCAAAATTGCCTGACGTTTTGCAAGTTGACCAACCAATTTTTCACCTGTTTTTGAAAAACCTACGATAGACGGGGTTGTTCTTGAACCTTCCGAGTTTGCGATGACGGTCGGTTTACCGCCTTCCATAACTGCGACTACCGAGTTCGTTGTACCTAAGTCGATACCAATAGTTTTAGCCATTTTTTATCTCCAATTCTTATTTTTCTTCTTTTCTATATTTTTGTTATATCACCTGTTTTTCAAATTATTAAAAAAATACACAAAAAATTAATATTTTGAGGTGCGATTTTTTTCGTGATATAATTTTTTGACTGAAATAAGCGGATTTTCAATGAAAAAAACTTTCTTTATTATTGTTGTAAATTTAATTTTATTGATTTTTGTCGGATTTTTAGCGGAATGCGGCAGTTTTTACATTATCCGCAAAATATGGTGCTATCCGAACAATCGGTTTATTTTGGACTATAAATTTATTTTGAAGAAAAAAGATAAACTCATGCAAGATACAGATGAGGTTTTTTATAAATTTCAAGGCTCCAAAAACAAAAGTCCGATAGTGCTTTTGGGCTGTTCTTATACCGAAGGTTTTTCTTTAAAAAGAGAGGAAACTTTTTCGGCAAACCTTTCCAAAAATACGGGACGAACCGTTTACAGTTACGGTCTTGGTGGCGGAAGCATGGCGACTGTATTAACCCAACTTCAATCAAAAGATTTTTTGAAACAAATTCCTCAAAATACGGAATATTTTATATATACGTACATAATCGACCACAACAAAAGATGCCACGAACGTTCTTTGGGGTGGGAGAATGATGTTTTGTTGGATTTATACAGAGTTAACGACAAACAGGGAATCGAGAAAGTTCCTTGCGGCAAAGTTTGTTGTTTCATAAATTCAACGGCAACAGGCAGATTGTATCGAATGACATTAGGTCAATATTTGGCGAAATCGGGTGATTTTTCACTCCCCGCCGCTATTATCGGAGAAATTTCAAATATTTTGAAAACAAATTTTCCAAAATCAAAATTCGCAATTTTAGTATATGACGACGATACCGACATCATTCACTTGCCGTTGGATTTCGAGGAACAAAAAATGAATGAAATCGGAGAAAAGAACGATATAAAAATTTTATACACAAAAAAAATGTCAATCGGGGAGGAAATTTTGGACGGAAAATACAGGGCATCAGACGATGTTCACCCGTCGGGCGAAGCGTGGAGAAAACTTGTTCCCGATATTATAAAAGAGTTAAATCTTTAGAAAATACACTTGAAGTCAAAATCGATTAAGGTTATAATTTAACCAACGATGAAAATTATAGATAAAATTAAAAATTCTATTATAATTTCAGTTCAAGCAATGCCTAATGAGCCTTTGTATCAGGAAGAATGCATAAATGCAATGATACAATCGGTTTTGATGGGTGGTGCGAAAGCCTTGCGACTTGCGGGTGCAAGAGATATTAAAAACGCAAAAAGATTTTCTGACGTTCCGATTATCGGGCTGACAAAACCAGAGGTCATTCCAAAAAATTGGAAACAAATTGTTTATATTACCCCCGGAATGAAAGAAATTTCGGAGTTAATTTCCGCAGGTGCCGACATTATTGCGATGGACGGAACTTCCCGTCCGAGAGGAAACGACAATCTTCGCAAATTGGTAAAATATGTCGCAATGCACAAAAAAGCCTCAATGGCAGATATTTCAACTCTGTCAGAAGCAGTTGCAGCAAGGGCTTTGGGCTTTGATATAATTTCAACAACATTATCGGGATATACCCAAAATTCCCCCGCCCCAACGGACGAACCCGATTTTAAACTCCTTGAAAGAGCCGCAAAAATCTTGGATTGCCCGATTGTTTTAGAGGGAAGAATTTGGACTCCCGATCAGGTCAAAAAAGCATTCGACTTAGGGGCTCACGCTGTCGTAATCGGTTCGGCAATTACCCGCCCGCAACTGATTGTAAAAAGATTTTACACAAAAAGTAAACCATAATTAGTTATTAGTTCAACAAACAACAAAGGAGATACAAATGAAAAAGGCACTCGGGATTGACGTCGGCGGAACGAAAATCAGTTACGCAATCATTGACGAAAACGGAGAATTTGTAAATAAAATTAAAAAAGTTCCAACTCCAAAAACCTTGGAAGAATTGAAAGAAACTTTCCAAAACATCGTAACAGAAAACGAAAAAGACGTTGACTATATCGCATTTGCAACTGCCGGTGCTATCAATCTCCAAAATACAAAAGTTGAATCTTGCTCTCCGAACTTGCCCGACGGATATAATACAATTGAATTTACAAAATTCAGTAAAAAACCCGTTTACGTTGAAAACGACGCAAATGCAGCAGCATGGGCAGAATATAAAGTCGGTGCCGCAAAAGGTTATGATAACAACGTAATGGTAACATTGGGAACAGGTATCGGCGGCGGCATCATTATCAACGGCGAAATGCTCCGTGGTAAATCGGGTCGTGCGGGTGAAATCGGTCACATCAAAATTTTCCCCGATAAAAGACGTAAATGTAACTGCGGAACTTACGACTGTTGGGAAGCATACGGCTCAGGTACGGGTTTGGGACGTTCTTTCAAAGAAGAAGCACTCAAAAACCCTGTTTCCGTCGCAACAGAAGGCAAAAAAATCGACGATTTGACAACTTACGACTTAATTGACGGCTTCAAAAGAAACGACGAACTCTGCGTAAAAGTTATGGATATGTGGCATAACCAAATCATCACTGGTATGGTTACATTGAATAACATTTTCGATACAGAAATCTTTGTTATTTCAGGCGGCATGGGAGAATTCATCAATACAAAAACTATTGAAGACGAACTTAACAGACAAACTATCGTATCTCCCGCAAAAGTTGTCCTCGCAACAACTGGCAATAACGCAGGTATGCTCGGCTGTGCATTGCTTGCAATTGATACATTTAAAAAGAAATAGGAAGATTTTTTAAAACATTAAAAGTTTTAAAAGTCTTAAAGAACCTAAAGTTCTAAAAGGATTAAAAGAAAAGAACTAAAAAGATCTAAAAATGTTTAAAAGGGGCGAACCGCAAGGCTCGCCTTTTTTTTGTTGAAAAGTTTTCACGCCTACCAATAGAATTATTGTCATTCTGAGCCTGTAAGGCGAAAAATCTATATAAATATAATTAAAACAGATATTTCGAGGACAAGCCCCTCAATATGACGATAAATGTTGATGTTTTAAGAGGTAATCGCCATTGCAAAAGTGTAGGGTTCAGGCGACAAATACTGTTCCTCATTCACTGTCATTGCGAGGAACGAACGAGCAGAGTGCGAGGGCTAGGCAATGACAAGAGTTGCAAATTATTTTTTTGTTAAATCAATAAAATAGATTCTTCGGTTTTTACAAAACTTCAGAATGACGGTAAATTCGTAGTTATGACAATGAATGCTATCAGAGAGTTAAAACAAAACCTGTTATTTCAAATACAATTTTGCGACGACGGAAAGGATTTTATTCAAAAAGTTTCTATAACTCGAAATCGGTGCTGCACCCGACAAAACAATATCCGCAACCTCACGGCAGGGTTTTATATAAATTTCAGCCTTTTGAGAAACATTTTTATACATAGATTTTGCGGAGTCACCCAATTTTCTCTCTTCCGCACGGGCAAAAAATCTGTTTTTTTGAATTTCCGAATCGATATCTACATAAACTTTAAAATCGAAAGCACCTCGAATTTTCTCCGTAAGTGCAAACAAACCCTCTGAAATAATAATTTTCGAGGGTTCTGCAAGTGTATGGTTATCCCATCTGATGGTAGTTCCGGACATATCATATTTAGGGAGCATTACGGAATTTCCGGAGAGAAGTTTTTGAACATGCGTAAACATCAAATCCAATTCCAAAGCCTCGGGAACGTCCAAATCATAAGTTTTCACAAATTCAGCCATGCTTCCTGCTTTTTTAACCTGTTCGGAGCGGTCATAATAATAATCGTCCGTGTTAACTCGAGTAATGACTTGTCCGAGATGATTGTCCTCGGAAAAATTTTCTATCGTTTCAATAAACTCTCTTGCAATAGTCGATTTTCCGCTTGCAGACTCGCCTGCAATGCCTATCGCCATAGAACGGTCAATTTCGCCTGAAATAAATTTTGCCAACAATTCAAGCGATTCAGGTTTATAAAACAAAACCACCGGAACGTCGGAAACACGGTCGTTTTCAAATATTTCCGTGAGTTCTGTTTCTATATCATTCTTATCAGCGACTTGGAGCATACTTTTCTCAAATCTATTCTTATTGTTTACATTATAGCAAAAATTTTCAAAAATACTATTAATATTTTTGTATGAATTTTTAAATAAAAGCACTCTTTTCCCTTTAACCGCAAGCAATAACACTAATAGTGTCATCAAATAACAAAAAAATTCTTAATATCTTTTTTATATAAAATTTTAGGCGTAAAATCTGCAAATCAATTGTCACGACAGTTTTTTAAAGAAATCTCTACCGACAAAATAACTTAAAAAATATTTTAAACAAAAAAATAGTTTACGGTGAAAAAATATGATATATTTAATTTATGCAAAACGAAATCTTCCAAAAAGCAAAGCTTTTTTCAGCAAAAAACATCTTGTTTTTGGTAACTTTTGCTTTAATTTTATTTTTCGGGGCGGTAGTCCGAACAATCGCTTGGCAAAACTGTCTTCCGCTATTTTACGACGAAGCCTCTTTGATTTACAACATGATGGAAAAGCCAACGGCAGAGTTATTTTTACCGCTTTTTGAAGGTCAATGCTGCCCGCCGTTATTTATAATCAGTTCAAAAATATTTTACTTAATTTTTGGGGCAAACGAAATCGCCATGCGGTTTTTGCCTTGGTTATTTTCGATTTTATCGTTATTTTTATTCGGATTTTTATCATTCAAACTCTTCAAAAACAAACTCTGCATTGTAGCAGCAAATGCCCTGTTTTCAACGTCTGAATACATAATTTTATACACGATGTTTTTCAAACATTACATGTCGGACGTATTTTTCTCGATTTTAATTGTGACGCTTGCACTTTTATTAAAAGACAAAAAGTTTTCAAAGGCGAAAATCGTTGTTTTATCAGCCGTTTCTATATTTTTTATACTTTTTTCCTACACGGCTGCGTTTGTAATTAATGCGGTATTTTTAACATATCTTATCTCTAGGATATATGCCGCAAAGAAAGCCGCCGAACCGATTTGCGGAATATTAAAAAAAGCCTTATTATACATTCTTCCAATAATAATTTTTGAAATAACTTACTTCAGAGCAAATTGTTTAGGTTCGATATCCGATCCGTTCGTTCAGGAATATTGGTGCTGGATGTTCGGAACAATGTTCCCGCAAAACTTCACCCAAGTAAAAAATTTCTTCATCTTTTTCGGAAGCACTACGATAAACGTTTATGTCGCAATGATTTTGTTTTTCGGTTCGATAATTATTCTTTTCAAAAAAGACAGATTTTTATGCGGAATTATATTTTTAACATACGTATTGGCAATGATAACTGGACTTTTGCACCTCTATCCGTTCTTTGCCGAAAGAATTTCAATGTATTTAATACCGTTGTTTATTATTGCAATTATCAAACCGATTGATTATATCAATTTCAAGAGCAAAACCCTTACGCCAACTGCAATTGCAGTATGCTTTCTGCTTTTGCCAAATTATTCAAAAATCTATAAATTTTTTGAAAATAATCCAAATCCAACCCTGCTCGATGTAATAAAACACAACTACGATAAAAGATATTTGACAGAAAAATCAGTTTATGCCAAAGAATTTATCGATTTTCTCAAGCATTCCGACTTTTCAAAAGAAGATTATCTTTTCTGCAAATACGCTAATAATATGCTTTTCGAGGTTTATGACAAAGAGCAACTTGTCGATACAAAAAAGGTTTGCTATTTCATCAAAGACTTCCCCAAAGTAAAAGTCGGAAGCACACTGTTTTTCTGCCTTTCGGAAACACACGACAACATCTATCCCGAAGTCAAAAATTGGCTTGACAAACATTGTGTAATTTTATATGAAATTCCGTCAAACGATTACAAATTCATCAAGACAAAAAGAGTTAAATAACGCTATTTTTCGCCCAAAACAAATTTCTTATCCGAAAGTTTTGCGAACTTGAAATCGTTTGTTTTAAATTCATCAAAATTTCCGCCAAGATCCTCAACAAGCCTCAAAGACTCGGGAACAGAACCGATATGACGGACATCATTAAATCTGTTTTTAACTTTAACAAAATAAATTTCGCCCATCGCATAATTCTCGAGAATGTGCATAATCAGCGGGTCAAGAGAATTATCGTCAATTTTTTCATTATATTCGTAAATATCAATCGGGACACTGTGCGTCACATAAAAAACACACTCAAACATAGTCGTTGGGGGCAATGCAGGCGACATGTCCTTGTATTCGTAGAATAATCTGATTTTCTCGTTCAAATAAGTAAATTTCTTTAAATTTAATTTTTGATTATAAAAACCATGCGACAAAACACACAAAACAAAGGTACTTCCGACGCATAAAACAACTAACAGTTTTTTAATGTCCTCAAATTTTACCCGCTTTAAAAATTCAAAAATCGAAAACGAAAGCGAATAAATAAACAACAATATTATCAACAAATGAATATCTCTGTGCGATGTCCAATAACCGCCGCTATAATGGTGTTTTCCGGCGAAAATCAACATAAACATGAAAATCAAAATTCCGACGTAAACGAAACTCGGGAAAAAAGTCGGAACAAATTTTTTCCGGTCAGGCAATGCCAAAAAATTTACAACCATTAAAAAAAACAATGACAAATATATCGGCAGATAATTTATCAAAACTTTTGCAGAATAATCTTTCCAAAATTCTGGCAACGACATAAAAATCGCCGTCCAAGAAAAAACCTGCCCCGCCGATTTATGCAAATAATGCATTCTGAAGCCTTCGTTTGTCACCAAAAACAAAGTTCCGCCAACCAAAACAAGAAACACGCCAAGCGTTATTAACAAAGATTTTTTATTCAAATTCTTTGTCAAAATGCCCTCAATTAAAATTGCCAAAATCGTCAAAGATACCGTCACAAGCGAAATTCCCGCAAGAACCTCTGACGAACTTACCATCAAAAAAGTAATCGGTACAAAAACCTGATAGCAAACATCTTGCTCACGAAGAATTTTGTATAAATTATACAAAAAAATCATAAACAAAAGCGGAGGGAAAACGAACCTGAAAAAAGCACAAAAAATAAAGTAATCAGGCGGTTTCAGCATATAAATAACCTGAAAAGTATAAACAAAAATTATAAACGTAACAGGAATAACAATTTTGGGGCTGATTTTGTTTAAATAACCGTTTTTTTCCACAGCCAAAATCATTCCGAGAGTAACAATTGCCTCAAACAAGCCCCCGACAACTCCAGCCCAATCCTGCAAATTGATTTTAAAAGTGAACGGTAGCCAATATAACAAAAAATTATTCAAAGGAACAACCCAAGAGCCGTAATACCAAAAGGATTTGCCCAATGTTACAGGGAAAAAACCGCAGCACGCCACATCATCAGTGTTCAAACAACCATTCTTAAAAAGCACAAATAACAATACGAAAAGCAAAAAATAAAAAATGCTCCTTGCAACAAATAATTTGTCCTTGAATAAAGAAATGACCTTTTGCATAACAAAATAATACCACAAATGTAAATCGTCACCTGTAAGATTATCTAAAGATTTTATTAATTTCACAAAATGTCTATTTTCCCCATATTTAGCCGTTAGCATAATTTGACAATAGTTAATATAACGGAATTTATAAAATTAACAGGCAAATTTTATTTTCTAAATTCAGATATAACCAAACCTGAAATTGTCAGAATTATACCCATAATTAATAATGCAGAAACAGGCTCTTTTAGTATTATGGAAGATAAAATAACTGTCACAACAGGAATCAAATATATATAACACCCGCTTTTTACGGTACCTAATATTTTTATGGATTTATTCCAAGTAAAGAAGCAAACTCCGGAAGCAATAAATCCTAAAAATAAAATATTTAAAAGATTTGTAATATCCAAAAACCTTGATAATCCCAACTTAAAGTTAAATAAGAACAGAAAAGGAATCATAAAAATGATGCCGTACAAAAAACTTTCCCTTGTTATTATCAAAGTTGGGATATTATAATTTGAGGTTTTTTTGATTAAAATCGAATAAAAAGCCCAAGATGTTGCAGCACAAATCGCCAATACATCACCAAGAGGGTTAAGATTTATTTTATTTCCATTAAACAAAATAATCCAAATTCCAATTATAGATACCAAAAATCCAATAAAAAAGTTTCTGTTTATCTTCTCATTATTTTTAAAAAAATAAAACGTAAATATTGCAGTCAAAAATGGTGCAGAACAATTAATTATACTGACATTAGTCGCAAAAGTATATGTTAGAGCAATGTTTTCAAAAAGATAATATGAAGTAATACCTGTTAATCCCGCAAGAGATATTGTCAATTTTTGAGATTTTGTTGTCTTTGGAGTTTTTTGAGGACAAACAATGTAAAACAATAATAATGCTATAAGAAATCGGATAAATAAAATTTCAACAGGTTGAAAATTTTTTAAAAGAATTTTTGTTGAAACAAGTGTCGTCCCCCAAACAATAGAGGTTAATAACGCAAGTATATGCCCCAAAAACTTACTATTTGTATTTATCATTAAAATGATATCCTCTTAATTTTTACGCCTTTATTAATTTAGAAGTCAGCAAAAGTATATTTCGGCACTAAAAAAGAGCCTTGCGGCTCTTAAAAAAATGGTACCCCCAAGCGAATTCGAATCGCTGCCGCCTCCGTGAAAGGGAGGTGTCCTAGGCCACTAGACGATGGGGGCTTAAGACTTTGTGATATTAATATACGAAAAACAAAATTTATTGTCAACAAATTTCTTTTATTTTTTCTGAAATTTTTTAAAAAATTTTATTACCCCACTTTTCTATTGACATCGGTAAGGGATTTTTCGCCACTTTCGGCTATCCTGTTTCTGTAAGGATTTTCAATATGTTTGACCTCAAAAATTATAAAAATATAGATTTAATCGAACTGATTAACCTCACTCAAAATGAGGATTACAAGGCAATGGAAGAACTTGTGAGAAGATTGCAGGACAAAATCTATCTCACTTTCTACTACCTTTGCCCCGACTGCGACGATTTGTCCGATTTAACCCAAGAAGCACTGCTTCGTATGTGTAAAGGCATTTTTAAACTGAAAAATCCCAAACACTTTAAAAGTTGGCTCAACAAAATTATCTCTAATCTTTTCTACGATAAACTCAGAAAACAGCAGAAATCGCTTGTTTGCATATCTTCCGACGAAAGAAAAGACGAAAATTCATCAGAAATTCTGCAAATTTCCGACCCATGCCCATGCCCCGATGAAAAAACTTTGAACAACGAAGTTGCGAAAATTATAAGAGAAAATATCTCAAAACTTCCCGAACACTTTAGACTCGTAACCGTTTTGCGGGAAATCGGAGGTTTGAGTTACAACGAAATTTCTAAAGCGACAGGCGTCGAAATCGGAACGGTCAAATCACGCATTAACAGAGCAAGAAACAAACTTAAACTCTGCCTCGAGCCCTATTTTATGAACAACTAAGGAGATATGATGAACACTTTAACCTGCGAACGAGTAATGATACTTTTGCCTCTCTATATCGAGGAAAAAACCTCCGAAATGGAAAATTTTGAAATAGAAAAGCATCTGAGCGAATGCCCGAGTTGTATGGAAAAATTCTCAACACTTCAGGCGATTTCTCAAAAAATTAAATCGGCTTTCGATTCGGTCGAAAATCAACATTTTGAAAAAGAAAAAAAATATTTCAAAGAAAACCTCTGTGCTTACCTCGACAACGAACTTCAAGATGAAGATTATTGCCTTATGACTCAAATTATTCTCGAAAATGACGATGCAAAATGCGAAGCCGAAGAAATGTCAGATTTTGACAGGCATTTTCAACAGGCATTAGAGGAAAATAAAATCCTTTTTGAACAAAATTTTTGCAAAAAAGTAGTTCAGGAAGCCAAAAAATCCTCTCCCGAATATATCTACAAGCAATATGTCAAAGCAGCCGTAACAACAGTAATATTCATAACTTTGACTCTATTAATCGGCTATTTTTCATCACAAAATTACTTTGACGATTTTCAAAAAATGACCCAATTTCCCTTAAATCTTTCAAATTTTTAGTCAAAATCCTCAGCAACACAAACATCAAAAAATTCCCTCAAAAAGGGATAATAATTTTCGGCAAATAATTTTTCAAATCGCCGAACACTAACAGGTGCAAGCATTTTTGCCCCGTCAATATCAAAACAGTAAAATTGAAAAAACCTCGCAAACAACTCCGTCGGTTGCTTCAAATACCTGTTAATTCGCCCGTTTCGAGCATTTATTCTATTTCTGTGACGTTCATAGGATTTCATTCTGATATACGCAACAAATGCCTCGGGCATCTTCGGAAAATCGTCCTCGACAGTTTTGACACTAATAGTGGTATCCATTGTAAACCAACCACCTCGGACTATAACTTTGTCATATTTCAACAAATATTTTGCACTCGAAAACCGAACGTATTTATTAAATTCCTTAAATTTTTCTCCGACTTGAAAATTCGGATAATATTTTTTTATAATTTCACGCTCAGCCTTAATTTTCTGACCTAAATTTTCTTTCAAAGCCTTTATACGACGAGTAGTTTCGCCATTAAACACTATTAGTGTTATTTGAAATAACTCATTTTCTATCTCATCGACAATCAATTTTTCGTCCGTATCGAAAAGTTTTTCCAACGTACCGTGAGATTTTGCGATATCAGGTTCGAGTTTAAAATGGACAAAGTGAGCAAACTCGTGCAACAAAACATCTTTCGCCTTTTCATCGGAAAGATTTTTTGAAATATCAATACGGCTGCCCGTGCAAAATCCTGCATTACCACGGGCTTTCGTATCAAAATGAACGTCAATTCCGAGATTTTTCAGAAAATCGACTAATTTTTTCTTATCTACACGGTTTCTGATTTCAGCCATTTAAGATAATCTTTATTTCCTTTAATAATAGGTGTTGCAACGATTTCCGGCAATGCGTATTCATGTCTTTCGCTGATTGCTTTTTCAACTTTTTTGAAAAGACTTTCTTTTGTTTTGATAATCATCAAAAATTCTTGTCCCTCAACGACTTTGCCTTCCCATTTGTAAACGGAAACGACATTCGGAACGATATTAACACAAGCCGCAAGTTTACTTTCAATAAGGTATTCCGAGATTTCCATCGCATTAACCTTACTTGAAGTTGTGCAATTTACGATACAATAACCCATTTTTCCTCCTTCAAACTAAACATCATATTCTGAGAATTAATAAATTAATTATAAACCGAATAAGCATTTATGTCAGTCTGTTTCTTTTAATTTTAAATTTTTATTTAATATCGTCCGCCGAATACTCACTGTCGGATTATTTAAAATCCCGTAATTTATAAAATGGAAATGTGGTAAAAACTTGGAGTGTTGTAATGAAAAAAATATTAACAACGATAATTATGTCCTTCATGCTCGGTGTGGGCAGTGCTTATGCGGTAAATTATTCTCAAGATGAAGCAATCAACGTGACTGTTTATGAAAAAATCAATCCCTCTATCGTTTTCATAGAGGCAATCTCGGGTGACGAAGTTTCAACAGGCACGGGCATTGTAGTCGGCTCACACGGCGAAATTCTAACAAGTGCCCACGTCATCGACAACAATTCTTCAATCGAAGTCAGAACCTACAAAGGAGAAGTCTATAAAGGAGAAATTCTCTACAAGCCCGAAAAAGGTCACAACGACTTGATGTTAATCAAAATCAAACCGAAAGGAACACTTCCCGCTATAAAATTAGGCGATTCATCAATATTAAAAGTGGGTCAAAAAGTCCTCGCCGTCGGCAATCCGTTCGGTTTCAGCGGAACACTCACAACAGGCATAATCTCAAGAATTGACTACGAAAAAAATAAAATCCAAACCGATGCCGCAATTAACCCCGGAAGTTCGGGCGGCCCAATCGTCAACGCATCAGGCGAAGTTATCGGAATCAGTCAATCAATTTATAACCCCGATAACAATCGCTCAAATATTGGCATAGGCTTTGCAATACCTGTCAACGACGTCAAAAAACTTCTCGTCGCTTACGGCAAAATTAAATAACCTATTTTCTCATTTGTTGTACTTGCTTCATCTTAATATCCAAAGCAGCATTGTGTCCCATCATATAAATCGAACACATTTTGAAATTCTTAACGTACAATGCACAAGCATCTTGCACACATAAAACCGCACTCGGTTGTCCGATTGTCATAATCGGACATACCGGAATTCCGCCGGTTCTGTCTTTTCTTTTTTCTGCATATCTTCCGGGGTTGTTAAGCATCTTGGAACCTTCTTATTTCTTCAATAAATTACATTCTTCGCATCTTCTGCGTTCTTCAGGTTTATAAATTTTTGTTCTGTTAATGACTTCATCAAAATCAATTTCATGAGCGTCAAAATCAGGTCCGTCAACGCATGCGAACTTAACTTTTCCGCCAACTGTCAATCTGCAAGCACCGCACATGCCCGTTCCGTCAACCATAATCGGGTTCATGCTTGCTTCGGTTTTAATTCCTGTACCTCTTGTCAAATCAGCGACCGCTTTCATCATCGGCATAGGACCTACCGCAATGACATAATCGATTTTTTCTTTGTCCATAAGGTCTTTAAGAACTTGCGTACCAAAACCTTTAATACCCAAAGAACCGTCATCTGTTGTGATGAACAATTCTGTTGAGGCTTTTTTCATTTTATCTTGCCAGAAAATCAAATCCTTTGTTCTTGCACCAGAAATCATATAAACTTTATTTCCGGCATCTTTGAATGCTTTTGCAATCAAATAGCACGGTGCGGCACCGTAACCGCCTGCGATACAAACGACTGTGCCGTATTTTTCAACGTGAGTCGGTTGTCCCAAAGGACCTGTCACGTCTAAAATTTCTTCGCCCACTTCAATTTGAGCCAACTTTGCCGTCGAATATCCGACTGCCATAAATACAATCGTCAATTCACCTTTTTCTTTATCAACATCTGCAATCGTCAACGGGAATCTTTCACCGTTTTCTTCAACACGAAGAATGACAAATTGTCCTGCTTTTGCGTTTCTTGTTACAAAAGGTGCTTCGATTGTATATTCAAATTGACCTTTACATAATTCTTTTTTCGATAATAATTTATAGCCCACTTTTAGTTCGCTCCTTGATTTCTTACTTGATTATAGCAAAATAATAAGCCGTTACAAAAACATTATACTACAAACTTTTTTCTCTAAACAATAATTTACAGCACTTGTTACAACGAGAAAAACTAAAATCTAAAAAATGTTTGCATAACTCAAAAAATAATCGTTTACGACACCAAATAATTTCGGCAGCAAAACAGAGAGCAAAAACGCACCCATAACGGGTTTGAATAAGAAACTGAGTTGGAATACGTTGATTTGAGGAGCGGTTTTTGAAATGATACCCAAAATAATATCTTGTCCCAAAGTTGCGAGCAAAATCGGAGATGCAAATTGCAGCCCGATATACAAAATATTCGAGGTAATTTTAATCAGATATTCCTTATTGATAACCTGTTCAAGAGGTAGAGCCTGAGCGTATAAAGGGCAAATATCGAAACTTCTTATAAATGCATTCAAAATCCAATAAACCCCGCCCATATTGATAAAAATAATCAATCCGAGCAAGCCCAAAAATTTGCCCATAATAGAAACCTGCGTTGAAGAAGTCGGATCAAGAACCATAGCAGAAGACATACCCATTTGAGTGTTAATCATATCCCCGCCGGCGTCAACAACCGCAACGATACAGTATCCGATATAACCGATAATCGCACCAAATACGTAATTAATCGCCATATAATAAATAATCGAAGCATTTGCAGGCGGCATCTCGGGTTTAATTATAGACATCAAAAATACCGTCAAAAGGAAAGCAAAGCCCATTCTGATGGTATTCGGAACTTCATTTCTGTTCAACAATGGGGCAAACCGCATCATGCCCGCAACCCGCATAAAGATTAAAAATCCTGCACCGAGAGCGTTATTTATGACAGGCAAATAAGTTGCCATTCCATCGACGAATTGCTCAATCACGGTTCAACTCCCATGGGGAAATCTAGTTTCATAAACAGAGAATTAGCCTTTGCTCCTGATTTTATAATCGAAATAGGGTATTCGCTAACCCCCTTATCCGTTGTGATTTGAACTTTGGCGTCACCGATTTTTTTTGCAGAAAACATCAACTGACTGCCATCGCCCATATACGTCATAACTCTTTGTGCAGAAATAATCTCGGGATTGTTACTCATAACTGACTTTACAGAATTTTCGGAGAAAAAAATATAATCTGCCCCTAGGTTAAATTCATAAACCGTTTCGGCAGATGAAGAAAGTCCGAAAAACATTATAAATAAAGCAGTTACAATTTTTTTCATCTGTTATCTTCCTTGAAATCTTCTTTCGTTAATTCTTTTTTGTTCAATCAAATTTGCTCTCGGAACGGGCATTTTGGAAGCAGCATTGTACTTCAATCTGTCATTTTCCTTAAGGAAGGGCGGATTGCCTGCCGCATTCATCAAATCTCTTGCATTCGGAACATTGTCAAATCTATCCATTTTCATCTCATCGGAGAAAGGTTTAATATGCTTGTAATAATCAGCATCGAGAACATATTTTTCGTTTTTGGGGATTACGTTGAAAGAAATTTGAACAGCCTCTGTAAAAAGCCCCGAGAGCATTTTTACAAACCCCGAACCCAAAACAAGAATTACAACGAAAACAGCGGTAATCTTAGGAGCGGCGGCGATGGTTTGTTCTTGAACCTGCGTAACCGCCTGCAAAATACCGACAACCAAACCTATCGCCGCCGCCGTTAATACACAGGGCAATGCGATAGAAAGCATCATAATAATTCCTTTTCCCATAAATTCAAGTAATATTTCCATAGCGAATTATCCTTTAATTGTAACTTGCCGCAAGACCGTGGACGACCAAACTCCAACCGTCAACCGCAATAAATATCAGCAGTTTGAACGGCAGCGAAATAATCGTCGGCGATAACATGAACATACCTAAAGCCAAAAGTACGTTTGCAACAATCATATCAAGCACAATAAACGGAATATAAATAATAAATCCGATTTCAAATGCCGTCTTGAGTTCACTCAAAATAAATGCGGGAGCAACTTCCCAAATAGTTATTTCATCAGGAGTTGCAGGTGCTTTGCCCCCTCTTGATTTTTCGATGAAATACATCATATCTGTTTCACGTGTATTTTTCATCATAAATTCTTTCAAAGGCTTTGAACCCTCAACGACCGCCTCAACAAGAGAACCGGACTTATGATAAGGTTCATAACCCGCTTCCCACATGCTTTGGAAAACTCCGCCCATTGAATAAAACGTCATAATAATCGAAAGTCCCAAAAGTACTATCGTCGGGGGAATTGATTGGGTACCCATTGCCTGTTTCAGAAACGAAAAAACAATCGCATACCGCATAAAACTTGTCATACAAGTAAAAATAAACGGCACGAATGCAAAGCAACTCATTACCAATAACAGTTGCAATACGGGATCCAAATTTTGTATAAGCGTATTCATTGATTAAGCCTTTTTTCTTTCCTGCATTTTAGGGGGTATTTTGAACGAAAATACCTTCTTTGCCTCATTGTTAACAATATTATTCTCATTTTTAATGTTGGCAACAACTTTCGCCAACGGTGATGTCTTCACATTGTCCAAAGGTTGTTCGCCATCTTCTAATTTTGCAAGCATTGTAGTCGTTTCTGCATCTGATGCAACCAAAAATCTCTCATTGCCCGCACGTACTACATAAATCTGCTTTTTCGGCGTCAAACGAAGTGCATTTTCAATACACAAACATTCAGCCGAATTATTCATCATTGCAGGCTGACAAAATTTCTTATAAGTTACAAGGCAAACTGCCAAAAAGCCCACCATTGCAAATGTATATGCCAAAAATTGAACAAAATATCCTGACATCATATCTCCTTATATATCTTCATCTTCTATGTCGAAATCATCGTAATTGAAGTCTTCACTGTTCGCTTGAGGTTGTTGACCGCCCGCAGGTGCAACGGGTTGTTGAGGTGCCTGTCCCGCCGTCGGAGCAGGTGCTGCCGCTTTCGCCTCAGGTTGCATATCCGAATAAACTTCATCAACTCTGACCGCATACTTATCATTTATAATGACCAATTCACCCGAGGCAACAGGTTTATTCTCTACCTTTAGCAGAACCTTGTTCTCATAAAGCGAACCGACATCAACAATTACACCCTCTGAAATTTGTTTCAATTCACCAAGTGTAATCGTAACTTTTTCAAACTCCGCAGTAATATCAACAGGGATAACGTCCCACATCGTTTTGCCGTTAGAGTTGTTATTTTCCATATTTTCTCCTTCATCATTGTCAACACCCATAATGATTGACGTTTCAGGGTTTATCATAAATTTTCTTACCTGACCGTTCATCGAAATTGCCATCGTTCTGATATTGCTGTTTTCAAGAACGACAATATCGCCAATTTCTATGTGACGAACATCATACAACGTGATTTGAGAGTGTCCCGTCACAATTTTCACGGGAACCGTATAGTCCGCAAACGAACCCAAATCAAAATGTTGAGTTGTCGAAACAGGCGGAATTTCAGGGATAAGCGGTATCGGAATTGATATAATATATTTTCCCAAAACACCAGAATCGCTCTTCGCAATCATCGTCATGTGAACTTGATTTGTGTTTTCTTCCGCAGTTGTATTTTCTTTCGCAAAAAATTGGATAATCCCCTTGAAAACATTATCGTTCAACTTCGTCAAAATTGTCGCTTCAAGTTCGGTCATATTCTCCGGAACAAAAGGCTCTTCGCCATCACCCAAAGCATTTTCCAAAATCATATCCATAAACGGAGAGGATATTCTCATGAAAATTTCATTTTTTTTATCAGTCTTAATTCTCGTTACGAAATATTCTTCGCCTACAAAAAAAACATTGTCCTGCTCTGTAACTCCGACCAATTTCAAATCAAAATCAGTCAAAAGAAACTCACGTATTTTTTCCTTAATTCTCGTGAGCAAAACTCTCTTGAACCAATAAAATGAGTCGTTTAAACTATTCGCAAATTTTGAATTGTACTGAGAAACTACCACAATTTATCCCCAATGTCCGAGGGCATAATTCCCTCAAATATAGATTATATTGTTTTCTTCAAGATAACATCATTTATTTGTTGTATATATTTATTTGTTTAGTATTTTCACAACACTCTCTCAATGAGTTTTATAAGAAAATTCATCAAAAAATCAAGCCATGCCCGCATTTTAAACGAACCGACTAAATCTTATAAAAACTAAAACTTTTTCATCAAATTAAGGACAGCATCTTGAAGTTCGGAAAAACTTGCCTCTAAAGCCTTTCCTCTCGCAATAAAAATCAAAGACATTGCCTTTTGCAAATTATCAGCCGAGTGATTTTTCACGGCGGAAATATAAATTTCTCTCAATCTACGCTTGATTTTATTACGTTTTACGGCACGTTTATGGATTTTTTTGCTCACAACAAAACCCGCTTTTGTCGGAATTTTATCGTCTGTTTTGTCCTTTCCGACGTAAAGCGTTAAAAACTCGTTACTTTTGCAATTTCTAATTCTGAAAGTTGCAGAAAACGCTTTTTCGTTTTTGAGCCTGTATTTTTTTTTCAACATAATAACATCAAGCAAACAAGAGGCTGTCCGATGACAGCCTCAAAGTTTTGTTAAGCTCTTTCTTTAGCAGTAATTGCTAATTTATGACGACCTTTTGCTCTTCTTCTGTTAAGAACTTCTCTTCCGCCGTCAGTTGCCATTCTTGCTCTGAAACCGCTTACGTTTTGTCTTTTTCTCTTTGTTCCTTCAAGCGTACGTTTCATATTATTTCTCCTTGAAAATTCTTTTCTAAGTTATATCATAATAGACAAGACATGAATTATTGTCAAATAGAAAAATTATAAGGTAAATTATTATGAACAAAATAGGATTTATTGGAGCAGGAAAAATGGCGACTGCCATCATCAAAGGAATTATTGACTCAAAATTTTGTAACAGCAAGGACATTCTCGTTTCTGATGTCAACGAAGATGCTCTAAAAAAAATGCAATCAGATTTGAATATCACTCCCGCAAAGTCAAATAACGACGTCGTTAAAAATTCTGACATCGTATTTTTTGCGGTAAAACCGTTCGTTTTGAAAGATGTTTTATCGGGTGTGCAAGAAGATTTTTTAGATGATAAACTCATCGTTTCAATCGCAGCGGGCGTTTCAACAAAAACAATCGAACAATTTACGAAAAACATGCCCGTAATTCGTGTTATGCCGAACACTCCAGCCTTCGTAAAAGCAGGTATGAGTGCTGTTTGCAAAGGAAGTTTTGCAAAAGAAGAACACGCAGATTTGGTTTGCAAAATCATGGGCAGCCTCGGAATTGCGATTAAAGAAGACGAAAAAAATATCGACGTAATCACCGCAATCAGTGGTTCAGGACCTGCTTATTTCTATTATTTCATCAATGAATTTGCAAAATCAGGGGTAAAATACGGACTTGATGAAAAAACAGCATTGATTTTAGCGGCACAAACGGCGTTGGGGTCAGCGAAAATGGCATTAGAAACGAACACTCCGCTCGATGTTTTAATCAAAAACGTAACAACTCCGGGAGGTTGCACCGAAGTCGGAAATAATATTTTAGCCGACAAGAAAACCGATGAAATTATCGATGAAGTCGTAAAAGGCACAATGGACAAGGCAAAAGCACTCGGCTAAAAATCATTTTTGGTATTTTTGGGTGAAAATTTTTCGGCATGGTTGAAAAATAAATTTTCTCATAGTATCATTAAAACATATTCAGGAGAAAAAAATAATGAACCAAATTATAAAAATTGCATGGGACTTAAATGATAACTGCGAAAACCGCTACGAATTAGTTTATGAAATTGCGGAATTAGCAAAAAAATTAGTTGACGAAAATCAAGCAAAAAGATCAAAAGACGAATTCGGATTTGAAGAATACGGTTTTGACAACTCTATTAAAAAAGAAAATCCCGTTGAACATGCTATTATGGTAAAAGCATCAGAAACAGACGATTCAGGCTTGGTCGGCTAATCGAAATAAGTTCAAAAAATTTAAAAATCCTCTCGATTGAGAGGATTTTTTGTTGATTAAATATAATTTTTAAGTGCCGATTCCATTTCTTTATCTCCTCGGCAAAGTTTGCGAAGTTTGCTGATGGCACGGTTTTCGATTTGTCTGATACGTTCTCTCGAAACGCTATATTGGGTGCCGATTTCTTCTAAAGTCTTACGTTCACCGTCTTTTCCCAAACCGAAACGGAGCATCAAAACATCTCGTTCTTTTTGGCTCAATTTGCCAAGCATTTTGTTAATATCGCCGAAAAGATTTTCCTGCGTAACTCGGATATCGGGCGAAAGGGTGCTTTCATCAACGATAAAATCCGCAATGACCGCATTATCCTCTTTTTGATTTGCCGGAGTTTCCATACTGACGGTACTTTGAGCCGATTCAATCAGGGAATTTAATTTTGACAACGGCATACCGACTTTATAAGCAAGTTCTTCTTTTCCTGGAGCATAACCGTTTTGGATAGTCAATTCCGTTGATGCTTTTTTAATTTTGCCCAAAGTTTCAATCATGTGAACAGGAAGTCTGATAAGTCTTGATTTATCAGCGATTGCACGGGTTATAGCCTGTTGAATCCACCAAGTGGAATAGGTAGAAAACTTGTAACCTTTAGTGTAATCAAACTTTTCTGCCGCTTTCATCAAACCTAAATTTCCTTCTTGAATTAAATCGAGGAAGGAAAGACCACGTCCGATGTATTTTTTGGCGATACTTACAACAAGACGCAAATTGGCGTTGACGAGTTTTGTGATGGCTTTTTCTTTTTCCTTGCCGTCACTTTCCATAATTTTTTTAGCGACTTCGAGTTCGTGTTCTGCATCAAGAAGAGGGATTTTACCGATTTGTTGCAGGTAAATTTTAACAGAATCGTCCGTCACCGCAGAAGAATACGTTTCTGCGACTTTCGGCTCTTCAATTACTGCAACGTCATCGTCTTTAATTTCAATATCTTCAGATGTATCAATATCGTCTTTATCTAATTGTTCTGATTTGTTTACCATTATTGTCTTTTGTTATCCTTTTGAATTTTTTGTCTGACCGACTCATAGATTATAACGGAAGCGGCATTTGCAACATTCAAAGAATCAAAATCGGCTTCTATAGGTAATTTTACCCGAAAATCCGCATTTTTAACATTTGTTCTTGAAATACCCGATTTTTCGTTACCCATAATGATTGCGAAATTCATATCCGTATAATCAATGTCAAAGTAATTATCCTCTGCGTCGATTACAGATGCAATTATCCAAAAGTCGTTATCCTTTAGAGTAGTAATTGCATTTTGAATACTGTTAACCGTAATGATGTCAATGTGGTTGGTTGCACCGGCAGAAGATTTTTCGACAGTGGCATTTACCAAAGAACTTCTGCGTTTCGGGAGAATAATTCCGTCATATCCCGCACAAACAGCCGTTCTGATAATCGAGCCGACATTGTGCGGATCTTCAACTTCATCAAGTATCACAACCCGTTTATAGCGATTTTGTGTTTCTTTTTGTAAAAAATCTTCAAGTTCTACATATTCAACAGGCGAAACAAAAGCGACAACACCTTGATGAGAAACATCTTCAAATTGCTTAAATTTTTCTCTCGGAACGAAAGAAAAAGGAACACCGTTATCCCTCGCAAGTTGAATAATAGTGTCAATTCTGCGATCGCCGTGTCCTGTTTTAAGAAGCATGATTTTGTTAACTTTTCTGTCGTTCGTTCTTAATAATTCGGCAACATTGTTCTTTCCGTATATAAAATCTGCGTTTTCTATGGTCAATTCCCTCATATTGTTGTATAATTAATATTATTATATTACAAAATTAGGTAATTTTTATTTTGTAGTATAAAATAATTAGTGTAACTAATGAGATTTAAGGCAAGTCGGATTATATGGAAAATTTATTAGAGCAACTCGGCTTGAGTTCCGTATCAACAGTCGGTATATCAATATCTGCGGCTAATATTATAGAAATGATTTGTATCGACAAAAGTCGAAGAATGATTACTAAATATGCCTGCAAAGAACTCAAGTACAACAACGCAATTCGTGAAATTATCAGTTATGATGATTTTGCTGCCGCTTTGCAAGAATTGTTCAAAGAAATTAACGTTAATCCTAAAAATTGTAACGTTGTGTTAAATATTCCAAACGTACATTTTGCGTTTACAAGTTTGCCTTTGGTTTTGCCTGATGAACAAATTTCAGGTGCTATTTCTTCCGAAGTTGAAGAAATGTATCTTTTCAAAAGACATGAACCCGTAATTTCTTGGAACACAGTCACCGTCAACAAAGAAACCGACAAAAGATATATCGTTTTCGGTGCAATTCAAGAAAATACAATCCAAAATATTAAAGACATTTTTGACGATTTAGGCTGCAAACTTGTTGCAATCGAAACTGCTCACTCGTCAATGATTAAAGGTATCGTTTACAGCCGAGTTCTTGAAGAAGAATTTGAAAATAACGAAACCACAAACATAATGCTTATCAATTCAAATAGTTATTCAATTTTCTGTATGCAAGGCAAAAAATTGGTGGACTATTTTGAAGAACCTTTGGCAATTAAATCTTTCTCTAGTGATGAAGTTTACATCGCAATTTCATCGGCGGCAAACTCTTCACTCGAAAATTACCCCGCCAAAAACCTTTTGGTCGTCAGCGAAACAAACGAAGTCAGTGCGGAAATTTTGTGTCACAAAATCAACTTTGACGGCACAATGAAATACTTGGACAGAAACATGTACGCCGACAAATCGTTTATGGAAATTTCAGCGGCGATTTTGCCGAAATATTTACCGATGATTTCGCTCGAAGCAGTCGGTGCGGCGGCTTATACATACGAAACATACCCCGTAAAATTCAACTTCCTGTTAGGGGCTGAAGGTGAATTTTCAACTTCTATCGTCTTGACGATTTTTGACCAAGACTATGAAATTGAAAGACGAGCAATTATGAACATCGGTGCTATTGTTGCCGTTGCAGTTCTTTGTCTGTTCTTATTGGGCAGTATGCTCCTTTCGATTTTTGACAGAAGATTGTTAAAAGAAATTTCATTAATGTCCGACGAATTTGTTGACACAATGGCAAAAGTCAACGCAACTTCAGTGTCAGGCGATGTCGGAAACATTTTTACCACGACAAAGGAAATTTCAGATGCTAACGCAAAAGAAACGGCTATTCTTTTCGGTTTAGGCTCAGAAATCCCTAACGACGTGTATTTGACAAATTTTTACAGCACCTCAAAAGGTGATATAAGAATTGAGGGAAGTTCAAGTTCAAGCGAATCGATTTACGCATACGTAAAAGGCTTGAAAGCGAAAGATCCGAAATTAAAAATAACAAAATTAGAATTAAATTACTCTGACGAATCCGCAAATGATACGGTTTATTCGTTCTACATTGACGGCGATAACCCGACTCTCCAAGCGGAAGAGCAACAAAATCAACAGGGTAATGACCCGAATAATCCGCAACAGGGCGGCGATCCGAATGCAAAGGATAAGGGAAATTTACTCCAACAAGGCAATCAGCCTGCACCGGCTCCGAATGCACCGTCGGCACCTGCTGCTAATGCCCCCGGTTCTTTGCCGGCTCCGACTGCACCATAAAACTCCACAGGAAATAACAAATGGAATTACCTAAAATAGACGAAAAATTTATAAAACAATATAAGGAACTGCTCATCTGCGGTTTGCTCTTGCTTTTGGCTGTCGCTTTTGGTATCCGACAAGTTGTTGTGACAGTTATGAAAATTCAAGCAACTTCTAAAGAACACAAAAAGCAAAAAGAAAAATTAAAAGAAGCACAAAAGAAACTCAAAGACTACGAAGACGCAAACAAACGTTTGATGGACAAACAAAGCAACATCAAAAAAGTTTTCCAACCGAAAACAGCGACGGAAGACTCGATTGCCTCATTCGGTGGTATGTTTGAAGACATCATTGATTACGTAAAAATTAACAACCTGATGCTTCGTTCTGTTCAATACAAAATTAATCCGCCTGACGATCAAATTTATACAAAATTCCCGACATTATACAATGTTTGCAATGTTCAACTTATGGTTGTCGGCACATACGTTCAACTCGAAGGTTTGGTGCGTGATTTGACGGTTTATCCGTATTTCATCAATATTGCTCAAGTTAAAATTAATCCGTATGAAAAAGATGACCAATATATTATCGTTACGATGGACATAACATTGTATTCAAAGAAACAACAATCCGCAGCAAGTGTTATGGGTGCAGGTGCAACGGGTGGTGCCGCAGGTGGAATGATTCAATAAAAAAATTTATCAGAAAACAAAAAACGAGATTTTTTCAAATCTCGTTTTTTTATGAAAAAAAATTTTAAACGATTTGGAACGGGCATTTTTTGCATGAAGCCTTGTAGTGCAAGACCAAATTATCTTCCAAATCATATCTTTTCACGACACGAACATTCAACTCAGAACCGCAAATCGGACATCTTAAATCGTCCGATTCACCCGCCATCATTTTAACTCGGGCATAATCCTCAAAATCTTTCGGAACGCCATAGTTAATCTGAATATTTTTTTCGTGAGCCTTGATATCAGACGGATTTAACTTTAACCCCTTAGCGAGTTTTTGTCTGACGGTCGCAGAGAGGAAAAGTTCTTTTCCCGATTCGATGTCAGAAACCTGTTCTTCCGTGAGATTAGAACGTTTTGCGAGTAACATGAGAGAAAGCCCGATATTTTCTCGGGCTTCTCTTACAAATGTTGCTAAAGAAACTGTATCTTCGCTCATTACGCTGCTTTCTTTTTAGATTTGATATCGTTGTAGAATACCAAGAGAACGCTTGCGAAGAAGATACTTGAATAAGTACCGACCGCAATACCCAAAAGCATTGCAAGAACAAAATCTTTTGTTGTAACACCACCGAAGATGTACAAAGCAAGCAATGTGAAAATTGTTGTCAAAGAAGTGTTGATACTTCTTGCAAGAGTTTGGTTAACGCTGGCATCAACGATTTCGTGGTAAGTCATTGATTTTGACGAGAACTTGATATTTTCACGAACTCTGTCGAAAACAACGATTGTATCGTGGACGGAGAAACCTAAAACGGTCAAAACCGCCGATATGAACAAGCCGTCGATGTGAACTCCACAGAAAATTCCGAGGAATGCAAACACTCCCAAAACGAACAATACGTCGTGAACGAGTGTTAAGATTGCAATTATCGCAAATTCCAAGTGAAAACGGATTGTCAAATAAGCACAAATTCCGAGAATTGCGAGCAATACAGCGATACAAGAATTTTTCATCAACTCTGCACCCAATGTCGGTCCGACTGAACTTACCTGAACGAGTTGAGCCTCAGGATAGAGAGAGGTGATTGTGTCAGAAACTGTTTTTGTTTTTGCACTGTCCTTGTCACCGTCAAATGCAGTTTTTACCGAAATAAATTCGTGCATTTTCGCACTGCTATCAGTTGTTGAACTCGGAGCGGAAAGGATTTGAATAACAGGGTCTTCAAAACCTTGTGCCATAAGTTTTTCTCTGACGTTTGCGATGTCTGAATTATCCAATTTCTTGTCAACAGAATATTGAATGATAGTACCACCCGTGAAATCAATACCGACCAAAAGCGGAGCACCTGTTTTTACCGTAAGATAGCCCATTGCACCGATTGACGGAATTAATAACAAGAGGGAAATAATTAAAAATACCCATTTGTATTTAACGATATCAATTATATTTTTTGCATGTGAAAACATTGTTTTCTCCTTATTAATCCAAAATACCGAACTTAGCGTTTTCACGCTTTGTATCTTCCGATTCGTAAGCGGTATTAATTTCGTCAGCACGAATACCGAACCATTCGGGGTGTTTCAAATGTCCCGTACCGAACAACAAGTGCATGAAGTTCTTGGTAACGGTGATTGCACTGAACATACTAACGATGGTACCGATTGCCAATGTCAAAGCGAAACCTTTAACAACGTTTGAACCGAACATATAAAGAATGAAGCATGTGATGATTGTTGACATGTTCGAGTCGAAAATACTTGTGAACGCTCTGTCAAAACCTAAGTTGATTGCGGTGAATAAACTTCTGCCTTCTTTCAATTCTTCTTTTGTACGTTCAAAAATAAGGATATTCGCATCGACTGCCATACCGATTGAAAGGATAAAACCTGCAATGCCGGCAAGCGTCAATGTAACCGGAATTAATTTGAAAATCGAGAAAACGATTAAAGAGTAAATTATCAAAGCAATATCGGCAATAAGTCCGGGGACTCTGTAATAAGCAACCATAAAAATCATAACGAATGCCAAACCGATTAAGCCTGCAAATTTACTGTTTGAAATACTGTCAGCACCAAGTGTCGGTCCGACTGTATTTTCTTCGATAATCTTTGCCGGAACAGGTAATGCACCTGCGTTGAGCAAATCTACCATGTTTTTTGCCTGTTCATATTCAAAACCGCCTTCGCCACCTGAAATTTGAGCACGACCGCCAAGGATAGGCTCTTGAATAACAGGTGCTGATTGCAATTCACCGTTGAAGAAAATTGCCATCGGCTTTCCGACCAATTCTTTTGTAAGTTTTGCAAATTTCTTTGAACCTGCATCGTTGAACTCAAGGCTGACAACGTATTCACCGTTTTGAGAATTTGTAGAAACGAGTGATTTTTTAAGGTCTTTACCTGTCAAACCTGTTGATTCCCATGCTTCTGCACCGCTCATTGTTTGAACCGGACGTTTAAATTCCAATTCTGCCGTGTCACCCAAAAATTCTTTTGCTTTTTGAGGGTCTGAAACATCAGGAATTTCGATGATTAATCGTCTGTCGCCCTGCTTTTGAACAACTGTTTCGGCAACACCGATTGCGTTAATTCTGTTTTCGATAGCGAATTTCAAACTATCCATGTTATCGGAAGTAATCTTTTTAACAGTATCCGTCGTTTGTGCCTCAAGAACCAATCTTGAACCGCCGACCAAATCAAGACCCAACTTAGTTGGTTTAGTACTAATAACGGCGATACAACCGATTACTAACACGATAATTACCCAAAATAAAATCTTTTTATTTTTCATTTTTATCCCCTGTAAAAATACATGTGTTAATCTGACTATATTTTACCGCAAAAATACTTGTAGTAAAATATTTCCGATTTTAAGTAAAGTTATCATAAGTATTGTAAACTTTTAACTGTCCTGTCAGGGAATTTTTTTGAAAAATTGTTGGCACTGAAAAATCTTATTCAAAAACCGCAAGGGTGACTTTAGTCAAAGCAATCCATAAACCATGCCATAATCAAAAAACTCCGTCATTCTGAGCCTTTAGGCGAAGAATCTTTTTCAACCACAAAAACAGATTCTTCGAGCATTGCCCTCAGAATGACAAAATAAAAAAATTATTTTCTTTTATCAATATATTCTTTTAAAATAAACTCAATTTCTTTTGCCGCAGAACGAGAATCCTCAATAGCATATTGTTGGATTTTTTCAAAAACGTCAGCATTTATCCTCAACGTAAATTGTCTTTCGTTTTCATATTTTTTCATCGCCATGATGACCTCATTTCTACTTAATAATGAATTCATTATATAAATTTATATTAACAACATCAAGACTTCATCTTGACTTCAAAATGAATTACTTTTATCATGATTTCATAATGATATCAGAATACGAATATATGGATTACCACGAAAATCAGAGATTTTCTCGCAATAACAATAACTGCAAAACCTCACTCTTGCACTGTCGTTGATAAGAGAAACCGTAGGGTCGACTTTAGTCGACCAAATCATTCAATAACCACACCATAATCAAAAAACTCCGTCATTCTGAGCGTAGCGAAGAATCTTTTTCAACCACAAAAACAGATTCTTCGGGCTCCGCCCTCAGAAAGAAAAAAAACAAAAAGCGAATTTTTCGGGCAATGCCCCCCAAAAAAAGAAAAAACTAAGCAATTACAAGAAAAAGGAACATAAATGAACAAAAAAGAATATAAAATCTTGAAAAAAATCAACGCCGAGATTGCAGGCGAAGCACTTGACATCAAGGCGATAGCCGAGTGTTTGGAAAACATGGATATCCCATATCCAGCAAATTATTTGGCAGTTTTTATAAAAAAGAAGATTGTAAAAATTTTCAAAAACATCGAAACAAACCGAGGAATTTTGAAAATAAAATTCTGATTTTAACTATTTAAAGGCAATCACGCCTTGAAAACAAACAATTTAGTCGAGCGGTCTTTCAGGAATTTCTCTAACCCAAATGCACATAACAAGCGGGATTGCGGCAACAATCAGCATGCCGTTCAAAATTTCTATTTTTTCCATACAAAAACTCAAAATGGGCAGCAAAGCACCGACGATACCCCACGTAAATCCGCCAACCACGCCCGAAATGGTACTCTTGAATTTCGGCAAAAGTTTTTGTGACATAACGACATTAATCGGTTGCGTAAGAAAAATTACAAAGCCGATAGCCGAATACAACGCAATCGCAATGAGCAGGTTAATTTTCATAAAAATCATCATTCCGATTGCAAGGGGCAATGTCAGCAAAAACGAGAAATAGAAAGTATTTCTGCTGCCGATTTTTTGCTCAAACTTCGGAGCGGCAATCATACCAAGGGTTGAAGTCGTCAAGAACGCACAACCTATCCAACCGATTTTTGATGCCGAAAGCCCGATATTTTTCCAGAAAAACGGCATTATCAAGGTATAACTCGACACGACGATTGATTTTGCAATCGAAGCGGCAATCAAAATTCTCTCAAGCCTTAACGAAAATATCTCCCGAATGCTTGTAATAAGAGAAATTCGCTCTTTTTCTTCGCCCTCGTCCTCACAAGAAACCTTAGGAACACAAGCAAACATCGCAAGTGCAGTCATAATACCGATTACAGAGGTAAACATAATTGCATGTTCGCCGAACACTTCATAAATGTTTGTCGCAACCAAAGCACCGACGCCGTAGCCGATTGAACCCATGCTGAGGAAAATTCCCGTATTCCAAGTCGAATCCTCATTATCTTTGCAAAATTTAGGAACGAAACTTGTCGCTTGCGGGTGGAAAAATCCGACTCCGATTTCACCCAAAACGATTGCAACAGTAAGAGCCAAGAAACTTTCCGCCAAACCCATCATCGGCAAAAATACAGAGGCGATAATTATTCCCCAAAATATGAAAAATCTTTTTTTGCATTTATCCGAAAAATACCCGAAAACAGGCTGCAACAGATAAGAAGAGATGTTTGCAATACTTATAATCGCCATTGCATCTTTCATTGTAATGCCGACTTTTGAAGCGATAAAAGGCAATAACGGTGCGATAAATCCGGGGTAACAATCAATTATAAAATGGGAAAATATCAACCAATTTACTGCTTTTTTGCAACTGTTCATTTCTTATCCTTTGTGTGTTTCGGCAGTCATAGCAAGCGATAACACTATTAGTGTTTAAATTCTCTGAGCAATGTTCTGACCATTGTGAGTTCGTATTTGTCGGCAACATCAAAAATTTCTTTATCCTTTTTTGTACCCGCAGGTTGAAGAATTGCGGCAATTCGAGCCTGTGCAGAATCGAGGATAATATCTTTTGTTCTGATAGCACCGTCCGTCACAAGGACAGCATCTTTCGAGTTTTCGCAAGCCTTATCGAGTGCGATATCAACTGCCTCAACACGATTTGCCTGACCTTGAGAAATTCCGACGGTTTTCAAATCTTTGACGACAATTGCCGAGTTTGAGCGGGTATATTTTGAAACTTTCCACCCAAAAACCATATCCTCAACCTGCTCTGTCGTCGGTTTTTTCTTCGTAACAACCTTGAAAGAATTTGTGTTAAGTTCCGCCGTATTCGGTTCTTGAACGAGCGTTCCGAAAGGAGTTACGGTGATTTGATTTTTCAAATATGCCTTGAAATCCTTTAACGGTGTGAAAATTTTGATTAATTTCAAATTACATTCTTTCAAAATCTCGATTGCATCGTCATCAAAATCTGGTGCGATAACAATATCAAGAAGCAATGAACTCAACGCTTTTGCCAATTTTGTATCAACTTTTTGAGAAAAAGCGACAACCCCACCGAAAGCACTAATCGGGTCGCAGTCGATTGCTTTTTGGTACGCAATTTCAAGCGTAGAGCCGAGAGCCACTGCACAAGGCATTGCATGTCTTGTCACAACCGCAGCATTGACGTCGTAAAATTCCGAAACAATTTGCGTTGCAAGGTTTATGTCCAAAATATTGTTTGTCGAAAGTTGACGGTTCGCAATAACTTCATAAGAAATTGTGTCACCCGTATATAAAGCAGCCTTTTGGTGCTGGTTTTCGCCATACGCCAAATCGCCGCTCTTTTCCTCATTCAAGTTCAAATGAACACCATTTGTGTCAAGAATATTCAAAAGAGTTGCATTGAGTTTGCAAACTTGCATAAGTGCTTTTTCCGCAAGTTCTTTCTTCAAATTTTCAGTAACCGTGCCGTTTGTGATAGCCTCAAAAACCGTTTCATATTGAGCAGGATTAATAAGAACAATTGTGTCTTTATATTTTTTTGCAAATTTTTGAACAATGGAAAGCCCCTCGCTATCGAAGTGAGAAAGGACTTCCTCTTCGTCCATATCCTTGTTTAAGTATTTTTCGAGCGGGTAAAAATTGCAAACAACCATATCAAAATCAGTATTTTGCCAATCGAATTTTTCGACACACAAGCCGTTTGCCGTCAAAAATTCAAACGATTTTTCCGTCGCAAAAACATCAAAGTCGTTTTTCTCCGACAAATTCTTCGCAAATTCAACAATACCGTCGTTATTATACACATTAACAAGAATTTTTTTGCTCATTTTAATCCCTCTTTTTCTCCACAATATCACAAACAAACATTTGATAAAAATGTTTATTTACAAAAATGCCGAAACAAAATTATTGCAACAAAATTCTCGAAACTGAATTATGGCAACAAAATTACCGCAAAAATGTCGCACGGAATTATCGCAAACAAAATATCGAAAGGAAATGGCGAAAAACCGACAAGCAGGTTAATTGCCCGATTCTTCTTTCAAATCTTCTTCAACCATTTCTTTTATAATGTCGTCAATCGTGTATTCGGGCGTCCAGCCGAGTTTTTCTTTTGCCTTGGAATAATCACCGATTTGGGTCATTTTTTCATTCGGTCTTACGAAATTCGGATTAACCTCGATTAAGACCTTGCCTGTTTTTGCGTCATAGGCTTTTTCCTCAAGTCCGCTACCTTTAAAAACAATCTCTATTCCGAGGCAAGCAAAAACTTTCGTGCAAAAATCTCTCAAAGATGTCGGAGTACCTGTCGCAAAAACGTACTCGTCAGGCTCGTTTTGCTGCAACGATAACCACATTCCTCTGACAAAATCTTTGGCATGTCCCCAATCTCGTTCGACAGACAGGTTTCCGAGTTGGAATTTTTCCATTTTGCCGAGTTTAATTTTGACGGCTGATTTTGTTATTTTTCTTGAAACAAATATTTCCGGTCTTCGTGGTGATTCGTGGATAAAGGGGATTCCGTTAACGATAAACAAACCCTTTTTCTTGAAACTGTTTGTAATTATTCTTGCATACGCTTTTGAGCAAGAATATATGTTGCAAGGATTTACCTCGGATTTTTCGCTCAAAACTTCCGAAAAGTCACTGTCAAAAATTTCCGAACTTATGGGCTGATAAATTTTTATTTTATCCTGCAAATCCAACTCATACACGATATTTATCAACTTTAAAATGCCAAGAGCATTGACATTTGTCGTATATTCCGAAAAATCCCCCGACAAACCCACGCTCGACTGTGCCGCAAGGTTGTATATTTCATCGGGCAAAGATTGCTTTACCGCCTTGAAAAGGCTCGATTCGTCCGTCATATCGCCATAAACAATATGAAAATCCTCATTTCCGACAATATTTTTCAGTCTTGCCTTATTGTTGACCGAACTCATACGGATTAAGCCGTAAACTTCGTAGCCCTTTTCCAATAAAAATTCTGCAAGATAACTTCCGTCTTGCCCGCTGACACCGGTTATTAACGCTCTTTTTTTCATTCCGAATTAACCTAAACTGACTTTTTAAAAGAATTAAACAATAAAGAAACGCTGCTTGCAACATATTCAAGTTTATCATCGGTCAAATTCAAGCCGGTCGGGATATAAAAGCCCTTTTTATAAAGCATTTCAGAAACAGGTCTTTCGCAATTATCCAAAATTCCCATTTTTTCAAAAATCGGTTGTTTATGCATCGGGAAAAAGAACGGACGTGTTCCGATATTTTTTTCGCCCAAAAATGCCATAGCCTCTTTTGCAGTCATATCAATATCTTCGCCGATAACAACCCCAAATGCCCAATAATGATTTTCGGCATATTCCGTTTTTTCAAGAGAAATTTTAGCAGGAATATCTTTTAACAAATTTCTGTAAAAATTACCGATATACTTTTTCTTTTCAATCGTTTTGTCTAATTTTTCAAACTGTGCATAGGCTATTGCCGCCTGAATATCAGTCATTCTGTAATTCCAGCCCAAATCATGATGAACAAATTTATCACTGCCAAAACATAAATTTTTATAATATTTTACCTTCTCAATCAGCCGTTCATCAGAAGCGAGAACAATTCCGCCCTCTCCGCAAGCAACATTTTTATTAATGAAAAACGAGAATGCGGTTATATCGCCGAAACTTCCGCAAATTCGGTTGTTATAAGTTTGTCCGTGAGCCTGAGCGGCATCTTCTATAATTTTCAAATCATATTTTTTGGCAATCTCAATGATTTCGTTCATTTTCGACGGAAGCCCGTATATATGAACAACAACGATAGCCCTCGTTTTTTCCGTTATATGCTGCTCAATTTTTGAAACATCAATGTTCCAAGTTTCTGCCTCAGCATCAACAAAAACAGGTTGCAAGTTACTATACAAGCAACTCTGAGCCGCAGAAATTATATTAAACGACGGAACAAGAATCTCGGAATTGTCCTCCCAATTATAGACCTCTTTCATTGCCCTGACGGCTAAATCCAATGCAGCACTGCCATTTGCAACACACGTTCCGTATTTTTGTTTGCAATATTTTGAAAATTCTTCTTCCAATTTTTTTGTAAACGGCCCGTTTTGAGCAATCCAACCATTTTTAAAACACTCTTCAACATAAAGTTTTTCGTTGCCATCTAACAACGGTTCAAAAACAGGTATAAAATTACTCATTTATAACAACCTTTTCATCAGATATTTCCGGAAATCTGACCTTATCATCACAACCTAAATACGGACCCTGTTTAACTTCTATCATATCAAGGTCTTCGAGAATTTTTAAACCATGCCCGCCATAAGGAAGAAAAATAATATCTCCCGCCTCGGCAATGGTGCTTTCAAGATATTCCTTATCGGGAGAATACAAATCAAGCCTGATTTTCCCTTTTTTTATAATCAAAACTTCCTGCGTAAGAGATACCGTTCTCTCAACAACATTGTGAACATGTGCCTGAACAACCGTTCCCTTTTTGTGGCTCATATATGCAATCTGTTGAGCAGAATCATCATCAGTAAAAAACTTTATCCCATCGTTGTGGTAACTGTTTTTTATGATGAGTGCAATCTGTTTGTCCCGATAATAAAAATTTTTAATCATAAAAATATTATAGATAAAACAAAGAAAAAGTAAACAATATAAGGCTTACAAATGGTTTTGAAAAATTCATCTGCTGACAGAAATATCTGTTTTTGCTAAAATAAAATTGACTGACAGAATAATGGCCGTCATTTTTGGAACGGAAAATTCAAAAAACTGTTTAAAAGGAGTTAAAATGGGCATAACACTAACGATTTTGGCATATAACGAAGAAGAAAATCTTGTAAAACTTTTACCGCTCGTTATAGAAAATTTGAAAAAAATTACGGACGATTACGAACTTTTAATCATTGACAGCGACAAATCAACAGACAACACAAAACAAGTCTGCGAACAATTCAACGCAAGATATGTAGTTCAAGAATTTCCAAACTACGGCGGTGCATACCAAACAGCAATGAATTATGCCGAAAAAGAATACTTCTTTATGATTGATGCCGATTTTTCTCACGACCCGAATTATATTCCTGAAATTTTCAAAAAATTAACCGACGAAAATGCAGACATCGCAATCGGTTCAAGATACGTTGACGGCGGTATTAACGACGATGAATTCCAAAATATTATCTACTCTAAAATTTTGAATTTCGTTTACCAAAATCTCTTCGGACTCCACGGTATCAAAGATATTTCGGCAGGATACAAACTGTATCGCACATCAATCCTCAAAGATATCAAAGTGATGAGCCAATTCTTTGAAGCACAACTCGAAATTCTCGTTAAAGCAAAAATTCAAAAACCAAACCTCAAAGTCGTCGAAGTTCCTATCCACTTCCACAAAAGATACAAAGGGGTAACAAAAAGAAACTATTGGACTTTCCTCCCTGAATTTTGCTGGCTTTTCATTAAATTGCTCTGTTATCAATTTGCATCGAAATTCAAAAAACACAAATAGTGTTATCCCAATATCTGCAAGCACTTGCACAGCCTACAAGCGTAATACAACAAATAGTGTTATTTGTGTTTTATTATAAAAATACATTTGATTTTTGCAAAGGAAAAAGAAATCACAAAGCGTTTTTTGTCACGACTTAGTGATTTTTTTTTATCCTTTGTATCATTTTTATCTTTTTTATCTTTTTTTCTCGAACGAAATTCCTCAATTAAGTCGAAAATGAAGAAGATGAGAATGAAAACAGACATTGCAATGCCGAAGACGGAGCCTTTAGGTTTGTAAATCATTTCTATATCATTATCGCCATCTTCAAGTTCAATACCGATAAAAGTCGAGAAGATTTTTTCTTTATCGCAAATTTTGCCGTTCACTTTGATTTCCCACTCATCAGCATAAGGGATTGTCATGAACAAGATTTGATTGCCGTCTTCAGCGTACGCTTTTAATTTCAGATGAGAACTTGTAATTTTCTTGATTTTGCAGGCTTTTTGAGTAAATTCGTTATAATATTTTCTCAAAACGGACCCATCTTCGTACGCCAATGCGATTGTCAAATCGTTTTCGTCATATCTCGGAATCCACTCTTCAAAGTTTTCTCTTTCAAAAGTTATATTCAGATTTTGATTTTTCAGATTGTTTCCAAGATAGAAATAAACATTTTTCAACAACGAATGATAGTCCAAAACGTCACCGTTTACACTGATTTTTTCAAAATAATTAGGATAAGAATGGCTATCTTTGATAAACAAATATAGCGGGAGATTTTCCGTCACGTGGAAATTTTGAGATACCTTAACAGGGTGAAAATCGTCTGTCAGACAATATTTTGGCATATCTTTCAAAACATGTATTTTATAAACATCTCCATAATCGTTTCCAGAAAGTTTTTTCAACATTGAATTTTGAAAATCGAGAGGGAATTTATCCGTAATTTCGTGATGCAAACTTCTATGATTGTTTACGACAAATCCTATCGGAAATGCATAATTATTTTTCCAAACAGAAAGTCTTTCCGTTTTATCATCAAAAAATTTGCTACCGTAAAAAGATTTAACTTTTTCAAACGGATAAGGCAATTGAGAAGAAGAAACGATGTATTTTATTCCGAGTATCGAAATCGGCGTCATTGCCATCTCTTCCTCATAAAAAGTATTCATATACATTGTCGAAAGGGTGAAACCAAATTCAGAATAGAACTTTTCCAACACACTATCGCCAAAAACGTCAAACTGAGAAATTCCATTAACACAAAGCAATAGCGGGTTATTGTTATTCGGTCTGAACCAACTTTCATCGTAACAATTTTCTTCTGATTCAACCCGATAAAAAGATTTATCAGCCTTGCTGAGATATTTTTTCGCCTGACTCATATCGAAAAGATAATCAGAATAAACGGTTGAATCCTTTATTCTTGTGTCACATCTCAAATCGCCAAACGTCAAATTTGTACCAATAAACAAATTTATGCAGGAAACGACCATGAAAAACGGAACAATTTTTTTAATACTTTCCCTGTTTTCAAAAATAACATAGCAAATATATAAAACGCAAAGGAACAGCACAATATCAACATTGACATAAAAATTATCCAAAAAAGAAAAATGCTTTTTATATACAAGAACTGCACCGATGAGGTATAAAATGCCTGCAACAATAATGTTTTTATTTGTTAAAGATTCTATTTTCAAGAAAGATTTATACGCCAAGCAAATCAGGAAAAATTCAATAGTATATGCCGACGTAAATTTATAGAAATTATCTCTTGTATCAATGCCCAAATTCAAAAACGACAATGTACCGCTAAAATTATAAATCAAATACAAAAGTACCAAAAATCCGCCCGCAACCAACTTTTCCCGCCAAGAAAAAGCCTTATTCAAGAAATAAAGCATAACAAAGGCAAAAGCAAAAACACCGATAAAAAGGTTAGGCGAGATTAAAAAGTCATACGAAAATACATTTATACCGCCTGATGAGAAAAATTTTGCAAACAAAACTTCAAAACTCAAATTTGAGTTCCAAAAAGCGTCCTGCAAATGCAAAATGAAATTCTGAGAATCAGTCAAAGAACAAATTTCTGGAACCCATAACCAAGCCGTAAGTCCGAATGCCATAATCATTTCAAAAACTAATCTCTTAATTTTCAAAATCGTAACGTTTACGTCGGCTTCCTTATACAAAAGCGGTAATTTGTAGCAAACGACAATCAATATCGAAAAGAATGCCGACATATAGCCAACTAAGCCATTTGTGATAATCGTCAACAACAAACTTACAAAATACAACAAACTGCTTTCATTCTTCAAAATCTTTGAAACACCAAGCATTACAAGCGGAAACAGGATAAATCCATCGTAAAACATTACGTTTGAAATGTTTGACACATTATGTCCGCAAAGAGCGTAACAACAAGCAAAAGCAATTGTCATATAACTGTCTTTGCCATATTCTTTGTTCAAAAAATACGCACACGTTAATCCGCAAAGTCCTAATTTAAGAACAATCAACAACGTTATTCCGACATTCAAAAATCTGTCAGGAAAAAGTAGCAATAATGCGTTAAGAGGACTGAACATATAGTATGCGGAAGATTCCAACCCGCATAATCCGCCCATTTTTGAAAAATTATAAAAAATATCGTTATTCGATGTCAAAATTGACTTATAATAAGAAAAATAAGGCAAAAAGACATTTTCTAATCTTCCGTGCAATAAAGAATTTGTCCCGAACGGAGATATCTGACTATCCCAAAACACAAGAAATAACAACATCACCGGAAGAAAAAACGATGAAAAATATATTATAAATTTTTTCTTATACACTGACCGCTCCTGACACATTTATCAGTATATAAAATTTCTAAAATTCATACAAGGAAAAATAACATTTTTCTTGAAAATCTTGACAGAAATTAACACAAAATGACTATTTTTTAACATCAATTTTGTATTGTCTTAACGCAGGAATATCCGACTTGACGCAAACAATAAATCCGTCTAAAAAATAACAGTTTGAAAGATTTGAATTTTCCCCGACCATAGATTTTTGATATGGCAAAAATACAAACAAATCATCATCTGTCGGCTCGTGCATTCTGTCATACAAAACAAGGCTCTCATCTTTCGGGATTCTTGAGTTAATTAAAGCGTTAATTTTAAAATTATTTTTCAATGCCCAATAGAATACATCTCTGTAATGATAAGGCTTTAGACGCTCTATATCAGAAATAAAAAGATATTTTTTACTATCTTTTAAATTATTCCATTTTTCATTTTTCAAAGGTGATTCATAAACCGTTTTATGAGCATACAACCCATGATAAATCCTGAAAAATACGCTCAAATCAACCGCTTGAACAACAATCAAAACACCGAGCATCAACGATACAAAAAACGCTTTGAAATTTTTGATAATAAAACAAATTACAAAGAAATAAATCAAATAAAAATCTGCCCAAATTACCCGTCCGGGTGCCCTGAAAATACTCAAAATTTTCTGCACAAATACAGGCAATTCAATGTTCACAACCAATCTTTGATTGAAATAAATTTCATAAGAACAAGCATAAATCATTGTTACAACAAAAAATATTGCACCAACAAAAATTGCGATTTTATATTTTGACAAAAATTCAGAATGCTTTTCTCGAAAACTTTTTCGGGGCAAATTCACCAAAAGATAAAAAACAATCGGCAACAACGGCAAAAGAATTCCCGCCCCCAAATAAGAAAATCCTTCCCAATTACAAACATCTTTAACCAAAAATCTTCCGTTCAAAAACGGAAAAAGCGTAGAATAGAAGAAGTTTTCGGAAATTGTCGGGTTATAAAACGAATTCAAATTGAAAGCATATAAACTGAACCAATGCAAATCCGTTTCCGCCGAAACTTGTGCCCCTAAACCGCCCGCAATCAGATAAACCAAAAACGCTCCCAAACCCAATGCGGGCAAATATCCCCACAATGTCTTCTTATCCCCGCTCATAAAATAATCGTAAAACATAAATGCAATAACTATAAATCCCGTCGTGGGCAAGAAATACACCTGCGTTCCCGCATCAAGAAAACCTAAAACGAGCCAATATAAAATCAAATATTTTTTCTTTTCCGAAAATTCCCGATAATACAAAAAAGGCAAAAATGCCGCCAATACAAGCCATTGCGACGACAATGCAAAATGGACGGGGAATCTTTCCAAAAGGACGGGGGAAATTACAAAAAACAAACTCCCTAAAAGTGCGTTAAAATATCCGCATTTCGTAATTTTTTTGATAATCAAAAAAGAAAACAAGCCAATCAAAATAAAATTAAAAGCACCAACAATTCCCATATACTGAAAATCAACAAATTCGGCACCTTTCATAAAAATCATTTTTAAAATTTTAGCAAAAATCGACAAAATCGGAATATAATCAACGAACAAAATGCCCGATTTAAACGGAAAAGCATTCATATCAGAATAAATAATACCCGCACTTGAATTTAAAAAAGCCAAAAAGTCGAGGTGATTTCCCGGGACATCTCTCAACATCTCAGGATACGAAGCATAACACTCCAAAATTTTAACCATAGTCGGCTCCATTTTGGCAACAATCCAATCGGTATAAAACGGATTTAAAATAACAACGCCGTAAATCAGCACAAATACGGAAAAATATATTAAAATTAACCCGAAAATTTTTCTCTTCATATACCGCCGTCATTAATAACTTTTTTCAATAATACCAAATTTACTGTCATTCCCAAAGGCAATATTAAGGAATATTTCATTTTTCGATATTATTCCAATGCTTTAAACGGATTTTTTGCACAAATTGTACAACCGTCAACTAAATGACAATGCAGATGCTCCAAATCATAATAACTGTGGAAATCAAAAAATACAAACAAATCATCGTCTTGAGGATTTTTTAATCTGTCCTCAAAAACCGAAAATTCATCGACATAATGTCTTGAATAAACCATTGAATTGAACCGCAATCCATTCTTTAAGCCCCAAAAATAAATCGGACAAAGCGACGGCGTATGATATCTTGAATCATCAAGAATAAAACAGTTCTTCTTTCCCTCTGCAAGTTTATTCCAAACCTCTTCCGTTTTAATCGAAGAAACAAAAGATTTTTTTAACGCATAATCAATATGGATATGGAAAAGAATGTCTTTCAAATCGACAATCTGAACGAGCAAGCACAACGATATCAATATCGTCGCAACTTTTGCCCTGAAACATCTCAAAATGACCGACAAAACCAAGAAATAAATTATAAAAACATCTGTCCAAATATACCGTCCCGCTGCACGCAAGAAAGTATAGAAAAATTTGATAAATATCGGTAACTCAAAAGATACCGTCCAATCCAAAAAACTGATTTTTGGCAAAGATGCAATTATCACCATAAACACAAACAAAAATCCGAACAAAAGACATAATAATTGATTATTATTGATGAAATTTCTGTATTTTTCTCTGAAATCTTTTTTGCCCAATGCCAAAATGAATGCAATCCCCATAACAAAACTCGGCAGAATAATTCCCGCCCCAAGATACGCAAACCCCTCATGAGAAGATAGAATATCGGCACAAGGAATAAAATTTAAAAACGGCAAAACAACAGACGAAAAATTATAAAACGCATAAGTCGGAGCAACAAATCCCGCATAATTAAACAAATACTGACCATAATAACTGTCAGCCGTCATATCGCTAACCAATCCGCCCAACAAAGCAAATACGGAAACAACACCGACGAGATACAAAATTATAGCCAAAGGTGAAAATCCCCGTCCGTTTTTGCAAAATCCGTCATAAATCAAACAAACACAAAGATTTACAAACAAAACAGGAATATACGAAGTGTGAATACTCACCGCCATTGTCCCGAGCAAAAAGCAGAACAAGAAAAATTTTCTTCTGTCAAAATGCTCATGAAACACCAACGGAACAAAAGATAACAAAATTAACCACATCGACGAAAGGGCGTAATTTCTCGGAAATCTATCCAAAAATATCGGTGCCGTAACAAAAAACAAACTGCATAAAAAAGCATTGATATCATTGGTTTTATTGATTTTTTTAATGAAAAAGAACGATAACAGCCCCAACAGACAAGCGTTTAAAGCCCCATAAAGTCCCGCATATTGAAAGTTTATAAATCCGCTTTTATGAAAAATTCCGATTAAAATTTTCAAAATAACCGCCAAAGCAGGCAAGCAATCAACATACATAACCCCGATTTGACAAGGAAAAGAGTTATTTTCCATAAAAGGAACAGGCGATTTCGCATTCATAAAAGCAAGAAAATTCAGATGATTTATGGGAATATCAATGTCCAATTTCGGATTTTGCCACAAACACCAATCCGTATAAAAAGGATTAATAATCAACACCCCGTAAATTAATACGAAAATCAGAAAATATATTAAACTTAATCCTAAAATCTTTTTTTTCATCGCCATCAAACCTTGTCGTCAATATTAACCCAAATTTTCAAATCCATCATTCAATTCGTTTTTTGTCTTTAATTTTACGGGAAATATGGAATTTATAATCTTTTAATTCAGGATAATCGTCCGTCGAACATACGATAAAATCGTCTAAAACGTAGCAATGTTCAAGCGTTGAACGATTAATTATATCCGAAGTTTGCCCCTTAAAGAAGATAAACAAATCTTCAGGTCGGGGATTTATCCAATGGTCAGACATAATCAAATCCTCGTTATCCGCTTTTCTTGAACTGATTAGACAATTGAAACGCAAATCGTTTTTTAATCCCCAATAAAAAACATCTTTATAAGAAACGGTTTTTGTTCTTTGAATATCATCTAAAAATATGCAGGTTTTTCCTTGTTTAACAATCCCCCAGCCTTTATTTTTCAAGGAAGATTGATGAACGTATTTTTTGCCGAAAAAGATATTGTAAGTTCTGAAATAAGCACTCATATCGACAGCCTGCACCATAAAAAACACCCCGACAAGACAAGTTGCAACAAGCGGTTTAAAATTTTTGACGTAAAAACAAATTATAACAAAATAAATCAGATAAAAAGCGTCCCAAATCACTCTTCCGGGGCATCTGAATACATTTAATATCCGATTAATACTGTCGGGAAATTTTATACTCAATAATAATTTATCGTTAAAAGTAATATCTGTCGAACAAGAATACAACATCGACGTGAAGAACAAAAATGCAAGAACAATCACCTCTGTTTTATATTTTGAGAAAAAATCAAAAAACCTTGCCCGATATGATTTTTTCGGAAGATAATACAAAAAATAGAGAATAATTACGCCAATAGCAACAAAAATTCCCGCTCCAAGATACGCAAAACCTTCCCAAGAACAAATATTGTAAACAGGAACCCGATTATTTAAGAAAGGAAATACCGTTGAAAAAAAGAAATTCTGAGCAATTGTCGGATTATAAAAACCGTTGAGATTAAAAGAAAAAGTTTGAAAAGACGTCAAATCCACAACAGGATTAATTTTCGAGCAAAATCCGCCCGCTATCAGGAAAACAACCATTGCTCCCAAAACATACAACGGCATATAAAGCCAAATAATTTTTTTCTCTTTCGTTTTCAAATAATTATAAAGCATATACGCAAGAATTATAAAAGCCGTATTCGGCAAATAACAATTATGGATACCGGCATCAACAATGCCCAAAATAAACCAAAATAATAAAACAACTTTTTTTGACCAATCATGATAATACAAAAAAGGCAAAAATGCCGCTAAAATAAGCCATTGCGACGATAAGGCATAATGCATCGGGAATCTGTCCAAAAAGACAGGAGAAATTACAAAAAACAAACTTCCCAAAAGGGCATTAAAATAACCACATTTAGTGATTTTTTTAATAATTACAAATGCAAATAAACCGATTAAGATAAAATTCAAAAGCCCCGTAATTCCTACATATTGGAAATCAACCAAAGCCAACTTGTTCAACGCAGGAATGCACATTATGATGAATTTAACAAACATTGCAACCAAAGGAATGCAGTCAATATAAATCACACCCGCCGTGAACGGATAGGCATTCAAATCCGTAAAAGGCAAAAATATTTTTGAATTAATATAAGACAAATAATCAATGTAATTGATGAAAACGTCTTGCTGCGACAGAGGATTGATATTCACATCATACATAGTTATGCACGGGTCAAAATTATCAATCAAACACCAATCGGTATAAAACGGGTTAATAATCCAAACCCCGTATATAAAAACAAATATTAAAGCATAAATAACGGCTAAACCGAAAATTTTAAGTTTCATAATTTTTTTTACACATCACTACCTAATCCAAATGATAACAAATTTTTCATCAAGACTAAAGGCTATATTAAGATTTTTGAATTTTTAATATGAGTTTTAACCACAAATGTAGTTGTATCCGCAATATTTGCAATCGTTTTTGTGGGGCAAATCGGATATTTTAAACGAAGAAATTTCACTTAAATTTTTCAAATCCGACTCGGTTTCTTTTTTCGCAACCGCAATGTCAGAAGCCGAAACAACGTACTCACGCACTTCGTCGGGCTTTATGTTCGCTAAAATCAAATTTTTCACAGAAAAGCCCATTTCCTCAAGTGCCGATTTGTAAATAAACATCTGTTTGTTATAATCTGCAAGCGAATTTTCGAGATTTTCATTAGTTTTAAAATCAACCAAATCAACCGTCCCGTCCGCATTTTTGACCACCAAATCAATATCTCCGTTAAAAATACAATTTTTATAAACAAACTCAAAACTGTATTCCAACAAAATATTTTCTTGCGAAAAATTTGAAAATCTTGACTTCGAGAAAGAAGAATACAAAACCAAAACCCTGTTATAGTCGTCCTTGTCAATGTCAATATTTTTCAAAAAATCTAAAATTTCATCTTCGCCGAAAATTTTACCGTTCACCAAAGAATAATAAATCAAACTGTGTAAAATACTTCCAATTGCAACACCTGAAGGCTTTTGACAAAGTTCGGGATATCCAAAAACATATTTTAACAGATAATTTCTCTGACAATGGTTAAAAGTGTTGATTTTACTGAAACTTACCGTCATTTTTTCCGTTTTTTCTTCCAAAAATTTAGGAGCGACAATTTTCAACTCAACCTGCCTGTTGGGCAAAGTTACGCACAACGACTTGTTTTCGAGCGTCAAAGAATCTTTTTCGACAGGATAAACCAAATTTTGCAAAACACCTGATTTTTCGTCAATCAAATCCTTCAAATATTTTTGCGGGGTGTTGCAAACAAGCACGTTGAGATACTTTTCGGCACGAGAAACCGCAACATAAAATCTTCTTTTCGCCTCGGCAGCCTCACGAACAGATTTGAAAATTTCCTTGTACAACAAGTATTTCAGAGAATCTTTGCCGTTGAATTTATGGATTACCAATCCAAAATCACAACTTTCCTCATTCAATTCAATCGAAACGACAGAACTGTCGGCATTTGCCCCTCTGCTTGAAATTCCCGCAACAAAAGTATAGGGAAACTCAAGCCCTTTGCTTGCGTGAATTGTCATGAGTTTAACGGCATCAACTTCCCCCGTAAAGACGCTTGGCATCTCAAAATTTCGGTCTTCGGAAATTGTTTGCAAATACTCAAGGAAATTTTTTACACTTGCATAATTTACATTTTGGGAATAATCGGCAAGAATTTTCTCAAAGACCGCAACATCAATTTCCGCAAGGCTTTTCGCCACACCTGTTAAATTCTGATAAGGCGGATAAATGTCGATTAACCTGTAAAAAATCGAGGTTAAAGAAAGAGTGTTTTTGTTTTTTATAATCTCTAAAACTTCGTCATATAAAGACTGTACGGCATTTTTGACATCTTCCGAACATTTAATCGAATTGAAAATATTTAACTCAAAAGACTTTAAAATTTTCTCTGAAAAATTCAAATCATTTGCATCATCAACCCCCAAAAGGACTTCATCTGTTGCTTTTTTTAAATCGAAAATTTCTTTGTCGGAAAATTTTATCTCCAAAAGTTTCACAAGTGCAATTTCGTTTCTGATATTTTGGGAGAAATTCAATAAAAAGGTTATATTTTTGACAACAGATTTTGAAAAATAATTGGAATTAACTCTTTTGACAGAGGGAATGCCGTATTTTGAGAGTTGTTCTTCCAAAAAATCCGCATGCCAATGCGACTTTATCAAAACGGCAAAATCCTTGAACTGCAAGCCGTCACGTTTCATTACCTCAAAAATTTCACTTGCTATATATTTTGCTTCCAAAACTCTGTATTCATCAGAAGAATCGCACTTTTCAGGCTGAGAAAATTTTACACTGTTTGAAATTTTCACATCTGAAAAAGCATTAAGCGGCTCATCAAGTTCCAAAGACTCTTTCGTCACGGCATTTACGGCATCTATGACATCTGCCGTCGAACGATAATTGGTTTCAAGTTTGATGACTTTGATTTTTTCATCTGAATTAAAATCTGGATTTTGCGAAAATTTCTGCTCAATTTTGTTCTGCAAAATATCCAAATTTTCCATTCTTGCATACCTAAAACCGTAAATAGATTGCTTTCTGTCGCCGACTATCGTCATATCAGGTTCTTCGTCCGACAACAAAATCATCAGCAATTCCAACTGAGCACCGCTCGTATCCTGAAATTCATCTACAATAATGTGCTTGAAATATTTTTTGTAATACGCTCTTATCGTCTGATTGTTTTTTAAAACATACAATGTTTTGTTTATCAAATCGTCAAAATCAATCAAATCCAACTCTTCAAGTTGGCGTTGATAAGCGGCATAAATCACTGCGATTATTTTTGTAAACAAAATTTCGACATCTGAAATTTCAGAAACAAAAGACAAATCCGAGCAATCGAATTTTGGCGTCCAACCGACTGTTTTCGGGGATTTTCGGGTATTATTTTTATCAACCAAAAATTTCAACAAACCCTCAAACATTTCTTTGTCGGGAATATTTTTGAAATTTTCATCGGAATAATCACATTTTCTGAAAAAATCACACCAATCCTCAGACATCATTTTTTCATCTGGATAAATATCGGAAAAATGAGAACAGGAATATTTTTTACTCAAAAAATTGCTTAAAAATGAAGAATAGCATGGAATTGCGAGCAAAGTTTTGTCCAAAAATTCTTTTGGAGTCAAACCGAGCGACTTAACCTGCTTAATGATTGGCAAAACGGACTCGAAAACATCTTCTAAATTGCCTGCTGACTTCAATTTCAGGATATTTTCGTATTTCAAAATTTCATTATCCAACCCCAAGTCGGATAAAATTTCACTCGAAAAATCAATCGACTCAAATTCGCCATACTGAATTTTTTTGATTATTGTTTCATAAATTTCTTCAAGTTGATTATCCTCAGCGAGTTTGAAATTCGGGGACAAATTTGCCTCAATAGCGTGTCTTTTAAGCATATCAGAGCAAAAAGCGTGAATTGTCGAGATTTTGTTTTCTTGCCCAAAATAGTTAATATTATTAAGTTTCAACTCGTTTAAAATACGCTCTTTCATCTCTGCTGCCGCTTTTTGGGTAAAAGTTATGACAAGCAAGTGTTCAAGGGGTTTTTCGACAGAATTTTCTTCAATCAAATCATTTACCAATTTAATATATCTTTTTGAAATAATTTTCGTTTTTCCCGTACCGGCACCCGCAACGACCTTTGTGAAAGAGTTTATGGGCATTTCAACCGCTTGTTTTTGTTGTGCGTTCAAACCGTCCGTCAATTTATCGAGCAAAGCAGTATTCATCTTAAACCTCACCTTCGTTGGTTTTTCCGTTACAATAATCTTGAAAATCGCAATATTTGCAGTTTCTGTCGTCATAACTCGGCTCGAAATCCGTTGCCTGATAGATTTTGTCAACTACGGTTGTTTTGATATTTTCAATGATTTTCTGTTTGTATTGTTCGATTTCCGAAACAGGCATATAATCTTTCCACGACTCGCCTTTCGGGCTGTTTTTCGGACGAACGTAAAGATAGCCGACCTCGTCGAGATTTTCTTTGTAATTTTCCAATTTTGCACTTTCTAAGCACGCAAGATAGTAGAGCGGAATTTGATAATCGTAGATTTTAACGTAATTTTCGTTATATTTGCCTGTTTTTTCGGTACAGAAATTGACACCGTTTTCGCTGAAAAGGTATTGGAGATTGGGTTTGTCGGAAGAAGTTTTATAATCTATAAGCCGCCAACCGTCCTCATAGCGGATAATTGCGTCAATAAAGCCGTTAAAAGTGACTTTCGGCAAATCATCAAGGACAAAATCGAAAGATTTTTCGCAATCACCCTGAAGCGGTTTTTCGTCAAAATATCCGATTTCTTCAAGATTATCCATCGCACTTTCAAAATCTGCGTGCATTTCTTCAATATCCAAATCGCTCAACTTTTCGAGTTCTTCAACAACGTCTTTTTCATCAAAACCCTCATCAATCAAGGCTTGACGGTCATTTTTAACGTTAAATAAAATATTTCCGAGTTTAAGGAATAATTCTTTTGAAAAATCATCAATGTGTTTTGAAATTACGAGTTCAAACACGGCATGAACCGCAGTTCCGTAATTTGCGGTGAAAGAACTTGTCGTTTTTAACCCCAAAAGTTTTGTATAATAAAAACTTCTCGGACATTTTAAAAATCGATTTATTGATGAAGCACTGAGTTTTATCGAGTCGTCCGCCGCTAAAACAGAGGCTTTTTCGAGTTCTGCCGTTTCTGTATTTTCGGAATTATTTTCAGTCGAGGGCTGAGAATCAATTTCGGCAGTTTCATTTTGATTAAAATTTTCGGCATCAAGAAAAGCCAATTGCTCAAAATATGACGACGGAGAAACTTGTTTTCTGTCGGAAAATTTGTGCGAAGAGAGCAAAATACTTTCTTCCGCACGGGTCAAAGCAACGTAAAACAGGCTGTTTTCGTCTTTCAATTCATCTTGCGGAGAGAGAATTATTTTTTCAAAAAGCGGAAATTTTTGACGAATTTCGGCAGAAATTTTCTCATTCGCAAAAGCAGAAATAAAATAAGTCGATTTTGATTTTTTCGGAAAATATCCCTCGGTCAAAGCCGGCAAAAACACGTGTTTATAGTTTTTTGAAGAACTTTTGAAAATACTGAGCAGATTAATTTTATTTTCGGTTTTCAAATTTTCAGACAAATCATTTTGCAATAGATTTAAAACCGACATAAGGTCAATTTTTTCGTTAAGAACATCAGTTTTCAAAGTCGATAATTCCCTTAAATCACTCAAAAATTTTGCAAGAAATTTGTGGAAATTTTCATCTTGAACATCAGATATATCAAGAATTTTCGACGCAATTTGAACAAAATCATTTTTCAAATACAAAGAATAAAACTCGCTCAAATTTTTCAATTCGTTTTTCACTGAAACCAAATCATTTTCAGAGAGCAAATTCAGCCCAAAAAGCAGCGATGATAACAAAAAGCGATGTTTTTTTCTGCTTTGAAAAGACAACAATTTTTCAATATCAAATTTGTTTTCCAAAATGTCGGATAAAAAATTTTCCGTCAATAAATTCAACTGTTCCGCCAAATTTTCGAGATCAACAAACGATTTATGAGAAAGATTTTCAAATTCGGAAAATTTTTCCGCCCCGATTTTTTTCATAATGTCACAAATCATTAAAACTCGTTCAAATTTAATCTTAAAAAGTTCAAAATCATCGCTGAAAAGCCTACCACTGACAGGGATTTCATACTTTTTAAGAATATCAACAATACTGTTTGCCAAATAAGAACTGCGGAGCAAAATCGCAAAATCCGAATAATTTGCCCCATGTTTTACCCCGTCAATAATTTTTTTTGAAATATAATCAATTTCGTCCTGAAAATCAGTAAACAAACGGTATTTGAGAGAATTTGACTTTTGAAAATCAAAAAGTTTGCCCTCAGGATTTTTCATAAAAATCGCACGTTGATAAATATCATCATTATACGGGGACAGCGTGTTTACAGGCGTTTTCGACCTTTCTGCAACATTATCAAAAGAAAACGCATTTGCCCCCATAAACGTGTTGATTTTAGCATTATTATCGCCAATCAGCGTCAGATTATCGGTAATATTTTTCAATAATTTCAATTGAATTTCAGACAAATTTTCTGCCCCGAAAACGTAAATCCGCTCAAAATTTTTCTTTATAGAATTTTTCAACAAATTGTTATTTTCAAGTTCGGAAATGCAATTCAAAACCGAATCACGAAAATCCCAAAAGTTATTGTTTGCAAGCATTTCGAGGTATTTTCCATAAATTTTGATAATTATATCAAATCGACTCTTGTCCTCTTTTGAAATTTCGGCATTAGAAGATACCAAAAGCAAGTCATCACAAGAGATTTGATTAATTTTGAACATTCCGAAAAGATTATACAACTCTCGAGGAAAAGATTTAGATTTTACCAAATTTTTCAGGGCTGAATGCTGCTTAAGAAGAGGCTTTGAGAGGGAAGAAATAATTTCAATCGCAGAAAAATCGGAAATGTTTTTTGAAGAATAGATTTTGGCAGATTTCGACAAAATTTTTCTGACAAACCCCTCAAAAGATGTCGTGAAAACGCCGCTAAAATGCAACTTTTTCCAAATCGGCGAATTTTCGTTGTAATTCATAAAAACCGCACAAACGTTCTTGGCGGCGGACTTTGTTGCCGTAAAAGAAATTATTTCGTCTAAAATTTCTACTGAATTATCTGAGTAAACATCAACAATTTTCATCATTTCCCCTTGTTTTATAATACACTATACAATAAGGCTACGTCAAATTCGGACACCTGCTCGCCCGTTTCTCAGTATGGCGGTGAATGAGTGATTGGATTGCCACGTCACTACGTTCCTCACAGTGACAGTGATTGCGTATATTTTCAAAGATTTTTCCCTACACTCAGAATGACAGAGAACAGTAAAATGCATTAGGCAAAAACATTGTGAGAAGAATACTTATAAGAACGATATAATATTGTTGGGTTGAACCCCAACTTACGGACTTATTGTATATTTAGCATATTTCTTACATATTGTTGTATTTTTATTAATTCTTTAATGTTATTTTTTGTCCATTTTTGAATATTTGATTTTATGAAGAAGTTAATATCTGGCATTGATTCATGGTTTGATATTGTACTCACGAAAAAATATCTATTTCTTGCAAATTTTATTTCAGGAATACTTTCATCTTCAGAAAGACAGTTTGGAAATATATCAGAAAAATTGGGCAAAGAATATTCCATTCTATTTTGTATGACTACTGCTATACCTGAATAAGTTGTTCTTGTTGAGTATTTTCCTCCGATTAATGGTTTGTGGAGTGCCTCAAAAAAATATAAATTGTATGAAAAATTATTCTCAAAAACTTGAAATGCATATTTTACCGATATTTTGTCTGTAAATATGCAGTCCGCATTTTTTAATATTTTTGAATTAATAATCAAACTGTTTAAATCGTCAGTATTTTTACTGATAATTTTCATGTTTCCCATATAATTAGAGGCTAAAGAAATAAATTCTTTGTTAACGTATTTCCAGTAAATAACCAATAATATTGCAGATATTACCCCTATTGCTATGATAATTATTGCGGTATTGCTAAATTTGGAAACATACTGAGCATAGGGACTTGTTTCAAAAGCAAATAATACTCCATAAATACATATATATATTGTGAATAATACTCTTAAAAATAATAAAAGACTGACTTTTTTTATTTTTGAATTATTTTGCTGGAAATACAAATTAATAGATTCGTCCAATGATTTTTCCAATTTCTGCATCTTCCCAACTTTCTCTTTGCTACGTTTTCCAATTATTTTAACAAGAAACGATATTTTTGACAACGAGATATTTAATTGTGAGGAACGAATGATAACATAGGGCTCCTCGCTGTGACAGAAAAAGATACCGTCATTCTGAGCCACAATGTAACGAAGAATCTATAAACAACAACAGAAACAGATACTTCGGCTAAAGCCTCTGTATGACTGTAAATGAATAAAACTATGTGATAAATGTCATTCTGAAGTTTTGCAAAAACCGAAGAATCTATTAAACGTCAATAGAAATAGATATTTCGCTTCGCTCAATATGACGGTAATTAATATAACTCAAAAGGTTAACTCTCCACTTCGTTCGCAATGACAATAAATGCATAACCGTCCTTACAAAAAACTACTTCGCTGTACATTTTGAAAGCACGTACATTCTTGCAGGGTCAGAAATATCCTCACAATTGAAATATTTATATAAATCATCTCGATTTTCTTTTGAAAAATTATCAATATTTTCTTCAGTTAAAAAATTATCATAAACAAAATAAATTTCTTTTTCTTTTTTTATCTTATCAATAAATTTATCAGTATCCTTATACAAAGATACTTTGGGATAAGAAGTGTCAAAACTTAAAATATTATCGCTATAATGATACATATAATTATAAACAAAGCCTGTCATAAAACTGCTAACCTCAATATAAACGGCTTTTTCAGGTTCATTAATTTCCTTTAATTGTTGATAAATATGTCTGTCAAAACACGGTTCCTCAAAATCAAAAATTTTATGAAATCTGCCATCTTTTAAATCTAAAACCTGCAAATAATACCCGATAACAATCAGCCAAACAACCGTCAGAATTGCCGATAAATATTTTTTCTTAAAATCAATCGGTTTTGAAACAATTATCAGCATCAATGGCAACAAACTCAAAACCAATCTGTTTGCAAAAGGATAAATATTTAATATTCCGGCAAGCATCATACTCGCTATCGGCACAACAACAAGCAAAAATTTATAAACCGCTTCCGCCGATTTTTTAACAAACAAATCAACAATAAACGCAACCAATCCGACAAAAAGCATTGATAAAACAACGACAATAAGTGCTTTGGGAGCAACATTCCAATATGAACCATGCCCGAACAAAAAATCCGTCAACTGCCCAATATCTCTATGTGCCAACGGGAAAAAACTATAATCATTTGCCCACAAATAATTCAAGTGCGAGTTTTCATGTATTTTCCGCAAAAAGAAAATATAATATAACCCCAAACATATCAAATCAACAAAGGTTACGCCTAATATTTTGCAGATTACATTTTTATCTTTTTCAAAAATCAAAGTATAAATAAAATGAACTGCCAAGCAACTAAAAATTATAAAAACTGACTGAAACGACGACAGGAAGCACAATACATGTATCAATGCAACCAACGAACATACCGCAATACTTTTGTTTTTAAACGAAAACTTCAATCCGAAAAAATACAAAATCAGCAACGCAAAAACAACTTCCGTCGAATACGGTTTATAAAATCCTGCCATTATAACCAATGGCGAACTTATCGCAAAAAGAAACAAAGACAACAATTTCGCCCGATTATTATCAAGCATTTTGTCCGCAAAAAACAAAAACATAACACAAGAAAACAACGACGAAATTAACGGAATTATTCTAACAGAATACTCGCTTATTCCAAACATGTTTGTCACAATTTTTTCGGCAAAGAAAAACAACGGCGGTGCCAATTCACCAAGATTTTCATAAGAAAATAATATATTTTTAAACGAATGCAGAATAAGAGGAATAACAAGATTTGCTTCATCACCACAAAAAGAATAATTAAAACAATAATAATTTATTCTCAAAAATAACGCAAAAACCGTGATGATTATTGCAAAAAACCAAAACAAATTTCTCTTCGTTAAAAATTTTGACATTATTTTTCCTTAAAATTCAAAAAAGTATTTTTCAGTATTCTAAAACCATAGATAGCATAATTTTTCAGCAAATGCAAAGTCAATTTTTTACTGAAAAGTTTTCTGACAATATACTTAAATCTCAAATGATACGCAAGAATTGTCTGTTTTCTGAAATCAACCAACTCTTTTTGCGTCAGAAAATTCGTATCGGTCATCGTATTTTTGAAAGAATCCTTGCCTAAAACATTTTTGCCCGTTTCTTCACTGTCAAAGACCATTTTATATAATTCACTGCCTTTGAATGGAATAACTATCGACAATTCGATAAAATCCGTATCGAGTTCAAACATCAATTTTCTTGTTTCCGCTAAGTGTTTTTTATCTTCCCAAGGAAAACCAATCAAATAAAATCCGAAAATTTGCAAGCCGACTTTCTTTATCATCGCAACAACATCTCTGTTTTGTTGAACGGTAGTGCCTTTTTTCATTTTACGCAAAGATTCATCGCTGCCCGATTCAAGCCCGAGTGCAATCATCTCACAGCCTGCAAGTTTCATTTTTTTCAAAAGTTCTTCATCAAGAGTGTTTACCCTCGAATTTGCAACCCAAAAAATTTTTCCCCTCAATGGCGAATTAATTATTAAATCGCATAATTCAATTACCCAATTTTTATTTATAGTAAAAGTATCCGATTTGAAGAAAAAGTCGCAAATATTATGTTTTTCAACACAATCTGATATTTCGTCAAAAACACTTTTGGGAGAGCGGAAACGAACTTTTCTGCCTGAAATTTTCGGAGAAAGACAATAAATACAACTCGACGGACAACCTTTTGACGTTGCAATAGTTGCCATCGGGCGGTCTGTCATCGGGTTAAGATATAATGAATTTTTCATCAAAAATCTGTCGGGAAACGGCAAAGAATCTAAATTTTCGTCAAAATCCGTCAACTCGTTTGAAATCCACTCCCCATTGTCTTTATAAGAAACACCCTGAATGTTTTTCAATTGTGACTTGTCGCCGAAATGAGCCAATAACAGTTTACCGATGATAAATTCTATTTCTCCGCCGATTAAATAATCAACATTACTCAAATCTATTTCATCAAAAAGAGATTTATCGAGATTAAAAAATAATGCACCTTTTAAAATAATAACCGTATCATTTTTTAAGCGTTTTATATTTTTGACAAACTCAATATCGCCGAAAATACTGCCGTTTGTGACACTTATCAAAACTACATCGGGCATAAAAGAATTAAAATCTTGGACAAAATCGCCATAATCCGATTTTTCGGCAGGATAATCTTTCAAAAGAACATCATAATTTCCTTTTAAAACCGAAGCGGCATATCCTAAATCATTACACGCCCGAATTGAATTTGAAACAGAAAAATCAACATCAATTTGACATCTGTCTTCCCCACGCTGATAAGTTTTTCCGGGAGGATATAAGACAAAAACTTTTTTAATATTACTCAAAATAAACAATCTCTATAAAACAATCTTCACTGTTTATGATACAATACAAACAACTAAATAGCAAGGAAGCAAATATGTACAAAACTATACTGAAATATCTTATATGCCTGATTCTTGTATGTTCGGCGTTTTATTTTTCAAAAATAGTTTTGTTTGCAATCTCATTTTTATTTATATATTTGTCTTGCAAAGAGTATAGAAATATTTTCAAGAATAAAAATATTGTTATATATAAAATTTTTCCTGAAATAAT
>SAMEA104315428__coassemble_757_pt1 | contig 95666 bp, 93 predicted proteins | sample SAMEA104315428__metabat2_low_PE_039 | metagenome-assembled genome bin SAMEA104315428 (sample SAMEA104315428) | gut metagenome | biome: Monkey gut; feature: monkey-associated habitat; material: faeces | place: China | collected 2013
AGGTTTTGCCGATTAAACTTGATATATTAACAATTCAACGAAATCATCAAATTCGTACCAGAATATATATTCTTGAGAGAATTTTTAATCTCTATGGTCATAATCATAAGGAATTATTGTATTGCTATGATATAAACGAGATGATACCGTGTACGACTTTAGCATATTTTTTGTATATTTATGATTTTAATTTTCATACAAATTATAAAATTGAAAAATATAAGACTATTGATTTTTGTTCAATTGATGAAGATTACGAATCATGCAACAAAAAACTTATAAAGTTTTTGAAAGATAAAACAGGATATGAACTTACTGAAGAAGAAATAATGAAACAAGATTTTCAAAAATATTATTTGCCCACATACCAATAATGTGCGATTTATGGTAATATTTTTATATGAAAAAATATTTTATCCTCTTTTTAAATATTTTTCTTTACGTTTTTGCGGGGATTATGATTTTTCAATTTTTATCTCCGATGTATCACGCATTGGTTGTTCGGGGGGACAGTCTTGTTTGGCATTGGTGGGGTCCTACCAATACTGTTCAATTCTTCAAAAACTCTGACCATTCTTGGTTTATATTGTCGATGTTTTGGAGCATGGGAGCAAGATATTTGCCCGAATTTTTAAAAATTCACCCTCAAGTTTGGGCTTCAAATTTTAATTTTTGGGCTTTATTTATCGGAATGTTGCTTGTTCAGTTGTCAATTCTCGACAATTTCACGAAATATTTTTCAAGGAAAAATTTTAGAATACTTTGGCTGTTTTTGATTTTTCCGCTTTATTGCAGTTTTTTGAATGCTGCCGATGCATCTTGGATTTTGGCTGATGATTGTTGGAGTTACGCATATATCATAATTCCTGTTTTTTCGATTGTGTTGTTTTCAGAAGTCGAAAAATTTTATATCAAAAATGATTTTAAAAATGCCTCAAAATTTCATAAAGTGATTTTGTTTTTATTGTTTTTATGTGTTGCCGTTTCGCACGAATTTACACGATTTATCCTGTGTTCATCACTTTTTATCGGTTATTTTTTACATATTTTGTTCGTAAACCGAAAAATCAATCATAAGAAATTTTGGCTGATAGCGACGTTTGTTGTTCTTGCAAGTGTCATAAATTTTGCATCTCAGCGGTTTCAGTGGTGGATTGAAACAAAATTAAATTCTTCAAATTTCATTTTGCATTCTCTTTTGAATTATTTTTCGGGATTTTATCAAAATGTTTTGCTTGATAATAAATTTCAAATTCTTGCAATCCTTATATTGATTGCGATTGCGTTAATGTTTACCCCAAAAAATGCAGAGCGAAAAAAACTTATCGTATTTACATCAGCAATGACGGTATCGATTTTTTTATTTTCTTTGATAATTATTATCGGTCAGGAATTTCAGTATTTTGCTTTCAATCATTGCGGCGTAAAATTTTTGACAAAAATGTATTTGTTTAACGTCATTCTTTCGCTTGCCGGTTGGTTGATTGTGAATATAAAACACAACAGTATCAAGGTTTATACCGTGATTTTGACTTTTTTGATGCTGTACTTCGGGGCAAAACCGATAACTTTTATTGACAGAGAAATGATTGAGTCGAATTATAATATCCAAAGACGGATTTATATTCTTGAGCGAATTTTTAGTCTTTATAGCCGCCAAAACAAAGTATTTCTTGACTGTCAGGACTTGGAAACTTTTATCCCTCACTATTCTCTGATATATTTTATTTATCTATATGACAGAGGTGCGGATTTTTATGATTACGAACAAATAAAATTTTGCACAAATGGCAAAACTTATGAAGAATGTAATAAAAAATTGGTTGACTTTTTGAAAGATAAAACGAATTATGATTTGACCGAAGAGGAAATTGAAAAGCAAGATTTTCAGAAATATTACGGTTATTAATCTTGCGTAATATAATTTTCTGATATAAAATAATCTCAAGCACTGATATCTAATGTGTTTGGTTAGCACGAAAATAAGGAAGAAATAATGAAAAAAATATTGGTTACAGGCGGTGCTGGTTTCATTGGAAATTGTTTTGTAAGACATATTTTGAATAAATATCCAGATTACAAAGTAATCAACCTTGACGCTTTGACTTATGCCGGAAATATCGAAAACTTGGACGACGTAAAGGATAACCCGAATTATACGTTTGTTCACGGTGATATCTGTGATAAAAATTTGGTCGCTGATTTGATGCCCGAAGTCGATACTATCGTTAACTTTGCGGCAGAAAGCCACGTTGACCGCTCAATTACGGGGCCTGAAATTTTTATCGACACAAACGTCAAAGGTACTTTGAACCTTTTGCAAAATGCTAAAAATGCAGGCATTGACAGATATTTGCAGGTTTCAACAGATGAGGTTTACGGTTCTTTGGGAAAAACGGGCTATTTCTATGAAACAACTCCGATTTCACCTAACTCACCTTATTCAGCATCAAAAGCAAGTGCCGATATGCTCGTTCGTGCTTACCACGAAACATACGGAATGCCGACTTTGAACACTCGTTGTTCAAATAACTACGGACCTTATCAATATCCTGAAAAATTGATTCCGTTCTTTATTTCACTTCTTTTGAAAGGTGAAAAAGTCCCTGTTTACGGCGACGGAATGAATGTTCGTGATTGGTTATACGTTTATGACCACTGCGAAGCAATCGATGTCGTTCTTCACAAAGGTAAAGTCGGTGAAGTTTATAATATCGGCGGTCACAACGAAAAAACCAATATGGAAATTACTCACCTTATCCTTGATGCAATGGGTAAAGATGAATGTTCAATCAAATACGTTCAAGACAGACTCGGTCACGACAGAAGATACGCTATCAGCAACGATAAAATCACGTCTGAACTCGGTTGGAAACCGTCTTTGACGTTTGAAGAAGGTATCAAAATCACAATCGATTGGTATCTTAACCACCAAGATTGGATTCAGGCAATCCTTGATAAACAGGCTGCTGCGGCAAAATAGAGGCTCACAATGACTTTTGAATTTCAAAGAACAGAAATTGAAGATGTAATTTATGTCATTCCGCAAATTTTTGGCGATGACAGAGGTTTTTTTGCTGAAACGTATAAAAAATCAGTGTTCGTCGAAAACGGTATTAAAGATGAATTTAATCAAGACAACCACTCAAAATCCGTTAAAGGCGTTTTGAGAGGTTTGCACTACCAAATGACACCGAAAACTCAGGCTAAATTGGTAAGATGCGTTAAAGGTAAAATTCTTGATGTTGCAGTTGACATAAGAAAAGGCTCAAAAACGTTCGGAAAATGGGTCAGCAGAGAACTTTCAGAGGAAAATAAGTGTATGCTTTATCTTCCCGAAGGTTTTGCTCACGGCTTCGTTGTTTTGAGCGATGAGGCTGAATTTTTGTATAAATGTTCAAATGAATATTCACCCGAACACGACAGAGGCATTCGTTGGAATGACCCTGATATCAACGTAAATTGGGGAATCGATTTTGAACCTAAACTTAGCGAAAAAGACAAAAAACAACCGTTCTTAAAAGACGTGACGGATTTGTTGTAATTGATGAAAGGATAAAAATGAAAGGTATAATTTTAGCAGGCGGTGCCGGCACAAGACTTTACCCTACTACAATGACGGTTTCTAAACAACTTTTGCCGATTTACGACAAACCGATGATTTATTATCCGCTCTCAACGTTGTTGTTGGCGGGGATTAACGAAATTTTGATTATCTCTACCCCTCAGGATTTACCTAATTTCAAAAAACTTTTAGGCGACGGGTCGGAATTCGGTATCAAATTGAGTTATAAAGAACAGCCATCTCCCGACGGACTTGCTCAGGCGTTTATTTTGGGTGAAGAATTTATCGGCGATGACAATGTTGCGTTGATTTTGGGAGATAACATCTTCTATGGCGGTTTTTCATCAATGCTCCAACGTGTTGTTAAACGTACCTATGAAGAGGGCGGTGCAACTGTTTTCGGCTATAAAGTTAAAGACCCCGAAAGATTTGGTGTCGTTGAGTTTGGTGAAGGCGGTAAGGCAATTTCTCTTGAAGAAAAACCTGAAAATCCTAAATCCGATTACGCAGTTACAGGTTTGTATTTCTATGACAATAAGGTCGTTGAATATGCTAAAAATCTTAAACCATCTGCTCGTGGCGAACTTGAAATTACCGACTTGAATAGAATTTATCTCGAAAAAGGTAACCTCTCAGTTGAAAAATTGGGCAGAGGTTTTGCGTGGCTCGATACGGGAACTCATCATTCTATGTTTCAAGCAAGCCAATATGTTCAGGCAATCGAAGAAAATCAGGGCATCAAAATTGCTTGCCTTGAGGAAGTTGCTTACCGTATGAAATTTTTAACTCGTGAAGATTTAATTGCTAAGGCTGATAAATACCCGAAAAACGACTATTACAGATACCTTAGAACGGTAAAATAATTTCAAGGTTAAATTTTTGAAAAAACGTCATCATTTTGGTGGCGTTTTTTTTTGTAAAAATACAAAATCCCTGAAATTCGTCCATTTACTGACAGAATGTTTCTTTATGTAAAGAATTATGTTTTTAGTATAGAATGTCATTCTGATTTAGAATAATATTCTGTTATGATAAATTTGAATGAAAAAGTAGATGAATTAAAGAAGCAATACATTTTGCAAACTGCTCATGAGTATTTTAAAAATTACGGTTATGAGGGGACGCAAATTGATAAAATTGCAAAGGAATTGAGTATAGGCGTTGGAACGATATACGGCTATTTTAAGTCGAAAGAGGGCTTATTTTTGGCGTGGTTATCGACTATTATTGACGAAGGTTATCAAAAATTATTGGAAGACAGTAAAAATTTGACCGACCCGAAGGAAAAATTGTCGTTGTGCGTTGATTTGAAGTTCAGATATTTTGAACTCAATAAGTCTGCGATTAAGGGTTATATGAAGAATAATCTTCTTTCTCTCAAAAACATTTCGAGAGGACAGGAACACCCGATGATAAAGGTCATTAATAAAATGGCTTGTTATATTGCGGAAATTAAGCCGATGAAAGAGGACGAGGCGATGTTATTTGCACATATTTTTGACAATATCATCAGCACATATATCCAATTTTTGTCGGAAGGTGACGATTTTGAAGAAAAGAAAGCGGAGATTTTAAAGAGATTTCTTTGCTTTATGGGGGTAAAATGAAGAAGTTTTTAGCTATAATGATTTTGCTTTGCTCCTGCAAAAGTGTAATGGCGGCAGAAGTTCAAAAGAGCGGTGTTGACCTTGTTGATTTAAGTTTTGAACAGGCTTATGAACTTATGCTTGAGAATAATAATTCGTTAAAAGCACATAATGAGATTATAAAGCAGGCTAAGTTTGAGAAGAATGCCGCACTTGGTGAATTTTCGCCAAAAGTTGTTATGAATTCAACGTATTTGCATTTTTCAAAAGATATGAATTTGACTACATGCGACAAGATTATGGGTCGCCCTGTTGCAATAACTTCGCACATTCAGGACAAAAATTTGTTCACATTTGGCGGGGGAGTTGTTTGGAATATTTTTACAGGCGGAAAGTTGCTCTCAAATCACGCTGCCGCAAGGGCAAAATACGAAGCGTCAAATGCAAAATATCGTGATATTAAGGACGATTTGACGGTTGAATTGGTCAAAAGATATTACGGCTTGAGATTGGCAAGAGATGTTGCGGAAGTTCGCAGACAAACGGCTGAATGTATTGAAAAGCACGCTAAAGATGCAAGACTTTTGGAAAAAGAAGGCGTGATATCTAAGGCGGAAAGATTGCATGCGGAAGTTGCCTATGCAGATGCCGAAAGGGATTATAAGGCATCGCTTCGTGATATTAATATAGTCGAAGAAGGTTTGAAAACGCTTATTAAGGCACAAGATGTTGACTTGAAAGAGGTCAGAATTGAGCCTGCATCACTGCTTTTTGTTTACGATGAAACGGCGGTTGATGTTGACGCTATGAAAGCAAATGCGTTGGAGAACAACCCAAAACTTAAACAGTTGGCTGAAAAAAGAAAAATTATGAACGCAAAATATCATGCAAAAGTTGCGGATTATATGCCGACGGTTTCTCTTTTTGCAATGGATATTGCAGCGGCAAGTAATTTGTCGGAAACGATACCGAGAGGGGCAATCGGCGGCAGTGCAAATATGATTTTGTTTGACGGATTTGCGAGAACTAACAATGTTCGTGCGGCGAAGGCTGAACGCAAGAGTGTTGACTATGAGATTGAAGATGCAAGATATAACATCGAATGCCTTGTCACAAAGCAATATCAGGAACTTATGAAGTATAAAGAAAATTATGATTCTGCGGTTAAATCTCTTGAAACGGCTGAAGAATCTTTGAGGGTTGCAAACCTTTCGTTTAAAGAAGGTTTTGGAACATCATTGCAGGTTACGGACGCCCAAATGATGCTATTAAAGGTTAAAATTGAGCGTTTAAATTCTATTTATAATTACGACGTAACGTTGGCAGATTTGCTCAAAACGAACGGCGATACTGATGAAATTTTGAATTACATTTCTAATTCAAATAAGGCAAATATGTGAGGTTGATATGAATAAGAAAATTACAATCTTGGTTTTAATAATTGTTGCGGCGTTGTTTGCAGGTTGTGGAATGTACGCTTATAATCAGGCAAATACGTTGATTTTGCAGGGTGAAGTTGATACGAAAACTGTTGATTTGTCATCAAAAGTCGTCGGCAGAGTTTTGAAAATTAACGTTCAAAAAGGCGATACTGTCAAAAAAGGCGATGTGTTGATTGAACTTGATACACCGGAAATCAACGCAAAGGCTGAACAGGCAGATGCGATGTTGGCACTTGCAATGGCTCAACAGGCAAAAGTCAATAACGGTACAAGAGAAGAGCAAATCGGAATGGCTAAGGCAAATTTCGATGTTGCGAAAAAGACTTATGAACGAATGAGCCGTTTGCATAATGAGGGTGTCATTCCGACTCAAAAATTAGATGAGGCAACCGCAAAATATCAGGCTGCAAAAGAACAATATACAATGCTTGTAAACGGGGCACAAAAGGAAGATAAGATGTCGGCAGCAGCGAATGTTAGACGTGCAAGAGGGGCAAATTCAGAGATTTCTTCGTACTTGAAAGAAAATAAAATTGTATCTCCGATTGACGGTGTTGTGACGGAAATTACGGTCGAAGAGGGTGAACTCGTCGGTGCAGGCTCTCCGATTGTCACGATTGTCGATAATAATGATTGTTGGATTACGTTTAATCTTCGTGAGGATTTGCTCTCGAAAATCAAAAACGGTACGGAATTTGATGTAAATATTCCCGCAGTCGGGGAAAATCCCGTTAAGGTAAAAGTTAATTACATTTCCGTTATGGGTAATTTCGCAAATTGGCGTGCTACAAAGGCTAAAGGCGATTTTGATATGAAAACATTTGAAGTTCGTGCCGTTCCGATAGAACCTCAAAATGACCTCAGAGCGGGCATGAGTGCAACATTTGATTGGAAAAAATTAAAATAATGGCATATTTTGAAGTAGTGAAAAGGGAAATAGAAAGAATTTTTGCTCGCCCGTTAGGGTGGGTTGTTTCCCTTGCCATACCGCTTTCTATGTGCCTTTTGATGTGTTTGGTTTTTGCGAAAGGAACACCTGTCGATTTGCCGATTGGAGTCTATAATGCGGACCATTCGGAACTTTCGAGGGTTTTTGTCAGAAATTTGAACACATTGCAATCTTGCAAAGTTAAATATCAGGTAACGAGTTTTAAAGAGGGACAAGACTTGTTGACAGAGGGTAAAATCTACGGATTTATTGCAATTCCGAAGAATTTTCAGCGTGATATTTATCGCTTAAAACAACCGCAATTGATGTATTACTATAATAATCAACGGATTTTAATCGGCGGAATTATCACAAAAGACGTCAGTGCAATGTTGCAAAGTATGGTTGTCGGGCTTGATGCGAAAATTCGCAATAAAAAAGGAATGCCGATGGAAATGGCTATTGCTCAGGCGAACCCGATTGCAATTGTTGACCATATTAATTCAAACCCTTATTTTAATTACCTTTATTTTCTTGCGTTGATTGCGTTTGGGCATATTTTGCAAATCAATATGGTTATGATATCGGTTTATGCTATCGGAACCGAGTTTAAATACGGAACGACAAAAGAATGGCTTAATCTTGCCGATAATTCAATATTGACGGCAGTTTTAGGTAAATGGACACCGTATATGCTGATATTTTTGTCAACTTTTGCAATTTTGGCATTTGTTTATTATGGACTTTTCGACGTTTTGTTTAGTGGAAATGTACTGATGGCGGTTATTTCGTCCATAATTTTTATGATTTCCTGTTTTGCTGTCGGCATTATTTTTATTTCAATAAACGGAAATTTCAGATATTGCCTGAGCAATTCGGCGTTTTATGTCGCAATGGGTTTTGCATTTGCGGGAGTAACTTTCCCTGCAATGTCAATGCCTTTGTTTGCAAAGATTTACGGCTCTATAATGCCGTTATTTTATTGGATTCAAATTATGCTTGATCAAACATTTAGAAATTTCCCTGTTGTGTATGATTTGAAACATTTGCTCGGAATGATTATCCTTGCTATGCTTGGATTTTTGGCATTGTTTAGACTAAAAAAACTTGCTCTCGACGAAAAAAGGTGGTATCAGGAATGAAAAAGTTTTTCGATATCGTTAAAAATGAATTTAAAACCTTTCTTAATGACCAAGGCGTTATTTTGGTAATGGTCATCGGGGTTATTTTCTATTCGTTGTTTTATGCGATTCCCTACGCAAATGAGGTTGTTAAGGAAGTCCCGTTCGGAGTTGTTGATTTTGACCAAACTTCGATTTCAAGGGAATTTGTCAGAAATCTTGATGTAACAGATTATGTTAATGTCGTTGAAAAAGTTTCAAGTTTGAATGAGGCTGAGAAAAAATTTCATGAGGGCAAAATTTCGGGCTTTGCTATAATTCCGAAGGATTTTCAAAAAGATATTTATCGTGGAAAGCAAGTCAATTTGTCACTTTACGTCGATTCTGCCTATATGATTATTTATAAGGCAATTTATACGGGTGTTATGCAAACTGCACTTGAAATGGGGACAAGGGTTGAAATCGGACGGCTTGTCAAAATGGGCGTGCCGAAACAAACGGCAACTGCTTTGAAACAGCCTTTTCAGTTTGTTCAGATTCCTTTGTATAACCCTGCCGGCGGGTATGAAACTTATGTTTATCCTGTTATTTTGATTATGATTTTGCATCAAACACTAATAGTTGCATTCGGCATGTTGCAAGGAACTCGGAACGAAAAACGAATAAGATTTTGCAAAAATGATAAAGATATTCCGTTTATTTTGTTTGCAAGAGCAACTTTTTATGTTCTGTTGTACCTGTTGTACGGTGCGTTTATTTTCCTGATTTGCCCCGCATTGTGCCGATATCCGATGAGTTATAATGTGTTACCACTATTTGTGTTATACACCTTAATGCTTTATTGTGCGGTATTTTTTGCACAAGTTCTTTCGTATTGTTTCAGAACGAGAGAGTCATCTTTGATGATTTTGGTTGTAACCTCGCTTGTCTTTATATTTCTTCCGGGGTTAATTTGGCCGAAAGAATCTATTCCGCAATTGATTAATTTGGGGGCAATGTTTGTTCCTGCAACTTCTGCAATTGAGGGAATTACGAAAGTTAATGTCCAAGGTGCAACGTTTTCGCAAATAACAGGAAATGCTTTGTGGCTGTTGTTCTTGACTGCATTTTATTTCGTTTCCGCAATTTTTGTCACGAAAAAATTGAATAAGGAATTTAAAAACTAAAAACTAAACAAGATGTTGTGACGGTCGTCTTGGGGATTTTTCTTCAAGACGGCTTTTTTTGAATATTATTAATGCTCGGGAGCGTCAGTAAACTCTTGCGGTTCAGGAATTTCCGGCTCGGGATATTGTTGTTCTCTTTGTCTTACTTCTTCGATGGGAACGAGCGGAGGTTCTTCAAATTGTTGAGGTTGTTCGGCAAAAGTCGGTTCCTCTTCTTGGCTTTCTTGCTGTTCTTCTTCTGTGTTTTCTTCTTCCTTAGGTTCTGGAGTTTGTGTGTATGCACCGTCTTCGTTGTCATTAGGTATGTTCATAAGTGCATTTTCATTCGTCATGGACGGATTAATTTGAATTGCATCATTGATACTCCATAAAAGATTGCCCATAAAAACGACAAATATAAACAATACCACTAATAGTGTTATTGCACTCGGTGTAAGTTTTTTGCCCTCAGGAGTTTCAATTATTAAACTGTTTTTCAAATCTGTAAAGAAATCGCTGACTTCTTCTTTGAGGGTTTCTTCCTGTTCTTCACCATCTTCTTCGGTGGTTGAAGAATCGGGTTCGTCAGTGTTATTTTCATCAGTTTCTTCCGAAAGTAATGAAGACGGTTTTTCTGTACCCTTATCGTCACTTTCCTCTGAAATTTGGGTTTTTATTGTCAAATCCACAGATTCTTTCGTATTAATTTCTTCGGGAGTTTCTGAATTTTCAACGGCATTTTCTTGCAATGAAACATTTTCCGCCAACTTTTCGTTGTTTGTCGGATTATCATTTTCAGAGTTGTCATCGTTCAATTTTGCACCGCAAAATCTGCAAAAATTTTGATTTTCTTGATATTCTTTACCGCAATTAGGACAGTACATTTTACCCTCATTTCCATTTTCATAATATCATATTTATTAAAAAAATACATATATTACGAGAAATTAACAGAATTAGAAAATTATTTCAGGGTTATACGTTTTTTTATTATTTCAATTCTTTTCAAATCTCTTTGGGTTTGTTCTTTTGATTGGAGCCAAAGGAGTTCAAACTCAAGTGCGGCAAGGATTGCGTCATGAGGAGTATCAGAGTGTAAAACTTTTGAGTTAAAAAGAATTTTTTTTGTTTCAAAACCGCTGAGATAGGGCAGATTGCGGAAAAACGAAATTGAATGGGGGGATACTCTTCCGCCGATGTATAGTGGCTTTCCGCACTTTGAAACTTGATTGCTGATGCTGAGGGCGTATTGGTATATTTCGTCGTTATCGACGTCTTGGCTGGTTAAGCCGAGAGAACCGCACATATCTGTTCTTCCGAAAATTATTCCGCTCATGCGTTGGCAATTTTCTGCATTTAAAATTTCGTCCAAAAGAGCCGCACCGTTGAAAGTTTCAATGTTTGCATAAATTTCTGGAAATTCATTGTCGTGATACACTTCTTCAACGACTGTTATAAATTTTTCAAGGGCGTATGCTGACTCAATCATAGGCACAACGAGTTTTTTTATGCCGATTTCTTTTGCGAATTTTGTGTCACGATACGCTTCAGAACCTCCGACTTTTAGGGTAAAGCCCATTTCTACTTCGTCGGCAAGTTCTTTTAAATTAATGACATCTTCTCTCGTTAAATCTTCAAAAGCCTCTGCTTTCAGTGTTTCTGCCGAGTATTCGTTTTTTAATTTTTTTAATAAATCGGTTAATTCGTTGCTGTTTTTCATACTATGCTCATAAATAATGCCGAAGAAGGGACTCGAACCCTTATGAATTTCTTCGCACGCACCTGAAACGTGTGCGTCTACCATTTCGCCACTTCGGCATTTATTTGATTGTATTTGCTATATGGCGGCTCGTCAAGATAATTTTGAACTTTTTTAAGATTTTTTCGTTATATTTTTTGTAATCGAGTAATAAATCTGATATCATTGTACTTGGTTACAAAGGTCATGGGGTCTATGTTTTTAAAAAAAATATTTTCTTGTTTTTTAATAACACTGTTGTATTGGGCAAATTCTTTACCTGCCTTGGCGAAAGAAACTTCGTGGCTTTTGAATGTCAAAAATTCTGACACAAATAGAGTTAAAAATGTGGTGGAATTTTATGCAAGACAAACTAATATGCCCGAAGTTTCGAGTAATTCCGATTATTCTTTTGTAGTTGTTTCTTCGCAAAAGGACGATTTTTGGGTTGCTTTGTATGAGAAAAATGCCGATGACGTTTGCTTTTTCCTGTATTCTCCGAGCGATAAATCAAATGTTCAGAAAGATTTAAAAATTCGATTTAAGAAGAATAATTTGAAGTATTCTGTCGAGCGTTCCTCAACTCTTCAAAAATTAAAAAAACAAGATGCCGAAAAAATTATAAAAGATTTTGAAAAAAGATATAACGAACAAAAGGAATCTGCTGAGGATTTTTTAGATAACCAAAACTCAGTAACTGTAAGTAAAAACACAAATAGTGTTATCAATGGTTATGATTTTAGCGATGAGGCTCAGGCGAAGTATGATGCAGGGTTGGTAACAGGTATCAATAATAACCAAAATACCTATAATAACAACGGTTACAGAGTTGAAAATGTTTCTAAAAACATTCAAAAACAACAGACTGAGAATTTGAAACAAGGTTCTGTTTCCGTTAACCAAAATAATTTTATACAAGGGAATACTCTCCCGTCGGGTGTGACACTATTAGTGTTATTGCAGTCAGCAGTAAGCACTTCGAGTCTTGATGCACAAGATAGATTGTCGGCGACATTGAAAGATGATGTTCGTGTTGGGGATAAAATTATTCCGTCTGGCAGTCTTGTTTATGGTACTGCAACTCAGGCTGATAAAGCGGGTGGAGCATACCGTGACGGTTCTTTGACAATCAAATTTGACAGAATTTTAACACTTGAGGGTGAAGAATATTATTTTAATTCTAAACCCATCGTATTAAAAAACACAAATAGTGGCAATTCTTCCCGTGCTGCAAAAATTTCAGGCAGGGTTGTTGCAGCAACGCTTGCGGGCGTTGCATTTGCTGCATTAGCGGGTGCTATCGGAAGTACGGACGATTGGGGCAGAACACTTACGGTCGGTGCCGTAACAGGTGCTTTTGGCGGGGGACTTTCTCTCATCGGAGCAAATGGTGAAGAGGTTGAAATCAAAGAGGGAGCCACTTTGACGGTAGTTACGGAGTAAATATGAATGTAAAACGATTTTATATCTTGGCAGGTGTTATAATTGTTTTTGCGGCAATTGTTTGCAGTATTTTTTCGGTTTTAAAAAATGTTAAAGTTGACGATTTTAAACCGGCATTTGTTGCTTTTTTGATTGACTCTTCGTCCGCAAATACAAAACTGGAGGTTCAAAAAAAATTCGTTAAGCAGTTTTGTTCGACACTTGATCCTGATGATAAGGTTAAAATTTTGCAGGTTTCGGGCGATTCGTATCTGATTTATGAGGGTTCTCCCCAGAATTTGAGCGGGATTAAAAAGTCGCTTGATGTTCACACAAAGGATATAAAAAATTCTAGTGGAATTGCTTATGATATGGCGATTAAAAAGGCTGTTCAACATTGTCTTGTTATGAAAAAAAACGGTTATATTCCGTCGATTGTTGTCATCGGTGACATTGAAAAAGACGGAAAACCGCTAATTGATTGGACGACGTTGCCGTCGAATTTAAAGAGAACTTTAAAATTTATGCCAGATTTATCTATGGCATTTTTGTGGGTTGAACCGAAAGGTTTGGATACTGCAAAGTTAAAACTCACGCCTATTTTCGGTGAAAATCAGTTGATTGTTTCAACAGAGTTAACCGTTGATAAGACTTCGAGAAAAATTTTAAAGGCTTTGGGCAGATAAGAGGTGGTTATGGGTGTAATAATTTCGACAAAGTATTCTGAAAAACAATTTGGTGATAACGATGTGATAAAAATCGGGTCAACATCGGATTGTGATTTTGTCGTTGAGGGTGAAAATTTTTGTTTGTATTTGCAATATATTCAGTCTGATAACTCTTATATTGCAATTAATAACACTAATAGTGGTATCCTTTTTAAAGGACAAAATTTTTCAAAAGTGGAAATTAATTCCATTACGAGATTTCTGTTTCCAAATTCCTCAAATTATTTGAATATCAAGGTTTTGCCCGTTGATAATACAGTTAAAACAGAAGTTTCCAAAATCGATTTAAGTTCTATCAATGGTGATTCTGTTAAATCTAAATTAGAAGATGCAAAGTCTAAGATTGAAGAGATTAGAGTTTCGATTGTTGCTCAAATCTCGCAGCCTGTGAGTGATTTGAAGAAGAAAATTTTGCAGAATAATAAAGGTGCTATTTTCACTCATTTTGCTTTATTTTGGGCTTGTTTTGTGTGTGCTTTTGCCGTCACTAACTACATTACGGGGCTTTCTATCAAAGAATCTGCGGATTATATCCATTTGCCGACGGATTTGAAACTTTTGTTTTTATATACAACCTTAATTTTAGGCGTTATGCTTTTGTTTAAGCAGGGAATGTACGGTTGGTTCAACTCGCTCGCTAACAAAAATACGATGTCAAAGATTGTTCAAAAAATCTTTATTATTGGCTCTTCACTTGTTATGGCGGGTGTTTACACGATTAATTTGTTATATTATCTTGATTATACTAAAAATCCGATTTTCCCGATTTTAATGTCTTTGTTTTTTGTTGCATTTGCTTTTGTGCTTGCATCGGCATCGGCATATTATAAGAGCAACGGTTATGTCCTTGCGGAAAATTTGAATAAATTTGAATATCGTTCCGATTTTGAAAAAATCATTCACGAATATAATAATTGGATTGGCTTGTATATCAACAATTTGAGCGATTATAAGTTGCAATACATCAGCGACAGAATGTTTAAATTGAGAATAAAACAGTTTTTTGAAATTTTTGTCGGCATTTTGACAGCACCATTTTTGGCTTATGGGGTGTCAAATACGCTTGCTAATTGCTTTTCAGAGGCTGCCGGCTGGGTTAGAATTTCTCAGATGAGATTTTCTCCAATCTTTTTGGTTCTCGCTTCGTTTTTGATTATTTTTGCGTTTTTCCTCTTTGTTCACGCATTTACGGTGAATAAAAAAATCGAAAATTCCGATGTTATAAAACACGACGGCTTTAGCAACTATTTGTTGCATTGTACGGGAATTTGGGGTCTCGAGGGCGTTTCGAGGGCAACAAGAGAAAAAAACTTCGCACTTTATTCTGCTTTGATTATCATTTTGATTGAATTTACAATGAATGTGTCATACTTTTCAACAGAAATCGGTCAGGACTTTTACGGCTTGTTATTAAGCATTGTTGCGGCACTTGTTCCGACGGCGTTGTTAATTGCTGAAACATTTTTGCTTAGCGGTACTCAGTTTGAAATTTATGCACTTGAAGAAATTAAGGCGAAAGCGGATAAATAATGAACAGAAATTTATTGATTTTTATAATTTTATTATTTCTCTTATCAACTGTTCTCGTTTGCGTTTTTCGCCCGAAAACACACAAACCGATTGCGTTTGAGGATAGGTCGTTTAAACTTGAATTGATATCTGATGAGGTTGCGGCTCCTAAAAATCCTGAATTGAATATTTCTCAAAACAATGCGGATTTTTCTGCTCCTCAAATAGACATAAACGTTCCGTCTGTCAATGTTTCGACGCCATCTTTAAATGTTAATATCCCCCAAACAAACAATAAATCATTAAAAGTTGATTCTAAAAATAATACTAATATTAATAATCAACCAAAAAATCAGCCTAAAACTTTCTCAAATCAACAGAAAACACAAATAGTGTCAAAGAATAATCAGCAAAATCAAAAGGCTCAACCTAAGGTCACAGAGCCTAATTTGCCTGAAACTAAGACTGCTCAAAAAACAACCGAGCCAAATGTTTCTCAACCTGTTGAGAAAATAAATGAGAAATCTGTTCAAAAGACTGCTCCTGTCAAAGTATTGACAGAGGAAGAGGAAATTATTGCTTGGAACAAGTGGCGTTCCGATTTGCAAAATAAATTAATGCGTGATTCAAAAATTGCCGCTCCAATCGGCACGTCTTTTGAATTTTCCTTTACGGTTGATAAGTTCGGCACAATTTCAAATTTGAAAACGTGGTCTTCAAATCCGTCCTATACACCGCTAGCTGTTCGTGTTATAAAACCATTGTTGTTAAGTTATCAAAAAACGGCAATTTTGAATTTCCCGATAGGTTCAAAACGTGTTATAACAAACGTAAACGGCGGATTTACAATGGCCCATTCGAGCAGATTTTCTTCTCCGGCTGATTACAATGATTATGAAAGAGTGACAAAATGATTTATAAATGCAACAATTGCGGACGTAATTATAATTTAAAACCTGATTTTTGTGAGTGCGGCAACAACGAATTTGTTGAGGTTGTTGAAAATTTTGATTACTCTACAGTAAAAACAGATTTTAATTCTGGCAAAGATGTCGATTTTTTATATGCTCAAAATAATTCACTTTCTGACGAGCAGGACGTTAATTCTTATGAAAATGATTTGAAAATGCAAAGAACCTCTGAAATTGTTGCAATTATTGTCTTTGTTGTTGTTTTGATTACGGCTTTAATTATGATTTTTTCAAATGTTTCCGCTCTTTTTCATAAATCACAAGAAAAAACTGCCTCTGTCGAGATAGAATCTTACATTCCGTCTGATGTAAATGAATATTGGACTGATTCAAAACCTGTCAGTTCAACGGCTCAACCTGTGAGGCAAGACAATACCACAAATAGTGTTAATGTAGTTAACTCAAATGCATCAAAAAATACGGCAAATCAAAATAATTCGCCAAAATCGCAAGTTGTTAAACAAACGCCAATGACATCTTCTAAAGCAGAAAAGAACATTAATTCTCCCAAAATCAATAAAAATGTTACTAAACCAACTCAAGAAAAGCAAAAAACACAAATAGTTGCAAAGAATAATGATAATGTTTCAAAACCTGTAACAAAGCAAGAAAACACTATTAGTGTTGAAGAATATTTAAGATATAAAAATTCTTTAAGAAATCGTTTGTTCGCAAACTTTCCTATTTTGACCGTACAGGGGCAGGGCAGTGCAAAGATTGCTTTTTCTGTTGCGGCTGATGGAAAATTAACCAATCGTCGTTTCGTTACTCAGTCAGGAAACAAATCTCTTGATGATGCGATGTATAACATGTTGATGAGAGTTCCCGTGTTTTCCACTCCGCCGAGCGGGTTTGAGGGTCGTGAAATAGTTATGCAAATGGATTTTAACAACGGTCATTATTCGTTTGCGTTCGTAAATTAATGTTGTTTCATTATGACGGTGCCTTGTACGTCTGTTGTCACGTTTAGTGCGTCTTCAAGGCTTTTTGCGAGGTCTGCTGCCGTATTTGCACGATAAATTTTGCCTGATGTAACTGCTGCCGTACATTTGAGTTGGGCGTCTGCGTCGGGGTCATTGATTGCAAAGGCAATTACGTCGATTTTGATATCATCTCTTGATTGCACAAGTTTGATTGCGTAGTCACAAGGGCTTTCGTCGCAAGTTTCCCCGCCGTCAGTCAATAAAATAATTCTTTTTTTGCCGACTACGCCTGCAAAATCTAAATTTACGGCATCTTTGAGAGATTTTGTAATCGGTGTCCACCCGACTGCACTCATTCTTCTGAGAGTTGAGTTTATGTTGCCTGTATTGTTTTCTTTTAACGGAATGACAAGTTCCGATGCCTGACAGCCGAAAATCGGGTTAAATCCGAATTTATGCCCATAAACTCTAAGTCCTGTTTTTGTTCGTGGATTTAGCTTTGCAGTTATTGCGGCGAGTGAGTTTACGGCAATATCTATTTTCGTTCTGTCGCCGATATAGTCGTTCATGCTGTTTGACAAATCAACTATAAATAAAATTTTTTCATCGCTGTCAATCGGTGTAAGTTTTTCGTTCGGTTGGTTAACCGTATAATTTTCAGCAAAAGTCGTCAGCCCTGAAAAACCAACAATGATACTTAATAACACTATTAGTATTATCTTCATTTTAACCTCTTTTTTATATTTTCTGCCAAAAATTCAGCAAATTCATTACTCTGAATTTACTGAATTGGATAGAATTGAGGTTGTTTCAGATTATAAAAATTTATTTATGTTCAGAAAAATCTACATCAACTTTTTGCGGCAGATTGTTTTGTCTTTTTGTTTGAAAAAAGTCCTGAAATTCCCTGTCTTTAGGTGTTTCTTTGCATTTTGATTTTGCAATTTCGATTTTTATCTCTTTTTCTTTTTCCATAAAAACCTCTAATTATTGGCACCGACAGGCATAAAATCGTGCGTTACGGCAATCCATTCGTATGCATTTGCATTGTCTTGTTCAGGAACATCAAGAACAAATGTTCCTCCGTATCTTCCTCTTTGAAAATCTACAAAACCTTTATTTGAGAGCATTCTCAGTGCTTTTCTGATTGTGTTTGTGCTGACGTCAAATTTTTCGGATAAAATATCCATCGACGGCAATTTCATTCCGGGTTCAAATTCCTCTTTTATCATTTTGATAAGTGCGTTTTCGATTTTTTCCCAACGATAAAAAATTGCATCGTCTGCTTTTGCAAAAATCGAACGTTCTCTCATTGGTTGAAAAATCGCCGCTTCGTTTGGCATTTGAGCAATAACAGTTCCGTATCTTCCTCTTCTTGAGAGCAAAATTCCCTTTTCTTCAAGGCTGTTTACTGCATCGTGAACAGTTTTTACGCTGACATTTAAAATTTTTGAGAGTTCAAATCTTGTCAGCAATTTGTCCCCTTTTTTCATGTTTTGAGTAATATAATCAGATAAGTCCTGTTCTGTTTTTTCGACAAGCGATGTGTGCGATGCGTTTCTCTCTGACGGCATTTCAGGAAGTTCGACAACTCTCAGCATTTTTTTGCCCGATTTTCCCGTAGAATATTGCAAAAATCCAGTGTCGCAAAGGTGCAAATATGCAAGTCTTACTGTATTTGTGGAAACGTTGATTTTTTTAGCCAAAACCGCTGCGGGAGGCATTACTGTATCAAGTCCGCTTTCAATAATATGTTTTTTGATTTTGCTGACCGCTTCATCTCTTTTTGATGTCTGTTTTTTTATCGTGTTTGCACTTGAATAACCTGCAATTAACGTGCCTGTTTTCTGTTTGCTTTGCAAGTAGCCTTTATCTTCCGTATATCTGATGGCATTTTGCACAGTTCCGACGCCAATTCCCAAATATTCTGCAATCGCAATTTTCTTCGGCAAAATATCCCCTCTCTTGATTTTATTGTTCGCAAGCGAAGATACAATCCACTGCGTAAGCCATTGCTCTGTCAATCTGTCTTTTGACATTGTGGAGTTTTTAAAATCGGGAACTTGCTTCGGCAAGTCGTTTATACTTAGTTTGTTATTCTTAATTTTCTTCATATTAGACTCTCATACATTCTTTTAAGCAGAACGTAAATCAAATCCCTCTATGAGAGGTTATTCGTTCTTATTGACTATAATTAGCCAAGTACTTCTCTATAATACTCAATCCCGTCAAAAGCAGTCGGAACATCTTGTCCAGCAATTGCTTCTTTCGGTAATCCTGCGTGATGCAACCTCGGTAACAAGTTTTCTGCAAGTACGCAAATCGGTTCATCATTATTATCGTTTGTATCATTACATACGAAATACAAATCACCCGTCGGTGCTTCACCTGCACCTATAATCGTGATTTCGTGACCACCGACCACCTGTCCGTCATCATTGAAATTTACATATCCGACGATTACGTTGTTATCGCCCTCAAGTGCTCTCAAAATTTGTGTTGCCATTGTTTGATAATCACAGGAACGTGCTTGTACTCTTCCTGTTTCATCAAGTGCTTGGTATATTACAGATTCTTTCGCCTTTCCTTCGACGACTTCTTCGGTAAATGTTTTCTCCAAATCAGTCAAACCTGTCGGAGAATTGTTCAAAACACCTGCTCTTGTGTCGTTCAATGCGTTATACGTTTGCTGTGAGCCGACATTCATTAATGCAGATTGCATTAATACATCTAATGATGAGCGTTCTCCCTCATCTCTGTATGACGTTTGAACTCTCGCTCTGATAATAGCGTTTCTGTCAGGTGCGATGGTTACTTTTAAATTGTCATTTTCATCTAATGTGTGTGGAAGTTGGAATTTTTCAAGCAACCAAAGTGCCTCTTCCCTTTTGCCCGCAATATCTGAAAGTTGAAGATTTTTTGTAACGCTGTAATCTTCTGAAGACAAGCCTGCTGCCATTCTCACAAATTCTGCGGGGTGCTTGCTTGCCATATTGTATTCAATACTTGCTGCAACACAACAATTCGAGTATTCTCCGATGTCCATTTCTTCTTTTGAACGAACGCCTAATTCAGGGTGTCTGAATACTGCTCTTCCAACTGAATCGGGAATATCACCGAATGTTTGTGTAATCGTTCCGGGGTTCGCTACCGTTGTTATCGCTTCCGTTAACAATGTTGATGGGTTTAAGCCCTTAATTCTCGGTTCTGTCGCAATTTTATGCAAGTTGTCCAACACGGACGAGCCATCATTTGAATTATTATTGAGCAAAACACCCGATTTCAATAATCCTGAAAGTGCTACCCTCGTTTCAGGGTTTACTAACGATGAAACAACCTGATATTGTTGTTTCGCTTCTGCTGATGCTAAAGTTGTCTTAATTCCCGTCGTTCCGTAGGCTCTTGCGGTTTCTGACGTACATGCCGCTTTTGCCGCTGTTTTCGGGGCATTAGTTTCGTTCGTTTCAGCAGTTTTTCTCGCCGTCGTTGCATTTGCCGCCGTTGTTCTTCCGCTGAAATTTACATAACCTGATAAATTATTGACCACGTTAGTTTCTCACTTTCACATGTTCAAAAGCATCTATGCCGTTTTTTTTGCTACCTGTTTGCTAAAAACACTTATTTTTCGTCGGAAAATTCAAGAAATCGTTACATTTCTTTATGAAAACTTTTCAACTTTATATCCGAACTCTTTAATAATAACATTTCCAATAAAATTATCAATCTTTTTTTCAAAGTTTTTTCCATAATCAGAGTTATAAAATTCGTGGGCAAAAATATCAGTATTTTTACTTGGCAAGTGCATTTTCGTCAAGTAAATTTCAAACGGAACTCTATGCGGTTGAACAAGGTCAACGCAGTCAATTACGACATAGGCAAATTTTCTTTTTCCGCACATTTTTTTCAATGTTTCATAAGTGTTTTTGCAGTCTTCGCCAACTTCTTCATCTTTTAAAATCTGAAGAAAAAGTATCGGTTCTTCTTTTTTCATTTCGTTGCGAAAATTATTTATTCTTTTTTCGTAAATTTTTATGAGTTTTTCTTTTTGGTTTTCGGCGAGATATCCTTCGTGGCTGAAATTGATTTTTTCCCCGCTATCAAAGGATTTGCAAAATTCAGAATAGTGTAAATCCTTGAAAAAATCGGCAAAATCGTTATTCAAAAATTCAGTTACAAATTTTGCATCATGGCAGTATGCAAAATCAAACGGCATGGTCAATCTGCCGCAACTTTTTTGTTTAATAAGTTGACATCTAGTCAAAACTGTCCTCGGATAACAGTTCGGACCGAGCGAAACTATTGAATATGGTGTATTTTTTGCCGTATTTCTGATTTGTCTTATGAGTTTTTTTACGAGTAAATCAAACATTAAACCACGTTCAAGCCTTCTTTAAGACCTTTTGCTCTGTCATAGAGTTCAATTTTCATATCGAGGTCTTTAGCCCTTGAAATTACGTAATTTACGAGGTCAAGGTAAAAATCGGGGATATGGTTTCTGTTCATTTTGTACCAAACATCTTCAATATCGAGAGCGAGCCAACGGCTGCCCAATTTTCTTGTTTGTTGAATCCAATTTTCGATTTCGGGAATGTTATCGTTGATGTGAGGGATTATGATGTATTTTGAGGTCATAAGTCCATAGCCTTCTGCATTTGCTTGGGCATATCTTTTCATATTTTCGATAACTTTATCGTAACAATCTACACGTTTAATTCTTTTGTATGTTTCGGGTGAGGACGAGTCAATTGAAATAACAACGTTCAAAGCACCTTCTTTGATTGCGTTTTCGATTGCGTGAGAGAATTTAATACCTGATGAGTGGATACGCATGTTTGTAATTCCGCTTTGTGTGAAGAGGTTAATCAAATCGTCCAATTCGGGGTAAATAGTCGGTTCGCCGCCGCCGAATGCAATTTCTCCGCCGTTTCTCAAAAGTCCTCTGTCAATAAGGTCTTTTATTGCGGGAACGACGTTATAAGGAATCAAATGTTCATATTGAGTTTTGTTATTTTCCGCATAGCAATAAATACATCTGCTGTTGCATTTAATCCAATAATTAAATTGAAGTCTGTCGATGTAATCCTCATCGTCCCAATCGTTTTCGTAAAGGAACACGCAACCTTTGCATTGAGGGGTGATATTTCCCTTTTTATGTTCTTCACGCATTTTGCGTTTCATTTCAAAAACTTTATCCCAATCGACTAGTTCTCCGTTGTAGTTATCTTCGATGTCGATGTGACCGCCACCTGAGTGGCATGTGAAACAACATGTCGTCAATCTTCTGTGTTCAAAATCTACGCCATGTTCAATATATCCGCAACTTTTGTATCTCAAAATCCAATTCCTTAAAATAATATTATTATACTTTATAAGGTATCATCGTTGATATTGCTCGTCAAGTTTTTCCGATGTTTCAAAAACTTTATAAGTCATAAAACTACATCATTTCTTGAATATTATTATCGTTAGCAATATAATTATTACATTGACAGTAATTTATTTGGAATTGATATATGAAATACGTTAGTTGTAAACATTTAGAGCATGGTATTGCATTTTTTTCGAGAAACATAGAATGTTGTTGTATCTCAAGTCATGAGGGTGGCGGACAAATTGAGTGCGTTCCTGATTATTTCGGAGAACCCATTGATTGGGATAAATTCTTCGCTGACAGAAGAAAACTCCGTGATTTGCACAAGAGCGGAGAAATTTATAAAAAGTGTAAAGGTTGTTATTATCTCGAAGAACGTGATTGGGACGATGAAGATTATTTCAGCGAAATGCTTATTGGTCATTGGTCACATTGCAATTGCAATTGTATTTATTGCTATACCGACGAGGATAAATATTATTACAACACTCGTGAATTTTACAAAGTTTATCCCGTTATCAAGGATATGCTCGATAAAAATTTAATCAGAAACGGCGGAGAAATTACATTTGGCGGCGGCGAACCGACTATTCTTGAAGAATTTGAAGATTTGCTCGGTGCATTTTTGTCGCATGGTATCAATAACATCAGAATTCACTCTTCGGGCATTAAATTCTCTCCTGCAATTTTCAAAGGGCTTGCAGAGGGTAAAGTTACCACGATTATTTCAATCGATTCCGCATTCCCCGAAACTTACAAAAAAATTAAAAACATCAATGCTTTTGAAAAAGTACGGGAAAATATTGAAAAATATGCAAAAGCAGACGGTAAATTGTACGTAAAATATGTTCTTATGCCCGGATTTAATGATACTTTGGAAGAAATCCAAGCATGGTTGAAACATTGTCAGGACGCAGGTGTTAAGAAAGTTGCTTTTGATATTGAGGATCATTGGTTTAAGGCTAATCGTCACCACATTCCTCAACACATTTATGATTTGTTCGATTATGTCGTTAAGAACCATTATCATTACGGTTTGAACGAGTATCAACTTTATGAAAGAGCAATGAATCTTCGTGAAGACAGAAAAAAAGAACTTGGCGAGAATAATTAATTCGGTGATTATTGATAATGGAAAATAATGATTTAAAAAATAATCATACTTTTCAAAGTTGCGATTGGCTTGAACATGGCATAATATTTGACCATTGCAATATTATCAGAGTTTGCTGTTCTCAGTGTAATGAAGGCGGCGGCAGACCTATTCTTCGCTATAACTATCACGGCGAAATTTTGGATTGGGACAAACTTTTTGAACAAAAAAAAGAGATGCGTGATGTTCAAAGAAGCGGTGAAACTTATTCAAAATGCAAAGGTTGCATTCTTCTTCGTGAGGACGAATGGGACGATGAAAATTACATCAACAGACTTTTGTTAACTCATTGGATTGACTGTAATTGCCGTTGTATTTATTGTCCTGCGGTTCGTGATGATGATTTGAAACACGAAAACAAACATTACAATATTTTACCCGTTTTGAAAGATATGTGTGACAAAAATATTTTGGATAAGCATGCTTATATTTCGATAGCAGGCGGTGAATCGACAATATATCCCGAGTTTGAGGATATGTTGCATTTGCTTTTGGACTATGGGTGCGACAATATTTTGATTAATTCTTCGGGTATCAAATATTCTCCCGCTATTGAAAAAGGGCTTGCAGCGCATTGTTTGCAACTCGTTATTTCCGTCGATTCGGGAACCCGTGAAACTTATGAAAAAATTAAATTGGTTAAAACTTACGATGCGGTTTGCGAAAATCTCAGAAATTACGCACTTGCTCAAGGGGACCAAAAACATTTGCTTTGCTCTAAATACATCATTGTTCCTGATTATAACGACAATGAAACCGAAATTGAATTTTGGCTCAAAAAATCTAAAGAACTAGGCATTGAACATGTCGCAATTGATGTTGATTGGCGTTGGGTTCAAAAAAATATGGACAATCTTAAAAATGAAAAACGCATTTACGATTTGATTGTCTTTACAAAACAGATTGCCGACAGTGAGGATTTGGTTTTGCGATATGATGAAAGAGCCTCGATTATGAGAAAAATTCATCATGTTCCGACGGCTGTATTTGGCGGTACAATCAGGAAAATTAAGGGGTAATTATGTTTAAGTATAACCAAAAATATGACTGCTCAAACGAACCGTCTTTTTATAGTTGCCCTTGGATTCAACACGGTTTGGTGTTTTTCCGATACAAATTGACTATGTGTTGCTATTGCGGGCATGTTGGAGGCGGACATACTCTTGTCAAAGATGATTACAACGGGCAGCCGATTAATTGGGAACACCTTTTTAAACAAAAACGAACTTTTAACAGATTGTACAAAAAAGGTTTTATTAACGACAATTGCGTTGATTGTCCTTTTCTGCAAAAACGTCCCGCTCAGGAATGGGAAAATGAAAGCGGATATATTTCAAATCTTTATATCAGCCATTGGGTAGATTGTAATTGCAAATGTACGTATTGCTTTGAGGCTCAGCACCCTGAGGAATTTCAATTCAAGCATAAGCCTTATTCCGTTTTGCCGATTTTAAAAGAAATGTTGCAAAATAACATTTTAAAACGTGGCGGAAGTATCCACTTTGGTGGCGGCGAACCGACGTTATTGCCTGAATTTGAAGATATTGTAAGACTTTTATTGGATTATAAATTTTACGATTTGCGAGTTCACACATCGGGTATTAAATACAGTCCGATTTTAGAACGTGGTATTCGAGAAGGCAGATTAAGGGTTGTGGTATCTGTCGATGCGGGAAGTGCAGAAACTTATAAAAAAATTAAACAGGTTCCGCAATATGATACCGTTCGTGAAAATGCAAGACGCTATGCTGCGGCACAAGTCCACAGAAAGCATGCTTTAACTCCCGAAATTTATATGGACGGCGATCTTATGGTCGGAACGAAATATATCGTTATTCCCGATGTCAATGATACCTTGGAAGAGGTCGAAAGTTGGATAAAGGCTGACGTTGAAGCGGGCATAAGAACGACGATTATTGACCTTGAGGAAAATTGGTTTAAGGCTCACGAACAGGATTTACCGCAAAGTATTTTCGATTTTATTCACGAGATTAAAAAATTATCAGACAAGTATGGCACTCATTTTGAAATGTACGAAAGGGTCGATAATATGCTTAAAGAAAATCCGGAGCGGGCACCTTGGTATGCTCAGGGACAAGCATAGTTTTCTTGTCGTGTTCGGGCTTTCCGAGTTGATAATTTGAGGCAAAATCACTGTCTTTGGTAATTTGCTCTTTCAATTCTGACAACGATTTAAACGGTCTTTCCTCTCTGATTTTGGCAATCGGTGTGACTTTGACGAAATTTCCGTATAAATTTCCCGAAAAATCAAGCAGATGAACTTCCGGAACTGCAATGATATCGCCTTTTTCGACAGTCGGTCTGAGTCCGTAGTTCATAACTCCCCGATAATTTTTTCGATTTGCGGAAACTATTACGAAATATACCCCTCTTTCAATTTTTACAACGTCTTCGGGGTAAATCAGATTTGCAGTGGGGAAGTTAATGGTTCTTCCTATTTTTCGACCGTGAATAACGGGGGATTTTATATAAAATCCGTAGCCAAGTAAATCTCTTGCAAGTTCAAAATTTGAGTTTTTAATTGCATTTTTGATTGTTGTTGAACTGATTAGTGTGTTTTTCGTTGCAATGGGCGGGATTTGGAAGTATCTGAATCCGAAATCTTCCGAATATTTTTTCAGAAGTTCGGGGGAGCCTTCTCCCCGCAGACCGAAAGTGTGATTAAATCCTGTTGTAACCGCAACGGGTTGAAAGTAGGGTAGAATAACCTTTTCGAGGTAATCAGGGGCAGTCATTTTTGCAAAATCTTCATTAAAATCTAGAAGAAAGACATAATCCACGCCGAGGCGGTTTAACATGTTCAATTTTTCGTTAAAATCGAGGATATTTTCGTTTTTAATACCTGTAAAAGTTTCTCTCGGGTGCTTTCTGAAAAGAATAACTCCTGATTGAGTGTTATAAATTTTTGCACATTTTACGGCATTTTTGATGACAACGGCATGACCTGTGTGTATGCCGTCAAAAAATCCCAATGCAAGGGATAATCCGTGAATATGTGACAAACCGCCGATAACTTTCATAGTCTGATTATATATTTATTTTGCAAAAAAGTCGATATTTTATTCAATCGGTGTATTTTTGTTTGTGATTATTATGTTAAAATATTTCTTGTGGCGATTAATTTTGTCGGGACAGAAACAAGATAAAGTCAGATATTATGAATCTTTTGAAACAAGAAAAAAAAGCATTAAAACGAGAATATAACCAATTAAGGGCAAAAAAATTTCCTCAAATTCAACTTTCTTGCCATTTTGAACTCAATCCTTCTCACGAGGCGGAACACTTGCATTGGGGGGCTTATGTCGATAAAGATAAAAGTGTTTTCTTCAGATTTGCAACTTTTTCTGACGTAAAAGTCGTCACGGTTGAAATTAAATCATCACATAAAAGAGAAATAAAATATTTGCCACTCGAAAACAAGTGCAATGGAGTTTTCGAGTTGAAAGTCAGCAGCAAAATCGCAAAATCGGGTGACAGATACAGATTTGTTATTGAAAGACCCGATTTGCCGACAAAAAGAGTGCGTGACCCATATTCGGCATTGCAGGAAAAATTCAGCGTTTGGTCAATTATTTTTGACCATCATATGTACAAATGGCACGATGAAAAATGGCAAAACGGAAAAAATCCCGCAAAGGTCAGCCGACTTGCAGGTCCTCTCAGAAAAATGGCACCTGTCGGAAGTCTGAGAATTTATGAGGTGAATATTCCCTCTTTGACAGAGAAAGGAACTTATCTTTCCGCAAAAACAAAATTTAAACAGGCTGCCTCTTTAGGATTTAATGCCGTTCAAATTATGCCTGTCGAAAATTGTTTTTCGTTTAATTGGGGTTACGACGGAGTGGATAAATTTGCTCCGAACAATACTTACGGCACGCCTGACGATTTGAAAGAGTTGATAGATTATGCTCATTCATTGAATTTGAATGTGATTATGGATATCGTCCCCAACCATTTCGGACCCGATATGGTTGATATTAACAATGCGGGACCTTATACGGACGGTTGTAATGAATTTGGTTTGAAATTCAATTATGAGGGCGAAAATTACGAACACGCAAGAAGATTTATTGTTAATGCTGCCTTAAATTGGCTTGTTAACTATCATTGCGACGGTTTGAGATTTGACCTGACAAAATACATGCACTCCGACTATACGATGAAAATGATTGCTGCAGAATTGCACTATCACGTTAATGATGCTTTTTTGATTGCGGAAGATGCAAGAGATAACGATGAAAGGGTGACAACTCCTTTCCCGATTGAAGAAAAGGCTGAAAATTTAAGAAACCACAGATATTTTATTAGCAAAATTATGGCAAATGACTGCTCTCTTGATACTTTGAATTTCGATTCAGAGTGGGATTTCCCTTATCATAAGCAAATTGCCGCTTTGATGCTTGAATATTGGAACGGCTATCCGAAAAGTATTGCGTCTTTTGACCGTGTCGTCAGAAATTCAAAACATCGTGTTAAATATGCAATGAGCCACGATGAAATCGGAAATATAGACGGGACAAGGCTTATTACGAAAATTTTTGCTAAGCAAATTGATATTTATAAAAATATTCCCAAAAATTATAAACACAGACGGGAACAAGAATTTGCACATGTTTCGCATTTGATTTTGAGAAAACTTATGACAGGTGAACTCGAACAGATGTCAGAGTTTGAGTTTGCGGAATTTGCAAAACAAAATTATTTGTCTTTGAAAACGACGGTTCCGTCTTTGAAACAGGCATATCGTAAGTCTTTGAAGATGTTTAGACTTGCGATTGCAACGACATTTGCTTCTCCCGGACCGAAAATGGTATTCCAAGGGGACGAATGGGGCGAAATGACTTACTTTAAGTTTTTCCGTGAATTTTCTTCGGGTTATGAAAAATATCTTGAAACAAAAGGATATAAACCGGGGATTGACGCACTTCGAGATTCCAAAATCGGAAGTATTCATTATTGCAAAAAATACGTCAAAGACCTTTATAACACAGGAAAATTGATGAAAGATTTGAACAAAGTCAATGCGAATTTTCACGCATTGCAGGACGGAGAAATTGTCGATACCGTTTCTCACCCGATTTCTTGGGTTCATGCGGCTGATTGCAAGTCTTGCGATGATGAAATTTACACGATTAAGAATTTTTCAAATGTTGCATATTTGAAAAACTATATGATTTCGTTCCCCGCAGGAAAATGGAAAGAAGTTTTAAATACTGATAATGAAAAATATGGTGGAGAGGGGCTTTTCCTCAACTCGGAAAAACTTGTTTCCGATGGAAAAACCCCTCTGAAAATTTCCTTGCCTAAATACGGAGCATTGTTTTTTAAGAAAATGGATTAATTTTCGCCTTTTGCTTCTTCTGCAAGTTGTGCTTCTGTAACTTCTGCAACGTAGTCTGCAACTTTGTCAAATTCTTCATCGCTTTCGATTTTTTCAAAGATGAAGTCTTCGCCGTCTTGTTTTAATCTCATAATTACGACTTTGTCACCTGGTTTGTTCGGATTAGCGGGATCAAAGCCTTCAACGGGGTATAAAAGACCGTATTCAACTTCGTCCAATTCAACGATGTCGATTAATTCAAATTTTACGTGACGTCCGTTTTCATCGATTGTTTCAATGATGTTGTCATTATTTGTACTGTTTGCCATTTTGACCTACTTTCTGTCTAAATACTGTTGTAATATTATACATGCACTTTCTGTATCCACAAGTCCTTTGTTCTTTGTATATTTTTTCCCGACAGTTGCAAGATTGTGTTCCGCCTGACGGCTTGTGAGTCTTTCGTCTTCAAAAACGATTTCATATTCGTCTTCAAAATTCTTTGCAAAGTTCATACAATCTTCCGCCTGAGTGCCGATTGTGCCGTTCATGTGCTTTGGCAAGCCGACGACGATTGTTTTTGCGTTGTAATTTTTGCAAAGATTTTTAATATTGTCAATAGCCTTCTTCTCGGGGGTTCGGCTTATTGCGGGAATCGGCGATGCGATAATTCCTAACGGATCGCTTACGGCAATTCCTATTCTTTTTGTTCCTACGTCGAGGCATAAAACTCTTATCATTGCTCGCTTACCCAATTCTTTTCAATCTGTTCGATAAGTTTATCAACCGTTTTCATATCGATTTCTTTTGCTTTTTCCTCTTTTTTGCGGAAAATATTTGTCGGGAAACGAAATTCTTTGTGATGTTGTTTTTGGTTAAAAAGGTACTCATAGACACTCTTTTTAATCATTTCTTCTTGCATTTCACGCTTGAGTTCTTCGTTATATAAAACGGAATACAAAATTTTGGCATAGTCTGTAAAATCCGTATAACCAAAGAGATAGCAGGTTGTTATGATATTTTGCAGCAACAATGCGTCCGTTTCATCGTTCCAAATTTTGTCGAAGGAATTTTTGATTGCCTCTTCAACATATTCAAATGTCAAATTTTCCTGATTTATAAAATCATCAATCAAATCTTTAAATTCGTCATTGTCTTTCGGGGTGAAAAACCACTTGTCGAGGTAATTTGTCGAGTATAAAAGATTTACTATTTTTTTGTTCAATTGAATAGGTTTTATATGTTCGTGAACCCACTCTAATTCATTTTGTTCCATCGGTTCGATATCGCACATTAACATCGACCAACAGATGAACTCGTATTTCATCGTTTCACGTCTTGTTTTTGTGAGTTCAAGAGCGTTGTTTAACAATGTTTTGCAGTATTCGGGAGAAACTTCAAATCTTATTTCATCTTTTGAAAATCTGAGTGCAATTCTTTCAAATTCCTGTTCCGAAAGATTGAAAAATCCGAAAGAGTCAACAATACCGTACAATTTGCTTACAACAAGCGAAAACATCATCAACGAACCGTCGGGTCTTTTTCTTGAGAAAATAAATCCCTGATTGTAATGACCGTCGGGAACGCCTGTGTAACACTTGTAGGGCTGGGATTCCGACATAACTTTTTTGTAAAAATTATCAGCCGCCTGCTTTGTCGCTCCTGTAAGTTTCAGCATATTCAAACTTTTTTTGCAAGCCGTTCTGACAATGTCATCATCTGTTATCAAATGTAAAAATTCAAGGGCATCAATCGCTAACGGTGACTTTGTTTCGCCCAAAATGTCGATAGTCTTTAATAAAACATCTTGCGGGTAATCTGCGTATAAAATCGGAGATAAAATGTTCGCAAGGTTGTTTCCCGTGTAATCTTCTGCGAGAGAATTTATCAAAAGTCCCTTATCGTCAGTTTGAAGTGCTGCGAGAAAATCCAAAAAATCGATTTGGGTTTCAGGGTTTACAACAGCGTGTTCCAAGAGTTTTTCGGTGTCGTAATTGATAATTGCTTCCGCATCGTTGAGATACTCGAAAAAATCTTCGTAGTTTATATCTTTTCCGACGGTTTTAAAAATTTGAATGAGTTGATATTTGAGGATATCAGGCTCTGTCGGTGATTCCAAAACTTTCATCGCCATTTCTTCAAACTGTTCTCTCGGTATAAATTCTATGCAAACGGCACGAAGAATATCCGTGTATTTATCTTCATTTTGCTTAGACATTTCTTTGCAAAGAATTTCAAACATCGTTTTGAAATCGTCTATTTCCCGAAACTCTTGCGTTTTTTCCATAAAAACTTCAAAAGAAAGTCTTGAATCAGCCTTTAATTCCGATAAAACGGGGAGCATTTTCGCTCTGATTTGCAGTTTGTTTAATGCCATTATTTGATTTTACTCCAGAAACTGTCTAAAATCGCTTGAGCCTCACCGGAGGGCATTCTGTCTTCCATAATCAAATATTGAACAGCAATCATTGCACATTCTGAACAAATGTTAACTCCGGGACCTTGCACCATTTTTAAAACCTGAGTATTCGGTCTTCCGCAAAAACTGCAAAATACTGGTTCGGGCATATTGCTGTCATTGCCTGATTTTTCAGCCTTCGGCTTTTCGGCTTTAACTTTGTTTCTTGCTCCTGAAAGAGATACGATTTTTTCTTCTTCGCTCATATTTTACCCTTTTTGTTATGCATATTGTATCGTAAATTTAATATTATTGCAAAAAAAATAAAAATTTACTAAAATATACAAATATACAACTTTGGTGGAGATATTTTTTTATGCAAAAAACATTATTAATAATTGGAATTCTTGTCGTGACTTTATTTTCAACTGCTTGTGTGAACAAGTTTGCCGTTCAGGAGTTGAATAACAATGCGAAAGCGTTGATTGCGGAAGGAAGAGTTGATGATGCTATTGCAAGACTTGAATCGAGTATTGATTTAGACGAAAAAGTTTTTGAAACCCACTATAACCTTGCGGTTGTTTATATTCAGGCAAAAAAATATGATAAGGCTATTAAATCTTTGGAAAAAACAATTGAGTTAAATCCTGATTTTGCTGATGCTTATTATTCAATGGGTGTTGTTTATGAAGATAAAGCGGTTGATATCATCAATGGTGAAGTTAAAGATGAAGACGGCAATCTCGTAAATGAAGATAAAGAGCAAGCGGTTGCTGAAGATTCTGATGCAAAAAAAGAATTGACAGATGCTGAAAAAACTCAAATTTGCGATTATATTACGACAGCAATTGATTATTACAATAAATATTTGTCGAAAAATTCTAACGCCGACGACAAAGATAAAGTTAACGAAAAAATTGAATCTTTGAATAAAGATTTGGTTAAATACAGTGTCGAATCACCGTCTGATGTAAAGGTCAGATAGATGTTTTCGGCAGGTGAAAGGGTTGCTTTTTATCTGTTTGGCAGACCTGTTATGAAATACGGACTTACAATGGGAACTGCGATTGCAGTTTCCGTTTTTGTTTTGGGCAAAATCAGAAAAAAATATTACGCTGATGTTATTTCTGATGAAATGCTTTATGACTTGTCCTTTTGGCTCATAATCGGCGGGATTTTGGGGGCAAGATTGTGGTATGTTTTGCTCAATCTGCATTATTATTCAAATCATTTGGGCGAAATTTTGGCTATCAGCCAAGGCGGTATTTCTATTCAGGGGGCAATTCTCGGCGGGGTACTGATGGGCTTGATTTATGTTAAAAAACACCATTTGTGTTTTTTGAAAATTGCAGATATGTTTGGCTTTGTTTTGCCTCTCGGACAGGCAATCGGCAGATGGGGGAATTTCTTTAATTCCGAGGCTTTCGGCAGACCTTGCGACTTGCCTTGGAAATTATATATTCCGCAAGAAAACAGACCTGAGCAATATTTTTACGACGAGTATTTTCACCCGACTTTTTTGTATGAATCAATTGCAAATATTTTTATTTTTCTGATTTTGTATTTTGTTTTAAGAAAAAAAATCGGGGATAAGAGCGGCGGAATTTTTTGCTGTTATTTGATTTTGTATTCTGTTGTAAGGTTTTTTATCGAATTTGTCCGAGTTGACAGTGTTTTGAATATCGGAACAATTCCAGTTGCGGTTGTTGTTGCGGTGGTTTTTGCAATTTGCGGCGGTGTCGGATTGTTTAAGATTATGAATAAAAATTGATTTCTTGCGTGAAAGTCCAATCAAGGCTATAATGTAATTATTATGAACAAAAAGTTGGTTTGGTTTACCGAAATTTTTATATGGGTTGTGATATTTTTTGCCTTAATTTTCGGTTTTACGTATTCATTTGCGACAGCCAATATGAAGAACCACAGTTATTTTATGTTTTTCAAAGACGTTGACGGATTGTCGAAAGGTTCGCCTGTCAGAATGATGGGGTATCATATCGGACACGTTCAGGACGTAAAGGTTTTTCAGGACAATATTTTTGTTTCATTTATTGTTACGGAAAAAAATATTTATATCCCGTCGGGTGCTTATGCAAGAGTTGAATTTTACGGGCTTGGCGGTTCTAAGTCGTTGGAAGTTTTCCCGCCCAAGGAAAAATTGTCTGATAAAGAAGTAATTATTTCAAAAAATCCTTACCGTGTTTCGGATTATTATGCTCAAGGTAAAAAAATCAATGTCCTCCTTGAAAATATGATGACTAATACGGAGGTTATGCTTGATGAATTTATCGGCAGTGGGGTTACTGTTCCTATGATTAAAGATGCTGCTCGGCATGTTAATAATGTGGTACAATCCTTTATAGAAGATGAAAATGGCATTATGAAGAAAATGTCTAAACCCTCAGATAATTCTGATGCCGACGAAAACGATATTGATGAAGAAGAAAATTCCTCGGAAGGAGTTAGTATATATGACGATAACAGCAATTAACGATTCTAATACAATTATTTGTGAACACCCGTTGTGTCACCAAAATTTGACGATTATAAGAGATAAAAATTCAAGTTCCGAACTTTTCAGAAATGCTGTCAGAAGATTGACATATTTGCTTTTATACACGGCAACACAAGACCTTGAAACCGAAGAAGTTACAACGGTTACGCCGATGGCTGAGTGCAAAACTCAAGTTCTTAAAAAAGATGTCAAAATTATTCTCGCACCGATTTTGAGAGCAGGATTGATTTTCTCGGATATTGCAAGCGAAGTTCTCCCTACGGCAAGCATTCGCCACATCGGTATGTATCGTGACGAAAAAAGTTTGAAACCTGTTTGGTATTATGACAAAACTCCGATTATGTTTGAAGATCCCCAAAAGACAATCGTTTTCATTCTTGACCCGATGATTGCGACAGGTAATTCCGCTCTCGATTGCATTAAACTTTTTGCAAGCAAGAGAATTCCTGTTAAAAATATAAGATTTGTCAGCCTTATTGCGGCTCCCGAGGGACTTAAAAAAATCAGAAAAAATTTCCCTGATTTGAAAATTACAACCGCACACGTTGATGAAACTTTGAGCAAAACGGGCTATATTATTCCAGGTTTGGGCGATGCAGGCGACAGAATATTTAATACGGTTGAAGATTAATGTTCTACTTCGATGATTTTTACGGCAAAAAAGTGTTGAAATCAACGCTTTTAGAGGGTTGTGAGCATTTCTTCACGACAAGAAATTTTCCTCTGTTTCAAGGCACTCGTGAGGATTTGAGATTTGTTGCCGAGAATAATGTTGATTTTTTGATTGATAAACTCAATATCGACAAAAATTCGCTTTATCGTTGCAAACAGATGCATACGGCAAATATCGAGGTTGCTGACGGTTGTGAAAATTATTTTGAAAATACTGACGGTATAATTTTGACAAACCCTGATACCGCAACGTTTTTGAACTTTGCAGATTGTATTCCGATAATTTTGTTTGACCCTGTTGAAAACATCGGCGGGGTTATTCATGCAGGTTGGAGAGGAACTGCTGCGAAAATTCAGCAAAAGGTTGTTCAGTTATTGACCGAAAAAGGTTCAAAGCCTGAAAACATCCGTGTTGCAATCGGAGCAGGGATTGGCAAATGTTGTTTTGATGTAAAAGAAGATGTTTTTGAAAAAATTTTTGACGGAATCGACAAAACGCTTGCACAGTCTGCATTTTCGTTTGATGACAAAACAGGAAAATATTTTGTCGATTTAAAAGAAGTGAACAAAATTTTATTGAATGAAATGTCTGTCCATCAGGTTGATGTTTCGGACTATTGCACTTCTTGTCGCTGTGATGTATTTTTCTCATACAGAAAAGAAAATGGCGATACTGCAAGGCATTCAGCCGTATTGAAAATTAATAAAAAGGATAAATAATGCAAATTTTAGATACAAATATTTTGATTACTCAAATTATTGACAAAATTATGGATTTTTTGAGTCGTGATGCGGGTTTGAGTAAAGATTTTCTAGATTTTACACAATTTGTAATTAAAAAATTATCACAGGACGAAAAACGTGCGAGAACCCTGATGTACCTTTCATCTCGCAGGGTTTCGGGCAAATCTGTTTATGATTATTATCTGTCAAAAAATCTCAATCTTGTTCAAAGGGAACTCGTCATTATTGATGCTCTCAAAAACGCTTATAGCGGTGTTTTCGAGGTAAAAAAGGTTTATAAAGACGGATTTGAACTTTACAGTATTATTAATGAAAAAACTTACCACGCAAATGCGATGAACACAATGATTGCATTCCGTGGTGCTTACGTCGGTTCGTTTTTGTATTGTTGTCTTTGTAAAATCGACGGACAATATTATGTTTTTGATGTCAGAGCAATTACGGGGGCTGATAAAGTCGGCGGTGCAAACCGTTATGCCATAAGCAAAATTATCGAAAATCCTGATGTCGTTTTTTACGATAATGATGAAAAATTGGCAGAAATTAAAGAGCAAATCGGAAAATTTGAGAAAAAATTTCAGGAATGTTTTAACTCAAGTGAGGTTATAACGACAAATAAATTCGCTGATGAAGTCATAAATGCCTTCAACGATTATTGTGAAACAGGTAATGATGAAATTAAAAAAATTGTCGAAAACGGTATTCAAAAACCCGAAAAATATACGTATTTCCCGACAAATGATTTCAATTTTACAAATGAAAATTTCGCAAAAAAATCTATTGCAGGATTTTCTGCTCAGGGCAATACTTATGATGTCGGCATTATTTTCATCGAAAATGCAGGTTTATTTGCAATTCCGTTCTTTGGCACATTTTGTCAAATCTTTGAAAGAGAGGATTACAAAGGCGTTCCAAATTATGACCAATGCCTCAAAAATTTCTTGAACAACGAAAAAATTTCCAGCATTGTTTTGGCTTTTGTTGCCAAAAAATATCCTAATTTTGTTGACAGGGTTAATGAAATCGAAAAATTTAATTTAACTTTTGAACAAATTATCAAACGATTTAAACCGCACAATTTCGGAAAGCCTGTTATTGCACCCGCTTCGATTTTATATTCTTCAAAAGTTTTCGCTCAAATTATGACAAAAGAAGTCGAAAAAGAAGAAAATGAGTCGAAACCAAAGATTCCGAAAGTCGGCAGAAACGACCCTTGTCCTTGCGGCAGCGGAAAAAAATACAAAAAATGTTGCATGGCAAAAAATGAAGAAATTGACTAAAAATTAAGCGTTGTCTTTTGGCAACGCTTTTTTATTGATTGTCTTTCTCAACGCCCGAAAGCAGTTGCATAACGTGGTTTTCGCCCTCACAGTACGGAAACATTGATTGACCTTTTTCCAAAATATAACGGATTAAATCGACAATTCTTTTGTTTCCCTCGTGGCGGTGTGCTTTCAGCCAAATATTTTCAACAGAAAGCATAAGCATTTTTATGCCGATTTTTTCGCAAGTTTCGAGCCACAAATCCGCTTCTCTTTTCATATCATTGTAGCCGGGGCAAATGATGTATTTGCTGATGACGTTGTAGTTTTCGGCTTTTTTCGAGGAGTAGCGTCGCATATTTTCGATAACCGTGTCGTATGCGTCAATCCCTTTTATCATCGCAAAAGTTTCTCTTCTTCCGCTGTCGATTGAGTTTTGGACATTGACGGCACCCATTGCAACCCCTTTTTCGATTACGGGCGAGTATTTTATTGCCGAAGTCGGAATGCTGATGTTGTCAAAACCGTTGTCTAACAAGTAATTTATCAAATCTTCAAATTCATCAAGCATAGTCGGCTCTCCACCGCCAAATCCGATTTGCCCTCCGGGGATAAAAATTCCTCGCTCAACCATATCTTTTATGATGGGTAAAACGTTGTAACTCTTTAATGTGTTGTATTTATGCTTGTCGTCGTGGGTGTAACAATATACGCAGTCGCAGTTGCACTTTGTAAAGTGGTCAAAAATGATACTTTTTATGTGGTTGCCCTCTTCCCAATTGTCTTTTCTGAGAAATACGCAATCGGTGCATTCTTTGACGGTTTGGCCTGATTTTTGAATGTTACGATAATGGTTTTTTAGTTTCCAAAATTCTTCCCAATCAATTGCGGAACCGTCAAAATCCCTTTTTAGCATTATGTTTCCGCCGCCGGGGCAACTTACATAACAACATTCCATGATGTTTGAGCCGTAAACCCCGACATCAAAATCCATTCCGTTTTCAATCCATTCGCAACTGACGTATTCAGCCATTAGTTGTCACCGTCGTGATAGTTGCAATTCAAGAGTTTACAGGATTTTCCGCAAGTTGCAATTTTGCTTCTGATTCGCTCCGCAGCCATTCCGTTCCAAATATTTTGTGGTAATGTCGTAATTAACGAGCCAATCGGGTCAAACGAAAAACATACTCTGACACTGCCGTACGGGTCAATTAAGAAATTATAATGTCCGATTTGGCAAGTTGCATCAGTTTCGACTGCCGCCTTGTCGGGGTGAAGTTCCGCATAGGGGCGGTTAATAACTTTTTTAATTAATTCGGGATTGATTTTGTCCTCAACTTTTCTGTCATTGTTGTCATAAAGTTGAGGGGAAATTTCTTCGACAATCATTGTTTTGCGGGAAAGTTCGTCTTCACTCGGCGTTTCGGAATTAACAATCAAATCCTTAAAAGCCAAAAGTTGATTATTGCTATTGTAAATTAAATAGCCCTGTGACTTTAAGTCTATCAATTTGTCAATCGCTTCAACGGTTTGCTGCTTCATGTCATTAAACATTTTAAGGCTTTCTTGTTGAATGTTATGAGCCGTAAAGAAAGAATTCCCGCCATCTAAAAGTTGATAGTTTATACCAATTCCGTTGGTATGGGCAAATTCTGCCAAAGGTACCATTTCCGTTAAGTTTGATGGCATAATCACTGCAGCTATCAAAATCGTTTTTCCCGCATTGTTTTTTCTGTTTAAATATGCAAGATTTTGAATTACATCGCTTGTTATTTTAAATGCGTCTTTTCTTCCTCTTGAAACATTGTGAATTTCAGGATTTTTAACGGCGTTAAGAGAAATTGTTATGTCCGTGAAACCTGAGTTTATAACTTCTTCGCACTTATTTTTCAGAGCAAGTCCGTTTGTTATAACTTTCGGTTCAAGTCCGATTTCTGCCGCATAATTTGCAATCTCTAAAAGGTCTTCTCTCAAAAACGGTTCGCCGCCCGTGAAAATAAAATCGAACTTTCCGAGCCATTGTTGCAAAGAATACAAAATGAACTTCCAATCATTTGTGGAAAGTTCTTCATATTTGTACTCGGACGGAGATTGCCAGCCATTGCAGGTCGCACAATGTGACTGGCATCTGTCCGTTATAGCAAATGCAAAATAACGGGGTAATTTCTCCATCATTTTCTCCGATTAGTAATCAAGGTTAACTTGTGAGAACAATACAACCTTGTTTTTTCCTCTTTTCTTTGCGTTGTACAAAGCGTGTTCAGCGTATCTGATTAACGTATTAGCGTTTTCGTCAACATTTTCGAGGAACGGGAATGATGAAATACCTCCTGAAATTGTAATCGGGTGTCTTTCTTCTTCGCCGGCGGGGATAAATTCCATTTTTTCGATTTCACGTCTAAATCTTTCAGCGAAGATGAATGCGTTTTCTTCTTTTGTGTTCGGAAGAATTACGATAAATTCTTCGTCACCGTATCTTGTGATAATATCTTCTTTTCTGATAAATCCTGAGAGCATTTCAGCGATTTTTTTAAGAAGAACATCGCCCCAATCGTAACCGTACATATCGTTTACAACCTTGAAGAAGTCGATATCGAAAAGAATGCAGGAAAGTTTTGTGCCGTATCTTCTTGCACGTGAAATTTCCGCTTCCAAACGTTCCTGAAGGAATCTTCTGTTGTGCAAACCTGTGAGTTCGTCTGTTGTTGAAACAAGTGCGATTTTTTCACGAAGTTCTTTCAATCTTGTAAAGTTACGAAGTCTGATTTTTAATTCAAGTTCATTTACGGGCTTGAAAATATAATCGTAAACGTCACCTCTGAGTTTCAAGTTTTCATACATTTTTTCCGAATAAATCAATGTCGGAACTGGGAGTTTAACAACCATTGATATTTCTCTTAATTTTTCTTCCGGAATGTCCAAAATAATTACCGAGGGGTTGTATTTTTCTGCCTCTTTTAATTCATTGATACTTTTTACTCTAACATCATAGTCATCAGAATCTTTCAATGTGAATTGAATTTCCGAAGACGGTCTGTCGCTGAAAATAATGACGTTTCTCATAAATTTTTATCCTTTGTTACAATTCTATACATTTGTATTATGAATTTATTATACTAAAAAAACGTAAATATTCCAAATATTTCATAGTTTTTTACATATTTTTTCATACGATTGTACGATAGCAGAATTTACAAAGTTGTTCTACTATACAATTTGTTGTATAGTATATTCATGACCTTGGGGGAATTAAGTGCATCAGTTGCAAAGTAATAGTGATGAATTGGATTTTTTGTTCAATCATCGAAAGGGTTTTATTTCTGTTCCTATGAAACAATATAATAATTTGAAATACGACGAACAACATTATTCAAGACCGGCATATAGACCGGTTTTGGTCAGACCGACAAGACTTGTTAACTATACACCGACAAAGAAAGTTAAAAAGCAAAAGAGCAAAAAGTTTAATTTTTCAATGTTAGTGACGGTTTTGTTAATGGCGGCATTTGTTTATTCTTGTGTAATGCCGTTTTCGTACAAATATTTCTTATCGCCCGTATTTAAAAACCCTGAAAAATCTTCATTTAATGTAAAAGTTGAAGATTTGTATTCACCCACGGCAGCATATTTGCATAATAATGATTTTATGGGTTCAAGAATTTTGTCAGGTGCTGAACAAGATGCTCCCGATATGATGGAATTAAATCTTACGGAAGAGATGGTCGGTGTTGAAAACACTATTAAGGCTATTGCCGCTGAATATCCCAATGTTCACGGTTCGGTTTTCGCTTGGGATTATGAAACCGGAAAATACGTTTCTTATAATTCTGACGAAACTTTCCCTGCCGCAAGTATCATCAAACTCCCCGTTTTGTTACAATTATTTCGTTCAATGGAATTCGGTCAAAGAACAATCGATGAAAAAATGACATTGACTGATTTTTACAGAGCTGAAGGTTCAGGTGATTTGCAATTCCAAAGAGAGGGCAATCAGTATTCTTTAGACGCTTTGGCAAGAAAAATGATTGAAATCTCGGATAACTCATCGACAAACATGTTAATGTCTGCAATCGGCGGTATGGGCGATGTTAACAGAGCCATCAGATCTTGGGGCTTGAAACATACTCAAGTTAACAATTGGTTACCTGATATGAAAGGTACAAATTACACAACGACTGCAGATTTGGCAAGAATGCTTTACAATATCGGCAATGACGACTTCTTGTCTGCCGAATCAAGAGATAAAATCCTTGATTACATGGGACATGTTAAAAATAACAGATTGCTCGTTGCAGGCTTAGGCTCAGGTGCAAAATGTTGGCACAAAACAGGCGATATCGGTCACATGTTGGGTGATGCAGGTATTGTTACAACTGCAAACGGTCACAGATATGTTGTTGCGATTATGGCAAGACGTCCTTACAACAATCCGAACGGCAAAGATTTCGTCGTAAGAGCATCTCAAGCAGTTTACAATGCGATGGAAAGCAGAAACTTAAATTAATTTTTTTAAAAACTTAAATAAAAAAGACCGTCACATAGGCGGTCTTTTTTTGAGTTAATGAAAGTTTTTATATAAAGAAATTACCGTTGTTATTATTATTTCCCTGTTCGATAACTTCTCCTGCCGAGGCGAAAAATCCAGAATTTGCGGATTCATAAGTTTCGTCCGTGCTTAAAAGGGAGCGTCTTGTGTTTTCGATATTTTCTTCGACGTTATTTTCGGCATTTTTTGCACGTTGTTCAAGAGTTTTTCTCATATATCGTCTGTGGTAAAATTTTGACAATAGACTCATAATTGCTCCTTTGAAAGTTATTTTTTTAACTTTAAATCACTTTACAGATTTTAACATAAAACTCGTATATTTTTCAAATTTGTAAACTTTTACAGTATAATTGAAACAGGTGATTAAATTTGAAAAATTCTAAACTAACAATAATGATATTTGTAGCACTGGTAGCGGGCATTTTGGTCGGTTGGCTTTTTCCGTCCATCGGTTCAAAGATGCAGCCTTTGGCAACAGTGTTCCTTAATATGGTTAAGATGATTATTGCTCCGTTGTTATTTTCTGTTTTGGTTACAGGTTTGTCAGGACACGGAAATATCCGTTCTTTAGGTCGTTTGGGGCTTAAAACATTGATTTATTTTGAGGTTGTGACGACAATCGCATTATTTATCGGTTTGTTTTGGGGGCATATATTCAAGCCTGGAGTCGGTTTTACTGTAAATCAATCGAGTGCGATGCTCGATGTTGTTAATGGCATGGCTAAAACAGATATGGGCGGAAGTACTTTTGATATTGTCGCAAATATCCTTGTTCATGCTTTCCCGACGAGTATTGTTGATGCAATGGCGACGGGTGATTTGTTGCAAATCGCCGTGTTTGCTATCTTTTTTGCAATTGCTGTTTGTGCAATCGGTCAAAAGGCGAAGCCTGTGCTTGATGTTTTGAAATCCATGACAGATATTATGTTTAAGTTTACGGAATTTGTCATGTTGTTTGCTCCGATTGGTGTTTTCGGTGCAATCGCTCATACAATCGCAGTCAACGGCTTAGGGATTATGGTTAATTATGCCAAAATTATTTTTGCGTTATATTCGGCGTTGTTTGTATTCCTGTTTGTTGTATTGACGGCAGTTTGCAGATTTTGCCATGTTCCGCTTTTGGGCTTGTTGAGAGCACTTCGTGAACCTGCACTTCTGGCATTTACGACTGCAACTTCCGAGTCCGCTTTGCCTAAAGCAATGAAAATTATGGAAGAATTCGGTGTTCCGAAGAACATTGTCGGTTTTGTTATGCCGACAGGATATACGTTTAATATGGACGGAAGTACCCTATACCTTTCGTTGGCGGTACTTTTTGCAACTCAAATTGCGGGCATTGAGTTACCTCTCAGCGAACAGTTGATGATTATGCTTGTTTTGATGGTAACAAGTAAGGGTATGGCAGGTATTCCGAGGGTCACGCTTGTTGTTTTGGCGGGCGTTTTGACAAGTTTTAACTATCCTTTGTTGGGAGTTGCGATTTTGCTCGGTATTGACCAAATTTTGGATATGGGCAGAACGACTGTTAACCTTATCGGAAATTGCGTTGCAACAGTTGCAATTGCTTGTTGGGAAAACGAATTTGACTATAACCGCAACAGAAAATATTTGCGGCTTTCTCCCAAGAAATTTCGTCCGCTAGGATTTTTTAAGTATAAACTTTTAATGAAAAAAAGAGCGGAAAGATACGATAAACAGTCGGCATAGTCGCTTGGGTATTGGTTTTTCTCTTTAAAATGTTATTTTCATTTTATGAAGATTATATTTTTTGATGTGAAAAATTATGAAAAATCTTATTTTGAAAAAAATTTAGATTTTAAAAATAATGAAATTTTGTTTTTTAGTGAACCGTTGTTTCAAGGATGCGGGCTGAGTGAAGATGTTTTGTCTGCTGAAATTCTTTCTGTGAGTGCATTTTCGAGATTAAGTGCTGATGTTTTGGAGAAATTTAAAAACCTTAAACTCATCACAACCCGCTCGGTCGGATTTAGCCATATCGATAGAAAATATTGCGAGTCGAGAGGAATCGAAATAGCGATAACGCCGCATTATGGCGATAATACCGTGGCAGAGTTTACATTTGCACTTTTGTTAAATTTAATCAGAAAAGTTCATTTTGCAATTTCCGAGATAAAATACGGCGGAGATGGCGAAAAATACGAGGGTGTCGAACTTTTCGGCAAAACAATCGGGATTGTCGGAGTCGGTTCAATCGGAATGCAATCCGTCCGCATTGCACATGGCTTCGGAATGAAAATTCTTTGCAACGACTTATTCAAAAGCACATATATCGAGCAAAAATTTCATGCAGAATATGTCGGCATAGAAACTTTGTGCGAAAATTCTGACTTTATTCTTTTGCACACTCCATACACCGAGCAAAATTATCATTTGTTTGATGAAAAACTTTTCGATATTATGAAACCCAATGCCTGCCTTGTTAATACGGCTAGAGGGGAGTTGATTGATACAAAAGCACTTTATAAGGCATTGACGAATGGCAAAATTAAAGGTGCTGCACTTGATGTGGTCGAATGTGAGGAGTTGTTTAACCCCGTAAATTCTTACCTTGACAGTGCCGAAAATAATTGTTCGGATTGCCTTAAAAAAACTTTGATAAATCACCTGTTGGCGAGCCATGACAACGTGATTGTCACTCCTCATATTGCTTACAATACGAAAGAAGCCGCTGAGCGAATTTTGCAGATGACAGTGCAAAATATCAGAGAATTTTCAAATGGTGAAAAATTGGTTAATTCTCTTGAAAATCAGCAAAGGTAGCAACTTGAGATAATACTGAAATAATAATTTTGGAGGTCTTAGAATTTTTTAGGCGAAAATATCCTCTGTAAAAATTTCTTTGACCTTTAAATTTGGCTATTTTTCTTCCGGACGTTTGAGGACAGGAGATTTTTCAGCCCAAACGAAAGTTTGATTTAAAACTTTGTTGAAGGGGTTTGACATAAACTTATTTTCTGATGTAAGTTTGTCAAAATCTCTGACTGAATTTTTGATTTCACTGAAAAGTTCAAACATACTACATGTCCCTCTCATTTCTTACCAAACCCATTATTGCACATTTTTTTTATTTTGTATCAAACTTTTTTCTGATTTATTTTTACCTTTTCGGCTGATTTTTTGTTATAGTGGGTGATATAACCGAGAAAAATTTATAAGGTGAATATTAATTTATGTTAAAAGTTTTAATTACAGACGACAGTGAGGGTTGGCGAAACTTCAACAGAGATGCGGTTCTCTCTATTTTTGGCGAGGATAATGTTGATATTTATCTTGCCACTTCCGCTATCGACGGTTACGATACATTGCTCCAAAATGACAAAAAGCCTTTTGATTTAATCATTTCGGACTTGCAAATGGAGAGTGATTTTGCTCCGATGTCGGCGGGAGAATGGTTTATTGCTCAGGTGAAAAATACCCGTTCTCATTTCAATACAAAAATTTTGATTGTGTCAGGCATGTACAATATCGAGTATATTGCGGATAATTTGGGCATCGATTTTATTTCAAAAAGAATGTTGGTCGCAGGCGGGGAACTTCCTTTGAAATTAAAAATTGAAGAAATGGGCTTTAATATTGATAATTAGTGTGTTTTGTCAATTATTAACTTTTGTGGCGATTTTAAAATTTTATTAAACACTTTATTAGTGTCTGTTGTACAATTATTGTATGAACACACCATGCTTGAAACGCTATAAGGAATTAAAATCAACAAATACTTTCGTCCTTGAAAATTTTGACGGTTTAAAAACGGGAGATGTTGTTATTGCTGATGTTCAGACGTCAGGACGTGGCAGATTTGACAGAGTGTGGGAAGGTTCTTCTCCCGAAAATATTTATATGACATTTGTGATTAAGCCCGAAAACATTACGGATTTTCCGTTTGTCAATTTAACTCAATATTTGTCTGTTGTTTTGAACAGAATTTTAAATCGGGATTTTGAAATAAAATCGAATATTAAATGGCCGAATGACATTTTGTGTGACGGAAAAAAACTCTCTGGCATTTTGGCAGAGGGAAAAGCAACGGGAGGAACGTTTAAGGGTGTTGCGTTGGGTGTTGGAATTAATGTGAATTGTGACCTTTCTTTTTTTGATGAACTTCCGCAAGCCTCGTCTATCAGTGTAGTTTTGGGCAAGCGTATTGATAAAGAAGAGTTTTTAAGAAATATAGTAAATGAATTTTTCAGAGATTTTGAAGAATTTTCAAAGCGTGGTTTTGCACTTATAGCAGATGAATACAAGAAGATGTGCAAATTTAATAAAACAGTAAAAATAAGTGCTTCGGCGAACGACGGAGTTTATAAGTTTGATGCTTTAAATTCAGACGGAACGCTTAGTGTTACAGATGAAAAAGGTAAAAAGATTACGATAGTAAACGGAGATATATTATGTTAAACGAAGGCTTAATTTTAATGGGCGTCGGAATGGGAACTGTGTTTTCTTTCCTTGTTATCCTTTGGGGAGCAGTATTTTGTATGAGCAAAATTGTTTTGTTCTTGAACAAAATCTTCCCTGAAGTAACTCAAGCCCCTACGGCTGCAAAAGCGGCTGTTGCTACGGCAGGCGCAGAAATTGCGATTGCGATTGCTGCTGCTAAAAACAGAAAATAAAATTCAGATTATAGAGGAAACAAAAAATGGCTAAAAAACAAATTAAAGTAATGGATACGTCATTCCGTGACGGATTTCAATCTATTTACGGTGCAAAAGTATTGGTTGATGATTTTCTCCCTGCTTTGAAATCAGCAGTAGATGCAGGTATCAGACATTTTGAAACTGCGGGTGGAGCAAGATTCCAAGCACCGATTTTCTTCTGCAACGAAAACGCATTTGAAACAATGGACAAAATCAGAGAAGCGGTTGGTTCCGATGTTACATTGCAATCGTTGGCAAGAGGGGTAAATGTTGTAGGTTTGAACTCACAACCCCGTGACGTAATTGACTTGCACGCAAAAATGTTTGCAAAACACGGCGTTAACGTAGTCAGAAACTTCGACGCTTTGAACGATGTTAACAACTTGGTTGATTCTGCAAACAGCATTAAAAAATACGGTATGAAGCACGAAGTAACAATTACAATGATGGAACTTCCGTTCGGTTGTGAAGGTGCTCATGACGTTGCTTTTTATGAAAAAGTTTTGAGAAACATCTTGGATTCGGGCTTGCCGTTTGATTCATTGGCATTCAAAGATGCTTCAGGTACTTCAAACCCGAGAAAAGTTTACGAAACAGTTAAAATGGCAAGAGAAATTTTGGGACAAGATGCTCACATTCGCTTCCATTCACACGAAACAGCAGGAACAGGCTTGGCAGCATACTTGGCAGCACTTGATGGTGGTGCTGACGGTATCGACCTTGCAATGAAACCTGTTTCAGGCGGTACGGGACAACCCGATATCATTTCAATGTGGCACGCTTTGAAAGGTACTGAATATGATTTGGGTCTTGATATAAAGAAAGTTATGGAAACGGAAGAAATCTTCAAAGAATGTATGAAAGATTACCCGATTTCACCGATTTCATTGGCTGTAAATCCGATTCTTATTCAAGCACCGCTTCCGGGTGGTGCAACTGCTACAACAGTTAACCAATTGAAAGATATGGGTATGCTCGATAAGTTCCCGAAACTTATCGCAAATATGAAAGAAGTTGTTGAAAGAGGCGGTTACGCTACATCTGTTACTCCTGTTTCACAATTCTATGCTCAACAATCATTCTTGAACGCAATTTCTGAACATCCTTGGGATAACGCTAACCCCGGTTATGCAAAAATGCTCTTGGGTTACTTCGGAAAAACTCCTTGCGAACCTGATCCCGAATTGGTTAAATGGGCAGAAGAAAAATTGAACATGCAACCGACAACAGAAAAAGTTGTTGATATTAACGAAAAAGACCCTGAAAAAGGTGTTGAAGCAGCAAAGAAAAGACTTGAAGCAGCAGGTTTGCCTGTAACTGATGAAAACCTCTTCATCGCAGCCGCTTGCAAAGACGGCAACGTTGATAAAGGTATCGACTTCTTGCTCGGCAAAGGCGTTGTTTCTGTTGATAAATCAGCAAACAAAGCAAAAGCGGCAACTTCAACTTCAGCAAATTCAGACGGTTGCACAGTTACTGTTAACGGTAAAAAATTCGCAGTTAAATTTAATGGCGATAAAGCCGTTGTTAACGGAAAAGAATACACTGTCGATGTTAAAGACGGTATTGAAGAAGTTTCATCAAACGCAGGCTCAGGCGAAGGTACAGAAGTTAAGGCTCCGATGCCGGGTGCTGTATTGAGAGTTCTTAAATCAGTCGGCGACTCAGTTGAAGAAAACGAAGAAATCCTCGTTATCGAAGCAATGAAGATGGAAACACCGATTAAATCTCCTGTTGCAGGTACGATTAACTCAATTTCTGTTACACAAGGCGACAAGGTTCAAACCGGTCAAGTTATGGCAACAGTAGGTTAGGAGGTCGAAAATGCAATTAGCAGAAGGTTTGAATGCACTATGGCATTCAACAGGTATATATAATTTTATACAAAATGCACAAGTTCAATTGACAGGAACAGGCGTTGAACAATTCTTGGCTCATTTCGGTCAACCGATAATGATTTTGATTTGTTGCTTCTTACTTTGGCTTGGTATTAAGAAACAATTTGAACCGTTATTGCTTGTTCCTATTGCATTTGGCGGTCTTTTGTCAAATATTCCGATGCCTCTCGGAGAAGAAATTGCCGGTCCTAACGGATTTTTGGGAATTATTTTTGCCGCAGGTATTGATAAAGGATTATTTCCTTTGATTATCTTTATGGGTGTTGGTGCAATGACAGACTTCGGTCCGTTGATTGCTAACCCGAAAACATTGCTCTTGGGTGGTGCCGCTCAATTTGGTATCTTTGGTGCTTTGTTGTTGGCATTATGGCTCGGATTTGATATTCAAGCAGCAGGTTCTATCGGTATTATCGGCGGTGCAGATGGTCCGACATCAATTTATGTTACATCTAAACTTAAACAAGAGTTGTTAGGTTCTATTGCTGTTGCGGCATATTCTTATATGGCATTGGTTCCCGTAATTCAACCGCCTATTATGAAATTCTTTACAACAAAAGAAGAACGAAAAATTCAAATGGTACAATTAAGAGAAGTATCAAAACGAGAAAAAATTGTTTTCCCGATTGTTGTTTTAGTTCTTTGCTTAATCTTTTTACCGTCAGCCTGCCCGCTCGTTGGTGCTTTGACTTTCGGTAACTTGTGTAAAGAATGCGGAGTGACAGACAGATTGTCTGATACAATGCAAAATGCTTTAATTAACATTGTTACTATTTTCTTAGGTTTGACAGTTGGTTCAAAATTACAAGCAGACCACTTTTTAACTATTGAAACTTTGAAAATTTTGTTTTTGGGTATTGTGGCATTCTCACTTGCTACGGCAGCAGGCGTAATTATGGCGAAGATTATGAATTTATTTCTCAAAGAAAAAATCAATCCGCTCATCGGTTCGGCAGGTGTATCAGCAGTTCCTATGGCTGCACGTGTTTCTAACAAGGTCGGTATGGAAGAAAATCCTCAAAACTTCCTTTTGATGCACGCAATGGGTCCGAACGTAGCAGGCGTTATCGGCTCGGCAGTTGCAGCAGGCGTTTTGCTTTCATTGATTCCGCACTAATCTGTATCCAATGCTCAGATTTGAAAACACTCTCTTCGGAGAGTGTTTTTTTATTGTAAATTTATTGTTACGAAAATGTTACATTTGGATACTTTAAATTAAAGTTTTTGCCTGAACGTGCCGATAAGTATAGAGTAAGGTAAGTTGAAAGGTGTTTACAATGACAATGAACGAAGTAGTTAATGAAGTAGTTTTGAACTTGAGTCTTTTTGAAATGTTCAATACTTTTGAGAATGAAATCGTTAATGTTTTGAACAAATAGTTCGTTAAAAAATATTTTAGTTTTAGTTAACAAAAAGAAACCGCTGAGGACGGTTTCTTTTTTTATGCTTGTTTGCAACAAATAGTGTTATGCTTTGTACTGTAATTGTTTGAGATATTAACACTATTTGTGTTAATATCTCTATTTTTCTTTGTTTATATGCAAAAACACGAATAGTGTTATTTGAAATAAGGATTGTATAATTTTTCTGCTTTAAGGGTTGTCGAAGGGCCGTGTCCGGGGTAAACGAGGATATCGTCTTTGAGGGGTGCAAGTTTTGTTTTGAGGGAGTTAATCAAATCGTTAAAATTTCCTCCCGGGAGGTCGCATCGTCCGACTTGACCTGCAAATAGGGTATCTCCGCTGAATAAGAGGTTGTCGATTTTGAAACATACGCCGCCTTGGGTATGTCCAGGAGTTTCAATGACCTGAATTTTGTGATTACCGATTGAGAGGTCTGAATTTTCGTCGATAAATTGAGTAATTTTAACGGGCGGATATCTATTTTCAAAGCCGAAGAGTTCAAGCATATCGTTGATATTTTCGGCGAAAAGTTTGTCTTTTTCGTTTAATAATACGGGAATATTGTCTGAACCTTCCTGCATTTTCGGAATGCCCATGATGTGGTCGAAATGCCCGTGAGTGCAGAGGATTGCTTTTAATTTTGCACCTTGAGATTCAATATAGGATTTAATTTTTGAGTAACCGCCGCCGAGGTCGATGATGATTGCTTCTTTTGAGTCTTCATCGATTACGACCCAGCAATTTGTTTGTATCGGATTTTCTACAAATAATTGAATTTTCATTTGTCTGTCCTTTTGTGTTATGCTCGTTATATGAATATTTACACAAACAAATTTTCGGCTCAACAGGCAGATAAAATTCAGAAATTTTTTGAAAGTATCGGGGCAAAATTTTCTCCGTTGCAATATGCTTATTGGAAAGCAGAGGGAAAGGGTTATGTTGCTTCGTTTTATAAGTCTTTCAAATTCGTTTTGCAGGGAAAATCGACTTATGAGATTGCAAGTGAGTTTGAAAAGTTTATGGGAATTTCGACAATTTCAGTTGAGCAAAAATTGTTTGATACCTCTGATTTTGAGAGCAATGATGTGAATTTTTCAAGATACATCGGAACAGACGAGTCGGGTAAGGGAGATTTCTTTGGACCACTTGTAGTTGCGGGGGTTTATGTTGACGAAAAACTTTCCGAAAAATTTTTGGATTTAGGAATTAAGGACAGTAAAAAACTTGATGACAAAATGATTATCAAGTTGTCTGCTCATATCAGGAACAATGCTCCGCATTCTGTTGTCGTGATTATGCCAGAAAAGTATAATGAACTTTATAATTCGTTTAAAAATTTGAATAAATTACTTGCTTGGGGGCATGCGAGGGCGATTGAAAATGTTTTGGCAAAACAGCCTTGCGAGTGTGCTTTGTCTGACAAATTCGCTGATGAGTCGTTGATTAAAAATGCACTTTTGAAAAACGGCAGAAGTATAAATCTTGAGCAGAGAGTTCGTGGGGAAAGTTACATTGGTGTTGCGGCTGCGTCGGTTATTGCTCGGGCTGAGTTTGTCAAACGATGTGGCGAATTGAGTAATAAATTCGGTTTTGAATTTCCCAAAGGGGCAAGTGATAAGGTCGTTTTGACCGCTAAGGAGTACGTTTCTAAATTCGGAAAAGAAAATTTGAAATATGTTGCAAAAACTCATTTCAAAACTGCTCAATCGTTTTAAAATATTTCGCAAAAAACGGCTAAATTGTAACAAACACTTGACAATCTGCCCAAAATAATATAATAAATTTATATGTCTTATAATCGAAAGGAACTGCGATGAATATTCCTGAAGGTCTTTTATGTGCAAAAACTAATGAGTATGTAAACGATTGCGGTGATTATTGTTTGGTGGGTTTGACGAATTTATTGCTCGATAAATTGGGTGATGTTATTTTTGTTGAATTCCCAGAGGTTGGTTCTTTTTACACTAAAAAAGAAGTATTTGCGACTGTTGAGGCAGATGCTGCCGCTACGGAACTATATATGCCGATTGCGGGCAAAATTATTGAAATTAATCCTGCATTGTCGGAATCGTTGGACAGTTTGAACAATGAACCTCTTTCGGACGGTTGGCTTGTGAAAGTCGAACCTGTCGATTTTCAGGCGGATACTTACGATTTGGCTGATTATAACGACTATATCAGTGAAAATTCTTAGTTATGGTTAAAAATAAAAAAGATATAATTATAGCCGTTTCGCTTGCCGTTTTGCTTTTGACAGTGTTTTTGTCAAGAATAAGCGGTTACTTGTTTATGGAAGTTTTACAAGAGGCGAAATTTGTCGGTGCTGCCATCAATATGGCTAATATTTTCGACATTTTTTCCCCTCAGTTGAACGGTACGGAATTTTTTGATGCGGCTCCGTTATATTATTTGTTTTTACATATCTCAAGTTTGATTTTTGGCGGTTTTACTGAATTTTCAGCAAGAATTCCGTCTGTTTTGGTATTTTTGGCAACATTTTTTATAACATATATACTCGTCAGAAGAATGACAAACAAAATTTATGCCCTGATTGCCGTATTGACAACGACTTCCTCGGCATTATTAATTTTGTTTTCAACAATTTCTTCTCCGTATATGCTATCCTCTTGCTTTTCAATCTGTGCAATACTTTCGGCAGTTACTTCAAATTTTTCAAACAACAAAAAACACAAACAGTGGTATTATTTCTGGTTTTGGGTTGGAATAACACTATCTGTGTTAACGGGCGGTTTAAGGGAAGTTTTGCTCCCTGTTTTGGTTGTTGTTCCTGTTGTGATTTTTTCAAGACGTAAGAGAGAATTTTTAAATCTTGCTAATTTTCTCCCCGGGGTGTTAATTTTGTTCGGAATGCTTTATGCAACGCTGATTTTGTCCTGCAAAATGTACGATTACGACGTGTTTGTTTTCGCTCCTGAATTGTTGAGAAAAGTATTTGTTATTGATTTCCCGCCAAAACACTATTTGTGTCATTGCGAAAAATTCCTACTTGCCTTTGTTGTGGGAGTAATGCCTTGGCTATTTTCTTTGCTCGCTATGTTTGCATCATATTTTTCAAGAATTTTAAAGTTTTTGAAAAATCGACATTATTTTGCGGAATTTGAAATGACAAATGAGCGAAAGGTTTTTTGTATTTCTTTTTGGGCATTTTGTGTTTCTGCAATTTTGCTTATAATTTACCCTAAAAACAACTACGCAACATTGGTTCCGATAATTTATTTCAGTTCAATGATGGTGTCGCATTATTGGTATAAACACGTCGTTTCTGACAGACACAAAATTTCGGTTAACGTTTCATCGTTGATTTATTATTCTTTAATTGTGCTTGTGACTGTTGCTGCTGTTATTGTTTATTTCTTCTTCTCTCAAATTCAAAAAACTTATATCGAGTCTTTAATTCCCCCATTAATTATAATAACACTATTTGTGGCAATCCCCGGAATTATTGCGATTGTACTTAAACGTAAGGTTTTGAACTATTCTGTTCATATATTGTCGTCTGTTCTTTTTTTCTTTATTTTGACAGGCTTACTTTTTAATTATGTCAATTCGTTTGGGGAAAACGATTTGGTTAATTTCTCGATTAAGGCGAAAAAAGACGGTGCAAGGCTTGCAACGTATGATATTCCGAATAAATATTCAATGGATTATTATTTTAAAGCCCCTGTTGTTTTTAACGGAAAAATGACGGCTGAGGAGATTTACAATAATTACGGCGACACAACTGAAGTTTACTTGGTTTTGAAACTCGCTGATTTGGCTTATTTAGACAAATTTTTCGTTTATGAAATTATCGCAACAGGAAAACAGTATTGTGAAATTACAAATATTAAATTTTTGCCGAAAGACGAAGTTAAAGCAAACCCTGAAGATGCACCTGTTGAGGGAAATTAGTCCTTATTCAGCATTTCTGCCAAATATTGTCCCGTGTAAGAATTTTCGCAGAGGGCAACTTGTTCGGGAGTTCCTTGTGCAACAATAAAACCGCCGTTTTCGCCCCCTTCGGGACCTAGGTCGATTATGTGGTCAGCGATTTTAATGATATCGAGGTTGTGTTCAATGATTAAAATCGTATTGCCGTTATCGGCTAATTTGTTGATAATTTTGATTAACTTGTCTAAATCCGCCCAATGTAAGCCGACAGAGGGCTCATCGAGCAAGTAGAGAGTTTTGCCCGTTGCTTTTTTGTTTAATTCGGCAGCAAGTTTAATTCTTTGTGCTTCACCGCCCGAGAGTGTGTCTGACGACTGTCCGAGTCTGATGTAGCCAAGACCGACGTCTTTCAAGGTTTGAAGTCGATTTTGGATTTTCGGAATGTTCTCAAAAAATTCTATTGCTTCTGAAACGCTCATATTTAAAACATCAGAAATATCTTTGCCTTTGTATTTTACCTCTAAAGTTTCTCTGTTGTAGCGTTTGCCACCGCAAACATCGCAGGTTACATAGACATCGGAGAGAAAACTCATCTCGATACGTTTTACGCCGTCGCCCTTGCAAGCCTCACAACGACCGCCTTTGACGTTAAAACTGAATCTGCCTTGTTTGTATCCTCGAACTCTTGCTTCTGTTGTTTTCGTGTAAAGTTCCCGAATGTGCGTGAAAACGTCTGTATATGTTGCGGGGTTTGAACGGGGTGTTCTTCCAATTGGAGATTGGTCAATGTTTATGACTTTGTCGATATTTTCAAATCCGTCAATGCCGTCTATTCCTTGTGGTTTCGGGCGATTGCCGTGAATTTTGTGCATTGCATATTCATATATCAAATCGTTCATCAAGGTCGATTTGCCTGAACCGCTCAAGCCTGTAATGACGTTGATTTTCCCGAGCGGAATCTCGACGTCTATATCTTTTAAATTGTTCTTTTTTGCCCCTCGAACAACGAGTTTGTTCCCGTTTCCTTCCCGTCTGAAATTCGGGATTTCAATTTTTTTCCGTCCGCTGAGATAATCTCCCGTGAGGGAATTTTTGCATTTTTTTATGTCGTTCAAACTTCCCTGGCAAACAACATTTCCTCCGAGTTCGCCTGCATTGACACCAATATCGACAATGTAGTCGGCACTTCTGATTGTTTCTTCGTCGTGTTCGACAACAATCAGCGTATTTCCGAGATTGCGGAGTTTCATCATCGTTTTGATGAGCATATCGTTGTTGTATTGGTGAAGCCCGATTGACGGTTCGTCAAGAACGTACAAAACGCCCGTCAATCCGCTTCCTATTTGGGTTGCAAGTCTTATTCTCTGAGCCTCGCCCCCTGATAGCGTACCTGCAGTTCTTGCACAGTCAAGATAGCCTAAACCCACGTCAAGCAAGAATTTTAGCCTTGCCATAATTTCCGTCAAAATTTGTTTTGAAATTTTTAAATGATAATCAGAAAGTTCCAAAGAAAGTGATGAGAAAAACGAAAATGCATCTTTAATTTGCATTTTGCAAATCTCATAGATGTTTTTTCCTCCAACCGTGACGGCAAGCGAAAATGGCTTTAATCTCGCTCCGTGACAGTCTTTACAAGGTATTGCAGACATGTATTTTTGAACATCGTCCCTGATTTCTTCCGAGGAAGATTCGTTGTATTTTTTCATAAAATACGGAATAACACCGACGTACGGAATATAACGTTTTTCGAGGTATTGATTGTTAAAACTCATATATTCCATGTGAACACGTTTGCCGTCACTGCCGTATAGAATGATTTTTTGATGTTCTTTCGGCAAATCTTTGAATGGTGTGTCCATATTTATGTCAAATTCTTTTGCAACGGAGTATAAAATCTCGTGATAATAAGGATTTCCCGTTCTTGCCCAAGGATAAATCGCTCCTTGATTTAAGGATTTTGTGTCGTCGGGAACGATTAAATCAGGGTTAATTTCAAAGTGAGCCCCCAATCCCGAGCAGGTCGGACAAGCCCCGTAAGGTGCGTTAAAACTGAAAATTTTAGGGGTAATTTCTTCAAAACTTATATTACAATCGGGGCAAGATGCTTTTTCGCTGAAGATAGTGATTTTGCCGTTGTCATCGACATAGACTAATCCGTCCCCTTTTTGAAGTGCGAGTTGCACGCTATCAGTCAATCTCGAGGTAATTCCCTCTTTTATGATAAGTCTGTCGATAACAATTTCGATGTTGTGGCGAGAATTTTTATCGATTTTAATCTCTTCAAGTTCTGTTAAATTGATGATTTCGCCGTCAATTTTTACCCTTGCAAAACCCTCTGATTGAATGTTTTTAAGGGTATTTGCAAATTCGCCTTTTTTATCTCTGACGACAGGAGCGAGCAGCATTATTTTTGAGCCTTGCGGCATTGATATAATTTGGTCAACTATTTCATCGACAGTCTGCGGGACGACTTCCCGACCGCATTTCGGGCAGTGTGGAATCCCGATTGTTGCAAACAATAATCTTAAAAAGTCGTAGATTTCAGTAACCGTTCCGACTGTCGAACGAGGGTTGTTGCTGGTTGATTTTTGGTCAATTGCAATTGCTGGAGAAAGCCCTTCAATGCTCTCTACATCAGGCTTATCAAGTTGTCCCAAAAACTGTCTTGCATACACAGAAAGACTTTCGATGTATCGTCTTTGCCCCTCGGCAAAAATTGTGTCGAAAGCAAGAGAACTCTTTCCCGAGCCGCTAACGCCCGTGAATACAATCAGTTCATTTTTCGGCAATTCAAGATTTACGTTTTTGAGGTTGTGTTGGTTTGCCCCTCGAATGATAATTTTTTCGCTCATACAAATATTATTGCATAAAATTCTTCGGCGGCGAAAAATTTTTTAATAATGACCTTTTTCCAACAAGTCCTTTACGATATCAAACACAAAATAATTTATGTTCAAATCTTTTGCTTTTTTTTCGGCATAATCAAATAAACCGTACAAGTTTTTCGGGATTTTTTGACCTTTTTTATGCCTTAATGCCTGACAAAATTCCAAAGCAAACGAAACATTTGTGCAGCCTATGTTTTTGACAACTTCAAAAAATTTATCAATTTCTTCAACGTTATCGTTAATATTCGGTAAAAATATGTATTTTAAAATGACCTGATTTTTGTCTTTTGCGTGGCTTATATATTCTTTTAAGTTTTTTATACAATCGTCAAAAGCGTCTGTTCTCTTTATTTTCAGGTACGTTTCACGGCAACCGCAATCGAGTGATGTCGTAAGAAATTTATTGGGCTTTTCCAATGCTGCCGCCACTTCGGGAATATATTTTATCCCTGAAGTAAGATATGAAATTTCGCTGTCGCAACCGTTTTCTTCTTCGTTTTGCAAAAGCAATCGGACAATATCGGGATACTCCTCCAAATTTGCGGGTTCTCCGCCTGCCGTGCTGACTTTGAGTTTTTTTGCAAATTTATTTTGCTTGTAAATCTCTTCCAAAATCGGATAAACATCATAAAAATCGGATTTTTTCGTCCCATTTTGTAAAAATTTTGCATATTTTAACCCCAAATTTGAGCAGTATATGCACCCGCAATTGCAATCTTGCCAATGGTCTATGTCCAAGATAGAAATTTTGCTTGTGTATTTCCATTTTTTCTTTTTAAGGTTGAAACAACCCTTGCAACCGTCCGGAATTTCTCTCTTTTCGATAACATTTCGTCTGATTTTGTCAATTTCGTTGAAATCAATTTTTGTCTTTTTCCCGTCAGGTCCGTTCAATTTGTAAAAAATCAGCCCTTTTGTCCAAAAATTGCACGTAGAAATGTTAAAAGCGTGAAAATTCAGTCCGCCTTGCAAATATTCGCAACTCAAATACTCTTCGTCATCTTTATTGTTATAATTTGATTCTTCTGCCATTTTTTGCTCCGAGTTTTGCTTTGAATTTTTTGAGTTTTATGCGAATTTTTTTATTAAATCAAAAATTTCTTTTACCGAATAAATGTCTTTTATCACGTGGATATTGCATTTGAGGGTATCTTTCAGGTCGTCGAGATGTTTTCCGTCCAAAAATTTGTTCGTATATGGAGAAAGCATTACGGACGGTATGACCAAATCGCTCGGTTTGACGGGCGTCATTGCGTCAACTAAATCCTGATAGCATATTAATCCCGCAACAGATATGTCCTTGCCGTAAAAATGCGGTTCGACTTTTACAATTTCAACCCTCAAATTTTCAATTTCAACAAGTTTTTTCTCAAAATCTTTTAATGTGTTATAAACTGATTTTGAAGCCCCCAAAGTCAATCGTAACGGCTTTTTGAGTTTCTTTGGCGATTTTTTAAATCTTTTTTCAAAATCATCTTTTAACAATCTCAAAGAACCGACGCCGTCTTCGATTTGTTCAAATCTTCCGTAATATTTTGCAGGCGGAACTTCCCTTTCCGCAATCAAATAAAACTCATCTGACAGGCAAACGGGGTATTTTTTCCTTTTTTTGTTAAATTCGTCCACAATTTCAATACACTTAATCGCTCTTTCTTTGTCAACTGTCTTGAGATGGTCTTTTCGGTATTGGGTAATTCCGACAGGAACAATCGCAACAGAGAGCAAAACGGATTTGAACTTATAAAGTTCTTCAAGAGTATATTTTAACTCCTCTCCGTCATTGATATCGGGGCATAACACTATTTGTGCATGAAACGGAATGTCATTCTCCTGCAAAAATTTCAAATTGTCTTTAATCAGTGCCGCCTTTGGATTTCTGAGCATTTTTACCCGAAGTTCGGGCTTCATTGCATGCACGGAAACATATAACGGTCCGAGGTGCATCAAGGCAATCCTCTCTTTGTCCTTTTCCGTTAAGTTCGTCAACGTCACATAAGAGCCTTGCAAATATGACAATCGATAGTCATCGTCCTTGATATACAAGGTTTTTCGCATTCCGTCCGGTTGTCCGTCCACAAAGCAAAAAATACAATGATTTGTACAGGGTTTAATCCTGTCAAAAACCGCAGATTCAAATGTTACGCCCAAATCTTCGTCAAAATCTTTTTCGATTTCATATATCTCGGGTGTTCCGTCTGTGTGTTTGACCCACAAATTCAACTCTTCACAAGTCGTCAGGTAGTTGTAGTCTATATAATCCCTCGGAATTTGTCCGTTGATTTTTAAAATCTCGTCGCCCACTCCGATTTCAAGTTCTTCCGCTATTGAATTTTTTGCAACCTCGATGATTTTTGCGGGCATGTTACACCTTTAAATCCGTTAAAAATGAGGCAATCGCTTTTGTATTTTGAACACTTAATTTTGCCGTCTGTTTCTGAAAATCGTCTAATCCCGCATATTCGTCGTTTATAAGGTTGTTCGTCGTAATTTCATACAATTCAAGTGCTTTGAGGCAATGTTGTCTGAAATCTTCCTTGTCTTTGTGCGGTAAAGCCCCCATTGAGGCTATTCTTGTGTTAATTTCGCCCAAAAATACCGACGGATTTTCGCTGAAATCACTCATCATCAAGTCAACAAAGTATTTTCGCCCTTTGTCCGTAATTGAATAATAACTCGATTTTTTCCCGCCGTCCGACAAAATATCATTTACATTTAAAAATCCGTAACCCAAAAGTTTCTTCATACATGGGTGGATTGTTCCGTGGCTCGGGTTCGTAAATGCTCCAAAATATTCCGAAATATGCTTTTTGACGGAATATATCGTCATTTCTCGCTTAGTTAAACAATATAAAATACAAATTTCACTCATAATGATATTATATTTCTAATCGAGATATCTGTCAATTTTTTACTGAAATTAATTGATATTTGTGATATACAAGGAATATGCAAAAATTCAAAATAATTTTAATAAACGTTGTTGCGGTAATTGTTATTTTGACGATTGCTGATTTTGTATTTTTTGAGATTGAAAAAAGAGTTTATTTGAAGGAGTGCGAAACCTCAAACGGATTTTTTTCGCAGGCAAATGTTACTCATTTTGTAAAAAATATTCAGACTTCATATGTTATTCCGGACGAAAAGCGTTCTTTCGATAAAAAAAGTGCTAAATCGATATTGCTTTTGGGTTGTTCATTCACATACGGGGCAGGTCTTGAACCCGAACAAACATTTTCGTATTATTTGTCGAAGCAAACGGGAAGAACCGTGTATAATTTAGGAATTAGCGGAGGAAGTATCCAACAGGCATTATATTTAACAGGAAAAGAAGATTTCGGAAAAAAATATCCAAATGTTGATTTGGTGATTTATACATTCATCAGTGACCATTTGAACCGAAATAATGAATTTTTGAGGTGTAATGTTTTTAAACCTTATTGCAATTTCAGATTGGTTAAAAAAGGTGATAATTACGTCAAAGCCGATGAATGGTATGCGTTTCCTTCAAAAATCTTTCTTTTCAGATTTTTTTTGGAAGGTTTGACATCCATAAAAAACTCACAAATTTTTTATAAAAAAAATTGTGAAACCTTTGTTGATATGGTGAACAGAACGGAAAAAAATCTTAAGGAAAAATATCCTGACGCAAAGTTTGTTTTCTTTTTTTATCACTGCGAAAAAAATCCGCTGTTAATTGATAATTTTAATAAAGATATTTATGTACTTTCGACCGAAGACTTAGAAAATCTTGATTTGGAAGACAAAAAATACAGACATGGAAATGATTGGCATCCTTCGGAAAAAGCATGGCTGGAAATTGTTCCGAAATTGACGAAAAAACTTCATGAAATCAACTGTTTGTGATGATTGTGCCAAAAATCACGATTTGATTTTTTATTGTGAAAAAAAATAAAAAGTTCTTGAAAAACAAATACGGATTGTGCAACAATATAAACTATGAATGGGATAATAAAAAATCTGAATTTGGTTTATACGTTAGACGGTAAAATTTACATCAATTTGACTAATAAATGCTCAAATCGTTGTTTGTTTTGCATTAGAAATTTATCCGATGAAATTGAGGGAAAAAATCTTTGGTTAGACAATGAAAACTTTGATTTTTCGGCTGTAATTGACCAATTTAAAGATGTTATTTCAAAAAATCCCGATGCCAAAGAAGTTGTATTTTGCGGATTTGGCGAACCGCTCATTAAGTTTGATATGTTTTGTGAAGTATCGAAATTTATTAAAGAAAATTATCCCGATGTCAAAATTCGAGTAAACACAAACGGTCAGGCTAATTTAATTCATAAAAAAAATATTATCCCCAAACTTGCAAAGTATGCTGATGCTGTTTCAATCAGCCTTAATGCAGAAAATCAGGAAAAATACAATTTTGTATCTCAGCCTTCTGATAAGGAAAATGCCTATAATGCAGTTATTGAGTTTATCAAAGGTTGCGTAAAAGAAGGAATTGAAACATCGGCGTCTGTAGTTTCAGGGTTTGAAAAAGCCCCTGTTGACGTTGCCGAGTGCGAAAAAATTTGCCAATCTTTAGGTGCGAAATTCCGCAACAGAGAATGGTTACCAAAAGGTTATTAACAGTTCATATCATATATTTACAGAAAGGTAAAAATCATGGAACAAAACTTAGACAAAATAATGAAACCGAAATCGATTGCAGTTGTTGGTGCTTCAACAAAAGAACACACCATCGGTTCGGATATCATGAAAAGATTACAAGAATACAATTTCAACGGTAAAATCTTCCCGATTAACCCGAAAGGCGGAATTATCGAAGGTTTACAAGCATATACTTCAGTTCTCGAAGTTCCTGAAGAAATTGATTTGGCAATCATCGTTGTAAACGCAAAATTCGTTTTGGCTACAATTGATCAATGCCACGAAAAAGGCATTAAAGGTCTTTGCGTAATTACGGCAGGTTTCAAAGAAACAGGCAAAGACGGTGCTGAACTTGAAAAACAACTTCTTTCAAAAGTTCGTGAATACGGTATGAGATGTGTAGGTCCTAACTGCTTAGGTGTTGTAAACACTAATCCTGAAGTCAGAATGGACGGCTGCTTCGCAGAATCACTCCCTGAAAGAGGACACATCGGTTTTGTTTCACAATCAGGTGCATTAGGCGGCGGTATTTTGAACATCTTGAAAGACTTGAATCTTGGTTTCGCTCAATTCATTTCAATCGGTAATCAAGCAGATGTTAACGCTGAAACAGCCCTTGAATATTGGGAAAACGAAAAAGACGTCGAACAAATTTTGCTTTATATGGAATCAATCCAAAATCCTGCAAACTTCAGAAAATTGGCAACAAAAATTTCAAAGAAAAAACCGATTTTGGCATTGAAGGCAGGCCGTTCGGCAGCAGGTGCTTCGGCAGCATCATCACACACAGGCTCACTTGCCGGTGCCGATAAAGCAGCAAACGCACTTCTTATGCAATCAGGAGTTATCAGAGAATATTCTTTGAAAGATTTGTTCTCAACAGCAAAAGTTTTTGCTAACTGCCCTATTCCGCAAGGCGACAGAGTTGCAATCATCACAAACTCAGGCGGCCCCGGAATTATGGCAACTGATGCAGTTTGCGAATACGGTATGCAAATGGCAAAAATCACAGACGAAACAAAAGAAAAATTGAGAAGTTTCTTGCCTGCAGCAGCATCAGTTAAAAACCCGATTGATATGATTGCATCAGCACCGATTGAACACTACAAGCAAACACTTGAAACAGTTATCGCTGATGAAAACGTTGATATGATTATGGTTATCTACTTGCCGTTCTTGGGCTTGAAAGATATTGATGTTGCAAAAGCAGTCATGGAAATCAAGGCTGAACACCCTGAAAAACCTGTAATCGGCGTATTTATGACTAAGAGCGAATTCTTCACAGCATTGTCAGAAATGGACGTTAATATGCCGTTCTTTATGTATGCAGAAGAAGCAGCAGACGGATTCAAGAGATTGAATCAACAAAGACTTTGGATTAACAGACCCGAAGGCAAAACACCCTGCTACGATGTTGACAGAAATAAAGCAGAAGCAATTATGAAATCAGCATTGATGGACGGTCGTGCTCAACTTACAACTTTGGAATCAATTGATTTGCTCGCAGCATACGGCATCAGAGCATGCAAATACGGTTTGGCTAAGAACGAAGAAGAAGTTGCTGAACTCGGTAACTCAATCGGCTACCCTGTTGTAATGAAGATGACTTCAAAAACAACTTCTCACAAAACAGATGTTGGCGGTGTAAGAGTTAACATTCAATCAGAAGAACAACTCAGAGCAGAATACAAAGACTTGATTGCAAAATTGACTGAAAAAGGTCTTATTGACGGTCTTGAAGGCGTAATCATTCAAGAAATGGTTAAGGGCAACAGAGAAATGGTTTGCGGTATCGCAACTGATCCTCAATACGGTCCGATGATGATGTTCGGTTTGGGCGGCGTATTCATTGAAACAATGAAAGACGTTACATTCAGAATTGCTCCTTTGACAGACGTTGACGCTGATGAAATGATTAAGTCAGTAAAAGCATACGGTTTGTTGAAAGGTGCAAGAGGAACAAAACCTGCACAAATGGAACAAATCCAAGAAACTCTCTTGAGATTGTCACAACTCGTTAACGATTACAAATTTATCGACGAACTCGATATCAACCCGCTCCTCATTTCAGAAAAAACAGGTGAAGGCATTGCGGTTGACGGCAGAATTAAAGTCAGAATGGAAGAAGCAAAAAAAGCACTCAACATTAACTGTACTTGCGGCTGCTGCTAATCGGTCAAATAATTTTAAAACGGGCGTATCTATTCGGTACGTCCGTTTTTTGTTGAATTATGTATTAATATAAACAAATTTTTGGGGTTTGTATTTTATTTTTGTGATTTTATTGTAAAATAATTTTATGAGTTTGAATTGGAAAAAAATTTTAATTATTAATTTTTCGATTATTTTTGTAATTCTTGTGATTGCTGAATTTTGTTCACTGCAATCATACAGGATGAGATATGCCGAACTGATAAAATCTCAGGCAAATGTATCTGATAATCCGGCAGAGTTTATAAAAGAAAACACACCTCATTATACGGCTCCGTTGAGATTTGATTATAAGGTAATAGAAGATTTTTTTAATACAAGAATTTATTATCCGTATAAGAATACCACTAAACGCCCCATTGTAACTTTGGGCTGTTCATATACAGAGGGTGTGGGGCTTGAGGATGAACAAACATTTGCGGCAAAATTGAACAAACTTACGGGAAGAATGACTTATAATCGTGGAGTTGGCGGTTCGGGCATACAATTGGTTTATCGTCAACTTTCAGATGAAAATTTTAAAAAAGAAGTTCCAGATGCTGAGTATGTGATTTATACTAATATTTATGATCACGTGTATCGTCAGTTCCAATCTTTGTTAACTCCTTATTCTTCGCAAATTCAACTTCGTTATCGTTTAACAAAGGATGGTAAGTTGCAGGAAATCAAAACTCCGTTTTGGTTTATGTATTGGTCTTTTTTGGTAAAAATTTATTTTGAATATGAAAAAGAATTTTTGAGCCACAAAGAGTTTGTGAACGGTTGGCCGTTATTTTTTGCAACTTTGCAGGCTTCATATGATGAAGCACAAAAAAAATATCCCAACTCAAAGTTCGTTTTCATTGAATTTCCTCAGTCAGATTTGTGTTCTCCTGATTATGTCGATAATCTATATGAGTTGTCAGAAGAACAAGTTGCAAGAATTAAGAAAATGGGAATTATATATATTAATGCGTCAAAACTTGCAGGTCACAGATTTTGCGAGAAAAAATACAGAATTGCCGATAACGATCACCCGAGCGAAGCGGCTTGGGACGAGTTTGTTCCGTTATTGATAAAAGAATTGAATTTGTAATTTTATTATGAAAATTAATTTCAAAAAAAAATTTTTAATTAATATTTTCTTGTTTGTTTTGATTTTGATAATTTCTGAAATTGCGGCATTTTACTCTTTTCGGGCAAGATGTGCCGATATTGTTTACAGACACGCCAATATGCTAAAAGATAATCCCAAAGAATATATCAGGAAAAATATGCCTCATTATGAATTTCCCCGAAAATTTGATTATGAGAAAATTGATATTTCTATAAAATCGAGAATTTACAGCGGAGAAAAATCTCGGCCGATAATTACAATCGGGTGTTCTTATACAGATGGTGTCGGGCTTAATTATAATCAAACATTTGCGGCAAAATTGAACAAATATACGAAGAGAACGACATATAACCGAGGGGTATGTGCATCAGGTCCGCAGTTGATTTATCGGCAACTTTCAGATGAAAATTTTAAAAATGAAATTCCCGATGCGGAATATGTCATCTATCCTTTTATTTATAACCATTTAACGAGAATTTTTCGGACGATGATTCAACCGTACAGTTCTGATTTTGATTTGAGTTATGAGTTAAAAAACGGTAATTTATCCGAGAAAAATCACCCGTTTTGGTTTATGTACGGTTCTTTTTTCGTCAAAAGTTATGCTGAGTTCAAAAATAATGCGGACTATGAAAATGATTTGAAAAACGGACTTCCCTTTTTTATGGAAATTATGAGAGAATCTGTTTTTCAAATGAAAAAATTGTATCCTGATTCAAAGTTCGTTTTGCTTGAAGTTCCTGAGGGTGCAATGTGTTATGAAAATTATGTTTCTGGTTCTATGGAGTTAAATTCCGATGAAATTAAAAATTTGGAAAAAATCGGCATAGTTTATATTAACGCCGAAGAACTTGTGGGGCATAAATTGCGTGACTTTAAATATCGGGTTTCCGATAAGGAACACCCGAGCGAGTTATTTTGGGAAGAAATAACCCCTGCTTTGGTCAAAAAACTCGACTTGTAATTTATTTTTCGGGCTTTTGTTTTGTCGGCAAATCTTTTTGGGGCTTTTCTTCATTAATTGATTTTTTGTCAATTTCTTTGACTTTATCCTCAATTTTTTCAGTTTCATTTTCTTTTTTTATAACACTATTTGTGTTATTTTGTTCTAAATCTTTAATAGAGCAGGCATAACCCGTGACACAATTTGCAAAAACAGTTGTATTTGTAACGTTTAGTAAAAGTAATAACAGGGTGGCTAATTTTTTCATCTTTCAATACCTCATTGATTTTCCGACAGACTAATCTTATTTTGATTATAAATTTATTAAAAAATTAATCATTCTCTGTTCGGGTAATATTTTAATTTTTTTGTGTTTGGTGTAGAATAGTAAAAAGAATTTTTTTAGATTTACGGTGGAAAATATGAAACTTAAAGATACAACGGCAAGTAATTCTTTCAGATACGGTTGGTTATTAGGAAGAATTTTCCCATTTATAAAACCGGTTATGGGGCGTGTAATTTTGGGCTTTTTGGTTGCAATTCCTGTTGGTGCATTGGACGGTATTGTTTCCGTTTCATTGAAGCCATTTATGGACTATGTAGTCGGAAAACAGGACTGGGTTATTTCAATTTTTAATCATCAATTTACAATCCCTTACACAATGCTGGCTTTAGCAATTCCGTTCGGGGTTGTTTTGTTTGCGGCTATCCAAGGTGTTTTGAGATATTTGAACAGTTATTTGACAGATTGGACAAGCCAAAAAATTACCAATGCTGTTAAAATTAAACTTTTTAACAAACTTTGTGATATGGACGCATCGTTCTTTGACGAAAATTCATCAGGTGTTATTATTACAAGATTTTTGGGCGACCCTGATACAGCATCGGCAGGTATTGTTAACAACTTAAAAACTTTTGTTACCGCATTATTCGGTGCATTGAGTTTGATTGGGGTTATGCTTTATTGTTCTTGGAAACTTGCTGTAATCGGCGTGGTTATCCTTGGAGCGGCATTTATCCCTGTTGCATTGATTAGAAAAAGAGTTAAATTAACTTCTAATAAAAATATGGTTATCGGCGGAAATATCACGACGAATTTCAACGAAACATACATTGGCAACAAGGTTATGCGTTCGTATTCTTTGGAAGAAAGACAAAAAAATATTTTCTGCGAGCAAATTTGGAAAGCATTTGCAAACAATATGGCTTTGGTAAAAAGAGCAGGTTGGATGTCACCGTTGATGTATTTGATTGCATCAGTCGGTATTGCACTTGTTTTGGGCTACGGAACTCATTTGATTTATACAGATCAGATGACAGCCGGAGGATTTGCTTCATTTGTAACTTCGTTGTTACTTTTGTATAAACCTGTTAAAACTCTCGGTAATACGCTGACTTCGTTGCAAACAATTTTCGTTGCAATGGGTCGTGTGTTTGAATTGTTTGATATTCAACCGAGTATTTATGACAAAGAAAATCCAGTTACCTTGAATGGTTTAAATTCGGGTATTTCTATTGAAAACGTAAATTTTGCTTATGTTTCCGACAGATTGGTTTTGAAAAATATCAATTATAATATCAAAAAGAACGAAACGATTGCGATTGTCGGTAATTCAGGCGGCGGCAAATCAACTCTCGTTAATTTAATTCCCCGTTTTTACGATGTTACGAGCGGTGCGATTAAAATTGACGGTGTTGATGTAAGAGATTTTTCACTCAAGAGTTTAAGAGCGCATATTTCAATGGTGTTCCAAGACAACTTCCTTTTCTCTGGCACAATTCGAGAAAATATTATGATGGGAAATGAAAATGCAACTGAAGAAGAGTTGCAAAAAGTTGTCGAATACGCACATTTGAACGAACTTATAGACGAACTTCCCGACGGATTGGACACTGAGTTGGGAGAAAGAGGAACTACTCTTTCAGGCGGTCAAAGACAACGTGTTGCGATTGCAAGAGCAATGATTAAAAACGCTCCGATTATTATTCTTGACGAAGCGACTTCGGCATTGGATAATGAATCAGAAGCGATTGTTCAAAAGGCTCTCGATAATTTGATGAGTAATAAAACAGTATTTGTTATTGCACACAGGTTGTCAACAATCAAAAATGCGGATAGAATAGTGGTAATAAAAGACGGTGAATTGATTGAAACAGGTACTCACGACGAACTTATGCAAATTCAAGACGGTGAGTATAAACACTTGTACGAAATGCAGTTTAAACATCAGGAAGAAATTGCATAATTAACGGAAGATGAAACTATGATGCAGAGATTAAAAAGTATTCAAGATAAAAAAATTAAAAAACCAGATTTTTCATCGAAAGAGGGTAGAGGGATTTTGGCATATCTTCTTCAAAAAGAGTTTGAATATATTTTGCACATTGATAAAGATGCCGAAACGCCGTTTTTCAAAAGTGTAAAAGAGGATTTCGTCCCGAGATTTACGAAAAGAATTATCGAAAATCCTGAAAAAAGAATAATGATAGGTATTTGTGGTGAGTCTGCAAGCGGTAAAACAACGATTTGTGAACACATTAAACAATCCGTTGATAAGTACGGACTCCCTGTTCAAATTATCAGTACCGACAATTATTTCAACGATATTTCTGATTTGATTAAGCAATATGGCGGTTTTGATAAATTTTTGGAATCAGGATATGACCTTGATGCTCCGAGCAATTTCATGACTGACCAACTCAAAGAAGATTTGAAAATGCTTGCAGAAGGTCATGATGTTATGACTCCGCAGTATTTGATTAATGGTACGGGGGTTAATATTCCGAAGTCTTTGCCTGCAAAATCGCAAAAAATCATTGCCGTTGAAGGCTTGGCAGCGATGTATGACAACGTTTACGATCTTTTCGATATCAAAATTTATATAGATATCGACAGAAAAGAACAGGAAGAAAGATTTTTGGTTCGTGCCGCATCTCGTAATCAAAACAGAGAAAATGCCTTGAAACAATTGAAATATATCAGAGAGGCTTCCGAAAAATACATTCTCCCCCACAAGCACAAATGGGATATCATTGTAAACGGTTCTGTTTCAATTCCGTACTTTGAACAAATTATCGAGTATTTATACGGAATAACAAATAATTTTGAATAAAAAATAACCCCGATTTTAGAGTCGGGGTTTTTTATTAAACAACTATCAAATACTGTTCTAAAATTATTTTAAGTCCGATTGCAACAAGGATTAGTCCGCCGACAAATTCCGCTTTGTTTTTGTATTTGGAACCGAAAATATTTCCGATAGCAATGCCAGTAAGCGAAATGAAAAACGTCGTGAAGCCGATTATTGTAATTGACGGCATAATCGGAACATTTAAAAATGCGAATGAAATTCCGACGGCAAGTGCGTCAATACTTGTTGCGATTGCCAAAAACAATAATTCTTTGTGAGAAAGTTTTTTGTCTTTTTCATCATTGTTTTCGCAATCTTCGCTCTCTGTTAATGCTTCGTGCATCATTTTTCCGCCGATTACGGCAAGCAAAATGAACGCAATCCAATGTGCGTATTGGGAAACATAAGATGAAAATCTTGCTCCGACAGCCCAACCCAAAAACGGCATTAATGCTTGAAATCCGCCAAAATACAAAGCAATAATCAGCATTTGTTTTTTCTTTAATTTGCTCATTCCAAGCCCTTTGCAGATTGATACTGCAAAAGCGTCCATCGAAAGCCCGATACCTATCAATAAAGTTTGTATAAAAAAGCCCATATTTTTCCTGATTGTGTGTGCCTTTTTTATATCACAAAAATTTCTGTTAAAAAAGCCCTCACTTTTCAGTAAGGGCTTAAAAATTAGTTTGCGATTAGATTAAAGGTTTGTTTTATTTGCTCTTTTTAAGACGATCAATCATGTTGTCCATTTGAGTTCTGTCTTTGAACCATACGTCGTTTGCACCGTATGTTTGACCGTCGTTAGCAACGTATGAACCTTGTTGTCTGTGTTGTACATCGCCTTCTTCATCAACTTGGTTGTAGTTGTCAACGTTCAAAGCAACAACGTGAGCCAAATCTTCAAGTTCAGTTATGTTATCATCACTGATGAAACCGAGGTTTACACCAACCGTAGCCAAAGCCGATTTCAATGCTTGGAGGTCAACTAAGCCACCTGAGTAGCATTTAATACCTGTTTGTTCTTCTGCTTGTTGAGCGATAACCTTCAAGGCTTCAAAACCGTTTGTTGCATTGATTTTTTCACCTGTGAACGGGCTGACTGTTTGGTCACCGAATACTTCTGAACCGTCAACTTTGCCGTTTCCGTTCATATCGCTCATTGCGAGCATTTTATCACCGCCGGTTGCTGCACCATCTGCAATGCCGTTTCCGTCAGCATCAATACCTGTGTTACCCGATACGGCATCAACTTTACCATCTCGGTTGAAGTCAACGATGATAGGAGATGTGTATGTTTCACCAATGTTTGTACCCCAAGAGATTTTTCTTGCAGGTTCTGTGTAAACATTTTTAACAACATCGGGATCGCCGATAACTTTAACTTCTGCATCAACTTTGATTCTCGAGAAGTCGAAGTCGCCTGCTTTGATATCAACGATACCTGTCGATGTAACATCGATATTATTTGTTTTGCCGTTTGCAAGATCGATATCAAGGTTTTTCGTACCATCAACTTTGTAAATCGTTCTTGTAGCAGTTTCACGAGTATATTCTTGTTCAACTGTGTAAGAGTTTGTTCCTCTTTGTTTTGTTGCGATACATTCTTTGAATGTGCCGTCTTGTAAACCTCTTGTGTGGATATAACCGTCATTATTTTGACCGTCCACTCTTGCAATAACGTATTTTGCACTGCCATCAGCATTCTTTTGAGTTACTGATTGAACGATTGCGTATGCAGGAACACCCTTAGCATATTCTTTGAACAATTCGCCATTGTCATACAATGTTTCTAACATCTTCATGTTAGCATTATCAAGTTTGTATGTTTCTTTCATTTTGTCTAAGTAATCTGCTTTACCGTTAGTACCGGTTGCTGATGTAATATCATACAAAAGTTCTGTCGATTCTGTCGTACGGAGTTCAACAGCATCAATTGCTGCTTGACCGATTTTTTCGCCCAAAATCGTAGTATTTTCAGAGATTGTTCCGTTTGCAATCATTTTATCCATTGTCATGATTGTGTTGGAGCCGTCATCTGCTTTAATTGTTACGTCATCGCCCCAGAAACCGACTAAGTGATCGCCTTTACCCATTTTGATATTAACGTTGTCAGCAACCGTCAATGCCGTGTCATTACCATCTCCGGTGTCAACATTTACCGTACCTTTGTCGCTGACTACCGCTACCATATCTTGGTCAAGTGATGAATCCCAATCCGAAAGGGCATTCGTATCAAGTTTAATATCTACATCGTTACCGAGAACTACTACGTTTTGATTACCAGTTCCCGTCGTGATGTCAACGTTGTTGCCTCGAACATTAATGTTGGCATTACCGTTGCCCAATTCAATTTTTACATTACTTGATTTGTTGCCGGTATATTCTACCCTACCGTTCTTCAAAGCATCAACAATACTCATAATTTTTCTTCCTTTTCCTTCTAATCGCACCTATGTGCATTACTACACACATGTATATAAAAACATTTTCTATCCGATATGTGCATATTTTCGTAATATTGTTACATAACGTAACATGCTTAACATGCACCGTGACTGGTTTTCACCATCATTATACAATTTTTACAGTCAAATTCAAGTATATACTTTTTATTGAACTCGTCTGACAGAATTAATGGTCCTTTATAATTTGTAACATTTTTGTAATGTTTTTTGCAAAGTCCCAACGTATATTTTATGCAATGTTTTGTTGTCATTAATGTTTTTCCGTCGAGATATTTCTGGCTTTCGGCGGCATATTCGCTGATTGTCGCCCCTCTTTTTTCGTAAAATTCTTTGGCAAATTTATTATATATATTTGCGGTGTAATCAAGATTTTTGACTGGGTATTCGACTGTTGTAAGTTCTTTTGTCCTTATATCTTTTTGGAAATTTTCTTTTCTTGTAATTTGCAAATTTTCAATCGCCTGTCTTCTCAATTCGTTCAAAACCGACGCTCTGACAAAATAATTTTTTTCTTGTTCCATATATATATTATTTATATAAAATTCGGTATTTCCTGTTTTTGAAATTTGATTTTTAATTGTTTCCGTTGATTTATCGGCATTTTGGGCAAGTTCAAATGTTTCATTTATTTTTGCAGATGCAGAAATTTTTTCTTCATCTGTTAAGGTCAATTCGATTGAATTTTCGGTTATTTTGACCAAAGCATCGACGGGGATTTTTCTCTCGATATTTTTTCGCATAACGATTTTGTCGAAGTTGATGTCGGAATTTCTGAAAATTTTTATACCGACTTTGATATCCGCCATTGATTTTGGAAAAATTTTGTCATTTTCGACTTTTTGAATTTGTGTGCCGATAAGTTCATTTTTATCGTTCAAAAAGCAAATTCCGTCGCCGTTATTGAGTTTTTGCCCGCTAACGGTGAAATTATTTTTAGAAATTTTTGTAATTTCCCCGATAAATTCGCCGATTGATTTTGAATAGTATTTTGTGCAAAAGTCTTTTCTTTTTCCGTCGATGAAAAATTCCGTAAATCCACGATTGAAGGATTTTTCGGGAGTCGGTTCAAATTCGGGTGAAGAAAATCCGACTGATGATTTTGACAAATCGTATTTTTTCAAGACCTCGTCAATTTTTTTTCTGTAATAGGAAACGACATTTCGTACATAATTTTCGTCTTTTAATCTTCCTTCAATTTTGAAAGATGTGACGCCTGCATTGATTAAATCTTCAATTCTGTCTGACAGGTTCAAATCCTTTAAACTCAATAGATATCGGTCTTTTTCGATAAGTTTTCCGTCGTTTGAGTAAAGTGAATATTTTTTTCTGCAAGGTTGAGCACATTCGCCTCGATTTGCACTTCTTCCTCCGATTGCGTAACTCAAATAGCATTGACCGCTGTAAGAAACGCACAATGCCCCGTGAATGAATGTTTCGATTTCGATTTCAGTGTTGTCTGTGATGTTTTTGATTTGTTCAAGTGAAAATTCTCTCGGCAAAATTACCCTGTCAAAGCCTGATTTTTCGAGGAATTTCACCTTTTCTAATGTGTTATTGTGGCACTGAGTGCTTGCAAAAATTTTAATAGGGGGCAATTTATGTTCCAAAATTCCCATATCTTGAACAATAATGCCTGAAACGCCTATGTCGTAAAGGTCATAAACTGTTTTTACAACTTCTTTTATTTCTTCGTTTTTGTAAATTGTATTCAAAGTGACGTAAATCTTTGCACGATAAACATTTGCATACTCAACGAGTTCTTTTATGTCCTCGATTGAATTTCCCGCCTGTTTTCTTGCTCCGAATTTCAAAAAACCGATGTAAACAGCATCTGCACCCGCATTTATGGCTGCAATTGCAGTTGTTTTGTCTTTTGCCGGTGCTAAAAGTTCTATTTTAAAATTTTTCCTAATCATCGCCTTGAACTTTGTTTCTGATACCTTGTTTTACTTCGAGTTCGTCAGTTCCGAGATTTGTCAAAACTTTCATTGCCAAGGAATTTGAAAGCGAAACGATAGCTTCCAATAAATGTTCGGAGTAAATTTTTGTTTTCATTTCTTTTTTTGCAAGTCCCCAAGCGAGTTCCAAAACAGCCTTTGCACGAGGGGTGAACGTGATTTCTTTATCAACGTATTCATCGTTCGTGCCGAGCATTGCTTCGATTTCTTTTCTCAAATCGTGAACTGTTATGCCTAAATTTTTCAGAACTGAATAGCCGACGCCACTGCCTTGGAGCATAATTCCGAGGAGTATCAATTCTGTTCCGACGGTATTTCTGCCCATTCTTCTTGCTTCTTGGTTTGCAAATCTCAAAATAACGGGTGTTTCGTTCATTTGTTTTTCTAAAGGACGCAAAATTTGTTCAGACAATTTATCATTGGGATAAAGGTCTTTTAAAATATTATAAGCGATACCTTTTTTGGACTTCAAAATGCCGAGAACAACGTGTTCGGGACGAACTGCCGTACTGCCCAATTCTCTTGCCGTTTCTGATGCTTTAACAAGTGCTGTCAGGGCATTTGGGGTAAAAATAATTTGCTTGTCTTCGTATTCGGCAAGTCTTGATGTAACTTGTTTTAATCTATCTGAAAACTTATCGTAAGTAATGCCTGCATTTTTAAGCGTTTCTCCTAATTCACCCGATTCGTCGTCCAAAATCGAAAGCATTATTTGCTCTGTGCCTAAAATTTCGTATTCCGAAGTCGTGAGTTTTGCTACGGCTTTGCTGAAAATTGCCGCAGATTCGGGGTCTTTGACGAGTGATAAAATGTGATTGTATTTTTCATCAACTTCTTTTTGCTCAAATCCTTCGGGGTGTTTTTCTTTTTGTTTTGATTTTTTCTCGACGATTTTTTTCATAATATCTCTGACTTTTTCTTTGTCGAGATAAAGTTTATTGAAAAGTTCGTCCAAACCTGCCTCATCGCAGAGAAGAACATAGAAAAGATGTTCTGTTTTAACGAAGCCGTTACCGTTTTCAGAAGCGATTTCGTCTGCTTTTTGGAAAACTTTTCTGATTCTGTTGCTGAAAAGAACGCTTGATGCTGGGATTTTTATTTCTTTATCTTTCAAAATATCCACGAGTGTTTCTTTGATTTTATCGGGTGAGGCATGATTCATTTTGAGAATTTTTGCTCCCAATTCGGTCGTTTTTTTGCTCAAAGCCCAAAGCAAATGTTCGGGGTAAATTTTTTTGTGACCGAGTTCAATTGCTGAAATTTGAGCATCTCTAACTGCCGTTATAGCTTTTTCCGTGAATTTTTGAAACAATATTATAATCCCTATTTACTACTTTTACTTATCATACGGCAAAAACGCAAATTTGTGAATAGCATTTTAGCCTCTGATTGAAAGTTTACAAAAATTTTACAAGAAAATCATGAACGAACGTAACAGATTTTTCGATAATAATTTTTTATGCTAATATGTTAAAAATCGGAAGTGAATATGAAAGATAATAATTCAGCAAAAGAAATATCGGAATTAATCGGAAATGGTGACAAAATCTTGGTTTTGACCCATGTTAATCCTGACGGAGATTGCCTCGGTTCGGCGTCTGCTCTTTATTCTTTTATAAAAAATGAATACGGCAAAGAGGCTGTATTGTGCGTTATTTCTAAGGTTCCTCAGTTGTATGAATTTTTGCCGAATGTTGATAAATTTAAAAAGCCCGAAGATATTTTAAACGAAACTTTTGATACTGTTATTGCAATTGATTGTGCTGCAAAAGACCGTTTGGCGACTGCAGTTCCGCTCTTTGACAAGGCAAAGGTCAAAATAAATATTGATCATCACAAGACAAATCCGATGTATGCTCAATATAATTACGTTTTTGGTGAAAAAAGTTCGGCAGGCGAAGTTTTGCTGAATTTTGCAAAAGAAGCGGGTTGGAAATTTGACCGTGATATCGCAAATTCGCTCTACGTTGCGATTTTGACCGATACGGGCGGATTTAAGTTCGACAACACGACGGCTGATACGTTTCTTGCTGTTGCAGATTTGATGCAATACGGAATTAATCCGTCTTTGTTGTACCGTTGCTGTTATGAGTCAAAACCCGTTGAAACGGTTAAATTGAGTGCTTGTGCAATTGCAAAATCCGAATTTCTTTCAAACGGCAAAATCGCTTATACAATCATTACGCTTGACGATATGAAGAAAAATAAGGCTCTTAACGAGCATACCGACGGTATTGTTGAAATGTTGCGTCAGGTAAATTCGGTTGATATTGCTTTTATTATTAAGGAAACCGAAGAGGGATTTTCTAAAATCAGTTTGAGAAGTGATAATTCCGATATCAGCAAAATTGCTCAAAAATTCAATGGCGGCGGGCATGCAAAGGCTGCGGGCTGCACAATAAAAAAGAATTATACTATTGCTTTGAATAAATTGCTCGAGGCTATAAAAGAGGAGTTTTCGTATGATTTTTGATGAATTTATCAGAAAAGTACGTTCTACTCCGACAATTCGCTACATTGAGAGCATTGTCAACAAGATGATTGATGCCGATTACCCCGGAATGGCGGCAGAAATGGCATTTATGTTCATTTTGGGACTTTTTCCGTTTTTGCTTTTTGCAATGTCGGTTTATGCTTGGCTTGGCAGAAGTTCTTTGAGCGGATATGTTATTTCCGCATTGACGCAGGTTGCACCGAGTGATGTTTCAAGGCTTATCGTCAACACGTTGTCACAGGTTACGGTGTTTAAACATGGCGGAATTATGGCGGTTATCTGCTTTTTCGTAACGATTGCATTGTCGTCAAACGCTGTCGCATCAGTTATGAAAGGCTTGAACAGAGCATTTCAGACAGATGAAACAAGACCGTTTATTTATACAAGAATTTTGTCTGTTTTGATGGTATTTTTGAACGTTATTGTTTTGTTTTTGACGGTAAATATGATTTTGCTCGGCAAAATTATTATGAGCGTGGCACTTGATTTGTTCCACATTTCAAATTTAACATATCAAATAATTATGATTTTGAGATGGCCGTTGTCTTTTTTGGTTTTGTATCTCACAAGTTATTTCAGTTATTATATTTTGCCTGATATTAAAGGAAACGAGTGGGTTAAGCGTAAGGCAGCACTTGTCGGAACGTTATTTTTTAGTTGTTTTTGGTTATTGGGTTCGTGGTCATTTTCATTGTATTTAGACCATTTGAACACATATAACAGAGTTTTCGGAACTATCGGTGCGTTTGTCATTATGATGGTATGGCTTTATTATACGGCTATGATTATTCTTCTTGGCGGGGAATTTAATTATCGCACGTATTTGCGTTTAACCGAACGTGAAGAGAAAAAACACCGCAGACATTTCGACGAAGAGTTGTACGAAGAGTAGTTAACAATTTGATTTTAAATCTCCTGACGTATATAATATTTAAGAATACAGCATGGAGGGCAGGACAATTAAAAGAGTATTGACTACCGCATTAATTTTAGCCGCAGGAATGGCACTTCCGGTAAATGCCGCACCGAAATCAGTCGGTTACCCTGCACAGGCATATTATATACAGGCTTGCACTAATGAAGACAAAGGCGACATTAAAGGTGCAATTGAAAAAATGCAACGTGCTATTGAGTTGAAAAATGATAATGCACTTTATTATACAAAACTTGCAGGTTTATATCAAAATTTGGGTGAATGGGATAATGCACTTGTCGCATACAAAAAGGCTGCTCAGTTGCGACCAGATGATTCTTTTTTGTATCTTGCAATCGGTCAGATTTTGCAACAGAAAAAAGATTATGCAAACGCCCTTGAGGCTTACAAATACGTTTTGCAACTCACTCCGAGTTACAAGTATAACTACTTAAATCTTGCAAATATTCAATATATTTTGAAAGATTTTAAGGGTGCAGTTGAGAATTATAATGTATTTTTGGTAAATTATCCTAATCACGTTGATGCCCGCAAAAACCTTGCATCGGCTTATATTGAATTGGGTGATTATAAAAATGCAAATGAGCAATTTAAAATTTCTATGGAAAAACACCCCGAAAACTTCAATGAATATGCTCAATACGGACTTTCTCTCGTGAAAAATTCCGAATGGGACGATGCTCGTACGGTTCTTGAAAAAGCGATTGACGTAAACAAAGACGATGCCGCATCAATTGCCAATTTGGGTATCGTTATGGAAAGAACGGGCGACGGAACAGATGCTCTTGCAATGTTTGAAAAAGCGTTGAAAATCGAGCCTGATTCTGCCGAAATTACGATTGAATATGCTGATGCACTTCTTTCGTTGGGACAAGATGAAAAGGCTAAAGGTCAATATTCAAAATATATTACGATGAAACCAGATGACCCGCACGCTTATTTCAATTTGGGCATAATTTATTCTAAAGAAAAGAAGTATGACGAAGCGATTGACAGTTTTACAAAAGGCATGAAAAATGCCAAAGATAATGATGATTTCAAGGCTGAACTTGCAAAATGTTATCACTTCAAAAAAGATTACTCTCACGCTGTTCAACTTTATGATGAGTTGTTGACTTCTTTGCCGAAAGACAGAACCTTGAGATTTAACAAGGCATTGGCTTTGCAGGCACAACAAAATTACAAAGAAGCAATCGATATTTACACTGCGTTGTATGCGGAGCAACCCGAGGATAACATTAAGTTGTACCTTTCACAGGCATATCTTGCAAACGGCAAAAACCTTATCATTGCTGAAAATTACCGTAAGGCAATCGTTAATTTTGAAAAAGCGGCAGAAATTGACGCCAATAATTCCGAAATTTACGTAAATATGGCAAATGCTTATGATAAGTTGGGTTCAGGCTCAAGAGTTATTGAAAGTTTTGAAAAAGCGTTGGAGATAGACCCTGATGATCAGTCAATTTCGACCGCTTACGCAAAGGTTTTGTTGAAGTACAAGAAAACAGAAGATGCTCAAAAAGTTACGGAAAACATTGTTAACTCTGAAAATGTAACGCCCGAAGATAAAGCAATTTCATTGATTGCACTCGGTGAGCAATATTATGACAACAAAAACTTTACAAGTGCGAAAGATCAATTTGAAAAAGCAATCGAACTTGATGCGAATAACCCGTCATTATTGATTAAAACAGGTAATTGCTATAAGCAACTTTCCGTAAATGATAAGGCTCTTGAATATTATCAAAAGGCTATCGAAAAAGACGGAAATAACGCCGATGCATACTTTAATGCAGGACTTTGCTATTCCGATTTGGGCAAGGACAATGAGGCGCTTACAAGTTACAAAAAAGCCGTAGAACTCAATGACCAATACGCTTATGCTTATTATGCACTCGGTATTGAGTATGAAAAAGCAAAAAATTATCAAGATGCGATAACAAATTATGAAAAATTCATAGAACTTTCAACGGATAAATCGGCTCAAGCCTCTGTTAAAGCCACTGTGAATGCTTTGAAGAAAAAAATCACGGCACAATAATGAAAAAAATTCTGTTTTCAATTGCGATTTTTTTCATAACACTTTTTTCGACAGGTTGCTCGGACAATGGAGTTATAATGCTCAAGTCCGAGCCTTTTAATTCTCAAAATTATATGGAATATGAGCATAATTTTAAGGCAAATCAGCGGATTTATTATGCGATTATGTCCCCGAAAGGGTTTAAAGATACCGCCTTGAAAATCGAAATTTTTACGAAAAATACCAAGGCTCCGTCGCTCGGATTTTCTTACAAATACGGCATAAACGTCCCAATTGACAATACGAAAAAATATTATACCGATTATATAGTTATGACTTCTCCGGGGCTTTATATTATGCAGGTTTTTGAACTCAGAAGACCCGATAAATGCCTTGCAAGACAAGATTTTTGGGTTGAATGATGTTTCGGGATTTTTTTGAATCGCTGAAATTTTTTGTTCAAAAAATTACTTCGTCAAAATTCGTCGTGACGGGTAAATGCAGAAGATGCGGTACTTGCTGTCGAAATATTACATTTTTTGTCGGAAACAGAATTGTGACAAGCGAAGCCGAGTTTCAAAAAATGCAGGAATTTGACAAAAAATATCGCAATTTCGAGATTAGCGGAAAAGGCGAAAATGGTGAGTTGCTCTTTCGTTGCAAGGCATTGAAAGAAAATGGCTCTTGCGGAGTTTATCGTTTTCGCTCTGTCAATTGCAGACTTTACCCGAGAATAAATCAAAAATTCGTCTATGACGGCGGAGTGCCGCTCGACGGTTGCGGATACAGTTTTTCCGTAAACAAAAAATTTAAAGATTATTTGGACTAAAAATTCAATTTTCCCCCTAAATAATCCGTAATTTCTTCCCAAGCACGCTCGTTTGGGTGAAAATTATCAAATGCGAGATATGGATTTTGACTGTAATCTTTATCGCTCACGATAACTTTTATTCCGCCTTTTTCCAAGTCTTTGACGTCATTTTTATCTAAATCGTTTTGATAATCGTATATTACAAATTGAGCGTTCGGGTATTTTGTTTTAATTTCTTTTTGAATTTCTTTGTAATATAAAAATAACAAGCCGTTCAATTTTTTCAGTATAGAATCGGAAAAAACACGATTTTCGGTTAGATTTTTGTATGCAAAAGTTTTTCGTATGTTATTTTTAGGAGTGTAAAAATCTAATTTTTGCTCCCCGTTTTTTGATTTTTTAACCTTAAAATGAGGACTGTCCGTGCGAAGAGATGTCAATATTAATCTCCGTTTTTGGTCTTTGAAATGAATAAAAATAAAAAATTTTGTGTCTTCATTCTCACTTGGCAATATATTCCAATCTTTAAACTTTTGTGAATTTCTCAAAATATATAACGTTTCTCTTTGCGAACCGCCGCACAGCCCTATATTGTAAACTTTATATTTGGGAAATTTTTTTGCAATTACAGCACTGATTGTTTCGTCATCATAGAGGCAGGCTCCTTGGGCAAACGAACAACCTGCGATAATTATATCTTCGTTCTTATAATCCTTGCCGACAGAGGGTTTTCTGAATTCGTCAATCTGAAAAAATTTGTTATTTGTATCACAAAAATATAATATCTTCATTTCAAATATCATATATTTGACAAAATCTTTGATAGATATATCTGCCGTTTTTCAAAATTTTTGTTGTTAATTTTGTATTCGTATTCTATGTCATTTTTGGTCTTTAAAAATAATGAAATAAATTCAAAAATTAACAAAATAGATAAGGCTGCAACAATGTTTATTATTATTAATTTAAGACAGTTTGTTTGTTATCCATTGCTAAATGTTTCTTTTATTCCAAGTTTTTCATGTAGAGTTCTTCGATTAAAACACATACGGTTGCGGCGATTGCGGGTGCGAAAACTACGCCTAAAATTCCCATATATTTTGCGGTTAAGAACAATGACAAGAAAATCAAAATCGGGTGCAAGTTGAGCAATTTGCTGAAAACATAGGGTCTTACGAGGTTGTTTTCGACAATTTGAGCGATTGCAAAGGTTACAATGATGCCCGCAATGATTTTTCCTCCCGCTTCATAACAGGTGATAACGCAGATTGCAAGCCCAATAGCGGGTCCAACAATCGGGATAAAATCCAAAATGGCGGTGATTAGGCCGAGCAAAAATCCGTATTCGACGCCCAAGAGAATTAAACCTATTGTCATAATTACGCCGATGCTTGCGACTGCAATTAATTGTCCTGCAATGTATCCGCCGATTTTATCAGAAATTATGTTCATAATTTCGTCTGCTCTTTTTCTCATGTGTTTCGGGAAAAGTCTGAGCGATGTTTGTCTGATAGTTTCTTTATCCGCCATAAAATAGTAAATTATCAAAATTGAAATTATAAAATAAATTACGGCAGAACTGAGGCTTTTCAATATATCGACGGAATTTTGTATGAAATCCGAAGTTACGCCTGCTGCTGATGATGTAAATGCCCCGAAATCAACTTTTGCAAACGGGGTATGTGCTAAAGCGGGAATGCTTTGGAGTGTTTTATCAAGTTTGCCGATGTACTCCGGAAATGACACTGCAAAGGTCTTAATTTCCGTTGCGGAAAGAGCGATTACGGGAATTAAAAATACTGCAATTACGGCAAGAGCACCGAGCAGTGTGATTAATGCCGCTTTTTGCCTTGACATTTTAGCCGAAAGTTTCACGACAATCGGCTCTAACGAACACGCAATCACGTATGATGCGAAGAACATTATTGCAATATCTTGAATTTTTGCGATAAAAATCACAAACAAAATTGCTATGATTGAAAAAACGAGGTTTCTTATACCGATTTGTTTTCTTATTAATCTGTTAAACATATATTTTCCTTAGAATTTATAAAGTGCAAAGAAAATGCAAGATGCAACGAACAAAATCCATACGGGGATATTAAGTTCTTTTCCTTTGCCCGCAATGAGTTTCAATATCGGATAGAGAACAAATCCGCAAGCAACCGCAACACCTATGTTTGAAGAGAATGACATCAAAAATATTGTTATTGCGGCGGGAATGCCCTCTGACATATCTTCAAAGTCTATCATTTTAATATTTGCCAACATCAAAATGCCGATGATAACCAAAACCGCATTACATGCAGCAGACGGAATCATCGCAAATACAGGGGTAAAGAATAACCCTGTCAAGAACAAACAGCCTGTTACAATGGCAGTTAAGCCCGAACGACCGCCCGCTTGAACGCCTGTTGTTGATTCGACGTAAACCCCTGATGTGATTGCACACATTGAAGATGCGATAACGGTTGCCGTTGAGTCGCAAAGCATTGCTTTTTTGATGTTCGGGAGATTGCCATTTTCGTCCAAAAATCCCGCTTTTGCAGACACTCCAATCATCGTTCCCATCGTATCAACAAACATTAAAACTAAAATTATGAAAATAATCGGGAGTGCATCAATGTTTAAAACACCCGCAACATCTGCTTTTAAGAAAACAGGTGCAATGCTTGCGGGAGCAGAAATTAAGTTTTCGGGAACAGTTGATTGACCGAGGAGTAATGATAAAATCGTTACGCCGATTAAGCCTGCCAACATTGCGACTTTGACCCCTCTGACCATTAAAATTCCGATAATTAAAATACCAGCAATGGCAAGAAGTGTGTTAACGTCCCAAAAGTTGCCGATTGTAAGATTGTCGGTAACGTTAATAATTCCCGCACCTTTTAATCCGACAAATGCAAGATATAAGCCCAAACCTGCCGTGAATGCGAATTTCATACAAGCTGGCAAGCAATTTACGAGCCACGCTCTGACGTTGCAAATTGTCATAACAAAAAGAATTACAGCAGCGATTACAACCGCCCCGAAAGCCTTTTGCCATTCACCTTCGCCAAACATCGGAACAACCGTGTATGCGAGAAAAACATATTCCGCAAGCAGAGGAGCAGCCGCAAACGGTCTGTTTGCAACAAATCCCATCAGCATACAACCGATGAACGCCATATAGATAATCGTAGATGTGACGGCACCTTGAGGCATTCCTATTCCGCTTAAAATGTTCGGAATAACAATCATAATGTATGCGAGCGTTGCAAATGTCGTTAACCCTGCAACGAGTTCGGTTTTGAGGTTTGTATTTAATTCCTCAAACTTAAAAAATTTGCTTAATGCATTAGATATATTCATAATTTTCAACCCTTCTTATAAGATTTTTTTATCGTATCAAAAATATAACTTTTTTTAATTAAAAATCTTTTTACAGGTTAACATTTTGCAAAATTATGTTAAAATTATTTATATTTATATCAAATTTTTATGTTGATGCGTTTTAAAAAATTATTGCTCTAAAAATAATGGTGGTGTTTATGACTGATATTTCAAAAAATCCCAATAATGCATTTTTTGTAAAAAATAATCAAAAAAATAATTTGAGTTTTGGAAAGGCAAATATCAATATTGCCGCAATCAGTGATACTCACGGTCAAATTGACAAGTGTGCCGCAATTCAGGACACTTATGAAAAAAACAAAGACCATTTTCACCCTGACGGACAAAATCCGAGCAACAAGAATGTTTTTGCGGTTGTCGGCGATTGGTTTATGAATCCGACAAGAAAAGGATATTTATCTTTTAAAGAAACTATCGGCGATATGCAGGGTAAGTTTTTAGGCGATATGATTGACAGAATGAAGTCGGGTTTGGGAAATCTGACAACTTTATATACCCCTGGAAACCATTGTCTTGAGGGCGGTGATTCTTTTCTTTTCGACAAAACGAAAAAATGCGATATGACGACGGTTATGACTAACGTCAATGTCGAAAATTCTAAGTCTGTAACTTCTCTTGAGCCTGAGGCTCGGAAAAAAATTACAACTTCGACCGTTCTTGAAGTTCCAGATGATAAAAATCCTGATAAAATCCACAAAATGCTCGTTTTGGGAATGATTTGCCCTAATATGGATTATTATTGTAATGGTTTGATTAACGATTTGGATATTTTGGACAGAAATCGTAAAAAGGAAGTCAAACTTGAAGAGGGTGATTTGACCGAAACTTATAAACAATTTAATGAAGAAATTTCAAAGTTTAAGGAAGAAAATCCTGATTCTCCCGTAATGCTTTTAAATCATGCAGGACAAAGAGTTGTTCAAATGCTCTGTAATCATTGCGATTTGGACCTTGTTTTGAATGGGCATGACCATAAAGACGAAACATCGGTATTTACAAGTTCTGCAACGGGAAAAGAAACGCTTGTTTGCTCTTTGTCAGAGAATGCAAAACTTATGGACGCAGTAAACGTGCATTTTGACGATGACGGCAAGTTTTCTTTTGATTCAAAAACTTTGTATGTGAAACTTGAAGAACAAGATGCAATTTTCAAGAAACAGTTTGAAGAAACATTTGTAGAAGATACAAAGGGTATCGTTGAAATTACAGACCCTTCGGGCAGTGACAGATTGAAAGTTGATAATATCAGATATGCAGACAATCCGCTTGAAAAATTGGTTACTGATACAATTATTTCTCACATAAGAACGAAAGAACCCGATACTCAGTTGTTTATGATGAATACTTCCGCATTCCGTTCGGAACTTCAAGTTGATAAGGAAAATCCTGTTACGAATATGCAACTTATGGATTTGATGAGCGGTTTGATTGAAAAAGAGGCAAAAATCAGGGTTGGAAACTTTTCGGGTGAAACAATTGCAAAAATGGTTGAGCAAAATGTTCGTGAAAATAACGAAAATAAAACGAGAAATGTTCTTATGGGCTGGTCAGGTTTGCAAATGGACAGAGGTGCCATTATCAGATTGCAAAATGACGGTAATACTGACCTGAATCAGGTTGCAAAATACATCAAAATTATGGACGAAAATGGTGAATATCAACCGATTGATTTTTTAAAAACGTATAAAACTGCCGTAACTCAAAAATTGTTTGATAAAACGACAATTGAAGATGTTAAAAATTCAGATGCCGATTTTATCTATCTCGGTGAAACTGCAAATGACTGCTTGCTTGCAGGGGTAAAAGAAAAAGGTTATAAACTTATTGTTCCTCAGGATATTCGAGTAATTGATGACGGTGAGGGCGAAAGAAAATCTTAAAAAATTTAAACCTTAACTAATTCTTTATTTGCAAGATTTTTCAGTTCTTGATAAAATCATTTTATGGTAAATGATACGATATTTATTTGTGATTTTGACGGAACTATCACGAAAAAAGACACAATTAATGATTTTTTGGAAAGATTTGCGGATAAAAAATGGCTCGAAGTCGAGGACGATTGGGTTGCAGGCAGAGTGCCGACTTGTGAGGCAATGAGATTGCAATTCGGTATGATAAAGAATATGAGCCGTGAAACTTTCGACAAATTCTTTGCTACCGTTGAAATTGATGAGTATTTTGAAAAATTTTATGAACATTGTAAAGAAAAAGGCTATAAAGTTGTAATTGTCAGTGACGGATTTGAATATTTTATTCGCCGAGTGCTTGATAAATATGGCATTTCCGGCATTGATGTTTATTCAAATCATTTTGAGTTTAACGACGGAAATTTCATAATGGAATTTCCTTATAAAAACGAAAATTGCAAGCGTGGTGCAGGTACTTGCAAATGCTCTTTTATTGCAAAATTCAGAGAATTATACAATAAAATTATATATATTGGCGATGGGGCATCGGATTTTTGCCCTGCATCAAAGGCAGATTTTTTATTTGCCAAGAAAAAACTTTTGGAGTATTGTAAAGAGAATAATCTCCCTTATGTTAAATATTCCAATTTTAACGAGGTAATTAATCATGACATCTTTAAAAACTGATATAGAAGATATAGAACACACAATAACAGACGAAGAATTATTGGAAAAAGACAGAAAATACTGCTCTTTTGGTGATACGGTTCACTATTCCAATAATCCTAAAGTTTTTCATCGCTGTGACGGTGCTTATATGTATGATGCGGACGATACTCCGTATCTTGATATGCAAATGTATTTTTCAGCAGCAAATTTCGGCTATAACAACAGAAGAATTATCAATGCCGTAATTGATCAGATGAACACTTTGCCTCAAATTACACCTAAATATGTTCACAAATATAAAGTTCTTTTGTCTGAAAAATTGTGTAAAGCATGCGAAGACAGATTTGGCGAAGAAGGCAGAATTAACTTTAATGTCGGCGGTGCTCAAGCAGTTGAAGATATGATAAAGTTGGTCAGAGCCAACACGCACAGAAACAGTTTCTTCGCATTCCAAGGCGGATATCACGGTAAAACAGTTGCAACAACAGCAATTTCTTCAAATTTTAAATACCGTGAAAAATACGGACACTACGGTGATAGAGCACATTTTGTTCCTTTCCCGTATTGTTTCAGATGTCCTTTTGACAAAAAATGCGACAGTTGCGATTTCTATTGCGTAAAACATTTTGAACGTCAATTTGACAGTGAATACAAGGGTTTATGCAATCCTTCGGACAACGAAACAGAATATAAGGCATTTATTGCGGAACCTGTTTTGGGTACGGGCGGTTATATCAACGCTCCCGAGGGTTATTTCAAGGAACTCAAAAAAGTTCTTGATAAATACGGTATTATGTTTATCGATGATGAAATTCAAATGGGATTTTATCGCACGGGTAAACTTTGGGCAATTGAAAATTACGGCGTAACGCCTGATGTTATTTGTTTTGCGAAGTCTTTGACCAATGGTATGAATCCGTTGTCGGGCTTCTGGGCAAAAGAAAAATACATCAATCCGGAAATGTTCCCGCCCGGATCTGCTCACTCAACATTCTGTTCAAATCCTATCGGAACCCGTGCAGGATATGAAGTTATGAAGATGATTGAGGAAGAAAACTTTGATGTTACCGTTCCCGAAAAAGGAAAATATTTCCTTGACGGTTTGAAAGAAATTCAAAAACGTCATAAATGTATTGGCGAAGTCGGCGGTCTAGGCTTGGCTTTGAGAGCGGAACTTGTTTGTGAAGACGGAATTACTCCGAACAGAGATTTGTGCGGAAAAGTTTTGGCTGAAGGTTTGAAGGGCGATTTGACTTATAAAGGTCAAAAATGCGGTTTAATTCTTCACAACGGCGGATTTTACAAAAATATTATTACGTTTGTTCCTAACGTTTTCATCACAAAAGAAGAAATTGACATGGCTCTTGAACTCTTAGACGTACTCTTAATGAGGTGCGAATAGTTGGGTTCGGCTTTCAAATTCTTAAATGAAGATAACCCTAAAAAGGCTGTCCTGTTGTTCCATGGGCTAACGGGCAGCCCTTTTGAAATGAAAAAATTTGGAAAATTTTTATCCGAACACGGATATGACGTCTATGGGGCTTGTTTGCCCGGACATGGCGAGTTTAAAGAGGATATTTATACTGTTTCTTATGAGGATTGGATTGAGTATGCGTTTTCGCAATTTGAAAAATTATGCGAAGATTATGATGAAGTTTATTTAGGCGGATTGTGCCTCGGTGCGGTTGTTTCGCTTGCTTTGTGCGAAAAATATCAGGACAAAGTCAAGGGTGCGATTTTGTTATCGACAACTTTGTATTTGGACGGTTGGAGATTGCCTTGGTACGCTTGTTTTATGCCTTTTGGGCTTCATACGGTTTTCAGATATTATTATCAATATCCCGAATGCGAACCTTACGGCGTTAAGAATAAACGTGTTCGTGAGATTGTCAAAAAAGCACTTGCAAAGACTGACGGCGGAATGGACACTTATCCTATGTGTGCTTTTCACGAACTTTTAGAACTTTCTCAAGAGGTAAGATATGAGTTAGACTCTGTTATTTCGCCACTTTTGATAATTCATTCGAGAGAAGATGACTTGGCAAGCAAAAAGGGTGCGGAAGAGGTTTATCGGGAAGTTTCGTCAAAGGATAAACAGTTGATTATCCTCGAAGACAGTTATCACATGGTCTTGTACGATAATGAAAAGGATTTTGTTTTCAAAAAATCGCTTGAATTTTTGGATACACATTCTTTGAAATCCGAAGAACAGGCGGTGACTGTATGACGACGGCTTTTATCGTGTTAAGTGTTTTGGCATTTTTGTCGTTCTTTTTGGGACGATTGTTCTTTTATAATCACGAAAACAGATTTATTCGTGAAAAAAGCATAACAATAAGCGTTATGATAATGTCGTTGTACTCTGTATTTTCGATTGTAAGTATGTTTTTTGCGGCAGTTCCGGCAAAACCGATTTTGGTATTTTGCGGATTTTCACCGTTTATTATCGGGCATTTTGCGACATATAAACGTTTGACATATTATAGCGTCATTCAACTTTTGGTTTTTGCTGCAGGTATTATTTATGCCGTCGGCAAAGGCTTGACGTAGATTTTTTGTTTTGGTGATTAAGAGGTGAACAGATACTTCGGTTTCGCTATGGTGTTTACTGCTTAAAGTTTAGCGTTCCTCATTCTTTCAATTATTTTTTATTAAAGAACAAATTTTGAGCGGCGGTATTGAAGTCGCTTTTTGTCGGGTGTCCGGGGACAAATCTGTCTTTCAAAATCGTTATAGGAAGTGTATCGCCCGTATAGATTGCTTTTCCCGTTGAATTGATATTTTTGTAAACTTCATTCGGTGTTTTTTCACCATTCGTATCAACCCAAATGACACCGTAAGTGTCTTCGCCGAAAGTTTCATTATTTTCGATATATTCATAACTGATACAGTATCTCATACCGTCAGTCGTGTAAAAATACTCAATCGGCGTTGTTTCGCTTGAGCAAGCCGCCATTGTTGTTGTGTCGTACAAGGTTTTTGTATCGGTTGCAATGGTCAGGTAAGTGACTTTGTCGTCTGAAATTGATCTGATATTTACAACAGGCAAGTGTTTTACGACAATTTTGTCCAAGATTTTATAAACAGAATCAAGTTTATTTGCTTCCCCAATTTCATATCTGTTTCCGTCGGCAACCCAATCGTATTTGATGACAGGGTTTGAGTCGGATTCGGCATTTCCGCTTTCGTCCAAAATTTCACCGTTTGAGCCGTAATGCGTTTTGGCAAATTTATACGCATTGCCTGATGATTTATCTGTTGGTGGGCTGTTGAAATAAGCCGAGTACGCTTTGTTAAGGTTGTTTATAGCCTTTTGATAACCCAAAGCGACGTCACGATTTTGGTGGTCGTATATTACCGACGGGATTGTATATGCAGCAACGGTACCAATAATGACTAACGTCAATAAAACTTCTGCTAAAGTAAAACCGTTGTGTTTCTGCATCTTATATCTTTCTTTTTTCTGAAAATAGACACAAAAAAAATGTCGAAGATGGGACTTGAACCCATACAGATTGCTCCACACGCCCCTCAAACGTGCGCGTCTACCATTCCGCCACTCCGACATTTGGGTACAACCATATTATGTCACACAAAGAGATTAGTCAACACTTTTTTTATAAAAATTGAATAAATTTTTACAAGATACTCATGTTTATAGTCTGCATGTTGCTCAAACTACGGAAATACGGGTTATCGCCTTTCATTTCTGATTGTTCGTTTTCCTGTTCGGAAAACATCTTTGTTGTATAGTCGAAGAGCCAAGAATAGTAGTTATAATCGTATTGGGATTGGGCATGTTCCATTTGGAATTGAATTTCTTCCATTATGTTGTTGAAATCTTCTTCCTCATTTCCCGTGCAGTGGAGTTGCAATTGCTGCATGATTTGCGACCAAGGTACATTACCCTCGGGTTCTTTATCAACGTCGGTTTTTTGGCTTTCTGCAATTCTTGCTCCGAGTTCCAACAAACCTTGCGTACGGCGTAAATCTTCTGTATCTTCAGTTATTGCACGCTCAACCTCTTTGTTGCCCAACGGGTTCATAGGCATTTGACGAGTGCTCAAATTATAGCCGGCAAAAACTGCGTCATTAAGCGAAACAAAATTTATCGACATAAAATGCTCCTCTCATCAAATCCCTTCCACTATTTAATTACCCTGATTTGAGATTTTATATCACATGTTTTTACAATTGTTACAAAATTGCTGAAATTCTCTCCGAGTGCCAAAATAGAAAAATGAATTACATTTGGAGTTTTTTAATCTTAATCTCTATCATCGCAGGTGCCATAAACGGAAAGTTGAATGACGTTGTAAGTGCCTTGCTGACGGGGGCTGAAACTTCCGTTAAAATTGCCATCGGAATTTGTGGTGTTATGGTTTTTTGGCTCGGAATTATGAAAATTGCCGAAAAATCAGGCATTGTCGAATGGCTTTCAAAGATTTTGACTCCTGTTGCAAATTTTTTATTTCCCGAAGTTAAAGGTAACGATAAAATTGTTGGAAACGTTGCGATGAATTTTTCAGCAAACGCTCTCGGTTTGGCTAATGCGGCGACACCGATGGGTTTAAAGGCAATGGAAGAAATGCAAAAGGTTAATAAAGACAAATCTTCCGCCTCAAATTCGATGTGTATGCTTTTGGCAATGAATACTGCGGGTTTTCAACTCATTCCTGCGACTGTTATTGCGGTTTTGGTTTCTTGCGGGGCGAAAAATCCGACAGAAATTATTATTCCGACATTTTTAGTAACTTCGTTTGCTTTTATCGGTGCAATTTTTACGGCAAAAATTATGCAGATGATTTTTCCACCACAAGTTGAAAGTGACGGTGAATGATGGAAAACATCAGACATTTCCTTGATTTAGCGTCTGTTTACGCACTCCCTGCCATAATTTTCGTGATTTTGGTTTGGGCGTTGGTTAAAAAAGTTCCTGTTTATGAAACGTTCGTCGAGGGGGCAAAAGACGGGGTTGAGGTCACTCTCAGAATTGTTCCTTATCTTACGGCGATAGTCGTTGCGGTTACGATGTTTCGGGCTTCGGGGGCGTTAGATATGCTGACGAATTGTTGTTCGGGATTTTTGAATAAAATTAATATGCCGACAGAGATTTTGCCCTTGGCAATCGTTCGCTCGTTGTCGGGAAGTGCCGCACTTGGGGTGTTTTCGGATATCGCATCTCAAAATCCGCCCGATTCTTTTGTAACAAAATTGGGTGCAATTATGCTCGGCAGTTCGGAAACAACTTTTTATGTCCTTGCTGTTTATTTTGGCTCTGTCGGAATTAAAAAAGTTCGCTATGCCTTATGGACTGGCTTAATTGCCGATGCTTTGGGCATTGTTGGTGCGATTATTGTTGCAAATTGGTTTTTCGCATAGTCCGATTTTGCGAAAATTATTCCTTTGCTGCAAGTTCGTAGATTTTATTTTTCGGTTGATTTTTTAAGGAAGATAAAATTTTCGATATGTCTTTTGCTGAAAAGCCTTGTTTTTTAAGGGTTTTGATGTCATTTTTTATTTCTGTTTCATCAAAACATTCTTCATCTTCTGCAAAAATCATTCCGACAATTTCGCCTTTTAAAACGTTATTTTCGTAATATTCGGAAATTTCTTTGACCGAACCTGTTTTAATTTCTTCAAAAACCTTTGTTAATTCCCGCCCGATAGCGATTTTTCTGTTTTCTCCAAAGTACTCGGAAATGTCGGAGAGGAGTTCTTTCAGACGATTGGGCGATTCGTAAAAAATACAATTTATGCTTTTAAATCTTTCAAAAATTTCTTCACGTTTTTGTTTTGTTCTTGGCATAAATCCGACGAAAGCGAAAAATTCATTTTCTCTAGGCAAGGCTGATAAAAATGCTGTAATTGCACTTGCTCCGGGGATTGGGATAATTTTGTGTCCCATTTTGATAAGTTCTCTCTCGACGACTGCACCGGGGTCGCAAATTGCGGGTGTTCCCGCATCGGAAACGAGTGCGACGGTGCCGTTTTCGCCTAAAATTTCAGAGATTTTCAGGCTGCGTTCTTTTTCGTTGAATTTGTGACAGTCGAGTAATTTTGCTGAAATATCGTATTTTTCGAGCAAAATTTTTGTGTTTCTTGTGTCCTCGCAAGCGATGCAGTCAACTGATTTGAGAATTTCCAATGCACGCAGTGTTATGTCTTTTAAATTTCCCAAAGGGACGGCAACTGCGTACAAAATTCCCACTATACACCTCTTTTGTTTCTTGTCGATGAATTTGCAACCATTGCATCTTCAAAATTTGTAAATGTTCGGTGTAATCCTGTCATTGCAAGAATTTGCATAACTTCAGGAGCAGCGTTTTGAATGTAAAGTTTTTTACCGTTCAAAACCGCTACTCTGTGGATATCTGAAATGTTTTCTATGTCTTGAAGTGCAATTTTGTCAATTGATGAAAAATCCACTTCAATATCTTCCGAATTTTCAAAATCTATGTCTGAATTAATATCAATATTCAATCTTGTATTCATTAATGTCTTTCCCGAACTTATGCACAAAATAATTGTGCAGCCTCTACCATTTTAATTTCTTTCTTGTGAAATTTCAATTTCTTAACATTTTGACATGAGCATGACCGTTGAGAACAGGGTGTTTATGCGTTTACTGCTTTCTTAAGTTGGTTGTAATCCATGTATTCATCAGTGTTTTTGAATGATGAAGGCATAGTTACTTTGCTCATTTTTGAAGCAATTGCAAAGTTAATAACGGGTGCTCCGTGGATAGCAGAGCGGTTAGAAACATTTGTTTTTGCTCTCAAAGTTCTGAGTTCTCTCTTTGCTGTCAGTTGTTGTCTGACGGCTTGTTCAAGTTGTGTGTTCCTTAAATTTTCTTGACTTTTGCGGCTGAAGTTGTTTTTCATTCTTGCGGCAATAGCAGCCAAAATGAGTGCTAATATTGCAAATGAGCCAAATCCGAAATCTCTTTTCATATTGCTCAAGGGAATGATACTTCCGTCATTTGCGTAAGTTAATTCAAAGTTTGCAACATTTTCTCCGCTCAAATTAATGTATGCGTTTTTGCCGTTTTGCATAACGCTGATTTCAGTCATAGTGGGAAGATTGTCGCAAATTGTCTTAACGTTTTCAGAAACGGTTGTGTTTTTGAGGTTAAGTACAATTTCATCAGATGAAATAACGTTCTTTTGAATTTTTGTTTTATCCGTATTGAGGACGATTTTTCCTTGGTTGCCGATGTTCGCAACTTCGACATAAAAGAGCGTGTTTGCCATAGCACAAGAACCGCCTACAAAGATACAGCCACACAATAATGCTTTTACGAACAGGTCTTTCATCATTCCTTACTCCGTTTGCTTACCTTGTAAATGTATCTTATTTTTTTCTAAATTACATTGACCGAAATATTGAAAATTTTTTATTAATCACAGGGTTAATCTATTTTATTTTTCGATTAAATATATGATGACTTTAAATATTTTAATAATAACAACATTTTTCAAAAAATATGGTAAAATTCTATTGATAAGTTCGGAGTAGTTGCCATGCTTGAGTTTTTATTTAAAAAACAGTCTAAAAATGAAGTTGATCCTATCGGTAAAAATTTGTCTGAAATTTTGCAGAAATTAAAAGAAATTTACCGTGGTTATGATATTTCCGAGGGTCGAAAGGCTTATTTAAGACGGGTTATAGAAACGTATGGCTATCTTCCTTATCCTCATATCAAGGCACTTGAGGAGTTGAATGCCGCTGATACTTTGTACGGTTTGGAAATCAAATGGCGTTTGAATGGTGTTTTTGAAAATGACGATTTTAAGTTCAACAAAGGTCAAATTTCGCCTGTTTCAAGGGCAGGAATTACAAACTCCGATTGGCTCAAGCGTGAACAGCATAATATAAAATTAATCAATCTTGCATCTCTTGGAAACGGTAATTATTCGCCTGCTCCGGGGAATTTTGTCGATTGGTTAAAACAGATTTTGATTTTGCCGTCTGGCAATCTTGAAAAAAATATTTTGGGAACGACGATTTATCTAATTCCGTTTCACCCACGTGATTTCGGCTGTGCATACTTGCCGAGTTCGACGGGAATCAGCGATGCGGTGAAAGATGATTATTTGACTGCGAAATTGGGCATTTCGGCGGAAGAACAGGTCAAATTGTTCATAACGCTTGCTCAACTTGCGGGGCACCCTGTGATTTATGATATTTTGCCACAAACAAGCAGATTTTCAAAAGAAGTTCTTGTTAACCCGTCAATAGTTCGTTGGATGGACGTAAACTCGCTGATTTCTTCGATTAACGATGAAATTGATTTTCAGGCTGCAAATTTGATTAAAAAATACGGTCAGGACGATGCAAGAATTATTATGAATGTGGCAAAAAGCATACTCAAAGCGGGTTCTGACGATATCAGCGAACATTATCGAGAAATGTATGAAGAACTTTCTGAAACTTTGGCACCTAAAAAGAAAATTATTTCTGAAAAAATGACCCAAAAATCTGAACAGATTAAATTGGCAAACCGTGTAAAAACGATTATTGCCGAAGTTGAGGGCAATGAAGATATTAAAGAAGAAGATGATATCAAAAAACAAGGTGCCGACATTGAAAGATTGATAATGGAAGGACTTTGGCCTGTTCCCGGTGGAGCGTGGTGTTCGGCGGGTGTTCCGATTTTTGACAGAATGTCTGAAACGGGTGATTTCCCGATGTTTAAGCATTACGATTATCAGGGCAATGATGTTACGAAGTTTGCTAATTTGGATTGCCAATCTCCGTATTACTTTATTTATCTTGAAAACGGCGATTATAATATGCCCGTTATGAATTATTTTGTTAATAAAGTCAGAAATTTATGTGCAAAATATCATTTTGACGGCATTCGGGTTGATCATATCGACCACGTTGTCGATGCTTATTCGCAAAAAGGCGACAGACCGATTAGTTATCGTGCACCTAAATATGTTTTGGGTAAGATGAATGACGCTTTGAAACAGGATTGTCCTCATTTTGCATCGCTTGCTGAATATATGCTCGGCGAAAACAACATCAAGGAATATCACCGTGAAATGCACTTTGATGTACTTTGGGGCAATGATATTATTGCTCAAAATTCAAAAACGCCTTATGAAATTATCAACAATAACAAGGATTTGAAGACTTATAACAAAGCTCCGCTTACAAGAGGTTCTGTTTCTGTTTTGAAAACTTATAACAATCAGGACGGTGAATTTAGGGAAATTAACCAATATCCCGCTCAATTGGGTGAGGCAGGTGCGTTGTTCAAGTGGTTTAAGTTGCACTTTCTTCCCGGTGGCGAAAAGGCTCAACGTCCGATAATGTACGTTGACGGGGACGAATCGTTTACGATGGTAGGAACGGAAGCCTGCATCGGAGCGGAAGTTTCACTTTGCCGTGCAAAAGATTACGGTTTCTTTGAAAAATTCGATGCCATCGGAAGATTTGCACGTAATAATGAACTTCTAACAGACGGTGAGGCTCAGATGATTACTCAAACAGACAGCGGATTTGCTTGTTGGGCTGTTTCAAAATCATCGTCTAAAGAAACATTGTTCGTCGCCGCAAATTACCTTGCTCCGACTGAATATGTCTTTGAAAACGGCACTCGCACAATCCGAGAGGGTGCTTTTGTTTACAATTCTTCGATTGACGTCCCGAAAGATTATACGGCGGCTTTTGAGTACGTTTATAACTACGAAATAAAGCAGTATGAAGAACGTAAGGTCGAAAATTTCAACAATACATTCGTTTTCGATAGACTTGAACCGTCAGAATTTAAGTTTTATAAATTGGTTAAATGATGTATTCCCTGAGAAATAAAATCAATCAACTTTTCATCGTCGGCTATGAGGGCGACGATGTTGAAAAATGCGAAATTTTTACCGAACTTGCCAAAAACGGACTTGGCGGGGCGATTTTTTTTACAAAAAATATTTTTTCACCCGAACAATTTAAGAAAAATACCGATAAAATCAAGGAAATGTCTTTGATAGCACCGTTTTTGAGTATTGACCAAGAGGGTGGCAGGGTCGAGCGAACGGAGAATATTTACAACGGCAAAAAATATTTAAGTGCAAAAGATGCTGCGGCAAAAGGACTTGATTTTGTTGAAAAACAGACCGAGGAACTTTGCCGAGAACTTTTGAGTTTCGGGATAAATATGAATTTTGCTCCCGTTCTCGATACAAATACAAATCCGAACAATCCGATAATCGGCGTGAGGGCTTACGGTGACAATGCGGACGACGTTATTAAGTTTGCAACTCCTGTTTTTAAAATTCATAAAAAAATGGGCATAATCCCCGTCGGAAAGCATTTTCCGGGGCATGGAGATACTGCGACGGATTCTCATCTTGAGATGCCGATTGTTAAATTGTCACGGGAAGAAATGGCTCAAACACACTTGAAACCTTTTAAATCGGCTATTGAAAACGGTCTTGAGGCGATAATGGTTTCTCATGTTTATTATACTTGTTATGATGAAAAACCTTGTCCTGCTTCGCTTTCTGAGAATGTTTCGACAAAATTATTAAAACATGAACTTTCTTTTGACGGACTCGTTTTATCTGATGACATGGTTATGGGAGCAGTTTGCAATAAAAATCCGTTTGAAATATACATTCAGGCTTTAAAGGCAGGCATTAACGTATTTTTGTACAGATTTTCTGATGAAAAATTACTTTCAATCATTGATTTTATCGAAATTTCGGCAAAGAATGATGAAGTTTTGTTTAATAAAATTAATCAATCTTTTGAAAATGTGGTAAAATTGAAACATACATATAAAATTCTTTAGCGTATAAGTTTACAGGAGGTATATATGAAGAAATTATTGGCAACAGCAATGGTCTTGGCAGTAGGTTTGACGGTAAATGCAGGCGTGCTTAATAAAGTTGATAACGCTTTAAACAAAGCAGATACGGCTGTTACTAAATCTTTAAATAATGCTGCGAACAAGAAAAATGCCGTAAAGAACGATGTAGCGGCAAAACAAAAAGCAGCAGCAGACAGAAAAGCAGCACAAGAAAAGAAAATTGCCGATGCTAAAAAAGCACAACAAGCAAAAGTTGCAGCAGAAAAGAAAAAAATAGAAGACGCTAAAAAGGCTCAAAAGGCAAAAGTTGAAGCACAAAAGAAAAAAGTAGAAGACGCTAAAAAGGCTCAAAAGGCAAAAGTTGAAGCACAAAAGAAAAAAGT
>SAMEA104315428__coassemble_766_pt1 | contig 66508 bp, 76 predicted proteins | sample SAMEA104315428__metabat2_low_PE_039 | metagenome-assembled genome bin SAMEA104315428 (sample SAMEA104315428) | gut metagenome | biome: Monkey gut; feature: monkey-associated habitat; material: faeces | place: China | collected 2013
AAAACATTTAAACCTCACTTTCTACATCACCCTCGGCGTAATAGAACGTCAATTCGGCACTTGAGCCTGCGTAAGAAAATTTGACAACGTCATTTTTATGACATGGCAAGTAGGTTTTTCCGCCTGCAAAGATTGTTTGAGGGGAGTGTGAGCCGAAATTGTTGCAAGATGTATTTTCCAAAACGACCCCGCCGCCCGTGCATTTACCGCAGTAGTAACCGTTTGCGGGTGCGGTGTAAGATGAGCCGCTTGCTCCGACCGTTTGGGTTTCAAATTTAGCAGATGGCATCGAAAGACCTGCCACGAAAGACTTACCAGTTGCGGAAATATTTGTGGATACGTCTGTATTAAGTTTCCCGTTCAGGCTCGTAGCCCACGCTGACCAATCCATTGCAGATTGGCTGATAGTGCCGTTTACGACGACAACGAACCAACGCAACCGAACGTTGTCGCCCTGAACCTTGGCATCGTTTTGGTAAACCGATGAGGAGCGTGAGGCGTCGAAAGTGAAGTCTTTTCGGTTGTTTTGGGTGTTTGATGCTCCGCCGTACGGAGTTGCGGAAGAAATACATCTGAAAGCACCTGAAGCCACACCTTGACCGTTGATTGAGTCAAATTCGATGTAGCCTGTGATGTTTGGCAAAGATTCTTTGTAAGACTTGCCGATTTCGGCGTCGCTATTGGCTTGAGTGATGTAGGAACCGTCTTTGATTGTGGGAACTTTGAACTTGTTGTTGACGGTATCGACGGCGAATTTTGCACATTGTCCGTATGCGGTAATATCTGCGGAGTATTCTGCATAAGTGCATACTGCAAGTTTCGGCGTTTCGCCCGTTAAATATTCTGACCATAGGGTGGGGAATTGGGATTTCACGTATTCCGTACCGTCAACGGGGAGAGCATTTTCAGGCACCCAATCCGCCGAGCAAATACAAGCAAAAATCGTCCCGATTGGCACGGTTCCGTTATTGTATTTTAAGTGCATTAAACAATCGTTAAGCACATCAGGATCATACGAAGAAATGCCGGCAACCGTTGGGTTATCGGTCCAGCCATAATTATTTGTCATAAGCACCGCCTTAATATCCGATTATCTGTACATCTACCTGAGCCGTTGTTTTTTCGCCACTGTTTTTTATGGCAAAAATCTTTGCAGACTCGACTGTTTTATCCGTAATTATGGCGAATGCGGAAATATTTTCCGTAACCGTCGCAACAATTTTCGGCTCGGCGTAAAATCCGATTTCCGAATAATCCAACACCGCACCGTTTTCCGCATCTTCTATTTCAAGCGAATAATGAGCCTTTTTATCAGGCACATCAATATAAGCCGTACAATTTTTCACATAAGAATATTCCCCGTTTTCACTCATCAAAATAAATTTGAATTGAAAATATCGAAAAGAATATTCACCCTCGGTAAATTTTGTAAACTCGCATTGTGCAAGTTTTTCTTCTGTATCAGAACATCTGAAAAATATATCAAATGAGCCGAAAATTTCTTTTTCGAGCGAAACTTTAGAGCGAAAAACTTTTCCCAAATCGAAAGACTCACTGACGAAGGTGCCGTTTTCTCTTGCGACACCCCAAATCCTATGCACAGCAAGTTTTTCAACCTCTTTATTACCCCATTTTGTGTCAATTTTTTGCCAAAACATTTCTTTGGGTTTTAATTTCAAAATATTTTGGTAAATTTTTGTTCCGTCAAAAGTTCCGTCCATCGTCAAAACATTTTGAGCCAAAATAATATTCGATTCGGGGATACTTTCGACGTAAATCAAGTCAGTAGCAGGATTTTGGGAATAATTATATCCGTTAAAAGCCTTAATCATAAAATGATGCAAGCCGCATCGGGTAATTTTTGACGAATAAAAATCGCCAGAAATGCCTCTGCCAACAACATTCCCCATTTTCCAATCCGTTCCTTCACGAATTTCATATTTCAGATTGTCTTTTTGCGACCACGAAAAATTGAAAGTATTTGTCGATTGAACGACATTAAAATTAATGACATCATCGGGGAAATGATAAAAATCAGAATTTTTCGTTACCAACACGTGTGGCTCAAACCCGCTCACTGCATCAGAATACAACCTTTCATCGTAAGTTTGCCAATCGACGGTAAAAGTTCCAGCCCCATCGTCCGTAATCTGCGTAACCTTGACTTTATAACCGTTTAAGCCCATCAAGGCACTGTCAAATTTAATAACATCTCCGACTTCAAGGTCAAATGCTCTAAAATCGGTATCAAACGAACCAAAATACGGCTGTAAACTCTTGCTGTTCAAGTAATACCAAGCCAAACGGCTCGCCTGATGAAAGTTCGTACAAGAATAAATATCGACCGAATATTCAACGGGGACACCGCTTCGGCGTTCTTCCAACTCGGCAAATGCCTCAACCTTTTGCCACTCGTGCTTTCGAGAGATATAAACCGTTTTTAAAATGTCATAATGTTCTTCGTTCGGAACCGTTTTAAAAATTTCATTTGAAATATCTTCCGCCTTAAAAACCTTAGAAACAATTTCGGGTTTATCAATTTTGCACTGAAGCAAACCGTTTTTGAAAAACAAACCACCACGGCAGGAACGATAAATTTCATCAAGCAAAGTTCTGACACTCGTTTGAACATCAAAAACCATATTAAACGTAAATCTTGGTTGCGTTGCGGTGATTGTTTTTCCGCTGGAATCAAGCGTTCTGTAAGAAACCAATTCATCACAATAAGCAGCAGATTCGATGAAACTTTGTATATCAAAAAGTTCCAAAACTGCCTCGTCATCAAGCACCGAATCATCATTCAGCCCTAAACCAAGCCCATTATATGCCGTTAAAAAATCAAACAAAACCCATACGGGATTTTCGCTATATTGCACTGTATAAGCGGTTTCCGAGGAATAAACCCGAACTTTTTTGCCACGAACAACTGTCGTAACATTAAAATCTGACCCGATTTTTTGGGAATGATTTGTCGAAATAGCCAGATACGCAACGTTTTTGAGCGAACCGACAGTTTTGACTTTATCATAATGCGTCACCCCCGAAACAAACGCCGGAACGCCTTGAGTCGAGGTGCCCAAAAATTTCTGCACAGAGCAGCCGGAAATCGACGAAATAGGGATATCATTGAGTTTTATCTCAGTAAAATCAGCAATTTCGCCCTCGGAAAAAGCAATAATTTTTTGGGTATAATTATCATTTGATTTTTGCCACAACAAATTTCCCGCAACCTGAACAGTCCCGTATATCAACGGCAGCGGCATATCAGGATCGGTTTGTGTATATTGAGTTCCCTGATAACTCGGCGAGGCGGACATACCTTTTTTCGACGAGGAAAGAAGTTTTTTGGAGAAAGCCCCCGCTGCTATTGCAATTCCGCCATAAACAAATCTCGATATCGACGACGAACTGCCCGCAAAAATATTTTTAACAATATTAAAAACACCCTTGACGATTTTTGTCGCCAAAGTGATTAATGCACGAATTGCCATAAAACCTACCTATTCACACGAAAAACCTTGAAATCTCTGAACAATTTTAGCCGACCGATTTGCAAAGTATGTCCACGAAAAACATGAATAATTTTTCCGAATTGCCAAAAAATTGCGACGTGCAATTCGTTCTTAAACCTTGTAACGACAATATCTCCCGCCTGATAAAATTCATCATCGGTAACTTCTCGACAATGCTCTTTTATTTTTTCGCAACCCCACCAATAATTTTGGTCATCGTCTTCTGAACGCAAACGATAGCGAGGCTTTTCGGGATAAAGAAATTGCACTGGATAAAAACAACCCTGATAAGTGCCGTCATCATTGAACATTTCATAAGGGCGACCGATTTGTTTCAATAATTCTTCGATTTTGTTTTCCATAAATTTTCCTCTAAACTTTTACGACCGCTTCCATAACGCAACTCGGGAAACCCCTGAAATTGCTTGCATTGCCCAAGTCTGAGCATCTTTGAAACGTTCTGTCGCAAGTCGTTGCCTCACCTGAATAACCGCAGCGGCAATCCTTGAAACGCCTTACCTGACAAGTTGGACGGAATTTTATCATCGGAGCCAATTTTTCATAACCTCCAAGTTCCGTTTCAATGTCAATCGTCGCTTTTTCAAAATCAAGGCTCAAGTTGTTACAACGCCCGCTATACAAGACTTTTTGGCAATTTGAAATCAATTCGTTCGTATTAACATTCAAAAATACCAACGTCAAAACCGCAAATGCATTTGTAATAACATCGCCCCGATTGCCAATAATTCCGCTAATTCCGAGGTTTACGTTTGAAAGTTCTATTTCTAATTTATTGACCGCCGAGTTGTCATCGTTTTTAATTTCACCATGAGTAAGCGGAGCACCAATGTACGTTTCACCATTAAATTCAAGGCTTTCCAAGGTTTCATTATCCAAAATATAAACAGAACCCTGCTCAAGTTCGATTTTCAAAAGTTTTCTCGGGATAATTTCGTCTTTTTCAACCTCAGAGAGCGGGTTTTCGGAAGAAAAAACCTCAACCAAATCCACTTCAAATTCGCTAAATCCGAACTCGGAAACGGACAAATTCAGCGTATCATTGGCAAATCTGACCTTATAAGTTTTTCCGTCACCGCCTCTGTCCTCAGCCCAAGTCCAATCAAACGAACGGAATTGCCCTCTTTTGGCAATAAAAAATTTTTCAATTTTTTCACGATTTTCCTGATTTTTCTGAAAACGCAATGTCCATTTGTGTTTTGGGGAGTCTTGATAAGTTTTTTTGTCATTTCTTGAAGAAAATTCAAAATCGGAATAAATTTTATAGTTGAGAGAAAAATTGCCCTCAGCACTATGCCAAAAGTCAAACGCACCAACATTTTCAACAGAATTATCATCAATTGCAACAAAGGTTAATTCGCACTCGGAAAATCCAAATTCATACAAACTTTGTTTAAAACTGTCATCGTCCAAAGTGCAAAGATACTGTTTTCCGTTGCCGCCCTTGTCTTTTGCCCAAGTGAACAGGAATTTTTCCGTCCCGCCTTTTGTTTTTTCATAAAAATCTTCAAGTTTTTTTCTGTCCTGAAAATTTTTATCAAAACTCAATGTAAACGTGCGTTTCGGGAATGTCCACACAGGATAGCGTTGTTCTTTGCCAAAGTGTTTTTCATTAATTTGTGTTTTGAACTCAATCGTCGTTGTGTAGGCGGATTTGTAGTCCATATCAAAAACGACTTCCGTCATAAATCACCTCAATTCAAAAATTTTGCAACAAAAATCAGCGGTAATCGCCCAAGACAAACCAAAATTCGCCCATAAAGCGATAACCGCAAATTAAATTACACGCCAAAACCGAATATATGCAGAAAAATTTAAAAATCGAGCGTACAAAATGTACGCCCTAAAAGATTTTCAACAAAATTATAAACCGACTTTTTTACGGATAATTTTTCCGTCCGAAGAATACCACTTGTTATCACGGCAATATCTTACCAAAAGACCTTGCAAGTCGTAAACGCAAGAATAGTAACGGTCGGGCTGAACTTCAATCATTGAAATAACACCGTTTACATCATAATAATACGTAACGAAAGGAACCTTGCCATTGTTCGTAACCGTGGCATAGTATTGCAAATCGCCGAATTTGTCATAGCAAAATACGGTATTCGGAATTTTCTTGTATCTCAAGTCAAAACAGCCGTTTGTATATTCTTTAACCTTAATGTCTTTATTTTTTGTTTTGACAAGATAATCTTTACCCTCTTTCAAGGTGTATAAATCATAATGTCTTTTGTCGTTAAAAAGAGCGACATCAACCTCTTCGACAACATCTTGAAACGCATCGAAACGCATCTGAGTTGCAGTTGTAAATTTCGGATCAGGACCTGCCAATTCTTCTTCAACAGGCACAGGGACGTCGAAATCCGCCGCCGCAACCGTCGTTAAAGATAACATCAAAAATAAAGCCGTTAATAAAAATTTTCTCATAACGTCATTATACAACCATATTTTTTTTGTGGCAATAATGCGTTATTTTTCCTCAATCGGTTCAAGATTATTTTTTTCGTTTTCAATTTTTTGAAGTTCAATCTTCGCATCGAAAGGAGAAACATTATCGAGTTCACTGATAGCACTTTGTTTGCTCAAAGTACCCGAGTTTATTCGTTTTACGGAATTGTCAATAATTTCTGATTTGTCCTCGGGAATAGGATTGCCCCAATCAACCTTAACTTCTTCAACAGGGGTATGATTAAGAGCCATAGCACATTTGACGAGGTTTTCGAGAGCAACATTGAAGGAAACCTGCTTGATGTCGTCGATTTTGGTCAAAGATGACATAAAAATCTTTCGCAAACTTTCGCCGGACATATTGTTCGTAATGTCCATTCCGTAAGCCTGCGGCGGGGTTTTAGTCATTATGTAAAAGAATTTCATCAACGATTCAATATGCTGATGAACGGCATTTTCCTGCAAATCTGCCGTGATATATTCAGCCTTAATGCCGTCACGACCGACAGGAACAAAGTCACGATTGGGAAATTCAGCCTTGCCCGTAATCGGGTTAAATTCCAAATTCTCGTTGCTACCCGTCATTTTTGGGTTTGCGTGCCTGTTCAAAATTTTTGAATTTTGGCTGACCGTCAACATCAACTCCTCAACAAGCGACTTGAAACGAACATAATCACTTTGTCCAAAATATTCATCACTCTCCGCCGTATTTTTTACTGGAAAAATTAAAAATCCGTCCCAAACGTCCGAAAAATCATCGAATGCGGGAATTTCAAGTTCGGATTCAACATCTAATTTTTCAGTGTAATTTCCGTTTCTGAAAAGCCACAATTCGTTCTCAACAGAGCCTTTACGGTGCTTTTCGATAAGTTTGAAATTGTACTGTTTTCCGTTCACAAACTCCGACAACGTGTTAATCAAAATATGTCCCATAACGTGATTAATATTGCCTTTTTTGAAAACAGGAAACCACGTAGCGGGCGAAACAGAGGAGATTTCGACTCCATATTCGCCAAAACAAACCTTGAATAAACCGTTTCCGAACCTTGAAACATCAACATAAACTTCTTTCAACACGGAAAGAAAATTATTTTGCTTTTCAATTTTATCCCAAACAGCCTGAAAAGACCCGTTAACATTGAGATACAGACCTTGATTTGTAAGCAGATTTTTGTAAAAATCCGTCATTGCAAAAAACAAATTAAGTTCGACGAAAGTCTGTGCCGTTGTTGAATCAAGCGGATATTTTGCACAAATTTTCGCATAAGTTTTAGCAAATGCCGTTTTAAAATTTCCATCGTACATATCACGAAAGAGGTCATAGTTCAAAAGTCTTGCAACAGTAACGTTATCAAGATTTAACTTTTTATTTTGTTGAACGATATTAAAATCGGTAATCATATTTTTTCCTTTATTTTGAAAATACAAACGCCAGAATTATTTAGGTCGAAGCCTTTGCTGCGAGTTCTTTTGCGGTTGAATTGAAATCGACATCAATTAATTTTGCTTTTGTTCCGCCGAATTTGTATGCGGTATAGACACCTTTGCCCTCGAATGTGTAGGTTGCAAAGTCGCCCTCTACACCGTTTATCGGCATTGCGGTAACTTTTGCCTTGTAGATACAAATGTGGCAATCACCGCCCGTAATGCTGTCTGTGCCGTCGATTTTGGCTTGAAGTTGAAAATAATCCGGCTTGTCACCGTCACCCAAACTAAAAGTTGCAGATTTGCCGTCGGTTGCGGACGAAACAGAACCGCCGCTGAGGGCTGAAAGCACGTCAAGACTTAATTCTGCGTATTCGGAGGTGAATGAAACCGCTTTAATTTTTGATGCGACTGCCAAAGTTTTTTCGTCGCCCGTCAATTCTTTTTCATCAATATCAAAAGTTACCGAAAGTTGTCTGATACCGGGGACATCGACGCCTGAGCCGACTGTGAATTTTTCCGAACTGTCTTCCGTAATCGGGAAAATTTTGAGGTCATTTATGCCTAAAAGTGCTGTCTTTCTTGAGATTGTCATAAAATCCTTCTTTCTTATCTTTTATGTATAATTTTCAAATCGAATGAAAAAACGTGCCTGCCATTTTTCTCTTTTTCCTTGTAATACGGGGGTTGCAAAGGTTTTATCAACATCATTTTTCCATTTACACAGAGAGGTTTTTCGTATTGTTTTGGCGGAGCGAAATAGTCAAAAACAGTATTTGCAAGCATTTCAGCCTCTTTCATCGACTTATTTTTGACAATGACCGAAATCGTCGTTTTCCTTGCAATATCACTAAATTCGCCACCTTTGCATTGGAGAATTAACTTTTTCATATCAGTCAAAAAATCGTCAAAATTAAAAGCGATTTCTTCGCTTGAAACGGCGTTTTTTTCCACCAAAAATTCTTTTAAATCGTTGAGAATTGTCATAATAAAAACACCTCTCTGAGCATTAATTTGCCGTCAAAATCCTTGTAGTTGTTGACTTGTATGACTTTAAAATTATTTTCGTCATAAGAAATTATGTCGCCAACCCGAACCTCGTCCAAACAGAACAAACGGGCGGGCATTGTTTTTTGAGAAGATGTGGCTGTCGAATCGTTTTTGACCGCAAATTCAAACTTACAATTAATCGACTTAATTTCAGAAATAGTCGGAACGTCGTATTCATCAACATCTTGAACCGATTTCAAAACGGCAGTATCATTTAGTAAATGTTTTAACATTTTTCCTCACAATCAACGAATATCGTAGTTTTTAACCGTCCATTTCAACACAAAATTAAGAGCCTCATTTGAAATAAGCACCCCCAAATTATTTCGGTCAAAATAATGAACGGAAGTATTGCCCAAAGTCACTGAGGACACACCGTTTTGGCGATTTTGGTCATGTGTTGAGGGGAATAAAATTGCGAAGGCTTCTTCCATAACCGCATTTTGAATATCTGCGGGCAATTCAGGGGAAAAATCACGAGGAAATTCCAATTTTTGAGAGGAAGATTTTTTATTTCCGACAAAATTAAAATTATTAATTTTCATTGTTGCAAAAATCAAAGCCTGTTCTTTTTTCAACTCGGATAAATCTTCCCAATCCTCGGAATTAGGGCGATTTTTAAAATATGAATCGGCGGTTTCAACCGACACAAAAGAGTTTTCATATAAAATAATTGTCATTGTAAAATCCTTTAAGAAAAGCCCGACGAAAGTCGGGCGGGGAAACAATAGTGCCATAAGCACGGGATAAAAACTTTTGTAAGCCCGCACCCCGCAAGGATTTGCGAGGCACAGGCGGCAAATAAATTATGTAGAAGAAGTTGTTGTAGTTTGAGTAGGTTTCAAAACCGCAAACGGATATTTTGATGATGAACCACGTCTGTTTACGGGGTTTGCGACCTGAATACCCAATCTCATTACACATCTGAGGGCAACCATATCCTGTTGAGCGAGGTTGTAAGCGATTGAGCCGTCAGTGTTTTGAATAATTGCCTGATCAAGGACTTTATAAGTCAAATCTTGTCTGATTGAGTAAACCGCTTTGCTGAAATCGCCTGCAATCATTAAGGCTTTAGTCAAATCGAACACACCGCCTTTATCATCGTAAACGAGTTGTCTGCCGACCAAAGTATTCGGCACTTCGCTTGTCAATGCGGGCATATAGAGCAATTGACCGTTTTTGTCACGCAAACTGCGGAATTTCGCTTCCATTGTTCCGTCTGCAAAAAATCCGGAAACTCTAAAGCCGTTAGCCTCAACCTTAGCCATCAAGCCGCTTTCGCCGATAATATCTTCAGCAACATCACTTCCTGTACCTAAAGTTACATAATTTCCTGCAGCGATTGCAGCGGGAACGATTGCAGTCGGATATGAATCGGGTTTGTTAACGCCGAAGAAAATCGCTGAATCGATTGCGACACCGAATGCTTCGACGATTTGAGGTTTCAAAGCAGCCCAAATATCATAACTTGAATCGTCCAAAACAGCCTCAGGGATTGGGATTATAACCGCAATTTCTTCCGCCGTGAGAGTTAATTTTCCCCATTCGGCGTTAGTTGTTTTTTTGAGGGCGGTATCGCCGTTCAAGAAGTAAGCGTTGGGCAAAGAAGCCGCAATCGGCAAAGTTTGTTGTTTTGCACTCATATTCGGCAATTGCTTAAACATACTGAGAGCAGCCGAAGCGACAGGCATATTTTGTATAATTTCATTTGAAACGTCAACGGGGATAAGTGCATCAGCGTTGGTTCTTGAGATATAAAGTGCGTCTTGTGTCATTTTTAATCCTTTCTAAATTAGCGTCCGAGGGCGGAGCGAATGTAATTGTTCATTTGCTGTGAAGTCGTGTAATTAGAGGCTTTTCCACCTCTAAACGAAAATCCGTGACGAGTTTTTTCATTTTTAAACAAAAACGGATTTTCATTTTTGTAAACCTTCAAAAAGCCGTCTATATCCTCACAATCCGCAGGAATTTCGGACAAAACCAATTTTGGTTTCAAACAGCCGATTTTGTCGAGTTTATGTAAAATTTCACCCTCAAATTTTTGTTTTGTTAAATTTTCAATTTGATTTTTTGCCTCGTCAAAATTCTGTTGAAGCACCGTTTTTTCTTCGTTTGAGGCATTCAATGCCGTACGATATTTCGCACATTCTCTGTGTAGTTTTGCAACTTCAGAATTTTGAGAAACGTTTTTTTGAGCCGCAGGCTCGTTTTTTTCAACCTCGGGTTGAATTTCCGAAACATCGGAAACAGTCAATTCTTCTGTCATTAGGACTCCTTTCAGACAATAATATTTTTAAAGCAAACCCGCATAATCAGCGGATTAGAGCATTCTTTTTATGCCGTTCAAAAAATTAATACAATCTTCCGTCTGCTTGGTTTGGAAAAAATTTTCCTTTTGTTTTTCATATTTAGCAAACGAAATCAGGGAAAAGCAAAGTTTTTTCGGCGTTGCAGCCCAAAATTCCTCATCACTCCACAAAAGATATTTGCGAGCAAGTGCGTAATTTCCCTCAAAATCATAGAAATCAGAACCTTTTGTAGCCCTTTGAAATTTTGGATTAATTGCTTTCAAATCGTCCAAAAACCGCACCATATCAGGCAAAAGATTTTTAAAATGCACCTTGAAAACCGCAAGTTGCTCAAGAGGAATTTCTTTTTCTTTTGAAAGCGACTTTCTCACTTTTTCAACACCGACACTTCCATGATGTTTAAATACCGAAAACGCAATCAATTCGATAATTTCCGAGCCTGACAAATTATTTTTAAATAAAAATCTGTCAAAAATTTCAAAAAATCCGATTCCTAAAACCGTTTCCAAAATATCAATCGACTTGTGGTCAAAATCGCATTCGTAAAAATCGCCGTCAACAGTGACGATACAAGGAAAATTACAAATATTGTTTTTCATTTTAAATTCCGTTTACCGCATATTTCAAATTTGCATTATTATATTTAATATTTTCGGCTGTAATGCTCGCCAACAGTGACTTATTCTCGAGTAAATATCGTTGCACGTCTTTTGAATCCCACGCCTTGACGTTGAAATTATTGACAACGACATTTTTTCTGTCGGTTTGATTGTTATATGCAACATTTTCAGCAGGACTCAAAACTCTTTCACCACCTTTTAAAACAGATAAATATTCACCTGTTCCGGGGAGCGAATAGCCCGTCCCCGAAGGAATTACACCGCCTGAGTGATGAGAAGACAACATTGAGCCGAAAAGCCCCGAGAAAAATCCGCCACCGAAGAAACCCGCCCCGCTAATTGAGTTAGACAGGGCGTTTCCTGTTGTTGTGGAGATAAGTCCGTTCATAATTGCATCTTGTACGGCTTTTATGAAATAATTTCTCAAATCATTCAAAACACCTTTCATAATATCACCGAAATCCTTTGTCCCGTCTATCATTTCGCCTATTGCAGAATTAAAAATTCCGGCAAGTTTATCCGAATCAGATGACAAAGAATTTGCACATAAAGATGCCTCTTGATAAGTATCGACAAGGCTTTGAGCCATTTCAACATTTTGAGAATTAACACTCGCCAAGCAACTCGTCGCATCAGTTAAATTTTGAACAGTCTGCATTGTCGTTTTAATTTGGCTGATTTCCTCTTGATAAGCCGATTTTGCCGATTTTGCAGTGTCATTTAATTTCACCATCACGGACGAAACTCTTTCTAAATCGGATTTGCTCTTTCTCATTTCCGAAAAAAAATTCGCCCATTCATTTTTCCTATCTCGTTTCATAAAAACCTTTCATTTTTACCTTAAACGTTATGGCTAAAGCATTTTCGCAATTAACACAAATAGAGTTATTCCAATTCAAAAGCAAATAACACATATAGTGTTTTATTTAAGCCACAATAACAAATCACGAAAAACAGTAACACTATTCGTGTTTTCACTTGCAATTATTAACTAATATCCGATAATTCTTTTAGCGAAGTGTGATTCATAAAAAGTTATCGCATATCTTGTTTCGTCCATTGTGTCGTCGTTTTCTTTTACGGGTACATCGTCCTCATAGCGTGACTTTTCGTCCTCTGACGGGTAGCGATAAATTTTAAATTCACGAAGAGTATTTTTGCACCTGTCGGAGTTTATGATTAGTTTGTCGTAATTTATCAACCCCCGCAAAACCGAGATACTGTCTTGCAAACGAGGTTTTTCTTCGTAAATAATCATATTTGGAAGAGCCTGTCTGAGTTTGTGATTTTGCTCAGGGCGGGCATTATCGGCATTCAGGAACCTGAAATATCTGCCATATTCTTTTTGTTTATCGTTAATCCAACGAATAACATCGACTTCATTGAGTTTTGAGCCGTACAGTTCATCGATTTTATAATAGACTTTATTTTTGGTAAATCCGTATAAACCGCATGATAGCGGGTGATTCCAACCCCAATCAAGTCCTAAAAAATATTCGATGAAATCATAATTTGCAATTTTTTTGAGAATTTCATCGTGGGAACAAGTATGTTTGATTGTCGAAAAAGTGTCATAGACAAGACCATCTGCAATAACCCAAAGCCCTTTTATTTTGCGGGCTTCAAACACTCCTCGATAGAGTTTTTTTTGATTTTTGATAAAGGTTTTCGACAAATTCAAATTATCTTCCATCGTAAAATGGAAATAGTCAAAAACGCTTTTTACATCAGGGTTTCCGTCGAGAAACGGCTTAATTTTTTCGACATAGAGCCAATGGTTGGGGCTTTCAGGATTGCTGTCAGCGACGAGCCTTGCCCGTTCGGAAGTTAAACGGCTGAGTGCCATATTATAAAAGGAGTAGTGGTGTTTCGGGAGTTCGTTTGCGTACCAGAAATCCCAAGTCCCGCCTTGGATTGCGGCATCGCTGTCGGATTTTCCGCCCCCTGTTACAAAGCAGGAATAATTTTTGCCCCAAAGTTTTATGTCGAGTTCGCCCGATTGAGAATTATATTTGCAAGTTGCACCGTGATAATTTCTCAAATAGGGCAAAAGTTCAGTCAATACATTGTTTCGGACGGTTGACTTTGAATAGCCTGAAAAAACTTTCAAATAATCATTACCGATATAAGAAAAAATTTGAGGGATTTTATAAATGACAGAAAGCGTTTTGCCCGAGCGGGCTGCACCGTCACAAAGTGTAAAAAACTTCATATTTTCGGGCTTTTTGCTCAAAAACAGCCTGTGTTTTTTTCCGTATTTAGATTTTGTCCAATCAATCGGCATCGTCGTCACCGTCCGCCATTTTTTCAAGGCTTGAAAGATAAGCCTTTTGCACCTCAAGAGGAAGCATACCGTCCGTTTTCGCCTCTTTAGAACTACTGCTCATTGCTTTTCTTTCCTCAGGAGTTGCGAGGATTTTGTAAAGAGCGATTTGCAGTGTGGGAGTAGTGCTTTCATACCATTTTGCACGAAGTTTCTGCTTAATCATCGTTCGATTGCTTTCGATTGCATCTTTGATTGCATCAGACTTGTCGAGTCCGTAAACATAAAATGTTGATTTTGAAAAAGGTAAAAGTGCAATCAAATCGTTAACAAACAACAGTTTGTAGTCCGAAATCAAAGAAAGACAGTCGTTTACAAGTTTTTTGTATTCCGTTTTCTTTATCGGCAATTTTTTCTTTTTTTCAGCCATACAATCCTCAAATTTTTTGATAATGTGTTACAACCTCGCCTAAAATTTCGGTTTTGTTGTTAAAATTTTTCCGCAATTGAACATAAACGGGCTGATTGTTTTCATCAAATCTGCGAGTTTTTCGAAAATCGCCATAATAAAAATTTTCACCCGATTTTGTGCCTTGAGGAACCGTTTCAAGATAGCGTTTTCTTTGTGAAATCGCCTTTTCATAAGCCCTGTCGGCTTTTCTGCCTCTGCAGTCTTTTGCCTTTATATCATAATTTCTATCCTGTTCAATTAATCTCGAAACAGCCGTCGCACAGTTCGGACAATGACCGTATTCCAAGCAACGGTAAAGTTTGCCCCGAGTAGGCAACAAAATTTTTTCGGCAGCATAGAATTGCCTGCCGCAACAAGATAACATTACTAACCCCTCCTTCAAAAATCAGTTCGCCAGTTTTCACGCCTGTTTAGGACTTATGTGAACCTTTTGAACCCAAAGGCTGATTTTAATATAGCAGTTATTTTTCCACACTGCAAATCTGTTGTATAACACAAATAACAAGTGAAACAAAAAAGATGAATTGTAAATATTTTGTTACATTTGGACTTTTCTGCAACCTTTAGCAAAAGCCAAAAACGCACACTATGATTAGTTTTTCAGACTTCAAACAATCAAGAACGCTTATTACTTCTAAAAGTGAACAAATTTTTATCTTTTTCGTTTTACAAAGTGTCAGAGGAAAAAATTATGACGGAAAAATGTACAAAATACGAAGCATACTCAATGTTTGCAAGCGAAAAGGACTTTTTTGACCACTTGCAAGATTGTGATGATTGCAAAAAAGAGTTTGAAAAAGAACTCCGCTTATCCGCACTGATACAGGATTCGGCACCAACATACAGGGCAATGGCGAAAAAAAATAACGCAAAAAAATTGATGTGCAAAATTGCCTGTGTACTTGTATTGTTCACATCATTCGGTATCTTTACAGGCTTTGAAGTCAAGCAGCATCAGCGTTTTAACAATTTTGTAAAGGCTAACACAGAAACCTCTGTTATCTCTCAAGACGGGCTACCCGTGGACGATTATGGATTTTTCGACTACAACTAAGGATTTCCGGCTTGAAACAAATTATCAATAATTACAAAAGTAGCGTAAAGGCAATAATAAAGAACCTTACAGGCAATCTAAACGAAGATTTGGAGCAAGAGGTTTTCGTTCGAGTATGGAAAAATCTCGGCAAATACGACGAAAACGGCAAATTCCGCCAATGGATAAGCACGATTACCTCAAATATTTGCAAGGATTACCTAAAATCGGCATACAACCGCTATTCATCGATGTTTGCACCCGATGACGAAACGGCGAATTTACCCGATAACAAATGCGACCTCTCCGAAGTTTTTGAACAAAAATTAATAAGAAAAAAAGTCGCAAAAGCAATTCTTGAACTTCCCCCAAAAATCCAAGAATCAATCGTACTCTACGAAATTGACGGTTTGGATTATCAAGAAATTGCAGAAAAATTAAATTGCCCGTTAGGCACTGTAAAATCAAGGATTTTCAAGGCAAGACAGGCTCTTTACGAAAAATTACAAGACGTCTTATAAAAGAAACCGACAAAACAAAAAAGAGAGAAACGCCAAGCAAGACACGTGTTTAGCGTAAAAAAGAAAGGCTAAAAATGAAAAAATCACTTTTATTAACTTCAACTTTACTTCTCGCAATGCTTTTTAATGCACCCGCTTTTGCGGAAGAAGATAAATTGGCAGATGCAGGCTGCGACTTCAGAATGCCGCCTATGCACCGTGAAATGCCCAAATTGTATGACAAAAACGGCAAAGAATTGACAACTCCACCGAAAAAAGGTCAAAAGGTTTATGACGCAAAGGGAAACGAACTTCCGCCCCCGCCGAAAATGGACAAGAAAATGCCCCCCAAGCCCGAACTCAATTTGACAGAGGCTCAAAAGGCTCAAATGGATAAAATACGTGAAGAGTCCAAAAAAAAAATGAAGCCGATTCGCAAACAAATCCATGATTATCAAAATCAAATCTGGGAAATCAAAGAGAATGACGCTCTTTCTTGCGAACAAAAAAGAGAGCAAATCCAACCGATTTTTGAAAAAATCCAAAAATTGCAAAATCAAAAAAATGAAATCCGAAAGGCTGACATGGAACAATTTGAGTCACTTTTGACCAAGGCTCAAAAGCAAAAACTTGAGCAGTTCAAAAAAACTCACAAGCCGCCAATGAAGCCTCGCCACCCGCATCACCCGATGCCCGTATTCCCCGATTAAAAACAATTTTACACTGTCACCATAGACATCAATCCCCCGAAAATTAACATTTTCGGGGTTTTCTTTCGGCTAAATTCGTGCGATAATCAAAAAATGAATCAAATACCCGACAAAAACGACTCAAACGCAATGAAATCAATGTTTAACGACATTGCAAAAGATTACGATTTTTTGAATAACGTTATGACTTTTTTCTTGCAAAAATCAATAAAACGGATATCCACAAGAAGCCTAAAGTTCAATCACGGCAACGTTTTAGACCTTTGCACAGGAACAGGCGACATAGCAATAATGCTTGCTCAAAAATATCCGACCGCAAAAATTACCGCTCTCGATTTTTCACCTGAGATGTTGAAAATTGCAAGCCGAAAAGCAAAAAATTATGACATAGATTTTATCGATGGAAACGCAATGAATATGCCGTTTCAAGACAATTCTTTCGACCTCTGCACAATTTCTTTCGGGTTGAGAAATCTTCCTAATATCAACTCCGCCCTTAACGAAATTTTCAGAGTTCTAAAAAAAGACGGCGAAATTCTTATTCTCGATTTGGGCAAACCGACCTTGAAATGGCTATATCCGTTGATTTTGGACAAAGTAATTCCACAACTTGGCAAAATATTTCACAAAAATAAATTTCCTTATCAATATCTTGTTGAAAGTCAAAGGGATTATCCATCACCGCAAAAATTAGCAAAACTTTTGCAATCAGAGGGATTTACCAATATAAAAATCAGAAATTTTCTTTTCGGCACAATATCCGCTCTGACTGCCAAAAAGTCTTAAATAATATGCTCTTTAATCGCTTTAACCGCCGCCTGAACTCTATCATCGACACACAATTTTTGCAAAATGCTGCAAACGTGAGCCTTTGCAGTGTGAACACTGACGATTAACTCTTTCGCAATCTCAGTATTGCTTTTTCCTTGAACAAGATGTTTCAAAACCTCAAGTTCACGGTCAGTCAACTGAGCCCTTGCGTCAGAAACGTCGGCACAGGGCAATTCCGAAATATTTTCGGGTTTCGGGAACAAATCCAACGCCGCTCTTGCGACAGTCGCATCAATCCAACAAGCACCTTTTGCCACGTTCAAAATCACTTGCGACAAAACATTCGGGTCAATGTCTTTAAGGCAATATGCACAAGCCCCCGAACCGAGTGCGGCAACAACTTCTTCGCCTCTCTCATGCGAAGTCAAAATAATAACATTCGTATCGGGCGAAATATCTTTCGTCCGTTGAGTTGCCTCAAGCCCGTTCATTCCGGGCAATCCCAAATCCATCAACACTACATTCGGTTTTTCTTTTGCAATTATCTCAAGCCCCGTCACCGCATCTTCCGCCTCGCCGACAACATTGATATGCTCAAATTCGTTCAGCGTCGAGCGTAAGCCGATTCTCGTAAGTTTGTAATCCTCAATAATAACTACACTAACCTCATCTGTTACAGTTGCATTCATATTTTTCTCCGTTTCAAATTTATAACAGAATAATAATCCTTTTAATGCGGGCATTGATTGGTCTGAAAGATAGTCCACTTAGGCTATAAATTCGAGACCAGTTCGCTTATCATGTAAAAAGATCCTGTTATTATCATAAGATTTTTTTCACAAGAAAAATTTAACATATTTGCGGTTTTATCAAATTTTTGAAATTTAATTTTATATTCGGGATTAATTTTTTCAAAAATTTTTTCGGCAGAAACAGAGTTCGGATTGTCAAACTGATTTAGAAAAACCTCGTCACCCTCTCGAAACAAGGTATTTACAACTTTATCATATTCTTTTGTTGACAAGCAGCCATAAATCCATGTTCTGTGAGAGTTCGGAAAATAAAAATCCAAATTTTTTCGCAACATAACCGCCGCATCGGCGTTATGAGAACCGTCAACAATTCTGTTCAATTTTTTATCATACTGAAATCTTGCGGGAATAAAAGCGGTATTTAGTGCCGTATTTATTGACTTTTCAGTTATATTTAAACCTTTTTTTGTCAATTCTTCGGCAATTTTCAAAACCAAAGACAAATTTTGACGTTGATGCAAGCCCAACAAAGCAAATTTGTGCTTTTCACCGTCAAAAACCGCATAATTTACGCCATTTTCAAAAAAAATATCCACATTTTTATCAGCAAAAACAACTTTGGATTTTTTTTCGCTCGCAACCGCCAAAATCGTTTCCCTGCCAAGGTTATCGAAATTCACGACACATTCGGTATCAGTTTTTAAAATTCCCGCTTTTTCAAACGCAATTTTCTCAATTGTATCACCAAGTCTGTCCTTATGGTCAATCGATATCGACGTGATTGCCGTCAAGACAGGATTTTCGACAACATTTGTCGCATCAAATCTTCCGCCCAATCCTGTTTCTAACACGACAAAATCTACCTTTTTATCGCAAAAATACCGAAACGCCGCCGCCGTGAGGATTTCAAACTCAGAAAGATCAAGGGCATTCACCTTTCCCAATTTTTCAATTTCAGAAACGTACCGAACAAAATCCTCGTCGGAGATATCTTCTCCATTAACCTTAAAACGCTCGTTATACTTGAAAATATGGGGACTTGTATATAATCCGACCGAATAGCCCGATTGTTTTAAAATTTCCGCCGTAAGCGTACAAACAGAGCCTTTTCCGTTTGTTCCCGCAACGTGAATGATTTGCAAATGGTCTTGAGGGTTTCCGCAAAGTTCCAAAATGGCAGAAATCCTTTCAAGTCCTAATTTTATGCGGAATTTTCCGCTTGAATGTAAAAATTTTTCGGTATTTGAGTAATTTGAGGTCATTTTATAATAGAGATAAGGTTTTCGATAATTTCTTGTTTTGCCTGCGGTCTTGAATTCATATAAGCCGCTTTCGACATTTTTTTGACGTAATCGGGGTTATTGACGAGCGATTTGACGAGTTCGAGCATTCTTTCACGCTCAAAATCTTTGTCCTCACAATAAAGTGCAAAACCCATTTTTTCAGCCTCACGGGCATTTTTGCGTTGATGATCGGCTGCCGCATAAGGATACGGAACCAAAATGCAAGCAGAGCCGCACAGCGTCAATTCTGAGAGGCTTAACGAACCCGCTCTGGCAATTACTATATCCGCTGCCTTGAGGGCGTAATACATCTCGTCAAAATACGGTCTGATAACAAGGTTTGTGTTTTGAGAATAGTTCGGAAAATAAGCCGAAATTTCTTTGATAAAATCGTCATATTTCTTTTTGCCCGTTTGAATTACGAACTGAACATCTAACTCCTCAACCATTGTCTGAGCAGCCTTAATCGCCGTTTTATTGAGGGTTTTCGCCCCTTGCGAACCGCCTGTCAAAAAGACTGTCATCTTATTTCTCAATCCCAACTTTTCTCGTGCCTGTTCTTTTGTAACTGTCAAAAACTCACTTCTGACAGGGTTTCCCGTACAAATTATATTTTTGTTTTTCAAAAAGTTTTTTGAACTTTCAAACGCAACAGAAACGACTTTTGCCCGAGGAGCAACCAATTTCGACACCAACCCCGGAATTGCGTCGCAATCGTGAATCATCAAAGGTACGTTCATAAACGGTGCCACAAGTGCGATTGGGGCAGAAACATATCCGCCTGTCGTAAAAACGGCATCGGGTTTGTATTTTTTAACATATAAAATAGCCTTAATAACCGCAACGGCAAGCATTACAAAGAATTTCACAAGTCCGAAACTCAATTTTCTCGGCATACCCATGACAGAAATCGGTAAAAATTCAACGTTGGCAATCTTTTTGACGATATCGTACTCCATATTTTTCGGATTGCCGATATAATAAATTTTCGCCGTGTCTTCACGTTTCAAAAGTTCCTGTACCACGGACAATGCAGGATAAATATGTCCGCCCGTACCACCACCTGAGATGAAATATACATTTTTTTTAGACATCATTTGACCTCGAAATTCTGATTTTTGAAATATTCAAAAGCACTCCAATCATGCACATCGTGATGATTAATGAAGTACCGCCGTAACTGATAAACGGCATAGGAACGCCTGTTGCGGGAACGAATGAACTTGCAACCGACATATTGATAAACGCTTGGCTTCCGATAGAAACGGTTATTCCAGTCGCCAAAATTTTGCCGAACATATCCTTGCAATTCATTGCAATCCTGATACCACGGTAAACAAACCACAAGAACAGCCAAATTATCGCAATACAGCCAAGCCAGCCCCATTCCTCGCCAATTACGGCGTAAATAAAGTCAGTGTGGGCTTCAGGGAGCCATTCTAATTTTTGTCTTGAACCTCCAAATCCGACCCCGAAAAATCCGCCCGAAACGAACGCCAACAAAGATTGGATAATGTTATAACCCGCTCCGTACGGGTCTGCCTCAGGATTGAGCCAAACTTTGATACGACTCAATTGATAAGGTTTAATAATCAAAGAAAGCACAAAACCGCCGCCAAGTATCATCATTCCTATCAATTGGGCAGGTCCGCCCGAAACAAGATAACACGTCAGGCAAATTATCCCGAAAATAATTACCATACTCAAGTTCGGCTGAATGATTGTCAGAAAGGCAATTACACCAATCGGAGCAAAATATTTCTGCCATTTATCCGTATCAAAAATGTTCGCATCGTTTTTGAACGCACAAGCGAGCAACATTGACACCGAAAGTTTTGCGATTTCTGACGGTTGGAATTGCAAAGGTCCCAACGCAAGCCAACGTTTTGCCCCGTTAACCGTTACCCCCAAAGGCGTAAAGTCAATCAGCAAAAGTAAAACAACGACTATCCACGCAAATTTTACCGCAATATTTTCAAGTTTTTTATAATTATATCTCGACAGTTTGCACATTGCCCAAAAACCGATAAAGAAACAAATAAGTTGCTTTATGGCGAAACTACCGGGGTTTGTACCGAGTGCAACGCACTTTGACGCCCCTGCCGACAAAATCATCATAATTCCGAACAGGGCAAGAAAACCCGTTATAATCATCAAACCTTTATCGGGCGGGGACAGGATATACCCCGTCGGTGCTACATTTCCCTGTACTCTATATCTTTGTGCCGACATATTTCTTAAATTCTTCTCCTCTGTGTTCAAAATTGTTAAACATGTCGAAACTTGCACAAGCAGGCGAGAACAAAATTATTTCATTCTCGTACTCAATCGCTTTATCGACCGAGTCCTCAAGGGATTTCGCCTCGTAAATATTTGTATATCCATGAGCCTCAAGGGCTTCTTTAAATCTTTCCGTCGCTTCGCCAATCAAGACAACGTTTTTCACGCACTCTTTTGTCTTTTCGCAAAGTCCGTTTAAATCCGTCATTTTGTCACGACCACCCATAATAAGCGTTACATCTTTATTCGGAAACGCTCTCAGGGCAACGATTGTCGCCTCTGTCGTAGTCGATTTTGAATCATTATAAAATTTATGTTTTCCGTCTGTTCCAACGTATTCGATTCTGTGTTCAACCGCTTTGAAAGTTTTAATTCTTTCACGTATCGTTTCTGTCGAAACGCCGCATAATTTAGCCACAATTACCGCCACCATTACGTTTTGGACGTTGTGTTCACCGACAAGAGGAATTTCATCAACGGGTATAATCTCCTCAGCGTCTTTTCTACGTTTGAACATAACCTTGCCGTCCTTAACGTAGCAGCAATTTTTATCACATTCTTTTCCGAAAATAAATTTTTCATAAGGATATTTTTCAGCAAATTCCGAAACTTTTGGGTCAATTCCGTTGAAAACCGCAAAAGTCGGGGCTTTTTCGGGAGCAAATAATTTTGCCTTAGCTTTAAAATAATTTTCCAATCCGTCGTGCCAATCAATATGATTTTCCGTCCAATTCAAGAAACACGCAATAAACGGCTGAATTGTCGGCGAAAGTTCGCACTGATAAGAACTCATTTCACAAATGAGATAGTCATGTTTTTTATCAAGCAATCTTGTCGGAGGAACGCCGATATTTCCGCAGAACGGAGCGTCAAAATCACCAGACAAAAGGTGCGAAGCCAAAGACGTCGTAGTCGTTTTACCGTTTGTACCCGTAATTGCAATAAATGTCGATTCAGTTTCGTCAAATGCAAGTTCAACCTCGCTCATATACGGAATATTACGCTCTTTCAGGCGTTTATAAATGTCCTTTTGCGGAGAAATTCCGGGACTCATTATCGCAAGATAAGCACCGTCGATAAATTCATCGCTATGACCGCCCGTTTCAACCTTAATACCTTGTTTTTCAAGATTTTCTATAAGTTCCTTATCTTTTTCTTCCGCAGGCTTAAACTCTGTCAAATAGCAGTCAGCACCACGTGATGCAAGGTATTCCGCCGCTGCCGTGCCGCTTTTTGAAAGTCCGCATATTAAAACTTTTTTATCAAACCATTTTCTTTTCATAATTTACCTCAATACAAAAAACGATAAAGAACAACCGCACAAGCAGAAAATATCGTCGTTACAGCCGTAAACACCGCAACAACCTTTGTTTCTTTCCAACCGCCGAGTTCAAAATGGTGGTGAATCGGGGTCATTCTGAAAATTCTGTTACCCGTCAATTTGAAACTTGCAACCTGAATCATAACCGACAAAGTTTCGCCCATATAAATAATTCCAATCGGAATTAACCAAAGTTCAAATTTGCCCATAACCGCAATCGCACCAAGCACTCCGCCCAATGCAAGCGAACCTGTATCGCCCATAAATACCTTTGCGGGATATTTATTGAAATACAAAAATCCGAGAGTTGCACCCGCAATTGCAGCCGAAATAATCGCAATTTCAGTACTTCCCGACATCATCGCAATAATTACGCAAGCAATCAGCGAAACAACCATATTTGAAGCAGCCAAGCCGTCCAAGCCGTCCGTCAAATTAACCGCATTTGAAACGCCGACCATAAGAAAAATCGCAAACAACGGATACAACCAGCCCAAGTCCACGGACAATGCCCCGAAAGACACCGCCGTTCCGCCTGTCACGGTCATATACAACGCAGGCAACAACGCAATCGCAATCTGCAAAAACAACTTTCTTCTCGGCGTCAAACCCTCGTTATGATGCCCACGAATTTTGATGATATCGTCCATCAAGCCCGCAAACATATAAAAAACAAACGTCATCAACAACAAGCACGCTTGTGTCGAAAGTTTTTGTGCCATAACAAGTGCAATAACCGCACCGACAAGTGCCGAGCCGACAATAAAAACACCGCCAGTTGTAGGCGTTCCGCTCTTTTTGGCATGCGTTTCGGGAGCACATTCTCTAATCGATTGCCCAAACATTTTTTTCTTCAAAAAATCTATATAAACAACCCCCGAAAGAAGTGCCAAAACAACCGCTACGAGAGCCGCTACGATAATTAACGACATTTTTTAATCTCCTCAATGATTTCTTCAAATTTCATGCTTCTCGATGCTTTCAACAAAACATAAGCACCGTCTTTGAATTTTCTGTAAATATATTGTGCAATGGATTTTTTATCCTGAAAATGCACGCAACCGGACTTATTCGGGTTAATATTTTTCGCCAACTCTCCGCAAGTCAAAAGTCCGTCAAAATCAAAATTATTCAAAAATTCACCGATTTCAACGTGATATTTAACCTCGTCTTCGCCAAGTTCGCCCATATCTCCCAAAACCAAAATCTTTTTGCCCTCATAAAGTCCCAAAAACGTCTTTATGGCTGCTTTTACGGAATCAGGATTTGCATTATAGCAATCGTTAATAATATTAATATTGCCGATTTTTTGCAATTCCCAACGTTTATCAATCGATTTAAAATTCTTCAAACCTTCCGCAATTTCCTCGGGTGTCATACCCAAAGAAAGTGCCGTTTCTATTACAAGACAAGCGTTTTGAACGTTATGTTCACCCTCTTGAGGCAAGAAATATTCATTTTCGCCATAAACAAATTCCGAGCCTGTCGTATCTGCTTTTTTGATTTCAATTTTTGAAAAATCAACATAGCAGGATTTACCCGAAAAAGTGTTAAACTGTCTAATCAAAGGATTTTCGGGGGCAACCAAAAGTCCGTCTTTTTTCAAATATTTTACAATTTCACATTTTGCTTTCGCAATATTTTCAACCGAGCCGAGTCGTCCGATATGAGCCGTTCCGACGTTCGTAATGACCGCCCTGTCAGGCTTTGTGTGTTTTGAGAGCAACTCAATTTCTCCAAGTCCTCTCATTCCTCCCTCAGCAATCAAAACTTCCGTATCTTCAGGCATTGACAAAAATGTTTGGCAAAGCCCGATTTCGTTATTATGATTGAGTTTTGTCTTATGAGTTTTAAATTTCACCGACATAACAACCGACATCATTTCCTTGACGGTCGTTTTACCGCTGCTTCCCGTAATCATAATGACTTTCGGGTTAACTTTATCTCGATAAAATTCTGCAATTTTCAAATATGCAGCCTTTGTATCTTCAACCTGCAAAATAAAATCCGCATCGGGATTTACATCTTTCAAATCTTCTATAAAACAGCCTGACGCTCCCGCATCAAGTGCGTTTTGAATAAAATCAAAACCGTTAAAATTTTCGCCTTTCAATGGCAAATACAACATGCCCGAGCCGATAGTTCTCGTATCGGTCGAAATTTCAAAATCGTCCTCGCCCTCGCTTGCGACGATTAAATTTGCACCTGTTGCTTCTATCAATTCATCTATGGTTAATCGCATAATTCCCCCTGCCGACAATACGACACTATGGGAATTTTACCACATTCTTCACAATTGGTTAATTATGTTAAATAATGTGTTGATTTCGTCACAAAGTTTTGAGTTAATTCTTTTTTCGTCCTCGACGCCTTTATGCAAAACCATCATGGTTGTGTACTTTCTGCCACCTAAAGAATCGCCTATTGACTGCCAACTGTTGCCCATCAACTCTCTGATTATGTAAACTGCAACCTTTCTTGCATCACGAATATTTCCCGTCCGAGCTGAACCTTTCAAATCCTCTGATTTCAAGCCATAAAACTTCGCAACTTCCGCAATTACAACATCAGGAGTGATTTTCTTTTTATCGTCCTGATAATTTATCGCTTTTTTGACAACTTCAACCGTCGGTTCTTCACCGAAAATCGAACAGTAAGCACTGACATTATTAAAGCCTTTTTCAAGTTCTCGAATATTATTCTTGTAAACCCTTGCAAGAAACTCGATTACCTCTAAACTCAATTGTATTGCACCATCTGCGTTCACAAACTGCTTAACAATCGCCATTCTCGTTTCCAAATCGGGAATGCCGATATCCACAAGCAATCCGCCCTCAAATCTCGTCTTCAATCTGTCAGACAAATGGTCAATTTCAGCAGGCGGTTTATCACTCGTGATAACAATCTGTTTTCTCGCACTATACAAGGTGTTGAACGTATTGAACATCTCCTCTTCCGTACGTTCTTTTCCTGCAATAAATTGAATGTCATCAATCAGCAAAAAGTCCACATCACGGTACTTTTGACGGAATTTTATCATTTTTTTGCTTTTTTCGGCACCCTTTTTGAAAGTGTCTTTTTCCCCTCCGAGATAAAGATGTTCAAGCAAATCATTCAAAAACTCTTCTGCCGTAACGTATTTTACCTTTTTATTACGCTTTGTCATCGCATAATAACCGATTGCATGCAAAAGGTGAGTTTTGCCCAAACCCGAACAGCCGTAGATAAACAAAGGATTTCCCAAAGATTTTCCCTCTGCAATCCCCTTTGATGCACCGTAAGCAAACTTGTTCGCCCCACCGACAACAAAATTTTCAAATTTATATTTTGTATTCAAATGGCAATCTGAAAGCATTTGTTTCAAACCGTCGTATTTGCTTTCCTTGAACTGATTTTCAGCCTGCAAACGTTCGGATTTCTTACTTTTTTTCTGCTCCTTTTCATAAAGTTCGGCAAGTTTTTCGTCTTGCAAAATTTCAAAGTTAAGATTTTCGCCGAAAACCTCCGACAAAGCCGTCGAAATTACGTTCCCGTATGAGGTTTTGAGCGTCATTGAGGTAAATCCGTGCGGAGTCAAAAGAGTAATTTTTCCATCACAAAGTTCAGACGGCACAAGCGGAAGAACCCAAGCGTTGTATGATTCGCTTGGGATTTTTTCTTCCAATATTTTAAGGACCTTCGTCCATTGTTCGTCTAAATTAGCCATTTCCTATGATATAAATTATTTGTGAAGTCTTGCAGTTGATTTCAAGTGCAATTCTCTGAGTTGTTCTTCGGTAACTTCAGCAGGAGCGTCCGTCATCAAGCATTTTGCACCTGAATTTTTCGGGAATGCAATTACGTCACGGATTGAGTCAGTCTTAGCCATAAGTGCAATCAATCTGTCCAAACCGATTGCCAAACCTGCGTGCGGAGGAGTTCCGTACTTGAATGCTGTTACGAGGAAGCCGAATTTCTTTTGGATATCTTCTTCGCTCAAGCCCAAAGCCTTGAATACTCTTTCCTGAATGTCGCCACGGTGAATTCTTACGCTGCCGCCGCCGAGTTCCGTACCGTTGTAAACGATATCGTAAGCGATTGAACGGCAATGAGCCTTATCCGTTTCCATTTTATCCAAATCTTCCGGATTCGGCATTGTGAACGGGTGGTGCATTGACATATAACGACCTTCTTCTTCGCTGTATTCAAACATCGGGAAGTCAACAACCCAAAGGACTGCGTGCTCATCAGGGTTAATCAAATTCAATTTTTTACCGAAGTAAAGTCTGAATCTGCCCATTGCATCGTAAGTTACTTTCGGTTTATCCGCAATAAAGAACACAACGTCGCCGTCTTTTGCTTTTGCACGTTCTTTGATTTGTTCCAATTGACCTTCTTTTAAGAACTTCAAGACAGGAGATTTTGCTGTTCCGTCTGCATTGAAGATGATGTTTGCAAGACCTTTTGCACCATAAGAAAGTGCGAGCGGTCTTAAATCATCAATTTCTTTTCTTGAATAAGTTGAAGCATTCGGAATTGTAATACCCTTAATGATGCCGCCGTTATTCAACACTTCTTTCATCGCATCAAAATCGGATTCTGCAAGAATATCACCCAAATCGAACAATTCCAAGCCGAAACGTGTATCAGGCTTGTCGCTGCCGTATCTGTCCATTGCTTCCTGCCAAGTCATTCTCGGGAATTTTTCAGGAAGTTTTACGTCGATAACACCGAAAGCGTCTTTAACCAAACCTTCAACGAGGTTAATAACATCTTCTTGTTCAACGAAAGACATTTCCAAGTCAACTTGAGTAAATTCGGGTTGTCTGTCTGCCCTCAAGTCTTCATCACGGAAACATTTTGCGATTTGATAATATCTTTCCATTCCGCCGACCATCAATAATTGTTTGAAAATTTGAGGTGATTGCGGAAGTGCGTAGCATTTGCCCTCGTGAACTCTTGACGGAACGAGATAATCTCTTGCACCTTCAGGAGTCGTATTAATCAAAATCGGAGTTTCAACTTCCGTGAAATCCTTACTGTTGAGGTAATTTCTGATTGCCGTAACGACCTTGTGACGCAAAATCAATTTGTCACGCATAGATTCACGACGCAAATCCAAATATCTGTATTTCAAACGAACGTCCTCACCGACATTTTCGTCATCGAGCGGGAACGGTAATGTTTCTGACTTTGAAAGAATTTCAATTGATTCAGGATACATTTCAACTTCGCCTGTTGCAAGGCTCGGATTGTAAGTTTCATCAGGTCTTTTTGAAACTTCGCCCGTTACCTTAACGACGAATTCGTCTTTTAAACTTTTGATTGTTTGATATACGGCAGGGTTCTTTTCGGGGTCAGCGACGAATTGGAAAAAACCGCTTCTGTCACGCAATTCCACGAAAATAATACCGCCCAAATCTCTTACAGTTGCAACCCAACCGGAAAGAGTTACTTTTCTTCCGATATCACTTGCTCTCAAGTTACCGCAAAAGTCTGATTTCATTGATGTTATTGCCATAATTTTCTTTCTCACCTTAACTTAGTTTTTCCTTAATTTAACAACAAAGGTATCTTTAAATCAAGAAACCGTAAAATTTTTAAAACACATATATGCTAAAATTAAATCAAAAAGGAGAAAAGCATGCCTGATTTTTTATATGAAAATGAAATGTACGAAATTTTTGAAAAATTATCAAAAAATCTTCCCGATTTTTGGGACGGAAAAGAATGTATTGAATATATGAAACAAAATGATTGCAGAAACTGGCGGCAAATGGAATGGATTGGATTTTATTTTCAATTTATGTGTGAAAAAATTCTAAGCCGAAACGCTTTTATGCAAACTCCCGGTCCAAAATACGGAAATGTTGAATTTGACGGATTCAAAACAATACCGTGGGATTTTAAAGCACACAGTATAAACAAAAGCAAGTCTGACAACGGAAAAATCCCGACAAACGGTTGTGCCGAATCAAATCAAGCAATCGAAGAATATGGCACTATCGGTTTTATCATAATATCAGGAGAAAGTGATTATGATGATGATAACCAATCTTTTAAAAAGTGGCATGACTTATTTAAAGGTGGTACAAGTATTTATGAAAAAGAACGAATTAAACGAAAAGCACCTTCTCGAAAAAGAAAAATTAATTTTACCCCCAGAGAATTAATTTTTGTTTTTGTTAATAAAGACAATGTTCAATCTTGCGGAAAATTTCAGGCAAATTTCAGAAATGCCGACGGTTCTGCAAGAAATCCCAAACTTATGCTTGATATAAAAAACAATAATTATTTAAAAATTAAAAGATTTAAATTTAATAACAATTTATAGATTTTTCAATCTTGATATTGTAAAGTGTAATTATCTTTTGGAGAATTTATGCTAAAAAATTTTAAATTTATCGATTTATTTTCTGGCATCGGCGGATTTCATCAAGCAATGAAAAATCTGGGCGGAACATGTGTTTTTGCATCAGAAATTGATAAATTTGCAATCGAAACTTACAAAGAAAATTACGGCATTGACCCTGACATAAATATTCGAGATATAAAAGAAGAAAACATTCCGAAACACGATGTCCTATGTGCAGGATTTCCTTGCCAAGCATTTTCCAAAGCAGGACATCAAAAAGGATTTGCAGATGAAACAAGGGGCACTTTATTCTTTGAAATCTTAAGAATTTTAAAATTTCACAAAACACCTTACTTTATATTAGAAAATGTAAGAAACTTAACCGCACACGACAACGGTAATACTTGGAATGTTATTAAAAATTCACTTAAAGAACTTGATTATGTCATTACAGAAGAACCTTTAATAATAAGTCCACATCAACTCGGGATTCCACAAATAAGAGAACGTGTAGTTATTCTTGGTATCCACAAGTCTATGGGTGTCAGGAGCCTAAATATAACAATACCTCAAGTTGACAAAAACAATCTCGATTTTATTAACTCTTCAATTATTGAACATTCTTCTGCCGAACAAAAATATCATATTTCAAAACACGAAGAAATGGTCCTTAATTGTTGGGACGAATTCATAAAAGGAATCAAAGAGGAAATAATAGGTTTCCCTGTTTGGGCATTTGAGTTTAACAAAAATTATGACTACAAGGCACTTAAATATCCTCAATGGAAAGAAATTTTTATAATTAAAAATCGTCAATTATACGAGAACAATAAACAATTTATTGACGAATGGTTAAAAAAATGGAACTATCTTCAAGATTTTACAAACACAGAACAAAAATTTGAATGGCAATGCGGAACAAGTTGTTCTTCTGTATGGGAGGCATTAATCCAATTCAGACCTTCAGGTATTCGAGTAAAAAGACCCAGTGTTTTTCCTGCATTGGTTGCAATGGTGCAAATTCCAATAATCGGAAAAGAAAAAAGAAGGTTAACACCAAGAGAGGCTGCCAGACTGCAAAGTTTTCCAGATTCATTTAAATTTAATTCAAACGACAAACAAGCATACAAACAATTTGGTAATGCAGTCAATGTCAAAGTTATTGAGTATATGGCAAACCAATTGTTTAAACAAGTCGATTTACCACAATCGGAAACATATACGCAGATACCTTTGGCAATTTAACATTCTAAAAATGTTTTTTCTTCACCCGAACGCCCTCGACTTCGTGGACATTTTCTATCGCAATAAACGCTTTCGGGTCAATTTCTTTCGTCAACGATTTGATTTTCGCAATTTCAAGTCTTGAAATTACACAATAAACAATTCTTTTTTTACGACCTGAATATCCGCCCTCAGCATCGATATAAGTGACACTCGTATCCATCATCGACATAATTTCCGTACCGACTTTTTCCCACTCGTCGGAAATTATAAAAATAGACTTAGATTCGTTCAAGCCCTCAAGCACCATATCAATTACTTTAAAAGTAATATAATACGTAACTATCGAATATAAGGCACTTTCAGGGTTTTTATAAACAAATCCCGCCGCTCCGAAGATAAACAAATTGAAAAACATAATAATTTCACCAACGGAAAACGGCGTCTTTCTTGCAAAAGATACCGCAACCATTTCCGTTCCGTCAGTCGAACCATGGTTTCTCAAAATCGTACCAACACCGATACCAAGTGCAATACCGCCGAAAATACAAGCCAAAAACGGATTGTGCAATTCCTTATGGTGCAGGCAAATCGGCACAATCTCCGTCGCAACCGCCAACATTACCGTCGCAAAAAATGTCAAAAAGACAAACATTTTACCCAATTTTTTCAACGCCATTAAAATGAACGGAAAATTTAACGCAATAATCACATATCCCAACGGCAACCCCGTCTTAAACGACGTCATCATTGAAATACCGATTACCCCGCCATCAACGATTTCATTCGGTATAAGCAGACATTCCAACGCAAATGCCGCTATAAAAGCACCTATCGCCAAAAATATCATTCTTCGGATTAATGTCCAAATATTCTCCGCCGAGATTTTTCTTCCAAATATATTCATAGGAACTCCCCTCGTTCCAATTATAGACCTTATGCCACGAAAAATAAATTTCGTAATTTTTCGTAACTAATTTTGGGATTTTTCCGCTAAAAACAGAAAAACATGACGACAAGTAAGCATTTTTTCGTCCTCCAAAATCGTCATTCTAAGGAACGAGCGGACAGAATGTATAATTGTCATTCTGAGGTTTTGTAAAAACCAAAGAATCCGTTTTAATGCGATTATTTACAGTGTTCAAAGGTTCTCCAATAGCGTAGAAATTTAAAGCAAAAAACAAACTCCATCTACATAAAACAAGCCTGTTTTATTAAGAAATATAACGGAATTTTTGTCATTTTTCAGTTGTTTTTATAAAGAAGTTGGTATTTTAAACCATTTATTAACTTTTGTAAATATGAATTTTTAGCATTAAAGCCTTGTATTTATTGGGTTTTAAAAAAAACTTTTCAAAAAAGACTTTTTTCTTGAAATTTAGATATATAATATATACTTTATATATATAGAGAGATTATTAAAAGAGATTTATTTTTAAAGAAGATATTTTTCACACACACTTACCATACACACTAAACCTTTCACTTACACACGAGGAAGCATAACAGCTTTCGGGGGACTTGAAAAAGTCTCTTTTTTTTGCCCTTTTTTCGGAAATTTTCCAACAAGACGTAAGCCTTGCAGCTACTACATTTTGACCTATTGACACGCACTGAGAGGTTGTATTAAAAAACACACTGACAGGTTGTTTTTTATCTCAATAACTTTGAGGGGAATAATTATTTCACTTCATTCGCAATGACGGTTATTTCTTATAAAATTCGGGGTTCACCGTCATTCTGAGGGATTTATCCCGAAGAATCTGTTTTCAGCAATTTTTCACAGATTCTTCGCCTAAAGGCTCAGAATGACAGTTATATCACCTGCTCGCTCGTTCCCTCAGAATGAAGATGTTGTCTAAAGTTCAGATTTTACATGGTTTATTATTTACAAGCAAACAAAAAACCGACATGAAGTCGGTTTTAAGATTTAAGATTTTAAAATTTCAAGATTTAAAATTCACAATACGAAATTTATTTCAGATAATGTCGAACCATACGTTTTGCCTTAATTAGTGCGGTTTCTTTACTGAAAGCAAAGTTATCTGCTGTCAAAATTTTTGCAAGTCCCGCATGCAAGATTTTATCGACCATTTGCCAATCTTTCATTACCAAAATTACTTTGACGCCATGACTTTCAAAACGTTCAATAATTTCTTCGAGGACAAAAATCGCCGAAACGTCAATCGTGACAACACGTTTACAATAAAGAACGACGCATTTTACGCCTTGAGAGTTCTTTTCAATTTGATTGAGAACGCACGCCGAAGAGCCAAAGAAGAAAGCCCCGTCAATTCTTATGAATGAAATTAATTTTTGATATCTTTCGTCATCGAAAATATCGTCGTTCACATCGTCCATTTCGTCAATTTTGACGGAAGAAATTTTTGTCGAAGCGGAAACGCTTGCAGCAAAAAGGATTGAGGCAAGAACGATACCGACAGCGACGGCAAAAATCAAATCATAGAAAACAGTCAGGAAGAACACAATTCCCATAACCGCAAATTCCTTGCGTGGCACGCTTTTTGCGATAGAGAGGAATTTATAGTCAATAATATCAAATCCGACCTTGATTAATATAGCAGAAAGCACGCACAGAGGGATTTTCGAGGCAACAGGAGCGAGGAAAATCAAAATAACGGCAAGCAAAATACAGTGAACGACACCCGAAAGTCTGTCAGTTCCGCCCGATTTAATGTTGACGGCCGTTCTCATTGTGGCACCTGCCCCCGCAATTCCACCAAACATGCCCGCTACGGCATTACCAAGACCTTGCCCGATTAATTCTTTATTGCTATTATGTTTTGTTCGAGTCATTGAATCGGCGACGAGCGAGGTCAACAAAGAGTCAATTGACCCCAAAACCGCCAAGGTCAAAGCGACAGGCACGATTGCATAAAATTCTTTCAAAGAAACCAAACCGAGTTGAAAATGGGGCAAACCTGTCGGTATTTCGCCGATTACAGGAACATTAAACTTGCAAACGACGGCAACAACAGTTGCTACAACCAATGCCAAAAGTGAGGACGGAATAATTTTGCCGATTTTTTTCGGGGTAAAATAAATAATTAACAGGGTCAAAACGCCCAAAATAAGGCATTGCGGGTTAATATTCTGCAAAATATGAAAATAACTTTTTACGGTTTGCAAAACATTTCCGTACGCTTCATGCCCAAAAAGCGGATTGATTTGCAAAAGAACGATAATTGCCCCAACGCCTGACATAAAACCCGAAATTACGGGATAAGGAACGTATTTAATCAAATCGCCGACTTTCACCAAGCCGAGAAGAATTTGAAAAATACCTGCCAAACAAATTGTCAGACAAATAATTTTGGGATTATTCGGGTAAAGAGCAATAACTGAGGCAACGACAACCGTCATAGGTCCTGTCGGACCTGAGATTTGAGTTTTTGTGCCGCCAAATAACGAGGCGAACAAGCAAACAAATATTGCCCCGTAAAGCCCTGCTGCCGCACCCATACCGCTTGCGACACCAAAAGCAAGTGCCAACGGAAGAGCGATTACGCCAGCCGTAATACCGCCGTAAATATTACCTTTCAGGTAATTTGCAGAAAATTTTTTCATAATTTATCCTTTTTTCAAACACACTTTTTAAATCATACCGTATCTGCACGCCTTTCAAAATCGTCGAAATGGAGGACAATTTATACATCGTGCAACATTTTTGCCACAAAACAACTAAAACGCTATAATTTTATTATGTTTATAAATAACATACAACTCAGAAATTTTCGCAATTATTCCGATTTGAACCTCGATTTTGATGCGGATAAAATTTTGCTGACGGGAAAAAATGCACAGGGTAAAACCAATCTTCTCGAAGCAATCGGCTATCTTGCATCGCTCAAAACCATCAAAGCAAAACACGACAGTGAACTCATTAAGTGGGGAGAGGATTTTGCGAAAATAAAAGGGGTTTTTCAAAAAAACGACAGCGACACAACTCTTGAAATAGTTTTAAACCCACCAAAGAAAAAATTGCTCAAAGTCAATGAAATCAAGAAAAACAAGACATCAGAATATCTTTCGCATATTTATTCCGTAAGTTTTTCGACAAGTGACCTTGCTCTTCTTCGGGGGAATCCCGATGACCGTCGAACATGGCTCGACGAGGCTGTTTCGTCGCTTTACCCCGCACATGCGGACAGAATTTCAAAATACAACAAAATTCGGACGCAAAAAAACAATTTTTTGAAATCATTGGGCGGAAACATAAACTGCGAAAACGCCCTGCTTGACGTGTGGAACGAGCAACTTGCAATCACGGGCAGCAATATAATTTTATTGAGAATAAATTTTTTAAAAGAACTTTTGAAATACGCTCGACAAAAGCATTCGCATATTTCACTCAAAGAAACTTTATCCATTGTTTATAATTCGTCAATCGTCGAAGATGTCGATGTCGAGGACGTTTCCGAGTGGACGAGTGCAAAAATTGCCGAAAAATTTTACGAAAAACTTGATGAAAAGCGAAATGAAGAAATTATCCGTTCACAATCAGTCGTAGGACCGCACCGTGACGATGTTTCGTTCTTTATCGACAATATTAATTCGCAAAAATTTGCCTCACAAGGTCAACAACGGACAATCGTTCTTGCCCTGAAATTGGCGGAAACGGAATTAATCCGCTCAAAAACAGGATATAACGCAATTTTGTTACTTGATGATGTTTTGGCAGAACTTGACGATATCCGTCAAACGTACCTGCTGAACGGAATTGAGGAACATCACCAAACAATTATTACATCTGTCGATACTTTACATTTTGACAAAAGATACTTGGAAAATGTTAAAATATATAAGATAATACAAAATGAAAACAGTGCGGATATTATTCCGGCATAAAAAAGGAGAAAAAATGAAGAAGTTATTGCTCGGTATATTTTTTGCAACTTTGGCGATTGCACCGATTGCAGCGGCAGCGGAAGAGGCATTTTCAGATGCTGCGGAAATCGACCTCGACAGCATTCGCTACAACAAAAAAAATAACACTGCCGAAATTCGCATGAAAATTTATAACGAAGATTATTCACCCGAAAATCAAGAAATGTATTACGCAACTTACTATTTCAAAATGGATTGCGGTCAAAAACTCTTCAAACCGATGATGATTGAGGGTTACAACAAACGTGACGAACTTATGCTCGTTGACTATCAACCCCGCCAATGGCAAGAAATTCAAGCAGGCAGCAACCTCGAACAGGCATTTGGCTATGCTTGCCAACTCTCGGCAATACCTAAAGTAAAGAAAAATCAAAATGAAGCACTTTAATTTGAAAAACATTTCTGTCAAAACAAAAGCCCTGACAGCGATTTCGGCATGCATAGTCGCACTTTGCTCTCTTCCGATTGCAAATTCGATGGGCGATATAAAAATACCCGACGACGGCAATCCGCCGATTAAAAAACCTGCCATCTATCTCTATTCGGATAATTTGCCCAAAATGGTCAACGTCAGACTCGATTATTTCGTTTTGACAAAAAATACAGTGCCTCAAAAATTTTTAAACAGTTGGAAAGTTATCGCCCACAAAGACGGGCATTTGACGGACTTGCAACCTGAAAAAACCAACTGCAACTCTCTTCCGACAACTTTCGGCTTTGAATACGCCCAAACCGCTTGCAAAGCGAACAATTATCCCTATATTTATTGGGACGGCGACAAATTTATTAAACAGGTTCCCAAAAAACTCCTCGGTTGGAGCGTCAAAAAAGAAAATATCAAAAATTTCTTAACTCAAAAAGCAGATGAAATAGGCATGAATACGGCAGAAAAGACCGAGTTTGTCCGCTATTGGAGCCAAATTATTTCTAACTACCCTGCAACCGATTTCAGAATTTATTTTCTCCAAAATGAAGAAGTCGATGATTGGATTAAACTTGATATTTCACCGAAACCTGACTCTTGGAACAGAATTGAAGTGGTATTTACCCCGATTCAACCCAATACGCAATCGACACCGTATGCCTTGAAAAAAATTAAACGCCAAGGCTTTACAATGGTTGAATGGGGCGGAATTATAGTCGATACAGACTTTAATAAAAACCAAAGATTTTTCGACAGGTAATTTTTGTTTCCGTTCCTAAATTTTGAACGTAAATGTAAAAATTACGACAATCATAAGGTAGAAACATTAATCGTCATTCTGAGGACGAAGTTCCCTCGTAATGACAGGAAACGCTAAATTTTATAAAATAATTATCTTAAAACACAAACAAAAAAAGACCACCCGAGGGTAGTCTTTTTATTTTCAAATCACGCAACTACGCAATCACGAAATTATGCGATTTCTTCAACTTTTTCAAGTTTCTTGAGTTCGACTTTATTTTCTGATTTTTCGTCGTCGTTATGAACAATCGACAACAATTTTTCAGGTGATTTAACCATATCAGCCGTAACCGTAAATTCCTTAATCGAAGAATCCGACGGAATTTCATACATTACGTCAAGCATAAGGTTTTCAACAATCGAACGCAACGCTCTTGCACCCGTCTTACGTTTCAATGCCTCTGATGCAATCAAATCAATTGCTTCAGGTGAGAATTTCAAATCTACGCCGTCCATTTTGAGCAAGCATTGATATTGCTTAACAAGTGCGTTTTTCGGTTCAACCAAAATATTTTTGAGTGCTGCTTCATCAAGCGGATCAAGTACCGCATAAATCGGAACACGACCGATAAATTCAGGAATTAAGCCGAATTTGAGCAAATCTTCAGGTTGAAGTTTCTTGAGTAATTTACCCTCTTCAACTTCTTTTTCAGCCTGAGTTTTCGGAGCAGGAGCACCAAATCCGACAGAAGAACCTTCACCTGCACGTCTGTCAACGATTTTTTCAAGTCCGACAAACGCACCGCCGACGATGAACAAAATATTGCTCGTGTCGATTTGGATAAATTCTTGGTGCGGGTGCTTGCGACCGCCTTGCGGAGGAACATTCGCAACAGTACCTTCAATCATCTTCAAAAGTGCCTGTTGAACACCCTCACCGCTAACATCTCTTGTGATGCTCGGATTTTCGGATTTTCTCGCAATTTTATCGATTTCATCGACGTAAATAATACCCTTTTCAGCCTTTTGAGCGTCATAATTGGCACTTTGATAAAGTCTGAGCAAAATATTTTCAACGTCATCGCCGACATAACCCGCTTCCGTCAAAGTAGTTGCATCAGCAACTGCGAACGGAACATCAAGCATTTTTGCAAGTGTTTGGGCAAGCAAAGTTTTACCGCTACCTGTCGGGCCGACAAGCAAAATGTTACTTTTATAAATTTCTACATCATTTTTGCCGTCTGATGCAGCGTTGTGAGCGAGTCTTTTGTAGTGGTTATAAACAGCAACCGAGAGAACTTTCTTCGCATCATCTTGTCCGATAATATATTGGTCAAGGTATGCCTTGATTTCATGCGGTTTCGGAATATCTTTCAATTCCTCTTTCGTTTCACCCTCTGCCGTTTCTTTTCCATCTTTATCCTTTGTATCCAAAAATTCTTCATCTAAAATTTCGTTACAAAGTTCGACACATTCATCACAAATATAAACCTCAGGACCTGCAATCAATTTCTTAACTTGGTCTTGAGTTTTTCCACAGAACGAACACTTTAAACGAGTGTCATCATGATTAGCCATTGTTGATTAAATCTCCTCTTTAATAAACGGTTGCGGCGGTTGAATAAACAACCGCCATTAACCTTTTACTATTTCTTTTCACTCATTGTAACAACTTTGTCAATCATACCGTATTCGAGTGCTTCAGCAGGAGTCATGATGTAATCTCTGTCTGTATCTTTTTCGATTTTTGATAATGATTGTCCTGTATTTTTTGCAAGAATTTCATTCAATGTTTTCTTAATTCTGCAAATTTCTGCTGCTTGGATTTCGATATCCGTTGCTTGACCTTGTGCACCGCCCAAAGGTTGGTGAATCAATACTCTTGAGTGAGGAAGTGCCATTCTCTTTCCGGGAGTACCCGCTGCCAAAAGGAATGCACCCATTGATGCTGCTTGTCCCAAGCAAATCGTCGAAACGTCCGCTCTGATGTGCTGCATTGTGTCAAAAATTGCCAAACCCGCAGTAACACTGCCCCCCGGTGAGTTGATATACAACATGATATCTTTTTCGGGATTTTCGCTGTCCAATAACAACAATTGGGCTACGATAAGGTTTGCTACCATATCATCAATTTGAGTTCCGAGAAAAATAATTCTTTCTCTCAATAATCTTGAGAAAATGTCGAATGATCTTTCTCCTCTGCTCGATTGTTCAATTACGACCGGTACAAAACTCATTTTTTTCTCCTGTTTTCTTATTTAGAACTGATGTTTGCATTGTCCAAAAGGAATTTTGTTACCTTTTGTCCCATAATTTGTTGATTTAATGAGTAGAACAAATTAGGATTTTGTTGGATTTCTTTTACGATTTCTTCGGGTGAAGTTCCGTAAAGTCTTGAGATTTCCATCATCTTTCCTTCAACGTCTGCTCCTTCGACCTTGATACCTTCTTTTTTAGCAATATCGCCGATAATCAATGCCGTTTTAATTCTCTTTTCTGCTTCTGCTCTCATTTCCGCATCAAGAGAGTCGCCGCCTTCTTTTTTCATAAGTTCGTCGAAGTTTTGACCTTGAAGTTCTGCCTTTTGACGCATTTCATTCATCATTGCTCCAACTTCACGGTTAATCATTGCATCTTGAATTTTCATTTCTGTTTCTTCAAGAAGTCTGTCGAAAATAACAACAGTTGCTCTCTTGTCATTTTCTGCCTTTTCTGCGGCTTGCAAGTATGTGTTGATATCTTCTTTGAGAGCATCAACTGTTTCAAATTGACCTGAACCGACTTTTTTAGCAAGTTCATCGTTCAATTCGGGCAAAATTCTTTCTTTGATTTCATTCAATTTGATTTTAAATTCTGCATCTTTTCCCTTGATTTTGTCATCGTGGTATTCTTCGGGGAATTTAACCTGAATAGTAAATTCTGAACCGACTTCCTTACCGACCAATTGTTCTGCAAATCCGGGGATAAAGTTGCTGTGAGCCAAATCGAGCATATAGCCTTTTGCTGCTCCGCCTTTGATTGCTTCGCCATCAACAAATCCTTCAAAATCAATATTTACAAAGTCTTTGTCATTTGAAACTCTGCCTTCAACTTTTTCAAGTTTTGAAAATCTTTCCTTGATACCGTCAAGTTCTTTGTCCATAGCATCTTCGGGTTGTTTGAACATATCGATTTTGACTTCCATTCCCTTGTATTCGGGCAATGTAAATTCAGGACGAAGTTCAACCTTTGCTTTTGCTGTCAAAGAACCGTCATCTTCAAACTTGAAGAAATCCAGTGACGGATCAGTGATTGTATCCAAGTTGTTTGACTTGATTGTTTCAGAAAAAAGTTTCGGCAAAATAGCGTCCAAAACATCTCTTTGGATATATTCAACGCCGACATGTTTTTCGACGATTTTTTGAGGTGCTTTACCTTTTCTGAATCCCGGGATATTAACGTATTGAGAAACTCTTTTGCATGCTCTGTCGTATGCTGATTTTACTTCGTTTGCATCAACTTTAATATCCATTAATACTTCGTTATTTTCGTTTTTTTCTAAATTAACACTCATCTTTTTGACCTTTACTGTAATAACTGTAAATATTATAGAACAAACATATACAAAAGAAAAATATTTTTGTAAACGCAATAGCAGTAAGCATTTTCGGCATTTTAACCGTTTGAAAAATTATAATTACCCAATAGGACTAAACGACCGAATAGCCCAAAAGCATAAAGGGATTTTGACATTTTTGAAAAAAATACAGTCACTAAGTCCAATGATAAAAAATCGGAAGGATTTTATCATAACAGTACCATACACTCTGTTCTTCTTTTACTCGGTTGCTCACTCCCTTTCGACTTTGCGAAAGGGTTTTTTTATGTTTTTGATAATGATACAATGGATTCATTGTCATTGCGAGGAGGAACGAGCGAGCAGAGTACGAGGGCTTGGCGATAAAAAGACAAAGTCTTTGACATCGACAACCCGCAGACACGTTTATTGCGAGAGAAGTGAAAAACAATCTCGACGAAGCAATCCAGTATTTTAAGATTTATTGGATAAATGCGTGACTAATAGATTGCCACGAAAATCTGACGATTTTCTCGCAATGACAGTTACCGACTTGAATTTATACGTTTTTCGTCATTCTGAGGACGAAGTCCGAAGAATCTATAAAATAAACGCATTAAACAGATTCTTCGCTAACGCTCAGAATGACAAGAAACACGAAACTTCAAGGAGTTCTCGTCATATTGAGGGGCTTGTCCCCGAAATATCTGTTTTTCTTCAACCACTCACAGATTCTTCGCCTTGTTTATCACTTCGTTCGCAATAACCGTAAACGAAAGTTACAAACAAAAACAGGGCAACTCAAAAGTCACCCTGTTTCTAAATACGAAATTATGTAAACTACGCTTGTGCGTAAACGCTTACTTGTTTTCTGTCACGTCTGTGGGGTTCAAATTTCACCACGCCGTCGATTGTTGCAAACAATGTATTGTCTGAACCCATACCAACGTTGTTACCCGGGTGAATTTTTGTTCCTTTTTGGCGAACGATGATGTTACCTGCTTTAACAAGTTCTCCACCGTATTTTTTTACGCCTAAACGCTTACTTTCACTATCACGGCCGTTCTTGGACGAACCAACACCTTTTTTATGTGCCATTTCTAATTCTCCTTATAGTTGTGAGTTACAAATTATTCTTCAGATGAAGCAGATGCTTTTGTTCTGATTTTGTTAATCATAACTCTTGTGAAGCCTTGTCTGTGTCCTTGCAATTTGCGATAGCCTTTTTTTGCTCTTTGTTTGTAAACCAAGACTTTTTTAGTCTTATCGTGTTTTACAACAACACCTTCAACGCTTGCGTTTTCAACGTACGGTTGACCGACCTTTGACTTTTTACCGTTTACAAGCATTACAACTTGTTTGAAAACAACTTTTGATTCCGGAGCATCTTCGAGAAGTTCGATATCAACGTAACGTCCTTCTTCCATTTGATACTGTTTTCCACCGGTTTCTACGATTGCGTACATATTCTGTATCCTTTCAATTGAAGCAGTCGTACCTTTTTTCAAGGATTTAAAACGACGTACCTATCTAACATCGAGGGCATAAGTCGCCCTTCGTACATGAATTTTATCGTCAGCAAACTTCATTGTCAACATTTTAAAAGAAAAAATATAGACCTATAGGTTTAGATTTTTTACTCATTGAGGTTGATACCCATTTTTAAAACAATATTTACAATTATAATGTCAATTCGGAAAGCGAGTAGATTTTGAAAAGCAGTAATCAACAAATAGTCAGTGCGGAAGATTGTATGGCGGCAGCCGAGGCGTTGTTTACGGAAAACAATGCGACTGAAGCCGTAAAATATTACCTCAACTCTGTCCTGATGAAAAGGCTCAATCCTCAAGCATACAAAGGCTTGGGCAAGGCTTATTACGCTCTCAAAAAATACGACAAGGCGATTGAATCTTTCGACAAAGCAAAAGAAATTACCCCTTTTGACCCCGAATTATACAGTGAATTGGGCGTTTGTTATATGGCGAAAGGTAATTTTTGCAAGGCTGCAAAAAACATCATCAAGTCTATCCAACTCGACCCCGAAAACACTGACACGCAAATCCAATTAGCCGTTTGCCATGAAATTATGGGCGAAGAAGAAATGGCTATTATGATTTACGGCAAAATTACGGAAACAAACCCCGATTGCAGAAAAGCATACGTTCAAAAAGCAACTTTGCTTATGAAACTTGACCGTTTCGAGGACGCAATCAATGTTTTCCGCTCTATCTTGAAAGTTGATAGAAATTACCACAGAGCATACCTCGGAATAGGCATTTGTTTCGACAAATTCGGTGATTTGGCAATGGCAAAAAGATATTACAAAAAATTTCTGAAACTCATGCCCAACGCTGTAAACGCAAAATCAGTTATGCAAAGACTTTTTGAAATCAATCAAAAGCAGCCGGCAAGAGAAAATTTCTTAAAAGTAGTTTAACAAATGCGGGGGGATAAACCGCAAAAATAAAATTTTTAAACAAAACAACAAATTCCAATACGCCCTCTAACGAGGGCTTTTTTTTGCGACAACGTAATAATTTGCACCGAGCGGGCAATTCAGCAAATATTTTTCAACGTCCGAAAATTGTTTCAAAAACGGAGGAATGAAAAATCTGTATTTGACCGAAAAATCGCCAAAACCGCTATTTTTCAATAATTTTACCGAATTTTTCGCCGACAAAATTCTGACGTTGTACTCATCGTATCTTAAATCTTCATTTTTATAAAAATAATAAGCAACGGGATTATAAGGATTAAACTCGTAAATCATTATAAATCCGTCGTCACTGAGCGAATTTTGGAGCATTTGTAAGGTTTGAACCTGAAATTGTTGAGGTACATGCCGCAAAACATTCGCTAAAAAAATAATATCAAATTTTTCATCAAACGGTAATTTCACCCCGTCACACACGGCATAAGAAACATTTTTCAGATTTTCACCTCTTTTTGAGGCAATTTCGACGCTTTTCGGCGAAATATCACAACAAAATATTTTCGAGTCGGGGAAATTTTTGCTGAGATAAAAATCAGATAAGCCTATTCCGCAGCCGTAATTTAAAATTTTTAAATACTTTTTACCCTGCAACACCGAGTTTTCATACTCTTTAATCAAGTCCAAAACCTTGTACTCGGTAAAATATACAACGGAATAACCGACTTTTTCGGAAAGATTTTCCATCATTGCCAAATAATTTTGGGCAACATTGTCAAAAGAAATACACTGCCCCGATGCACAACCGTTTATATTGTTTAACTGACTATCATTTGGCATATTAACACTAATCACCTACCGAACAATTATAAATGTTTTTAACAATATTTGCAATAATTCGACAAAAAACGACAACCTGAATGTTATTTTAGAATAAGTGTGTTAAAATATTTCCATACTTAGCGGAGAATAAAAATGTCAAAAGAAAACGATAAAATAATTATAACCATTATCGGTGCGGACAAAGTCGGTATTGTTGCGAAAACGACCGCAGCACTTGCCGAATGCCAAGTCAACATCGAAGATATCAAACAATCAATTATGCAAGATTGTTTTGTAATGTTTATGCTTGCCAACGCTGATAAAAGCCCAAAATCTTTCAGCGAAATCAAAGACAGATTAACAAAAATCGGCGAAGAAATGAAACTTGAAGTTTGGGTTCAAAAGAAAGCCATTTTTGACAAAATGCACACAATTTAGCGAGGTAGGCAATGAATTTTTTTAGTGAGGATTCAATCCTTGAAACAATTAATATGATTAAGGTGCATAACCTTGATATCAGAACGGTTACGCTTGCTTTGAGTTTGCGTGACTGCTGCGATACGGACGTTCATTGCGTGGGAGAAAAAATCCACGAAAAAATCGTTCGTTACGCAAAAAATTTGAGAAAATATGCAGACGAAATTGAATCAGAATACTCTATTCCTATTGTAAATAAAAGGATTGCGGTCACTCCGATTTCACTCGTCGGCGAATCTTGCAAAAATCCCGATTATATTCATCTTGCAAAAATTTTGGATAAAGCGGCAGATGAAGTCGGCGTCGATTTTATCGGCGGATTTGGGGCTCTTGTCGAAAAAGGTATGACAAAAGGTGACAGCCTTTTGATGGAGAGCATTCCGCAAGCATTGGCACAAACAAACAAAATCTGCTCGTCCATTAACCTTGCCTCATCAAAAGCAGGGATAAATATGGACGCCATCAACAAAATGGCTAAAATTATTAAACAAACGGCAGATTTGACCGCAGACGGCGACGGCATCGGTGCGGCAAAATTGGTTTGTTTCTGCAATGCCCCCGGAGATAATCCGTTTATGGCAGGTGCTTTCCACGGTTATGGCGAACCCGAATGTGCCTTAAACATCGGCGTTTCAGGACCGGGGGTTGTAAGAGCGGCTGTCGATTCTTTGAGAAAAGATGCACCTTTAGACGAAGTTGCTAACAAAATTAAGCAAATTGCTTACAAAATCACATCAACAGGCGAATTAATCGGTCATGAAATGGCTCAAAAATTGGGCATTCCGTTCGGTATTATTGACCTTTCGCTCGCACCTACACCCGCCATAGGCGATAGCGTAGCGGGAATTTTCAGAGCAATGGGCTTGGAACACGCAGGAGCACACGGAACAACCGCAGCACTTGCAATGCTTAACGATGCCGTTAAAAAAGGCGGAATTATGGCAAGTTCACACGTCGGCGGACTTTCTGGTGCATTCATTCCCGTTTCGGAAGATGCGGAAATGATTGAAGCCGCAAAAAACGGATTTTTGACATTTGACAAACTCGAAGCAATGACTTGCGTATGCTCGGTAGGGCTTGATATGATTGCAATTCCGGGGGCAACACCCGTTGACACGGTAGCAGGAATTATTGCGGACGAAATGGCTATCGGTATGATTAACAAAAAAACGACAGCCGTCAGAGTTATCCCCGTTCCGAATAAAAAAATCGGCGAAAATGCAGTATATGGCGGACTTTTGGGCGAGGCACCGATTATCCCCGTAAACAATCTCTCATCAACGGGATTTGTTCAACGTGGCGGTCGTATCCCCGCACCGATACACAGTTTAAACAATTAGTGAGGTTATTATGACAACACTTGAAGATGCAAAAAAACGAGAACTTAAACCGTGGAATGACTATTTCATGGATTTGGCAAAAACTTGTGCAACACGCTCGAATTGCTTGCGTTCACAGGTTGGAGCGGTAATTGTCGGACAAGATAAAAAAATTAAAGCAACAGGCTATAATGGTACACCGTCAAAGGTTCAATCGTGCTATGAAAGAGGGACTTGCTACCGAATTGAAAATAATATTCAATCGGGAACAAGATATGAAACATGCAGAAGCATTCACGCAGAACAAAACGCTATAATCCAAGCGGGACAAGACCGTTGCCAAGATGCGACAATGTATATTTACGGACATAACATAATTTGTATTCTCTGTAAACGCTTTATCGTTCAGGCAGGGATAAAAGATGTTTTCCTCAAAAAAGACGAAAACTCACCGCTTGTACACGTTACGGCAGATGAAATCCGACACAACTTGGAAGAATAAATAATGAAAGAGGCTCTTGAAAGCCTCTTTTTTTATGCAATGTCAAATTAATTTACTCAATTCAGAATAACAATAATCGTATGGTATTTATTCACTGTCATACTGAGGAACGAGCGAGCAGAGTGCGTAACGGTCAAGGCGAGGAGCCTTGCCGTGAAGGCACGTTTATTGCGAGCGAAGTGATAAAGGAGCCGAAGTATCTGTTTTTGGCATGATTTTATAGATTCTTCGCCTAAAGACTCAGAATGACAAATCGAGTTCATTGTCATTCTGAGGGATTTATCCCGAAGTATCTGTTTTCCTTATCATTACACAGATTCTTCGCCACAAGTGGCTCAGAATGACAAAAGCAGACGCAAACTTAAAGGGTCGAAGACCCTACCACGAAACATCTTTGTGCAAATAGTCCATATTGCCTTTTGTTGTTACCCAAGCAGCACAACCGTGACCGGTTGTATAACAGGAAGAAAGAGGATATGAATTATCCTCAGTAGTTCCCAAAGGCAAAACACCATATTTTGTAATCCAAAAGGTAAAAGTATCTTTCCCTAATGTATTAGGTTTTTTATCTCCATTTACATCAAAATATGCATAACCAATTACAGAATTTAACATTTCAGAACTACCAACATGTTCAATATCTGAATAAATGTATATTCCAAGCGACATACCATCACTAAGCCGAATTTTATAATCATTTTCCGCTTCATTAAAAGAAGAAAAATCAATACCGTTAAAATATTTGTACACACTCAAAGCGAAACAATCACCATTTGTAGATAATCCACATATCTTTTGCACATTCATTTGATTGGCAAACATCTTACCAACTGTTTCAGAACGTTGCGGAGCCTCTGAAACAAGATTTTGAGGATTTATTTCTCCGTTTTCTGCTACAACTCTTTGATATGCCTGAGCCAAAACGGAATAAGCCTTTTTCGTTGCAACAACCAACTCTTGCTCATTCGTATTATTCATCAACGACGGAATGGTCATTGCGGCAATAATCCCGATAATCACTAGTGTAATAAGCACTTCCGCCAAAGTGAAACCTTTTAATTTCCTTCCCATAATAACTCCGTTCCTTAGAATTATTATCGGGAATTTCATACCCCTACTTCAAGACATAGTTCGGCTTCTATTCTATTCTATTCTATTCTATTAAAGAGTGTATGGTCATTGAGTTTCGGTGTCAAGCAATTCGTATTTACATTTTGTTACAATCCTTCTTTTGTTGCAGGATTGTAATATTTTTTGAAGTTTTTTGTATTGAAAGAAATGCTAAACTTTAAGCATTTCTCGTCATTCTGAGAGTGAAACCCGAAGGGTTAACGAACGACGTGAGTAAATGCACTCCGCATAGGAGCCGTCCTCTTTTCTTTCTTGTTGGGGTACACGTTATTCTTTCTTTTCTCATCGGAAAGAAAAGAAAGAATAATGGGTACGAATAATAGTATTTATCAAATATATATATGAATTTTTATTATCAATTGGTCGACTGAAGTCGACCCTACATATTTACCCTTAATTTTTCTCATCGGAGAACAAAATGTCCTCAAACTTATGAAAATCAAATTTCTTGCGAGAAACTTTTTCTTCATCGACGTGGTATTCGCCATATCTCAAGTTTCTGATTTTCTTTTCCGCCTCAAATTCGCCGTGCAACATCAACCTCGATGTCAAGCCGAACTCGTCCGCAAGTTTTTCCACCTTCGGATCATAAATAATCGGCAGCACCCGAATGCCGTACTTCAAGCCCAAAAGGCAAGCGTGATAACGCATTGCAATCAATTCATCAAGATGAGAAAACGCCTCAACAATCTCAAAAGTCGCCCTATTTGTAACCACGTGTGTATGCAAATCAGGATTGATTTTCAACAATTCGACTTCCAATTGTTCGCAAATTTCCAAGTCCAATGCTGCTTGAAGAGCATAGATAAAAATAATTTTATCCGAATAAACATCGGCAATATATTTCGCAAAATCCTTGAGCATTTGAGGGGTCAAAGACGGCCATTCCCTTAGTTGAATACCGACACCCCGATGAGAATATTTTGTTTTGAGTTTAATATTCCAAACAGGATCGGAAACCAAGTCAGGATTAAGTCCCCAACTTCTTGCCAAAAACAAACTTTTTTCGTCACGAACAGTAATGTAAGTGCAATGTTTCAAAACAAGAGCGGTAATTTTTTCAAAAAGTTTATTGTTAATCGGTCCAAGCCCTTGAGCGAAAATAATGACTTTTTTTCTGAAAAATAATGCGGTCAAAATTACGCAAAGATAATAAATAAGGCTCTTTACACTCGTTGCGTCTTGCAAAAGACTTCCACCGCCTGAAATCAAAAAGTCACATCTAACCAAATTATAAAGCAAGCCAAAAATGCCGAAAGTCTTTGACGACTTAACCTTGAACATTTCTTTCGTAGATTTCGGATTTTTTGAAAAAACGGTAATATCCTCAACTCCCGATTTTTTCAAAGAATCGACCAACACGCTCAAAACAGCATCGTCGCCGAAATTATTAAACCCGTAATACCCCGAAATAACAACCTTCGGAGCCTTTTTATTCTTGTTCATTCAAAGCGTCCATAACTTCTTTTGCCGAGGGAATAGATTTAATCGCCCCGATTTTTCTAACCTGCAAGCCCGACACAACTCTCGCAAACTTCACCGCCTCAAACGGCGTTTTGCCCTGTGTTAACTCGTACAAAAATGCACCGTTAAACGAATCGCCTGCACCCGTCGAGTCTTTTTTCGTATCGGAGAAAAATGGTGTAAAAATGGTTTCATTCGCCGTCGCAACGTAATATCCGCCATTTGCTTTCGACTTAACAACAATCGTCTTAATACCTTTATCCAAAAGCATTTCAATCAATTTGTCACAAGATTCGATATCCCAAAGAACCGCATCAGTTCTTAAATTCAAGAAAATTATATCAATATAATCTTCAATCTCGGAAAAAGCATCTCTCGCCTCTTCCAAAGACCACAAAAGTTCCTCAAAATTCGGATCATAAGCAACCAAAATATTGTTTTCTTTCGCAATCTTACACATTTTCAAAACAGCCTCTTTGGCAGACAATGAGAGCGATTGTGTAATTCCTGTCGCATAAACGACCTTTGCGGATTTAATATATTCTTCATCAATATCACGAGTCGTAAGTTTTGCCGCTGCGGTCTTTTTGCGATAATATGCAAATTCTTTATGTCCTGTTTCATGACCTGCAACAAAATAAACGCCATTGCGACCGTCAGTCGAGGTAACTCTTGTTATATCAAGCCCCTCTGTCGCCCAACCGCCGACAAGAAATTCCATAAATGCGTCATTTCCGACCTTGGAAATATAACCGACCCGACCGCCCATTCTGCATGCCGCAATCGCCGTCGTCAAAGTATCTCCGCCGTAATATTTATCCAATTTATCCGCATAAGCCAAACTTTGCGGACTCGAAAGTTCCACCAAGCCTTCGCCTATCGTTATTAAATCCAAATTATTTTCCATTATTCTTACCTGAATTACATATAAATTATCAAAATTTATAAATTTAGTCAATTTTGAAACAATCAGTCGAATTTATCAATTTTGATAAATGAAAAAAAAGAGGGTTTTTGTGAACCCTCTCTTTTTAGAACTTTGAGAAAATTAGAAGTTCAAACCTGCTTCTCTTGCAGCGTCTGCAAGTGCAGCAACTCTTCCGTGGTAAACAAAGCCGCCTCTATCGAAAACAACATCAACGATTTTCTTTGCTGCTGCTCTCTTAGCGATTGCTTCGCCTACAACTTTAGCCGCTTCGATGTTTCCACCGTGAGCCAACTTTTGTTTGAGTTCTTTGTCATCAGATGAAGCAGAAACCAAAGTTACACCTTTAACATCGTCAATGATTTGAGCGTAAATGTGTTTTGTGCTTCTGTAAACTGCGAGTCTGGGTGCTTCAGTTGTACCCTTCAATTTGACTCTGAGTCTTCTGTGACGTTTTTGAACTTGTGCTTTTCTATTTGCTGTTTTAATCATTTTTCTTTCCTTTCACCCAAACCTTCTTGAAATTATCTCAAGGGTTCAAACGGGCTGTTCTTATGAACCTATGCGGCTCTATTTTTTACCTGTTTTGCCGGCTTTTCTTCTGATGTGTTCGCCTTCGTACTTAACACCTTTTCCTTTGTAAACTTCAGGAGGTCTTTTTGAACGTACGAGTGCAGCGATGTCGCCGACCATTTGTTTGTTGTGTCCCGAAATCTTGATTTTTGTGTTTGCTTCAACTTCAATCTTGATTCCTTCGGGTGCTTCAATGTTAATCGGGTGTGAATAACCCAACGCCAAGTTCAATGTTGTTCCTTGCATTGCGGCTCTGTAACCTACACCTACAATTTCGAGTTTCTTTTCAAAACCATTCTTTACACCGTTGATTGCGTTTGCTACAAGTGTTCTTGACAAACCGTGCAATGAGCGAGATTTTCTGTCGTCAGCATTTCTCTTTACATATACATGATTGTCTGCTTGTTCAACGGAAAGTTCAGGTCTTACTGTAACTGTTTCTGTTCCCAACGGACCTTTCGCCGTTACTGTGTTACCGTTGATGGTAACTTCAACACCGGCAGGTATCTCAATCGGTAATTTTCCTATACGTGACATTATTTTGTTCTCCGTCTTGTCAATTTAGTATCGCTGTCTGCGGATTTACTACCAAATGTAGCAAACTACTTCGCCGCCGACATTTTCTTTTCTTGCACGTCTGTCAGTGAGCAAGCCCTTGCTTGTGCTGACAACTGCAATTCCCATTCCGCCTAATACTTGCGGAAGATTTTTTGCCTTTGAGTAAGTTCTCAAACCGGGTTTTGAAACTCTTTGGAGGTTCGTAATTACCGGATTGTTTTCTGTGTCGTACTTGAGTGCAACATTTAAAACTTTGAACTTACCGACTTCTTTTACTGAGTAGTCAGAAATGTAACCTTCGTTCTTCAAAAGTTTTGCAAGTTCAACTTTAAGGTTTGAAGCAGGCATTTCAACTTCTTTATGAGAAACTTGGTTTGCGTTTCTGATTCTCGTAAGCATATCTGCTATCGGATCTGTATTCATTGATAATTTCCTTTTCCTGTTGTCTTTGTGAACGATAAGACTACTACCAACTTGCTTTTGTTACGCCGGGAAGTAATCCTTTGTGAGCCAATTCTCTCAAGTGAATTCTGCAAAGACCGAAGTCTCTGTGAAATCCGTGAGGTCTGCCGCATACAGAGCAACGATTGTGCAATCTAACTTTAGGATATTTTCCTGCCGCTACGAGTGCTTCTCTTTTTGCTTCTTTATCTATCATTGATTTCTTAGCCACAATACGCTCCTTTATTTCTTGAACGGCATGCCGAGATATCTCAAAAGTGCTCTACCTTCTTCATCTGTCTTTGCCGTCGTGATTATTGATATGTTCATACCTAAAACTGTTTCGATTTCATCGTAACTGATTTCAGGGAATAATGATTGCTCTTTCAAACCTAATGTGTAGTTGCCTCTTCCGTCAAATGATTTAGAACTGATACCTCTAAAGTCACGAATTCTCGGGAGAACTACGCAAATTAACTTTTGAATGAAATCATACATTCTTTCGCCTCTGAGAGTAACCATACAACCTACCGGCATGCCTTCTCTCAATTTGAAAGTTGCAATTGATTTCTTCGCTTTTGTTGCCACTGCCTTTTGTCCTGCAATCTTTGTTAATTGTGCAACAATTAATTCTGCAAGTTTTGAGTTGTGACATGCTTCTCCGACACCCATGTTGATTACAACTTTGTTGAGTTTCGGAATTTGGTGAACGTTTTCATATTTGAATTCGCTCTTTAATGCATCTACGACTTCCTCGTCGTATTTTTTTCTTAAACTTTTAGTTACTGTTGTCATTTTTCTTTTTCCTTTTCGTAGAATACATCTTCGCCCAAACATGACAAGATGTCCATACTTTTGTTAAGTTATACGTCTAAAACTTCACCACAATGTTTACAAACACGAACTTTTTTATCATCTTTTACTTCGTATTTGATTCTTGTAGCCTTGTTGCAAGCAGGGCAGAAAAGCATTACTTTTGACGATTCCAATGATGCTTCCTTCTTGACCAATCCGCCTTGAATTCCTGCCATCGGGTTCGGCTTTTGTGCTTTCGTAACCATATTTACACCTTCAACAACTACTCTGTTTTCTGATGTAACTACTTTCTTTACGTTTCCTGTCTTGCCTTTGTCTTTGCCGGAAACAACCACTACTTTGTCGCCGGTTCTGACGTGAATATTGTGTTCTTCAACTTGTTTTTTTCTTCTCATTTTGTTGCCTTCCTAAATAACTTCCGGCGCAAGAGAAATGATTTTCATGAAATTCTTTTCTCTGAGCTCACGAGCAACCGGTCCGAAAACACGTGTTCCTCTGGGGTTACCGTCCTTGTTGATGATAACGGCAGCGTTTTCATCAAATCTGATGACTGATCCGTCTGCACGTTTGATATCATGCTTCGTTCTTACAACAACTGCTCTAACTACATCTGACTTTTTAACTGTCATGTTAGGAGTTGCATCTTTAACTGCTGCAATGATTACATCGCCAACATAAGCGAATTTCTTATTTGAACTGCCCAATACTCTGATGCAAAGAAGTTCCTTTGCACCTGTATTGTCCGCAACTTGTAATCTTGTTTCCTGTTGTATCATTTTACTTTTCCTTCAATTTAGCAAAAATTGCCTATTTCGCTTTTTCTACAACTTCAGCAACTGTCCAACGTTTGTCTGCTGAAATCGGTTTTGTCTCAACGATTCTTACTACATCGCCTTCTTTGCAAGCGTTTTCTGCATCGTGTGCTTTGTAATGTTTTGTCGTTTCGATGATTTTCTTATATTTCGGGTGTTGGTTGTATTCTGCAACTTTTACAACAACTGTCTTGTCGCATTTGTTGCTGACAACTGTACCTTGTTTTTCCTTTTTAGGCATTTTATAGACCTCTTCTGTTTTTTCTGAACTATTCCGCTTTTTCTCTGATTACGGTTTTGATTTGAGCGATTTCGTTCTTAATCTTACCGATTTGAGCGGGATTTTCGAGTTTATTCAACGATTTTTGAACTCTCAAATCGAGCAATTGCTTTTTGCAATCTACTACTGCTGCTTTAAGTTCATCAACCGTTTTTTCGCGCATTTCTTCTAATTTCATTGTTCGCTACCTTATTTTTCCACTACCTTAACTTTAATAGGAAGTTTTTGAGCAGCCAACTCAAGTGCGTGAACTGCAACTTCTCTTGAAGAATAATCAATTTCAAAGAGAATTCTTCCGGGCTTAACTACTGCTACCCAATATTCCGGGTTACCTTTACCTTTACCCATACGAGTTTCAGCAGGTTTCGCCGTAATCGGTTTGTCAGGGAAAATCTTAATCCAGACGTTTCCGCCTCTTTTGATTTCTCTTGTCATAGCACGTCTTGCCGCTTCTATTTGTCTGCTTGTAATCCATGCAGGTTCGCATGCTTGCAGACCGTATGTGCCGAATTCAAGTTCCGTTCCTCTTGTTTCAGAACCTGTCATTCTGCCTTTCATTCTTTTACGATATTTCGTTTTCTTGGGCATTAACATAGTTGTTTTTCGCTCCTGATTTTCTTTTACTATTCGCTAACTTCTTCAGTTTGCGGTGCTGCTTTCTTTCTTCTTCTGCCAATAGGTCTGTCTTCACCGTTACGTGAACCTGTTGACTTCTTTGTTTTGATGTTTGCGTCTGCTTTTTCGCCGGGCATTAAGTCACCTTTGAAAACCCAAACTTTAACACCGATTTTGCCCATCATCGTATCTGCTTCTGCAAATCCGTAATCGACATCTGCTCTGAGTGTTTGAAGCGGAATTCTTCCTTCTTTTGCCCATTCACTTCTTGCAATTTCTGCACCGCCCAAACGTCCTGATACCATAACTTTAATACCTTGTACGCCTGCTCTCATCGTTCTTTGCATTACTTGTTTCATTGCTCTTCTGAATGCAATACGTTTTTCGAGTTGGAGTGCTACGTTTTCAGCAGCCAATTGTGCATCTGCATCAATTCTTGCTACTTCAACGACATCAATTGTTACAGGTTTTCCGATGAGTGCTGAAACTGATGTTCTGAGTTCATCGATACCTTGACCGCCTCTGCCGACTACAACGCCGGGCTTCGCTGTCGCTACTGTAACTACTACATTTGTTGCTTTTCTTGCAATAAGAATTTTTGCAACTCCTGCTGTATATAATTTCTTCTTAATAAATTTTCTGATTTTTGCATCTTCGACTAAAAATTCCGGATAATCGCCTTTTTTAGCGTACCAAGTGCTTGACCAAGGTTGGATAACGCCTACTCTAAATCCGGTTGGGTGTGTCTTTTGTCCCATCGTGTTATCTCCTACTTATTATCCGATACTTTTACTGTCAAGTGTGAAGAACGTCTTAAGCGTTTGTAAATTCTTCCTTGTGCTCTCGGCTTTCCTCTCTTGAGTGTCGTGCTTTCGTCAGCGTAAATTTCAGATATTTTTAATTGATCTGCTGTAACACCTGACTTCTCAGCTGCGTTTGCAACTGCTGCTGTCAAATTCTTTTCGACCATTCTTGCCGCAAAGTAGGGCATAAATTTCAAAATTTTAACTGCTTCTGTTACAGATTTGCCTCTTACTACGTTGATTACTCTGCGTAATTTACGTGCGGGCATTCCGATATTTCTTTGTATTGATTTAGCTTCCATGATTAACCCCTCTTTGCCGTCTTATCTGAACCGGCGTGACCTCTGAATAATCTGGTCGGAGCAAATTCACCGAGTCTGTGTCCTACCATTTGTTCTGTCACATATACGGGAACATGTGTCTTACCGTTGTGTACGGCAATCGTGTGTCCCAACATTTCCGGAATTATCATTGATGCTCTGGACCATGTTTTTACAACTTTCTTTTCACCGGCAGCATTCATTTTTTCGATTTTTGATTGAAGCGCAGGTTGAACAAAAGGTCCTTTTTTAAGTGAACGAGCCATTTATATTCTCCTTATCCGCGTTTTCTTTCTCTGACAATCAACTTGCCAGAAGCCTTCTTCTTGTTTCTCGTCTTGATGCCGAGTGCCGGTTTACCCCAAGGTGTCTTAGGATTTCCGCCGGGACCTGTTTTACCTTCACCACCACCGTGAGGGTGATCACAGGGGTTCATTGTAACACCTCTGACTGTGGGTCTTACACCCAAGTAACGAGTACGGCCTGCTTTACCGATTTTCATGTTCTTGAATTCAGCGTTGCCAAGAACACCGACTGTTGCCAAGCATTCTTTTCTGACCATTCTCATTTCTGAACTTGCCATCTTCAAAGTAACGTAGTTGCCTTCTTTAGCCATTAATTGAGCAGCACCACCTGCTGTTCTGACCATCTTTCCGCCTTTGCCAGGTTCAAGTTCTACACAGTGAACCATTGTACCTAACGGAATCATTTCCAAAGGAAGTGCGTTTCCTGTCAAGATGTCTGCGTCTTTTCCTGATACGATTGTGTCACCTACGTTCAATCCGTGCGGCGTCAAAATGTATCTCTTTTCACCGTCTGCATATACGACGAGCGAAATTCTTACGTTTCTGTTCGGATCGTATTCGATAGTCTTAACAACTGCCGGAATACCGAACTTTTCACGTTTAAAATCTATTACACGATATGCTTTTTTATGTCCGCCACCTTTATGACGGCATGTAATTCTACCTGTATTGTTTCTGCCTGCAGTCTTTCTGAGGTCTTTCAATAATGATTTTTCAGGTTTATTTGTTGTTATTTCAGCAAAATCACTTTTGGTCATACCTCTTTGACCCGGAGATGTAGGATTTATTTTTCTAATTGCCATTTTTTACTATGCCCCCGTTAATTCTTCCAAAGGTTCGCCTTCAATCGTTACGATTGCTTTCTTTCCGGATTGCGTTCTACCTACTGAGTAACCTACTCTCTTTGCGTGTGAGGGTTGGTAAACAGTTGTAACCTTTGTTACCTTTCTGCCCGGATATGCAGCTTCAACGGCTTGTGCGATTTCTACTTTTGTCGCTGTCGGCATTACTTCAAACGTATATTTGTTGAGTGTTGTCGCTGCCATTGATTTTTCTGTAATTATAGGACGCTTAATTACGTCGTATAACTTTTCCTTGTTTTGTTTTAAGTTGCTCATTATTTCGATAACCTCTCAGTTATTTCATTGACTGCAGCTTCAGTCAAGATAACCGAGTCTGCTTCCAATAAGTCTTTTACGTTTAAATTTGCAGGAAGAATAACTTTCACTGAAGGAAGGTTTCTTGCTGCCAATTCCAAGTGTGCATTTTCTGCTGCTTTTGTATCTGCTACTACAAGCACTTTGCCTGCAACGTTCAATGCCTTCAATGCTTGAGTCATTAATTTTGTTTTAGGCTCTGTGATTTGTGAAAAATCTTTTACCAAAACTGTATTTTCAACTCTTGCTGAAAGTGCCGATCTCAATGCAAGTCTTCTTGCTTTTTGAGGCATTTGGAAACCGTAATCTCTCGGTTTAGGTCCAAAGATTACGCCACCGCCTTCAAACAACGGGCTTCTTGTTGAACCTGCTCTGGCTCTACCTGTACCCTTTTGTTTCCAAGGTTTCTTTCCGCCGCCTGATACTTCGGCTCTTGTTTTTGCACATGCTGTGCCTTGACGACCATTGTTAAGTTGTCTTCTTACCGCCATGTGCATTACGTGAATATTAGGTTCAACACCGAATACCTTTTCATCTAAAGATATTTGTCCGACCTGTTTTCCGTCTGTACTTAATATTGAAACTTCTTTTGCCATGATTTTCATTCCTTATAGTTAAGAGTTAGTTCCATTTAACTCTCGAGGGTACTACGGTAACTAATTTACCTTCCGGACCCGGTACCGAACCTTTTACCAACAACAAGTTGTTTTCGTTATCAACTTTTACAACTGTCAATTTGGTAATCGTAACTTTTTCATTACCCATGTTTCCGGCCATTCTCTTACCTTTGATAACTCTACCGGGGGTAGTGCCTGCACCGATTGAACCGGGTTCTCTGTGATTCTTTGAACCGTGTCCCATCGGTCCTCTTGAAAAGTTCCATCTTTTAACCGTACCTTGGAAGCCTTTTCCGACGGACTTTCCGGTTACGTCAACTTTCGCTACGTTTTCTAATACGGATAAATCAATTTTTTGTCCAACTTCGTATGCTTCAGGGTTATCTACTCTGAATTCTTGAAGATGTCTGAAGTTTTCAAGTTTGTTCTTTGCAAAGTGACCAATTTCTGCTTTCGTCAAGTGTTTTTCCTTTGCAGGAACTACGCCTGTTTGAATTGCATTATAGCCATCTGTATCTACTGTTTTTACTTGTGTTACTGTCAAGGGTTCAACCTTGATAACAGTTACGGGAATTGCAAGACCGTTTTCGTCAAAAACTTGGGTCATTCCCAATTTTTTTCCAATTACTCCGAGTGTCATATTATACCTTTCTTTTGTGAGCGCTGCGTTACCTTTTGACTCGCAGATCACATTCAATATCGGGGGAGTTTCCCTTTTCAATTGTATGTGATTAAGTTATTGACTATAACTTAACTTCAATGTCCACACCTGCGGGCAAATCCATTCTGCTGAGTTCGTCTGTCGTTTGTGCCGTAGGTTCGTATATATCAATGATTCTCTTGTGAGTTCTCATTTCAAAGTGTTCTCTTGACTTTTTGTCAACGTGAGGACTTCTCAAAACGCAATATACACGTCTTTTTGTCGGCAACGGAATAGGACCTGCTACCTTAGCGTCAGTTCTTTTTGCCGTTTCAACGATTTTTGCGGCGGAAACGTCTATAAGCTTATGGTCATATGCTTTCAAGCAAACTCTTATTCTTTGTCTCTTGCCGTTACTCATTTTCTACTACTTTCTTTTTCTTGTTTTCTACTTCCGAATTGCATGTAACATGAATATTACCGACAATATCGGCAACTACAAATCTATTATAAACATGATTTGTCGTCAACACCGTATTTTTTTTATTTAAAAAAATTCTTTACATTTGTTTATAATTTAACCTCGCATTTGAAAAATTTTTACAAAAATTTTCAATTCCAAAAAAAATGCACCGCAGTTGACGATACATTTTCATTTTTATTAATAAAATTCTGGGAGATTCTTCGCCTAAAGGCTCAGAATGACAGACTTTGTCACTGCGAGCGATAGCGAACCCAAGGGTTGACGAACGAAGTGAGTAAATGCACTCCGCAAGGAGCCGTCCTCTTTTCTTTCTTGTTGGGGTACACGTTATTCTTTCCCCTCTCTCTGAACAATTCACTGAATTGTTCAGTTCGGCAGAGTCTCATCGGAAAGAAAAGAGCAAGCGAGCCAAGTGCGTAACGGTCAAGGAGAGGAGCCTTGCCGTGAAGGCACGTTTATGGCGAGCGTAGCGAATGAAAGAATAATGGGTACAAATATTAGTATTTATCAAATAAATGCAAGAATTTTTAATAAATGAGTCAACATTGTATTGCCACATCGAGATTGTTTATCACTTCGCTCGCAGCGACAGTGAATGTTAAACCTTAACAAAAAAAGAGGAACTTGCGTTCCCCTTTTAAACACTTAAATTTGTCAATTAGCCATTCAATGCATCTTTGAGCAATTTATTCAAAAGTTGCGGATCTGCTTTACCTTGAGTTGCTTTCATCGCCTGACCAACAAAGAAGCCGAACAATTTGTCACGTCCGCCACGGTATTGTTCAACTTGAGCGGGGTTATCGGCAACAATTTTTTCAACGATTGTTTTCAATGCACCCTCATCTGAAATTGTGCTTAAACCTTGTTTTTCGACGATTTCTTTTGCACTTCCTCCATCGGTCATCAAAGTCATAATAATTTGTTTACCGATGTTATTTGAAATTGTGCCTTTTGAAACCAAACCGACCAATTCGGCGAAAGAATCCGTTGTCAATTTTGTTTCATTAATCGTAATGTGTTCTTTTTTCAAGTGAGCAGTAACTTCTTTCATCAAGAAATTATTTGCGATTTTCGCATCTGCACCCAATTCAAGAACTTTGTCATAGAAAAGAGCGGTTTCCATTTGTTCAACGATAACGTTTGCGTCGTATTCTGAGAGTCCCAATTCTTGGTATCTTGCACGTTTTTGAGCGGGAAGTTCGGGCATTTTTTCTCTGATTGAATTTACCCATTCATCAGAAATTTCGAGCGGCATCAAGTCCGGTTCGGGGAAATATCTGTAATCGTGAGCATCTTCTTTGCCACGCATTGAGCGGGTTTCGCCGTAATTATCGTCCCAAAGTCTTGTTTCTTGAACGACTTTTCCGCCTTCTTCAAGAATTTCGATTTGTCTGTCAACTTCGTATTCGATTGCTCTTTGCAAAGCACGGAAACTGTTGACGTTCTTGATTTCCGCACGTGTTCCGAATTCTTTTTGACCAATCGGACGGACAGAAATATTTGCGTCACATCTCATCGAACCTTCTTCTAAGTTTCCGTCGCAAACGCCGATGTATCTAAGGATTGTACGGAGTTCTTCCATATAAGCACGAGCCTCGTCGGAAGAACGCATATCGGGTTCTGAAACGATTTCGAGGAGCGGCGTGCCAGCTCTGTTCAAGTCAACCAATGAATATTTTGAATCCGCAATACCAGAAGCACCTGCGTGGACGAGTTTTCCGGCATCTTCTTCAAGATGTGCTCTTGTGATACCGATTCTTTTGCCCTGAATGTCGATATGACCGTTTACGCAAATCGGCTCGTCATATTGTGAAATTTGGTAGCCTTTCGGAAGATCGGCATAAAAATATTGTTTTCTGTCGAACTTACAACGGTGCGGGATTGAGCAGTTTAATGCAAGTCCTGTCAAAATACCCATGTTGACACATTCTTTGTTTAAAACAGGCAAAACCCCCGGCATGCCGAGCGTAATTGCACTGATTTCAGTGTTTTGTTCCTGACCGAAATCCGTTCCGTCAGGTGCAAAAATTTTCGATTTTGTTTTCAATTGTGCGTGAACTTCAAGTCCCACAACTGTTTCATATTTTTTTCTTAATTCTTCCATTGAAGGCATTTTATTTTTCCTTATTTTTATATTTGCCAAAATAATAACACAAATATTCGGGTTGATAAATTCAAAAAAAACATTAATTATATAAATATGAAGAAAATGTTTACTTTTTTATCAATTTTAACAATTATTATTTTCGGACAAATTTCAGGAGCGACAACGCTTTCGGGAGGTATTTCCGCAAGTGACAGGGTGCCTGTCGGATTTTTCGGAACGTGGAAAGTCGTTGCCATCAGGACTGTTACGACGAATGCAAACATGTTTGCACCATCGTCCGTCGAAATTTGGAACTTATCAAAACTCAATGACGTCATAACATTAACAAACCCCATTTCGGGAGCAAGTGCATCAATTACGGTAAAAGATGCAACCTCTGATACTTTTACCTTTCAAAGAGTAACCGGCGATGGCGAAGAAACAGTAACCGAAACGGCAAAATTAATTTTAAATGGGGCAAATTTCACAGGTTCTGATACAATGGTTGTACGAACCTGCAAAAAAGGCATGCCCGTAAAAACCGAAAACGTGAAATACACGCTCAAGGCTTACAAAGTATCAGGTTCTGACATTAGAAGCATTTTCAGTTCATGGTAAAGGATTTGTTATGACCGATAAAAAAGAACTTTCGTTTGATACCGTTATTTTAGGCGGCGGACCGGCAGGACTTTCTGCTGCAATTTATGCCGCAAGAGGCAATATCTCAACCGCAATCGTCGATTTGACGATGTTTGGCGGGCAGCCGAGCAACTATTTGGAACTCGAAAATTACCCGAGTTACCCCAATGTCGGCGGTTATGACCTTATGGAAAAATTTGAAGAGCATGCCGATAAATTCGGCGTGGAAAAATTCCCGATGCAGGAAATTCAATCCGTTGACCTTAAATCCGAACCCAAAATTATTGAAACTTTGGATACGATTTTTAAGGCAAAAACCGTTATTGTTGCAACAGGTGCTAAAGCAACAAAATTAGGCATTTCTGGCGAAAAAGAATTTTTGGGCAGAGGGGTAAGTTATTGTGCGGTTTGTGACGGTGCTTTTTACCGTGACAAAACAGTTTGCGTCATAGGCGGCGGAAATGCTGCCGTCGAAGAGGCTTGCTATCTCACAAAATTTGCCTCAAAGGTCTATCTCATTCACAGACGGGATAAGTTAAGAGCGGATAAAATCGTTCAAGAACGTGCTTTTGCAAACCCTAAAGTCGAATTTGTCTGGAATACTATTCCCGTTGAAATTAAGGGCGAAAATAACGTCGAAACGCTCGTCGTCCAAGACGTTAAAACCAATAAAATGACAGAAATTAAAACTGACGGCGTGTTCCCCTACATCGGATTTACCCCGAATGTTGACCTCTTCAATGGACAAATCGAACAAACTCCGCAAGGTTTTATCGAAACGGATACAAGACTTCAAACCTCTGTTGACGGTGTTTTTGCAGCAGGTGACGTCAGAAATACCCCGCTCAGACAAGTTATTACGGCAGCAGCCGACGGAGCAATCGCCGCTTGCAGTTGCGTAAAATTCCTTGAAGAACAACAAACTTTGACAGTTCAAAGATAGATTTTGTTACTCGCCAAAATTGTAAGACTTTACGAGGTAATAATTAGATAAATGAATAAACAAACCCGCATCAACGTAGGGACGTAGTTTTGGTTGACGAAACAACTTCAAAGCGGCTACTGTTTGAGCGAAGCGAGTTTAGCCGCTCAAGTTTAGTTTACAAAACAAGTCACGCAGTTGCAGCGGGCGGTTTTGCGGATTTGCGTAGTGCGAAGCGTAGTCACGAAGTAGCAAAAACAAAAGTGAACGACAACGAAGTGAAGTGAACGGCTTGTTTTTGTGAAGCAAATCCAAGACAGCGGTACTTTTGCCGCCAAAAGTACCTAAAGAAAAATTTTTCATAAATTATCAAATCATAGAAATGCATTGGGCGACTAAAGTCGACCCTACGCTTTTGATGAATGAGTAAACATTGGATTGCTTCATCGTTGCACTCCTCGCAATGACGACTACTTCTTATATTTCAGCGTTTACTGTCATATTGAGGGGCTTGTCCCCGAAATATCTGTTTTCCTCAACATTTCACAGATTCTTCGGTTTTTACAAAACCTCAGAATGACAAAGAAGACGTAAACAGAGCGGGGCGAAAACCCTTAATCGTGATTTTCGTCATTTTCAACTTTTATCAAAGCCTTGCAATGGGGGCAGGAAATCTCCTGTCCCATATATTCTTGCGGGAATTTTAACTTCGTTCCGCAGGCACATTGTTTGAAAATATAATTATTTGCTTTCCAAACCGTATCAAGTGCCTCACGTTTACGTTCGACAAATTCCTGTTTTTTCTGCTCTTCTGATTCTTTTGCCTCTTTCGCCTTAACATCTGCAAGCGTTCCGACAGTAGCAAGAGCAACCGTCCCCGCAACAAGCGAGCCGTCAACTTTAGATTGCTTGCCCACATTCGGTTTTTTGATTTCAAGCGGTTTAACGCCGTACAAATCTTCCTTGCTCATAATCGGCTTACGACGGCGAAATGTCTTGCTAAAAGCGGCACTATAAGCATTAAAATCGGCACCTGTCATTTTTTCTAAAATTTCGATACGTTTATCTGTCGGCGGGTGAGTCGAGAACAAGTCACCCCAAATTGAATAGCGATTTTTGTACAACTCAACCGTATCAAGCGGGTGGACAATGTACATTGCGGAAGTTACTTTGTCCGCATCACGGAAAACATAAACAGAGCCTGAAATTTTGGCAAGTGCAGTCGCAAGTCCTTGCGGAAATCTTGTATATTGCACAGCACAAGCATCTGCAAGGTATTCACGTTTTTTGGAAAGTGAAAAATACAACAATCTTGCCGCCAACGGGGCAACAATCATCGCAAATACCAAAATTGCCAACATAATCAAAACAGCCGCACCGCCGCCTTTGAAAGAACCGCAACTTGAACGGGAACGGCCGTGTCCTCTGAAACTTCTGACAATACAATCAGAAACGATAACAATTGTTCCGAGCATTATGCCAGCAAAAAGCATATACATCGTGTCACGATTGACGATATGGGCAATTTCGTGAGCGACAACCGCCTGCAATTCATCTCTGTCCAATGTCGTCAACAACCCTGTTGTAACGGCAATTGCTGAATTTTTCGGATTCATACCCGTTGCAAAAGCATTCGGCATCATACAGTCGATGATGTAAATTTCGGGCGGTTTAGGCAAGCCTGCCGCAATCGACATTTCGGCAACGACATTTTCAAGAATACGATTTGTGCCAGCAGGAATTTTTTTGGCATGGTTTAAGGCAAGAATAGCTCTTTTGCCGTCAACAACAGAAATTACAAGCAAAAATATCCAAACAAGTGCAGCATAAAAAATCCCCTGCAACATTGCCATTTCGAGCGTCAAAATTTCCGTATCGGTCAATGTTTCGAGCGAATTTGCTGCGGGCGGATTATTATAACACGAAACAAGCATGCCAAGACCTGCACCCAAAATGAGCAATATTCCGAGCATTGTAAAAATCAGGATACCGCTTTTCTTTTTATTTGCGTCAATCTGTTGCCACATAAATTTGCCTTAAACCGTGTTAGAAACTGACTTTCGGAGTTGATTTTTCTTCTTCTCCCACTTCAAAGAAGGTTCTGTTTTCAAAGTTGAAAACAGCCGCAATCATATTGACGGGAAACATTTCTTTGCGGTTATTGTAGTCCAAAACCGAATCATTATAGAATTGGCGGGCATAACTCAAACGATTTTCCGTTGAAGTCAATTCTTCCTGAAGTTGCAAGAAGTTCTCATTTGCCTTTAATTCGGGGTAATTTTCAGCAACCGCAAACAAAGACTTCAATGTTCCCGAGAGTGCATTTTCAGCAGCAGCACGGCTTTGAACATTGTCACCGTTAACATTGATTGCCTGTTGACGAGCCTTAATAACTTTTTCAAGCGTTGCGGATTCGTGAGCGGCATAACCTTTTACCGTTTCAACAAGATTAGGAATCAAGTCATAACGGCGTTTGAGTTGAACATCGATTTGCGACCACGCATTTTTAACTCTGTTTTTCAAGACGACGAGCGAGTTATAGACCGTTGCAACCCAGATAAACACTACGCCCATAACGATTATGGGAATTAACAAAGTGATTGTTGTTTGTGACATTTTTTCTCCTTATTACTGATTATTTACAAAATATTTTATCTGTTTCATTTGTGACATAAATCTTTCTTGTCACTAAATATCAAGATTTTTTTATGTTGAACACCTCGCCCAAAAATTTTACAGTTTTTGTCGAAGTTTCTTCGGCATTGGCATAATTAACGAAACAGCCGAGTTCGCCTTTGTCAAACCAAACTCCGTGCAACGACGGACATCTGTCCAAAATCGTATCGCCGACTTTGATTTTTTCCATAATTTTGCCACAAATCGGGCATTTTCTGCCTTTTTCTCCCTTAACTCTGACTGCCTCGTATGCAAACGGGTTATATTTTTCGTCCTTGACGCCCAAAAGTTGCCACTCATCAACATCAAACCAAAATCCACGACATTCGGGACACCAATCTAATTCAATTTTATTTCTCTCGACAACAATTAAAGACTTTCCACAAACAGGACAATTCATTAAAAAACCTCATAAATCATACAAATACAGTACCACATTTTCGGTCATTTACACGATTTTTTCAAAAAATTGTTAAAAATTTTAATAAATATATTTATAATAATGACATCGTAAGAAAAATAATTAAATATATTCTCGGACAGGGAGATTAAGGAATATGATTGAAGGATTACAAAATTTTTTCAGCGGAGCGACACAAGCAACATCAGCAACTCAAATTGCGACTCCGGTAACGAAGACTCAAAGTTATGCAAACCCTTTTGCTAACCCGTTTTTGAGCCAAAATTTGGAACAAATGAACCGTCGTAATGAATTTTACGGCAAAAATCAACCGTTCGCAGGCGGCTATTTCGCAGGCTATTACAACAATAAGCCGAATATTGTCGGAAGAAAGTTGTTTGTGGAAGTGTAACATATCTCAATCATTTTCAAAAAAAATTTTTTAACCCGAAGTCCTTGTGGCTTTGGGTTTTTGAGGATTATTGAAAAAGATTTTGCAAGAAAAAACATGTTGAGATTTTAACTCGGATTTATTATCATCATGCATGTTCTTGAGAACAGGTTAGACTATGGCAAAAAAAGAATTGGTAAAAAAGAATAACGCACTCGTTCCGCAAAGTATCGATGCCGAAAATGCACTACTCGGTGCTGTTTTGACAAGCCCGACCGCTTATGCGAGAGTTGCTGACATGATTAAGCCCGAAGATTTTTACAAGCCCGCAAACAGAGATGTTTTCGACGCTGTAAAAAGCCTCTACGAGCGAAACGAACCTGTTGATATCGTAACGGTTTCCGAAAAATTGAAAACAGTTGGAAAACTTGAAGATGTCGGCGGGCGTGATTACGTAACGGATTTGGCATTAGACACCGTAACAACAGTCAACGTCAACTATTACGCCGATATCGTCAAGGATATGTCAATTCGGAGAAATTTGATTGCGGCAGGTTCGGAAATTGTGAACATGTCTTACGAAAACAATGACCCTGCCTTGGTTTTGGACTGTGCTCAACAATTGATTTTCGGCGTTGCATCGCAAAAAAACACAACAGAAGTTGAAAATATTACAAATTTAGTTTATAAAACTTACGAAGAAATCGAATATCGTTACAACCACATGGACGAACTTTCGGGTACTCCGACGGGATTTTACGATTTTGACCAAATGACATCGGGATTGCAACCCGGAAACTTGATAATTCTCGCTGCACGTCCTGCAATGGGTAAAACGGCATTTGCCCTCAACATTGCTCAAAATGTAGGCTTGAGAACGGACAAATCGGTTGCGGTATTCTCGCTTGAAATGTCAAAACAGGAACTTATGAAAAGACTTCTTGCATCAGAAGCGGAAGTTGATGCAAGACGCTTGTCTTCAGGACATCTTCAACCTCAGGATTGGGAAAAAATCACAAAAGTTATGGAAACTTTCAGTACGGATTCAAAGATTTATATCGATGATACGGGCGGTCTTTCCGTAACCGAAATGAGAGCAAAATGTAAACGACTCAAGATGAAAGAAAAAAACTTGGGACTTATTGTCATCGACTATCTTCAACTTATGCAAGGCAACAATCCGAATGACAGAAACCAAGAAATTTCGGCTATTTCAAGAGGTTTAAAAATCCTTGCAAAAGAACTTGAAGTTCCGATTATCGCACTTTCGCAGTTGACCAGAGGAAACGAAAAACGTGATAATAAACGTCCGATGCTCTCAGACCTTAGAGATTCGGGGGCAATCGAACAAGATGCGGATATCGTTTTGTTTATTCACAGAGAAGAATATTACGACAAGGAAAACCCTGATTTGAAAGGCAAAGCGGAGTTGATTGTCGCAAAGAACAGAAGCGGTCCGGTTGACACAATAAATCTGCTCTTCCAAGCAAATATCACGAAATTCAAATCACCCGTTTCAACAAATACGTTCTGATAATAAGTTTGTTGGCAAGGTTTTACTCGTTCATGTCATTGCGTGGACAGTTGACTTGTCATTCTGAGGACGAAGTCCGAAGAATCTGTGAAATGTTGAGGAAAACAGATACTTCGCTACGCTCAGTGTAACGAGGAATTAAGAACAATCCGCAATTACGCAGCGTGACCGTCATTCTGAGCCTGCAAGGCGAAGAATCTATGAGGGATTGAAGAAAAACAGATACTTCGCTACGCTCAGTATAACGAGGAATTAAGAACAATCCGCAATTACGCAGCGTGACCGTCATTCTGAGCCTGCAAGGCGAAGAATCTATGAGGGATTGAAGAAAAACAGATACTTCGCTACGCTCAGTATAACGAGGAATTAAGAACAATCCGCAATTACGCAGCGTGACCGTCATTCTGAGCC
>SAMEA104315428__coassemble_775_pt1 | contig 57295 bp, 53 predicted proteins | sample SAMEA104315428__metabat2_low_PE_039 | metagenome-assembled genome bin SAMEA104315428 (sample SAMEA104315428) | gut metagenome | biome: Monkey gut; feature: monkey-associated habitat; material: faeces | place: China | collected 2013
AGGCTCCTCGCCTTGACCGTTACGCACTCTGCTCGCTCGTTCCTCAGTATGACAGGAAATAAAGAACTTTAAGCAGTCATTGTCACGAGAAAATCGTCAGATTTTCGTGGCAATCCATAAATCACGAATTTAACCGATAAATAAAAACAGATATTTCGGGGATAAACCCCTCAATATGACGGTAAATAAGCAATGTATTGCGGGAACTGTCATTCCACGAACAGGCGAAGAAATTACAGGTCGTGTCCTCTAAACGAAACATGCATATCGGTTTTGCGTTTTTTAATTTCCTGCAAAACATTTACGACTCTATCGACAGGTTCATACCTTAAACCACGAGTTTTCGCCTCTTCAACCGTAAATTCAACTAAATCAAACAATTCCTGCGGCAAGTTTTCACGATTTTCCCCATACCAAGTCAATTCAATATCGAACGAAACTCCGCCAATGCCGAATTTTTCCGTTTGGTCAAAATATTTTTTAATTTCTTCTCTATCGTCATTAATTTCAGGGATAATAATATACTTCGTTTGAACAAGTCCTGATTGATATTGGGCGTGATTATATTTTGAAATATTTTCCCAAACCTGATGATAAAGATCCGCACCCTTAATCCATTTATACATTTCAGGAGAGCCTGAATCTACCGAAATCACTGTATTTGCGATATTAAATCTCAATCCTTCCGCAAGTGCATCAGAATATTTTACGCCGTTTGTCAAAACTCTAACGGGGTGAATGTCATTGTCGATAAACAATCGCATTAAGTCCTCAAAACCCTTACTAATCGTCGGTTCTCCGCCTGCAATCGTAATAAATCCGCCCTGTCTTAATTTTCCCGCATCGGCAATTTGTTTAATAACGGGATAAACGTTGTAATCGTTTGCATCATCTGATTTTTCGCCGTGTGCCAATGTGCAATAAACACAATTCAGGTTGCAAGTCGTTCCCTGATTGAAATTTATGCTCGCAATATAGTCCTCATCGTCATAGTCGTGAGTTTCAAGGTAAATACAATTTTCGCATTCGGGGATACCCTCGCCCGACTTCATTTTGTTGCGATATTCACGTTTCAGGGCAAAAAATTTGTCCAAGTCCAAAAGTTCGCCGTGATAATTTTCGATTAATTTTTTAAAACCGCCGCCTTTTGTAGTCGTTCGACAGCAAAAATTGATTGAATTAGATGCAAAATCAAGACCGTGTTCAATTAAATCGCAACTTTTATAAATCATTTTCGCCTGCCTTTTTTAACATTTTCGCCGCTGCCGTGTAAAATTCGATATTTAATGACAAATTTCGGGCTTTCTTATTGATATAATATATCAAATCATACATTTTGTCAGAATAATCGCCGCAACAATTATAAAACCAATTTTGTTCAACGTCGCAAGCAACGTTTTCAACGCCGCTTTCAACCACCAAATCAAACCAATTGTCAATTTCCTCTTTATTGTCGTTAATTTCAGGAATGACAATGTATTTGACCTCAACTTTTTTCTTATCGGCAGCCGCTGAAATGTATGATTTTATATTGTCCCAAACTTTGTCGAAACAATCAACCTGTTTTATTTTTTTATAAATTTCAGAACTTCCAGAATCGGGAGAAATTACAAGGCTGATTTGCCCTGATTGCAAGCCTTTCAATACCGATTGCGAAAGAGCAATTCCGGAAGAATGAACCCTGATATTTGAAAAATTATTATCCAAAAATAAATTCATAATATCTTCAAACTCGGGAAAAATCGTCGGTTCTCCGCCAGTCAAAACCACGCAACTCGTCGGAGTATTTTTAATTTTTTTCTCGTCAAAAAGTTTTTTCAAAACGTCATAAACGTTATAAGTCCTTTTTTTAATCTCGTCGGTAACTTCATTTGCGTAGCAATAAATGCATTTTGAATTACATTCCTGTCTGTGACCAATCAAAAAATGGTCGAAATAATCTTCATCAAGCCCGTCCCAATCTGATTTTCGGAGAAAGGAGCATGCCCGACAACCCTCAGGGATATTGCCGTTTTTGAACTTTTGTTTAATTTCTCTGATTTTTTCAAAAATATTTTCGTCAACGAACTCGCCCCGATAATCTTCAACGACAGTCGGGTGGTCGCCAATACTTTGATTTCCGTAGCAACAAAACCCCAATCTTGTCGGCTGAAAATGCAATCCCGAGTTTATCCATTCACAACAAAAATATTCTTGCGGCATGGTTTTATTTAACCTTTTTTCTTGATGCGATTGTGTCAATCAAGCCTTGGAACAGCGGGTGCGGGTGTTCGGGACGTGACTTAAATTCAGGGTGGAACTGACAAGCCACAAACCAATCATTTTTCGGATATTCAATCATTTCGCAAAGCATTCCGTCAGGCGAAACTCCCGAGAACACAAGCCCTTTATCCGCAATCATCTGCTTATATTCATTGTTAACTTCATATCTGTGTCTGTGACGTTCAAAAATCACCGTCGAGCCGTATGCCTTGTGGGCTTTTGACCCTTCTAGAACATGACATTCAAACTGACCCAATCTCATAGTTGCACCGTAGCCTTTAACGTGCTTTTGTTCGGTCATAAGGTCGATAACAGGATAAGGCGTTCCTTCGCTGAATTCGGTACTGTTAGCCTGTTTCAAGCCGACAACGTTTCTTGCAAATTCGATAACCGCACATTGCATGCCGAGGCATAATCCCAAAAACGGTAAATTATTTTCTCTTGCATATTTAATTGCATTGAGTTTTCCCTCAATTCCACGGACGCCAAATCCTCCGGGGACAACAAGTGCATCAACGCCTTTCAAAATCTCTTTTGTTTTGGCATCATCTGTGCATTCGTCCGATGCAATCCATTTGATTTTGATTTTTGCACTGTGGGTGTATCCTGCGTGTTTTAAACTTTCGACAACAGAAATGTATGCGTCCGAAAGGTCTGTGTATTTTCCAGCAATTGCAATATTAAACTCTTGTTTCGGATTTTTAATTCTGTCATTGAGTTTAATCCATTCTGCCAAATTAGCCTTTCTGTCTGTCGGCATTTGCAATCTTTGCAAAACAACATCTGCAAGTTTTTGTTCTTCCAAAGCCAACGGAACTTCGTAAATACTGTTCATATCACGGCATTCGATAACCGCATCTTGTGCAACTGAGCAGAAAAGAGCCAATTTTTCGAGTTCTTTCTTCGGAACTTCCATCGACGTTCTGCAAACCAAAATTTCAGGCTGAATACCGTAACTTCTAAGAGTTGCGACACTGTGTTGAGATGGTTTTGTCTTAATCTCACCCGATGTCGGCAAGTATGGCAATAATGTAACGTGAATGCTTAATGAATTACCAAAACCCGCTTCAGTTCTGAATTGACGGATTGCTTCAATAAACGGCAAACTTTCGATGTCGCCGATTGTTCCGCCGATTTCGGTAATCAAAAAGTCAGGATTAAATTGTTTTGTCGCCTTGACAATTCTTGATTTAATTTCGTTCGTAATGTGCGGAACAACTTGAACCGTCGCCCCCAAATATTCGCCCTTACGCTCTTTTTGAATTACTGTTTGATAAATACTGCCCGAGGTAACATTGTTGATATGACCTAAATTTGTATCCGTAAATCTTTCGTAATGACCGAGGTCAAGGTCTGTTTCCGCACCGTCGTCCGTCACAAAAACTTCGCCGTGTTGAAACGGACTCATTGTTCCGGGGTCAACGTTGATGTACGGATCAAATTTTTGAATTACAACAGAAAAACCTCTCGCCTTGAGAAGTTTTCCCAAACTTGCCGCAACTATTCCCTTACCGAGTGATGAAACAACCCCGCCCGTAATAAAAATATATTTTGTCATATCAAATTCCAATCCTTAAATGAGCCGTAATTAGTTGATTTTCGGAACTCTGAAGAAACCGTCTTCCTTAACGGGAGCGTTTTGCATAAGTTCTTCTCTCGTTTGTTCGTATTTTACGACATCTTCTCTCATTACGTTCGTAACGGGAATTGCGTGAGGCATAGGCTCAACGCCTGTTGTATCAACTTCGTTCATTTGTTCAACATATTTCAAAATGTCGCCCAACTGCTTTGAATATTTTTCAATCTCATCTTCTGTCAATTCAAGTCTTGCAAGTTTTGCAACATGTTTTACATCTTCTTTTGTAATCATTTCTTCCGCCAATCTTTTATACGAAAATTTTATCATAAAATGAAAATTGTTGAAATATTTTTAAAACAAAGTCAACTGTTTCGCAAAATGTTTCTCCAAAAATTTTTGCCTGTGATACTTTGTCGTGCCGTATTCGTCAATGGCAGCAAGGTGTTCCGCCGTTAAATAACCTTTGTTTTTTGCCCACAAATACTGCGGAAATTCCTTGTCCAACTCCAACATATATCTGTCACGTGAAACTTTCGCCAAAATGCTTGCAGCCGCAATACTTGCAGACTTTTCGTCCCCTTTGACGATATATTGTTGAGAATAAGGGAAATCGGGAATTAATTTATTTCCGTCAACAATGACACTGATATTTTCACCCTCAAGCCTTGATATAACAGAAAGGCATGCCTTTTTCATACAATTCAGGGACGTTTTTAAAATATTTGTTTTTTCAATTTCTTCAACACTCCCGAAGACAATCTCGTTGATTGAGTTTTCGAGAATTATATCAAATAATTCTTCACGAATTTTGTCCGTCAATTTTTTTGAATCATCAAGACTTGCAAGATTTTTGATAAGCGACTTGTCAGGATTTTTCAAATAAACTGCCGCAGCAACGACATCGCCCGCTCCGGGACCTCTTCCCGCCTCGTCTGTTCCGATTAAAAACGAACCGTTTGCACGCAAATTTTTATCAAAAAGAAAAAGATTATTCTTCTTCATCAAGAGTCAACCTGCCGAGTCTGCCGTCACGGAAATCCATCATCAACATTGATGCTGCACGCAAAATGTCGGGCTTTGAACTTTGTCCGATAAGGTTTCGTTTAAGAGCGATTTTTTCGAGCGAAAATTCTTCTCCAGCCTCAAAACCGTAGCGATTTTTGATGACTTCGGGATACATTTCCGCCATAATTTTCAAAAATTCTTCCGCAATACTCTCAAGTTCATAAGCGTTTTCACCGATTGAATCAACGAAAGCCAATCGGAGAGCCTTTTCTTGCTCGACTTGTTTTACAGGAATGATACCCGGAGTGTCCAAAAGGTCAATTCTCGGGTTAATTCTGACCCACTGCTGTTGCCTTGTGACACCTGCTTTTGCACCTGTTTTTGTTTTTGTTTTTTTGATTAATTTATTAATAATACTCGATTTTCCGACATTCGGCATGCCGACGACCATAGCCCTTGCTGGACGTGGCAAAAGACCCTTTTGAATCATCTTTGTAATTGCGGGTTTGCTCAAATCAGCAATTTTATTAACGATTTTTGTAATATCTTTGTTGTCGGAATTGCTCGTAAATATGATGTCACAGCCTGTTTCCCGTTTCAATTTTTCAACCAAAACTTTTGTTTTTTCCATATCTGCAACGTCGGATTTATTCATGATAATCAACCTCGGTTTTTCACCGATAAGTTTTTTGACTTCGGGATACATCGAACTCAGCGGTATTCTTGCATCTGCAACTTCAACCACAACATCGACAAGATTTAATTGTTCTTTTAACTTGCGTTCCGCTTTTGCGATGTGACCGGGGTACCAATGAATAAATTGCATAATAAATTCCTTACTAAAAAGCCATAACCGCAATGATTATGGCTTTTAAACTTCATTAAACCGTCAAGCAACCTATTTTTTGTTTTCGATTTTTTCTTTAATACGAGTTGCTTTACCTGTTCTTTCTCTGAGGTAGTAAAGTTTTGCACGTTTAACATCACCTTTTCTGATAACCGTGATTTTTTCAATACGGGGTGAGAAAACGGGGAATACACGTTCAACGCCAACACCTTGGAAAGTTTTTCTTACTGTGATTGTCTTGCCGACGCCCGAACCACGTTTTTTGATGATAGTACCTTCAAACGCTTGGGTTCTTTCTTTGTTTCCTTCGATAATTCTTACGGAAACTCTGACTGTATCGCCGGGGTTCAATGCCGGTAATTCTTTATTAACGGTTTCTTTGTTTAAGTCTTTTACTATAGGATTCATGATGACTTAGTCCTTCCTTATTTGAAGTTTGCTTTATCATCATACGGAAAACATGTTTTTTATACAAGTCTTTTTTTTAATTTTTCTTATAAATTTTTTTACAAAACCATTCATCAGATGTATTCCGATTGTTAAAAACACTTGTTATGATACAGTTAATCCCTAAAATACCATCGAAAAAAATCTTAAAATAGGATTTAATGTTAACGGGAAAAATTTTTGAAAGGTTTATTATGAACGGTATTTTGAATTTCTTTAAAGACATTTTTATGATTTTGCCGGAACAAAATTGTGTCGGACTTTCGAGAATCAGCCCGATTAAATTGGGTGTTAAAAAGGCAAAAAAATCAGCGAAAAAATCTGAGCCGACTCTCTCGGAGTTGATGAGAAAGGCTCATAAAAAATTAGAAGTTTAATTGTCAAAAGGTCGGTTCAGCCGACCTTTAGCCGCTTTATAAGTTTTTGACAAGTCGAAATTTTGCTCATAAAATTGACAAAAAACGCCAAAATATTTATCATTAAAGAAAAAACGGTGTTTTTATGTCAAAAATTATTTATACAAATCCGGCATTTTTGCCCCCAATCGAAGAATATGTCAAATACCTCGAAAAGGCTTATCAAAGAGGCAGTTTGACTGACCATGGGATTTTGCTTGACGAACTTGAGCAAAGACTCAAAAAATACTTGAATGTTCAGGATTTGCAATGTGTTACAAGTGCCACAACTGCACTTCAAATCGCCATCAAGGCACTCGGAATTGACGGCGGAGAAATCATAACGACACCTTTTTCTTATGTGGCAACGACTTCGGCGATTTTAGCGGAAAAATGCACCCCTGTGTACGTCGATATCGAACCTGATTTTTTTAACATTGATGCCGATAAAATCGAACAGGCTATAACCCCGCAAACAAAGGCAATCATGCCCGTTCACATCTTCGGTCGTGCCTGCAATATCGAAAAAATCGAAGAAATTGCGAAAAAGTACGATTTGAAAGTGATTTACGATGCTGCACACGCATTCGGAGCGGAATACAACGGTCAATCGATTTTGAATTACGGGGATATTTCGGTTGTTTCGTTGCAGGAAACAAAACTTTTCCATACGGTCGAAGGCGGTATTATGACAGCAAAAGACCCATATATTTCAAGACAAATCGACTTGATAAAAAAATGCGGTCACGAGGACGAAAATTTTGTTCGTGACGGAATTAACGCAAGGCTCTCAGAACTCCACGCCGCAATGGGTTTGGCAAATCTTGACCATATCGATGAAAACATTGAAAAGAGAAAAATTTTGAGCGAAACATACGACGAATTGCTCAAAAATTCGGTTATTTTGCCCAAAAAACAACAAAATTTAAACTACAAATATCCTTACTACGTAATTGTTTTGCACTCGACAGAGCAAAGAAAAACAGTCGAAAAAGCACTCTGGGACGAGCAAATCTACCCTTGGCACTGTTATTCTCCAACGTTAAACACGTTAAAATACCTCAAAACGACACAACCATGCCCGATTGCGGAAGATTTGGTATCGAGAATGTTAATGATGCCATTGTATGTCGAACTCGAAAAAGCAGACATCGAAAGGGTTTGCGACGTTGTTTTAAGAACGGTAAAAAACGCTTAAATTATTCTGCCTTGTAATAACAAGTGCAGCGACCGCATGCCAAAAATTTCTTGTTTTTGTCCAAATATTCACGGGTTTTTTGAGCAATTTCATTTTCCCAAAGCACCGAAATCGGCTGTTCGAGGGCGTTTCCTAAATTATTATACAAGCAACTCAAAACCGAACCGTCAGGCAAAATCGTCGGATATCTGTACGGCGAGGGGCATTTCCAATCGGGACGCAAATCATAAACTTTTGAATCGTCGTAATAATTCAAACGTTCTTCCTCTGAAAAATCGGGAAATTCAGCAACCATCGAGGGATACAACGACTTAGCCTTTTTGACGACATCATTCATTTTGACAACATATTCAGGCGGAAAATCAATTATAGACCGCATCATAAGGTGCTGATTGTAAGGATTTGCAAAAATTTTGACCATTTCATCACGCATTTGAAGCCGCTTTTCAAACGAAGCATAGCGAGTGTGGTTCAAAATTATACTTCTCGGTTTGTATTTTACCAATTCCTCAATAAAATCCAATGTTTCGTCAATGTTTTCGGGCAACATGACGTAGTTAATCATATAATAGTAGCCGTATTTTTCATTTTCAAGAGTTTTGTTGTACTCATGCATTTCTTTAATCACCGAAATTGCCGTGTCATAAGCACCTTTGGCGTGTCTGATTTTGTCATGAGTTTGATTTAACCCGTCGAGAGAAATCGTTATTCCGCAATAATTTTTCTTAATTGAGGGCAAATGAGATTTCAAAAGCGAACCGTTTGTCACAACGTGTTTTTTTAATTTATGCTTTGTCGCAAGATTTAAAATTTCGTCAAAATCTTTGTAAAGAGTGGGTTCTCCACCCAAAAAAACCAAAATAGATTCAGGATAATCTCTTGCGATATCGAAAAAAATTTTGTCCCACTGTTCAACCCCGATTTCGGCAATCGGCGGCAAACCGTCCTGAGTACACATTTTGCAAGAATAATTACATCTTTGCGTCAAATAAATTATAAATTCTTTAATTTCTTGCGACATTTTTTCCTCTGCAAGTATTTTAATCTATAAAGAATGCGTTTGCAATCCTTTGTTGACAAAAAACGCATAAAAGGCTATCATCAAGAAATGACGGTGGTTTAAGCCATTAGTTGAGGGAAAATGAAAGTCAGCATCATCATACCTGTTTATAACGCAGAAAAAGATATCGAAAAATGCGTTGCAAATTGCAAAAACCAGACTATGAAAGACTTTGAGGTTATTATTATTGACGATTGTTCAAAAGACAACACGGTCAAAGTCATCACCGAACAAATCAAGAATGACGCCCGTTTCAAGTTGATTGCCCTCACAGAAAATCGGAAACAGGGATTTGCAAGAAATGTCGGAATGGAGCATGCACAGGGTGATTTCATAATGTTTTTCGACGCCGACGACGATTATTCAAATCAATATGTCGAAAAAATGTATAACAAAATTACCCGTGATGACGCCGATTTCACCGCTTGTAACTTTTATCTCGTTGATAAAAACACAGATGAAATTCTTGAAAATACAGACTTTGCAATGTTTTCACAGTTCCCTAAAGAATTTTACGACGGCTTTCATTTTTCACAAATCCAACCGCCCGTCGAACTTTTTTGCAAGTCAAATACTGTATGGGACAAGATTTTCAGACGAAGTTTTCTTCAAAAATATGACATAAAATTTCCGATAGATTTATTTTTTAAAGAAGATGATATTTTCTCAATCCGCACAACCTTTAGAGCAAGCAAAATCAGCGTTTTGGACGAATTTTTGTATTACTATAAAATTGACAAGAAAAAATACGATTCTTCTGATTTTCAAAAAGAAGAAATCTACGATTGCTTCAAAGCGTTTGAATATATGAAAAAAGACCTCATCAAATTTGGCGTTTTTCAGGAAATATCGCACGATTTCATGAAATTTGAAGTTTTTACCCTAAAATATTTCTACAAAATTTTGAAACAGGATTTTCACGAAGATTTTTTCTACAAAATGAAAAACAGTTACAAAAAATACAAAAATATTCCGCAAGAAATAAAAAATACCGACAATATAATGTTCGATTTGATTGACAAAGTCAATGATACCGTGGAATTTTCGCCCGAAATTGATGAATTTTTAAAAAACTACTAAAATCTTTATAAAATATTGTATTTCATACACTTATAAATTATGATAAAATTATATTGTAAGGAAAATTTTATGAAGTATGATATATCAGCCAAATACCAAGTAAAGACGGGCATTTACGACGAATTATTCGACTCGGACAATCAACCCCGACAAACAACCCAAACCCTTTTGGACAGATTGAGTGAACTTGGTTCCGACGAATCCGAAAGACGCCACAAAAGGCTGAATTATACGCAATATTACAGGACTTTAGCCCCCTCGGACAACACAAACACGGGACTTGATTCCGTTCCGCTTTTTATTACCAAAGAAGAGTGGAAAACCTTGCAAAAAGGCTTAATCCAACGTGCGAAAGTCTTTGATATGCTTGCTGACGATATTTACGGCGAACAAAAAATTATTAAAGACAAAATCGTTCCGCCCGCATTAATTTTTGCAAATCCTGATTTTTTGCAAATGTTATGGACAGGAAAATCAACAGGCAAGGGCTTTATCAGTCTTATGAGTACAGATGTTGTAAGACGCTCGAATGGTTCGTTTGTTGCAGTTAACGACAGATTTCAAATTCCTGAAGGTTTAGGTAGTGCAATCGAAAACAGGCTTTCTTTGGCACGTTCTTATCCTGAATTTTTGCACGATTTGAACGTCAAAAGACAAGATAAATTTTTCGACAATTTAAGACAATCCCTTTTGGGCGAAAACCCAAACAACGAGGCGAATGCCGTACTTCTTGCGTCAGAGCCTGAACGTTATCAGCGTACGGAAGATTCGATTTTGGCAAGACATTTAAAATTGCAACTTGTCGAAAACGACGATTTGTCCGTAAGAGGCTTCAATGTTTACTTAAAGACACTTTCGGGCTTGCAAAAAATTGACACGATTTTCCGTCGGGTTGAAGACGGAATGTGCGACCCGCTCGAACTCAGAATTGACTCGGGCGAGGGTGCTGTCGGCTTAATCAGTGCTGTCAGAAGCGGAAATGTAAAAGTGTTGAACGCACTTGGAACAGGGATTTTGGAATCACCTATCATCAGGGCGTTTTTACCCAAAATCGCAGAATATTTTTTAGGCGAAAAATTAATTCTTGAACCCGTAAAATCACATTGGCTCGGTGATGAAAAATATTGCAAAGAAATTCTCTCAAGCCTTGACAACCGTATGTTTTACAACGCTTTCGGCAAAACCGAAAGTTGGATTTACGAAAAAATGACAATGACCGCACAACTTTCTCTTGCGGAAAAGATTTTGCAAAATCCGCAAAATTTTACGGCGGAAGAATACGTCAAAACCTCGACAACACCTTATGTTTCGGGCGACGGTTATGCTCAGGGTGATGCTCATTACAGATTTTACACATCAAATACAGGCAACGACTTTGAGGTCTTAACAGGCGGCTATGGTTGGGTTACAGACGATAGTGGCAAAAAAGTTATCGAAAAAGACATTTGGGTTTTGGGCGATAATGCCGCTCAAGAATTTTCAAAAATCAGAAAAGATGTTGAAATTTTGGCACTTTCCCGTGCGGGCGGCGATTTGCCGAGCAGAACCGCCGACAATTTCTTCAAATTGGGACAAAATCTCGAACGGGCAGACTTGTTAGCAAGAAATGCGAGAAGTATCGCTAAAAGACTTGCGGACAGAGAACTTTGCGACCTTTGCACCCCCGTTCCGTACCTGTTTAAAGTTTGGCAGGAAGATATAAATTCTGAGCATGAATTTGAAAACACGCTTTGGAATTTAGCAATGAAAAAGACCGAGGACAGAGGCTTACAGCCGATTTGCAAACAGGTTAGATTTTTGGCAATCCAACTCAGAGAAAGAATTGCGGAGGACACTTGGCAATTTATAAAAAGTTTCGGAGAACACAAATTGCCCGAAGGCAAAGGAGCGGCGGCACTTATACCCTATCTTCAAAGAATGGTAACGGATTCTGCGGCATTCCAAGGTTTGATTTCCGACGGTATGACACGTGGTCACGGTTGGAGATTTTTGGATTTGGGAAAAAGGCTCGAACACGGCATTATCACTCTCAAATTGATTAAAAATCTTTTGAAAAATAAAACCGATAACGAAAAATCAATGCTCAATGCACTTTTAGAAGTCGGTGACGGTTCGTTGACATATTTCAGAAGATATGGCACAAAGTTAAACGCAGCGGCGATTTTGGACTTATTGCTTTGCGATGAATCCAATCCGCACAGTGTTGCTTTTCACGCAATGGAAATTGAAAAAATTGTGAACGAACTTCCTTTGGCGACCGAAAACGTCTTCCTTGCACCGTTAGACAGGGAAATTTTAAGGTTAACATCTCAATTGCGATTGGCAGATGTTCATGCTCTTGTGAAAGACGAAAACGGTCATCGTATGGCACTTTCGCACTATTGTGAAGAAAGAATCAAAGAATTTGAAAACATCGAAGAACTTTTGAGTCGGGAATATTTAAACCATATTCCGCAAAAAGGTATCAAAACAGCGATGGCTACCGAGGTTTAGATGAAATATAACATTACGCACGAAACTGAATATAATTACTCGATTCCTGTCACAATCAGTCAGCATTTAATTCATCTTGAACCGAGAAAATGCAATCGTCAAAATTGGCTTTCTCACGATATAGAAATTTATCCAAAACCGTCATATTTTGTGACAAGAGAAGATATTTACGGCAACAAAGTCACTGCATTTTCAATCGAAGAAGAACACAAACTTTTTAGAGTTTTAGCGAAAGGAACAGTCGAAGTTTCAGAGGTTAAAATGCCCGAAACATCTGTTGCTTGGGAGGAAGTCAAAGAGCGGCTTGCAAACCTTCAAACCCCCGAGGATATTGAGGCTTCAATGTTTTTGTACCAATCACCGTTGGTAATTTTTGACGGTTCGATAAAACGGTATGCACTTAAAAGTTTCACGGACGGACGCCCTTTTATTGAGGCGGTTTTGGACTTAAATAACAGAATTTTTAATGATTTCAAATATGCCCCCGGAAGCACGAGAATAGGCACTTTGCCGGCAGAAATTCTCCGTGACAGAAAGGGAGTATGTCAAGATTTTGCCCACTTTATGATTGCCTGTTTGCGGTCATTGGGCTTGTCTTGTGGATATATAAGCGGATATTTACACACACGAAGAGAAAATGAACAACCGAAATTAATCGGTGCAGATGCAACCCACGCTTGGGTTTTTGCATATTTGCCCGAGGTCGGTTTTTTGGAATTTGACCCCACAAATAACTGTGTGGCAGGCGAAGAACACATCATCGTCAGTCGTGGCAGGGATTTTGGGGACGTTAGCCCCTTGAAAGGAGTCATTACAGGGGGCGGACCGCACACGTTAAAAGTTGCGGTAAATGTAGAAGAAATCAAATAGAGGAGTGATTTCATGAAATTTGAAAACTATGATACTGAAGGATTTTTTGACGAACTCTTTTTTGACAATAATCAGCCTCGACCCTGTGCTGAAGCGTTAATTGACACAATTGAAGAATTGCCTGACGGCGAACTCCAACGCCGCCAAAAAACTGCTGAAGCCTCGTTTATGGATACAGGCATTACCTTTGCCGTTTACGGCAACAAAGACGGTTCAGAAAAAATTATTCCGTTTGATGTAATCCCAAGAATTGTTGAAGCAAATGTTTGGGCAAAATTGGAAAGCGGCTTAAAGCAACGAACAGAAGCGATGAACTGCTTTTTGAACGATATTTACGGCGAACAAAAAATTCTGAGAGATAAAATTGTTCCCGAAGAATTAATCAAAACCTGCACGGCGTACCGAAAAGAGTGCGAAGGATTTGTTCCTCCGAGAAAAATTTGGGCACACATTACGGGGACAGACCTCGTCCGTGACAAGGACGGAACTTTTTATGTTCTTGAGGACAATATGCGTTGTCCGAGCGGTGTTTCGTACGTTTTGCAAAACAGAAGAATTTTGAAACAAACATTCCCGAAAGTCTTTTCAAAATGTGCTATTCGCCCTGTTGACGAGTATCCGACAAAACTTCGCAACATGCTCGAATATCTTATGCCAAATGTTGAGAAACCGAGAGCAGTAGTTTTGACCCCCGGAGTTTACAACTCGGCATATTACGAACATTCGTTTTTGAGCCAACAAATGGGTATTCCGCTCGTTTCCGGCAATGACCTTATTGTTAAAGATAATAAAGTTTATGCAAAAACAACCCAAGGTCTTTTGCAGGTTCACGTGATGTACCGTCGAATTGACGATGAATTCCTTGATCCGCTTACATTCAGACCTGATTCGCTTTTGGGCGTTCCGGGATTGTTTGAGGCATATCGTGCGGGAAATGTTGCACTCGCAAATGCTCCGGGGTGCGGAGTTGCTGACGACAAGGCGATTTACACGTTTGTTCCTGCCATTATCAAATATTATTTGGGTGAAGACAACATCATTCCGAATGTGCCGACATTTGTTTGCGAAGACCCTGTCAAAATGCAGCACGTTCTTGCAAACCTTGACAAAATGGTCGTTAAAGCTGTCAGCGAATCGGGCGGTTACGGAATGCTCGTCGGTCCTCACGCAACTCAACAGCAACGAGAAGAATTTAAGGAAAAAATCAAGGCAAATCCGAGAAATTATATTGCTCAACCGATGATTTCATTGAGCCGTGTACCGTCAATCGTCGATGACCATTTTGAGGGTCGTCACGTCGATTTAAGACCTTACATTATTCAAGGAAAAGACATTTACGTTCTCCCCGGCGGGTTGACAAGAGTTGCACTCAAAAAAGGTTCTGTTGTTGTAAACAGTTCACAAGGCGGCGGCTGCAAAGATACTTGGGTTATTGCACCCGATAAAGGTGCTCCCGAACAAGGTCAAAGCCAACAATATATGCAACATCAACAACAACAGCAACAACAAGAAAGGAGAGAAATATGTTAAGCAGAGTAGCAGATTCTCTTTTTTGGATAAGCAGATACATCGAACGTGCCGAAAATATTGCAAGAAGTATTGACGTAAACCTTTGTCTTTTGCTCGATTTACCGGGGGAAGACAGACATTGGGACCCCGTAATTCAAACAGCGGGCTGCTCAAGAGATTTTTACCACAAATACGCAAAGGCAACGTCCGAGAACGTTATGGACTTTTTGACATTAGACACGGAAAATCCCGCAAGTATTATAAATTGCGTTTCGATTGCACGTGAAAATGCCCGTTGCATAAGAGAAACAATCACTTTGGAAATGTGGCTTTTGATTAACAAATTCTACCATCGACTTCACGAAAAAAATATCAAAGCGGAAATGCTCAACAATCCGCACGACTTTTTTACTGAAATCAAGGAATTTTGCCAACTTTACGTCGGTATTCAAGACGGAACGATGAGCCACAACGAGGGCTGGAACTTCGCTTGGCTCGGCAAAATGCTCGAACGAGCAGACCAAACATCAAGAATTTTGGACGTAAAATATTATATTTTGCTCCCCGACGTCAGCATGATTGGCATGTCGCTCGATACGGTGCAATGGACGGCATTGCTTAAATCGGTCAGTGCGTTTGAAATGTTTAGAAAAACATACTCGTCCGTTACTCCGCAAAATGTTTCCGAATTTTTGCTTTTGAATAAAGAATTTCCACGTTCGGTTATGTACTGCCTTGAACACGCTGAAAGGGCTTTGAATAAAATTACGGAAACGAAATTCTCAAATAACGGTGAAAAAACGAAACGGGTTTTGGGCAAATTGAAGTCGCAACTTGAATATGCAACGATTGATGAAGTTATCGCAAAAGGCTTGCACGAAACTATTGACGACATTCAACTTCGACTTTCGCACGTCAATGCAGCAATCAGAAATGACTTTTTCGATTGTACCTGGCAGGTCTAAACCGTAATAAGATTTTTCAATTCTTCGTCATATTTCCGTGACGAAGAATTTTTTTGCTTTTTTTAAATTTTGGAATTTTTTTATTATTTTCGTTATTCTATGCGAGCGAAGTGAAAATCAATCTCGACAAAGCAGTCCAATGTTTACTCATTCATCAAAAACGTAGGGTTGACTTTAGTCAACCAATATAATTCATGTCATTCTGAGGACAAAGTCCGAAGAATCTGTGTAATGATGATAAAACAGATATTTCGGGGACAAGCCCCTCAATATGACAGTTACTGATTTAAGAGTTTAGCGTTCCTTGTCATTGCGAGGAAAAGAGAGCAGTAAACATACACCCACTACTTCTGTGAGTTGTCAAAGCAAATAAAATCAATTCCGATTAAAACAAAAATTGAACCAAAATAGTTCTTGTTCTCGGTTTATTATCAAAGTCAACGAGGACAATTTGTTGCCAAGTTCCTAAGAATGGTGTTCCGTCAACAATCGGGATATTTTCAGAAGTTCCGATTAACGATGAACGCAAGTGAGCATAACCGTTTCCGTCTTGCCAAGTTTGATCGTGATAGTATTCTTTATTTACGGGGGCAAATTTTTCCAACGCTTCAGGCAAATCTCTCAAAAGCCCCGGTTCATACTCAATCGTCGTAATTGACGCAGTAGAGCCGATTACATAAATATGTGCGTTTGCCTCTTTAATCCCGTGTTTTTTGGTGAGTTCGACAATTTGTGACGTAATATCAACAATATCGGTAAAACCCTTTGTGCTAATACTGAATCTGTCTGTTACAATTGCCATATTTTATCCTCACACCTGTTTCAAACCTATAACTTTATTATCACATATAACAAACTCTTTGTAAATAAGAATTTAAACTTATTTGAAATAATCTTTTTTATTGCCAAAATTTGAAAATAAAGGTAAAATAAAAACATGCACCGAGCAAGGGCAGGCTTGTGCGGAATGAAACTATATGCCCGAGGAGAATCAAATGTATCAAGATGAAAAACTTATCTGCGAAGATTGCGGAAGTGAATTTGTATTTACTGCCGGAGAACAAGAATTTTACGCAGAAAAGGGACTCGTGAACAAACCCAAAAGATGTCCGGAATGCCGTAAATCACGTCGCCAAAATCAACGTGCGAAAAGAAAAATGTACGACGTTACCTGTTCGGATTGCGGTTGCCAAACTCAAGTACCTTTCAAGCCGATTTCAGGCAAAGAAGTGTACTGCAAAGAATGTTACGCAAAACATCACGAATAAAAATACATTTAATATCTTAAAAGAAACGGGCGTCAATCGGCGTCCGTTTTTGCTTTTAGCAAAAATTTCGACAAAATTTTCAAACAAAAACAACCGTTTTACTGCTTTTGCATCAAATTTTTAAACCCCATTCCTTCGCTGTAAAGTTCAAGGAACAACCCTAATTCACGGGATTTATTTTCGGAATAAAGGAGTAAATCATATATTTTTTTTGCCTTGTCCGTTTCCCTGAAAATCTCAGCAGGCGTGTCGTTTGCCCAATTTTTTTCAACAGAAAATGATACCGCTCGCAAGTCATTTTTTTCAACACAATCGAAAAAGTCATCTATGTCTTTTTGCGTGTCGTTAACGTCGGGAATTATGATAAATTTTGCTTTAACGTCATTTTTGTTTGCGGCGGATTTGGCATAATTTTTTAAATTTTGCCAAACTTTATCAAAACAATCAACCCGTTTTATTTTTCTGTAAATTTCGGCAGAACCTGAATCGACAGAAGTTACAATATCTACGGACTTATTTTTGAGTCCGTCTTCGATTGCTTTTGAATATTTAATGCCAGAGGTATTAATTCGGATAACCTTGAACCCGACTTCGATTAAAAGGTTTAAAATCTCGTCAAAATCTTTTAAAACGGTCGGTTCTCCGCCCCCAAAAGAAACAAAACTTCCATCAATAATTTTCAAAATGCCGTTTTCGTTCATATCTTTCAAAATCGGCAAAATGTCGTAAGATTTTTGACGATTGTAAAATTCATGTTCTTGCCCCAAATCGCAGTAAATACAAGCAGAATTGCAGTTTGTCCAATGATTGAAAAGCAAACAATTTATGCTGTCATCGTCAACCCAATCACGCTCTTCCTGATAAATACAATTATGGCAGAAATCAGCCGTCTTACCGCTTTTTTGCAAATCGATTAAGGCACGTTTTTTTTCAAAAAGTTTCGCCCAATCGATTTTTTCGCCAAAATAATTATCGACTAAAACGTACTCTTCATAGCCTTGCAGCCAAGAAAAACAGCAAAGTACGATAGAATCAGGTCTAAAATCCAATCCCCCGTTAATCCAACTGCAACTTTTGTATCTCATAATTCTCCAATATTTCGACAAAATTATATCATTTTGAGAACTGTTTTTCAACGGTGCAATCAATTTGTTTCGTAGCAAAATCCGCATAAGGCTTGACCCTCTGTTCGTTTCTCACAATAACAGTTACCGCTTTCATTATTAATCTCAACAAATAATATCCCCGAAAACGCCCTTAAAACAACTCATCTCGTTGTTTGTTAAGTTATATTAAGAATAATATATACAAAAAGACAATTTTTCAAAAGCAAAAGACTTTATAAAAGAGTAGAGAATAGGAGAGAGAAACGATGACACCTTTTGTAGTAAATGCAGCTGATATGTATCAACAATCAATCGTTGCTCTCGCTAAAGCAGAAGAAAAACCCTCTGCTAAAGTTTACAGAAGCCTCAACACTATGCTCGAAGAATGCTACCTCGTTGGTGCTTCAAGATTTGGTCACAACTTCATCGCTTAGTTGTTTCTATTCAATAAAAAAGTTTTTAAATTAACTCTCACACTCTCAAATATTTTTTTAAAACTCTCAAAACTCTCACACTCTCACAAAAATTCTCAGCCCTCTTTCCGAGGGCTTTTTTTTGCGACCACCGAGCAGAGTGCGAGTCATACGCACGGCGACGAGGAGTCGGCGGAAGTATGACGTAGTCACGTTTATGGCGAGGTGGTCAAGATTGGAAATGTTATCCGATGAATGAGCAAACAATGGATTCTTCGGACTTCGTCCTCAGAATGACAGTAAATACTTGATATTATACGGTTTTACACTTTGCTCGCTCGTTCCTCGCAATGATAAGAGTTGCAAATTATTTTTTTTGTTAAATCAATAAAATAGATTCTTCGGTTTTTACAAAACCTCAGAATGACAGTAAATTTGTGGTTATGACAAAGAATACTGTCTGTGGGAGTTAAAAATCAGCAAAAAAATTTGCAAAAAAACTTTTCAACAAAAAAGGCGAGCCTTGCGGTTCGCCCCTTTGTATAAAAGTTCTATTGAAACTATTTAAGTTCAACTGTTGCGCCTGCTTCTTCAAGTTTTTTCTTGATTTCTGCTGCTTCTTCTTTCTTAACGCCTTCTTTGATTGCTTTCGGTGCTGCGTCAACGAGGTCTTTTGCTTCTTTCAAGCCAAGTCCTGTCAATGCTCTTACTTCTTTAAGAACTGCGATTTTGTTTGCACCTGCTGATGCCAAAATTACGTTAACTTCAGTTGCTTCTTCTTCTGCTGCTGCGCCTGCTGCCGGTGCTGCTGCTGCAACTGCAACCGGTGCTGCTGCTGATACGCCGAATTTTTCTTCCATTGCTTTTACTAATTCTGCTGCTTCAAGCAATGTTAATGATTCGATTTTTTCTAAAATTTCTGTTACGTTGCTCATTTTATTTCTCCTTTAAATTTTTTTCTTTAGTAAATTTTTACTCTTATGCCGCTAAATCTGTTAAATCTATGCAGCCTTTTGTTTTGCAACTGCATCGATTGCTCTGACCAAACTGCTCATTACAGCGTTTACGGCACCTGCGATACCTGTTGCCGGTGAATTTACGCAGCCAAGCATTTTTGCATAAAGTTCTTCTTTTGAAGGAATATCTGCAAGTGCTTTTGCTTCTTCTGCGGACAACAATTGTCCGTCCAAGCCTGCTGCAACAATAACACCCTTTTTCTTTTCTTTGATAAACTTAGCAAGAACTTTTGCAGGTTGTGCAGGATCTTCAAAACCAAACGCAACTGCGATAGGTCCTTTGAATGTTTCTGCCAATACTTCAAATTGAGTTCCCTTAATTGCCAACTTTGCCAAAGTATTCTTAGTAACCATATAGTCACCGCCGACTTTTTGGAGTGCACGACGAAGATATTGGATTTCTTCTACTGTCATTCCTTTGTATTCGGTAATGATGGCTACTTGTGCTTTTTCCATCTTTTCTTTAATGGAGTCAGCCTTTTCTTGTTTAAAAGCTTTTGTTGCCATTTTTGCTCCTTTGTATTTTATCGACCTGTTTTTCCCTCGCAAAAAAATTTTACGAGTGAAACCAATCGTAAAATCGAAAATTTTATAAAATCCCGAGCAAAACGAGATTTGTATTGAAATTTTGATGTTACCTGATTTGGGTGATTTTTAAGGACTTTTCGGATTTAGTCTTAATTGAACATCGCTGCTCGCTTCTGACTTTCAACCTTGCCGATTGGTTATTATTTCTAACTGCCAACCACTGTGCTTTGCCGACTCTGCCGATTGCCTGTTATTTCTAACTGCCAACCCTTCCGCAAACTTCAGTAACTTCCGTCGCTAAACTTTGCCAGTCCCCCAAATGTCTTTGGCTTCAGGTTAATATTATTTAAAACATGAAATAAAATCAACCCCATGTAAATAAAATCGTTAAATAAATTTTTTGTATGACTTGCTATAACGGGTTTTTCCTGTTATTATAAAGTTCACAAAGATAAAAAGAAGGAGAATTACTATCAGCAGAGATTTTAACCAAAACAACAATTCGTTGTTAAATGAAAGAATTACATCAAAAGAAGTCAGATTAATTGACGATGAAGGAAATAATCACGGAGTCATTGCAACTGCAAAAGCACTCCAAATGGCACAAGACAAAGACCTTGATTTGGTCGTTGTTTCGCCCAATCAAGAACCGCCCGTTGCGAAAATTCTTGATTACGGAAAATATAAATACGAAATGGCAAGACGTGCCAAGGAAGCGAAAAAGAAACAAAAAGTCGTTGAAATCAAAGAAATCAAAATCAGATACAAAATTGATGTTCACGATTATCAGGTCAGAATTAAAAATATTAAGAAATTTTTGGCTGACGGAAACAAGGTTAAAATCGTCGTAATGCTTAGAGGACGAGAAATGCAGCACAATCAATTGGCGTACGATTTGGCTAACAGATTTTTAGAGGACTTGAAAGACGTAAAATTAACGGTTGAAAGAAAACCGTCATTAGAAGGACGAAACGTCATAACAATCCTCGCTCCTTAATCAACAAAGAAGAACCTTTCGGGGTTCTTTTTTATTATGAAAAATTTTATTAAACCGCCGTTATAATCCAAGTAAATTTTCGGCAAAGTTTTGCGAGAAGCATTGCCAAAAAGCCGAAAATGATGTCGTATATTGCCCTTGTGAAACTTTCAAACAAGAGCCAGTCCATGATGTATGAAAAATTGGCATGCTTTAAAAGCAAAACTAAAAGCATATAGAAAAATCCCAAAATATGGATAAGCAAAACAGCCGTGATTGTTGCTTTTAACATATTTTTCGGCGAATGATTGCGATACATAATTCCGCCTGCGATTAACGCTGCGGGAACAAATGCCAAAATGTATCCGAATGATGGTTGTAAAACATAGTTAAACCCACCACCCAAGCCGAATACGGGAATTAAAGTTAAACCTAAAACTATATAGAAAAATGCCGAAGTCATTGTGCAGGCAGCACCCAAAAGAGCCACGGAGAAAAGCAATACAGGGACTTGCGGGACATAAAAATATACTTTAAACGCAAAAACCGATGCTAAATCTTGGAAAAACTCGGGGTGAAGCATGCCGACAAACGGTTGTAAAATGTTGAAAAGTTTGATTCTTGTAAAGGTTGCAACGATTAATAATACGGTAAAAAATCCGACAAAAGACAACATGCCGATAAGCCTGAGCGGTGAGTATTGCGGAGTTTTTTGCTTTTTTTGCTGAATTTCGTTTGTCATTATATTTGCCCGTAAAATTCTTCTTTCAGTTTTTTGTAATTTGACTTAAATTTATCATACCAAATGTTTTCGGTAAACATTATTAAGGCATCTTCATTATTGTCCTGATAATATTTTTTTCTTGTTCCGATTGTGGAAAATCCGAATTTGTCATACAAAGAAATCGCCGCAATGTTACTCTCACGGACTTCGAGGGTAATATATTTAATCATTTTTTTGTAACATTCATCAATCAAATCGAACATCAATGTTTTTGCAACACCTTGCCGTCTGAAGTCCGAATGCGTTGCGATAGTTGTGATATGGGCTTCTTCAAGAATTTGCCAAAATCCGTAAAACCCCGCCATATCGCCTTTTGCCGTCAAAGCACATCTGTAAGTTGCCAATTTGTTTGAAATTTCGTTTTCAAAAGAAACCCGTGACCAATGATGGTTGGGATAGGCATCAGCCTCAATTTCCATAACTTCGTCGAGGTCGATTTCCGCAATATCTTTGATTGTAACTTTCAGTATCATAATGACATTTTACCACGATTGTTAAAACAGGGCATAACGATACGTTTTTGTTAAAAATTTTACATATTTGAAAAAATACATTATGCTTTTATCAGAAGAGGAATTTTTATGAAAAAGATTATATTGCTTATTGCTTTAATGTTAACTGTTGCACCTGTTTTGCAGGAAAATGTCTGTGCAAAAGAAGTCGAAAATCCGACAAGTGCAAAAACCGTTGCAAATGAAATAACCACGTCAAAATCCCTTGAAGAAGCAAATTTTGAGAAACAAGAATTTGCAAAAATGAAAGCAGATGAAGCAATTAAAAATGCAAAAAAACAAAATTCCGAGTACAAAAAGGCTCAAAAGGCTGCAAAAAAAGAACTTCAAAACCTCAAACGCCAAAGAAATGAGGAGCGTTTGAAATATGAAAAAGAAATGCAGGAAAAACAATCCGAAAATACTAAAATAATCGCAGAGCCTGAAACAACGGCTGATAAGCCCGAATTTTCCGAACAAAAAAATGTGAATGAGCAGGAAGTTAAAGAAGTTAAAGAAGTTAAGGAAATTAAACATAATCTTCAACCTCAAGAACCCGAAAGAATGGCTCCAAAAAAGGAAAATGGGGACATCAAAAATGAAGAAAATGAAGAAAATTCGGATTCTGATTCAGATGACGTAAATCCTGAAAACCAAGAGTATAACGAGGAATTGCCCGAACAGGAATTAAATCTTAAAAATAAAAAAGAGCCTGAAAAATCTTTGTCCGACAATGAGCAGCCGGAAAACGTTGAACAGGAAATGAAAACTTCTGACGAAATTCAACCGCAAGAAGAGATTAAGTCTGTTCAAGAGAAAAAATCCGACTACGTTCCCGTCGAAAAAAATAAAAAAGAAATTTCTCAATATAAAAAACAAATCAAACAGGCAGGTTTGAAATTTAATGAGGAAGATTTTGTCAAACAGGCAGAACTCAATAAAACCGAACTTGTCAGAATGTACCTTATGGCTGGCATGAAGCCTGATACGGCAGTAAAATCAAACACAACGCCTTTGATTTGGGCAAGTTTTAACGGCAACCTCGCAATGGTTAAAAACCTTGCCGAGGCGGGTGCGAACGTCAATGTTGTCAATGCGGACGGGTTTACGCCGTTGCATGCTGCCGTTGAGAGCGAAAACCCCGAGGTCGTAAAATATTTGCTCCAACGTGGTGCAAAAATTAATACCGCAACTGTTCAAGACGGTACGACACCCTTGCATACCGCTTGTTACAAGGGAAATAAAGAAATTACCCAAATTTTGATTGTTGCAGGTGCAAATATCGAGGCGAAAACCGTTCATGGGGCGACTCCGCTTGTCACGGCTACGTTTTACGGCAAAAAAGACATCGTTGAATGTTTGAAAGCAAACGGTGCAAAAATCGATGTTGAATCGAAAGAGGGCGAAGTCCTTGCAAAATCTGCAATTACAGCAAATAAAACAGAATCTTATGACGAACTTGTCAAAGCGGGTGCCGACGTCAATATGACCGACGAAAACGGTAAAACAATGATTCAGGCGGCAGTCGAAAAAAATGACGTTAAAACTGTCGAAACGCTCATCAAAGACGGTGCAAACGTGAATGTTGTTTGCAAATATAAGGAAAGTTCCAACGTAACACCTTTAATGACGGCTGTTATAGACAAAAACGAAGCAGTTATTAAACCATTATTGAAAGCAAATGCCGACTTAAATGTTAAGGAAAAAAATCTCGGACTGACGGCATTGCAAATTGCTATTTTGCAAGGTAATGAGGACATTGCGGCTGATTTGATTTTCAACGGTGCAGACATAAATTCTCTCTCAAATGACGGATTTACGGCGGCTGACCTTGCACTTGCAAAAAAAGACGTTTCAATGTTGAAAAAATTGGTTGCAAGCGGTGCATTGTTCGGCAAAAATACAGGTGCGGAACTTGTAAAATTCGGCTGTTCGATGAATTATAACTCTGAAAAAGGTTTGTATAAAATCGACGCAAACGATGCAATCACGTCGGTTTTGGAACTCGAACAAACTCAAAATGACGGATATGTGAAATATATGGAAAAATCTTATACTTTCAGAAAAGAACAAGGTTTTGCCTTAAATACACATATATTAAAGGTTTACAGACTTTTGTACGAGATGATTAAATAATGACCTCAAGCGTTTACGTTCACATACCGTTTTGCTTGCGAAAGTGCCGCTATTGTTCGTTTTCGTCCTATCCTGAACTCGATTTGCGAGAAAAATATCTCGACGGACTTTTGGCGGAAATTGACAAAAGATATCGTGGTGAAAAAATCAAAACTCTTTATGTTGGGGGCGGAACTCCATCACTGATTGGTTTTTCGCAAATTGGTAAAATTGTTTCAAAATTTGATTTTGAAAATAATGCAGAAATCACAATTGAGGCAAATCCCGAAAGCACAACTCTTGATTGGATAAAGGGCGTTTTAGATGTCGGAGTAAATCGAATCAGTTTCGGAGTGCAAAGTTTTGATGATAAACTGCTAAAAATAATCGGGCGAAAACACACGGTAAAACAGGCTTTTGATACTATTTATGCTGCAAGGGAAGCAGGATTTAAAAATATAAATATTGATTTGATTTATGGGCTGCCGACTCAGACTATGAGCGATGTTTCGGCATCTGTCATCACGGCTTGCGAAATCGGTGTTGAACATATTTCTTCTTACGGGTTAAAAATTGAAGAAGGCTCGTCCTTTTTCCAAAATCCGCCGAAAGACTTGCCCGACGAGGATATGCAGGCTGATATGTATTTGAAATTATGCGAAATTACTTCAAAATATGGCTATAAGCATTATGAAATCAGTAATTTTGCCAAAAAAGGGTTTGCGTCGAGGCACAATTTGAATTATTGGAATGCGGAAAATTATTACGGTTTTGGTTGTGCTGCAAGCGGTTTCGAGGATTTGACAAGATATACACACGAAAATACCATTGAAAAATACCTCGAAAATCCGATGAATTTGACGGAAAAAGAAGTTTTGACAAAAGATGTTCAACTTGAAGAAACGATTTTTTTAGGGTTCCGAAAAGCAGATGGGATAAACATTTCGGCGATTAATGAAAAGTTTGACATAGATTTTGAAAAAAAATATTATGATGTGTTAAAAAAATATGAAAAATTTTTCAAAAAAACCGAAAACGGTTATGCCCTGACGAATGACGGATTTTTGCTCAGCAATTGCATCTTGTCGGATTTTGCGGAGTAGGCTATTATAAGATTATGATTGATACGCATGCTCATTTGAATATTGAATGTTACAGGGACCGGATTGATGAAATTTTGGCGGAAATCAAGGCTGCCGGAGTGGAAAAGGTTGTCATTCCGGGTGTTGTGCCAAATGAGTTTGACAGTATAATCGAGTTGATAGAAAAATACGGCAATTTGTATGGGGCAGTAGGCATTCAGCCAGAAGAAATTTCTGATTTGCCTGAAAATTGGGCGGAGATTGTCGAAAATTATTGCGACCACCCCAAAATCGTTGCGGTTGGCGAGATTGGGCTTGATTATTATTGGATTAAAGAGCAAGAAAATCACGATTTGCAAAAAGAAATTTTTATTAAACAAATTGAAATTGCCAAGCGAAAAAATTTGCCCGTGCTAATCCACGACAGAGAGGCTCACGGCGACACTTTCGACATTTTGAAGAAATATTCGGGCGGAGAAATTCCTGTTGTTATGCACTGTTTTTCAGGTTCTCCCGAGTTTGCACAAAGATGTCTAAAAGAGGGTTGGTACCTTGCTTTGGGAGGTGTTGTTACGTTTAAAAATGCTAAAAAAACGAAAGAAGTTGCAAAAATCACTCCACTCGACCGATTGCTTCTTGAAACCGATTCGCCTTATTTGACGCCCGTTCCGCATCGTGGAAAAGAAAATTCGCCCGCTTACGTCAAATTTGTTGCGGAAGAAATTGCAAAAATTCAGGAAATATCGTTTGAAGAAGTTGATAGGGCGACTACTTTGAATGCAAAAAAAATATTTAATTTTGGAGAAAAATGAAAGAACGTTTAGACAAAATTTTATTTGATTTGGGTTATTTTGAAACCAAAAGCAAGGCTCAATCCGCAATCATGGCTGGAAATGTCAAAATTAACGGCGAAAAAATTACAAAGGCTGGCTATCAGTTGGAATACAACGAGGGGCTTGATATCGAGGTTAAATCGATGCCTTTTGTTTCGAGGGGCGGATTTAAACTTGCACAGGCAGTCAAAGCGTTCGATTTGGACTTGAAAGACAGAATTTGCCTTGATGCAGGAGCGTCAACAGGCGGTTTTACGGATTGCATGCTCCAAAACGGTGCGAAAAAAGTTTATTCCGTCGATGTCGGATACGGGCAATTTGCTTGGAAACTCAGGACGGACGAACGTGTCAAAGTCGTTGAACGAATGAATATTAAAAATTGCTCAAAAGCGGATATTTACGATGAAAACGACGTTTTGCCCGATTTTTGTGCAACGGATTTGTCTTTTATTTCGATAAAAAAGGTTTTGAAAAATATTTTGACGTTAATGCAGCCCGAAAATATTCAAATCGTGTCGCTTATCAAACCGCAATTTGAGGCAGGACGTGACGAAGTCGGCAAAAATGGCGTCGTTAAAGATAAAACAATTCATATAAAAGTTATCCGTGAAATTATTGATTTTGCACAGGACGAATTGGGTCTTTTTGCCCTGAATTTAACGGTTTCGCCGATTAAAGGACCTGCAGGAAATATTGAGTACCTTGTTCTTTTGTCGGATAAACCTGAGAATAAACAGGATTTTGATGTCGAAAGCCTTGTCAATAGTGCAGTTCAGGAATTGTAAAATGAGAAAATCGGATTTACATTTGCATAGCAATTTTTCTGACGGAAGTGAAACAATCGAAGAACTTTTAAATAGTGTAAAAACCGCACATATTGCGACTTTTGCCCTTACTGACCACGATACGATTGAGGGTTGCGAAAAAATGAAAATGCTTACGCCGCCTGAAATTACATTCATCAGAGGGGTTGAATTGACTTGCGAAACGGAAAATTTCGGTTGCCACATTTTGGGATATCTCTATGACGAGGGCGACGAGGGACTTTCGGCGTTGATTGCGAAAGGCAAAAAACTCCGCCGTGTAAAATTGGAACGTAGAATTGAGTATTTGCGGGATAAATGGGGCATAAATTTGACGAAGGAAGAACTTGATTGGCTGTATTCCCGCCCGAGTGTTGTCAAAACGCACTTCGCAAATATTTTGGTTAACCGTAAATTGGCAACGGATACTGTTTCTGCGATGAAAAAATATCTTGATACGTGTGTTGTTCCGAAAACGAAATTTTCGACAGAAGAGGGTATCAGTACGCTTTTGAGGGCAAATGCGACTCCGATTTGGGCACACCCGCTTGGCGGAGAGGGTGAAGTTCATATTGAAAAAGAAGTATTTTTAAAACGTTTAGAAACAATGAAAAGCCTTGGTATCAAAGGTTTAGAGTGTTGTTATTCAAGATATTCTAAAGAAGAAATTGACTTTTTGCTTGAGCAAGCGAAAATCAATGACCTCTTAATTAGCGGTGGAAGTGACTATCACGGCAAAAACAAAACTGTCAAAATCGGAAACCTCAGCGTTGACGGACTCGAAGTGTCCGAAGAAAATTTGACACTGATTTCTTATTTGCTGAAAAAATAATTTTTATGAAACAGAAATGACATTTTCCAACAAATGAAAAACACTGAATTGCCACGTACTCACTACGTTTGTCCTCGCAATGACAAGAGTTGCAAATTATTTCAATAAAATAGATTCTTCGGTTTTTACAAAATCTCAGAATGATAGGGAAAGAATTGGTTGACTAAAGTCAACCCTACACTTTTGATGAATGAGTAAAACAGATACTTCGCCTTGTTTATCACTTCGCTCGCATTAAACTTGTCTGCGGGCGGAAACTCCTCGTTTCCGCCCTCGCACTCTGCTTGCTCGTTTACAAAAAACTTTTCAACAAAAAGGACGATTGATTTTTGCCCTTCCGCAAACAATCCGAAAACATCTGAAAATTATCTGTTATATCTTCTTTGAGTCAAGTCTGCTTTTCTCATTCTGATATTTTCAGGAGTAATTTCCATAAGTTCATCTTCGCCGATATATTCCATGCAATCTTCCATGGACATTGTTTTATGGGCTTGAAGAGTTACCATAACATCTGCGGTTGAACTTCTCATGTTTGTAAGTTTTTTCGTTTTACATACGTTAATCTCGACGTCTTGCGGTTTATTACATTCTCCGACAATCATTCCTCTATAAACTTTTGTTTTCGGGGTAATGAAGAATGTTCCTCTGTCTTCAAACTGTGCGAGTGCATAAGGTACGGCTTCACCCGTTTCAAATGCAATCAATGAGCCTGTTCTTTGTCTTGGGATATCGCCTGCCCAAGGTCTGTATTCGTCAAACGTATGGCTCATAATGCCTTCGCCCGCAGTCGCTCTGACAAATTCCGTACCAAAGCCGATTAAGCCTCTTGACGGGATTGAAAATTCCAAGATGGTTCTTGTATCTGTTGTATTCATAGAAAGCATTTCGCCTTTTCTTGAAGCCAATCTTTCGATACAATAGCCTGCATCTCCGCTCGGAACGTCAACTGTCAAATTTTCATACGGTTCATATTGCATTCCGTCAATTGTTTTGATAATTACTTCCGGTTTTGAAACTTGAAATTCATAACCCTCACGACGCATTGTTTCAATCAAAATGCCCAAGTGAAGTTCACCACGGCCTGAAACCTTAAAAACATCAGTAGAATCAGTATCTTCAACTCTCAAACTTACGTTCTTTTCGAGTTCGTCATAAAGTCTTTTTCTGAGTTGACGGCTGGTTACGAATTTACCCTCTGTGCCTGCAAACGGGCTGTCATTGACCGAGAAATTCATTTGCAAAGTCGGTTCGTCTATTTTAATCAACGGTAATGCTTCGGGGTCATTGAACGTTGAAATTGTTTCACCGATTTGGATATCGGGAAATCCGACAACGCCCGCAATATCGCCTGCGTAAGCAACATCTGTTTCAACTCTGCCGAGGTCTTTAAATGTATATAATTTTGTGATTTGACCGTGTTTAACTTCGCCGTCACGGGTAATTAACGAAACTTGGTCTTTTGCTTTCAAAACGCCACCGACAATTCTTCCGATTGCAATTCTTCCGACGTAATCGTTGTAGTCCAAAGTTGTTACGTGGAATTGAAGTTTGCCTTCAACATTTGCGACAGGGGGATTGATATTTTCAACAATACAGTCCAAAAGCGGTTGTATGTTTTCTCTCGGAGCGTCCAAATCTTTGATTGCAAATCCGTTCAAACTGCTTGAGAAAATGTACGGAAAATCAATCAAATAGTCGTTATCGGTTAATTCCGTAAACAAATCAAAAACTTTATCCAAAGCACCCATCGGGTCAGCAGCCGGTTTATCGATTTTGTTAATGACGACGATAACTCTGATTCCCAATTCGAGAGCCTTTGAAAGAACAAATCTTGTTTGGGGCATCGGACCTTCAGCCGCATCGACAATCAACAATGCACCGTCAACCATTCCGAGTACACGTTCTACTTCCCCGCCGAAATCTGCGTGACCGGGGGTGTCGATAACGTTGATTTTATAGCCGTCATAATCGATTGAGATATTCTTTGACAAAATTGTAATGCCTCTTTCTCTTTCGAGGTCATTGCTATCCAATACACACGCCTGAACTTGTTGGTTTTCTCTGAAAACGCCCGCATATTTAAGCATACAGTCAACAAGTGTTGTTTTACCGTGGTCAACGTGTGCAATAATTGCTATATTTCTTAATTTCTTAATATTGTTCATACATACTTTCCTTTTACTGATAAAATTATAGAACAAAAATTTTATAAGTTATATTTTTGGGAAAGATATTTTACAACTAATTCCCAAGCCTTGCCGTTCGGGTGTCTGAAAATGTCTTTTTGAACAGAATTTTTATAACTGTCCATTTTCAATTTGTCGTCAAATTCATCGTTTAAAACAATGACTTCGACACCCTCTTTCTCAAGTCTTGCAATCCTTTCGGGCGTAAGTTCGGAATAATAGCCGTTATCGTAATCAATCAAAACAAATTTTGCACTCGGATATTTACTCTTAATTTCATTTTTCATAGAAACAATGTAAAGATTTGCCAAATCAAAAATTTGATTTTTGAAAATATTTTTCAGCCCATAATAAGTCATATTCTTCAAACTGCTCGCAAGATACGACTTATCGCTCAAAGTCCCCTGTCTGTTTTCAACCAATTCTCCGTTTTTTACCCGATAAGTCAGGTAATTCAAATTGTCAATCCTATTGCAGTCAACAAACATTCTTCTCAAATGGTCGTTGATAAAAACATAAAAAACATATTCGGGTTCAAGCGAAATTTTCTCGTCGTTTTTGAGCAAAAAATAAGCGTGCTGCAAGCCTTTTGCCGACATTGCAAAATTATAAACGGGTCTTTTCGTAAATTCGGATAATCTGTTTCCGAAACTTTCCTCATCAGAAAGTGCAAATCCGTACGCCACCGAACAGCCGTAAATCAAAATCGATTTCTTTTTATACTCCAAACCGCAAGGTTTTCTCATATTCTCATCTGTTTTCAAAGTTTCAACCGTAGTGTCGGTTTTCTTTCGGAAATACGGAATTTTTTGCTCGAAAAGTTTATTGGCATCAAGATAACTGTAAAATTCAGCCCCGATAATGACCAATATCATCAAAAATAAATTAACTAAAATTATTCCGACTTTTTTCATTGCTATATCATTTTAGCAAAAAAATTCCATGATATCGATTTTTTTCGACAAAATAAATCTATTCGGCTTTAGTTTTTAACATGTTAAGATAAAGTTTAGTTTCTTCAACAACGACGCCCGAAAGAGCCACCAAAGCAATCAGGTTCGGAACCGCCATTAATCCGTTTACAATATCTGCCAAAATCCAAATGATATCTAACTTCAAAAAGACTCCAAGTGCAATCATAGCAATGAAAATCACTCTGTATGGAGTAATTCCTTTAACTCCGAACAAATATACGCAAGCCCTTTCGCCATAATAGTTCCAGCCCAAAATTGTTGTAAACGCAAAAAGCACAAGCGACAACGTTAACAAAATGCTTCCGAAATTACCAAATCCTTGAACAAATGCTGCCGAAGTCATCGCCGCACCGCTGTTTTCGCCCGACCAAACACCCGTTAAAACCAAAACCAATCCCGTCATCGAACATACGATAATGGTGTCGATAAACGTTCCCGTCATTGAGATTAAGCCCTGTTCGGACGGATAATGAGTTTTTGCTGCCGCCGCCGCAATCGGTGCAGAACCAAGCCCTGCTTCGTTTGAGAAAATACCTCTCGCTACACCGCTTTGCATTGCCATCATAATTGTTGACCCCGCAAATCCGCCGACTGCCGCACTTCCCGTGAAAGCATCTTTCACAATCAATCTGATTGCATCAGGTACAGATGTGATGTTCATGCAAATTATCACAAACGATATGCCGATATAAAAAATCGCCATAAACGGAATTAATTTCGATGTTACTTTTGCAATGTTTTTCAATCCGCCAAAAATAATCGAGCCGACAATCACCGTCAAAACAATATTTGTCGCCAATTTCGGCACACCAAAAGAAATATTTACACTATCAATAATTGCATTGACCTGCGGAAATGTTCCGATTCCGAAAAACGCTACAAGCATTGTTGCAAAAGCGAAAAAGATTGCCAAAGGTTTGTATTTTTCGCCCATACCTTTTCTGATGTAATACATCGGTCCGCCTGAAATATTGCGGTTTTTATCCACAGAACGGTATTTTATCGCAAGCAAACCCTCTGCATACTTCGTTGCCATTCCGAAAAATGCGGCAACCCACATCCAGAACAATGCCCCCGGACCGCCCATTTTGACTGCCGTTGCGACACCTACGATATTTCCCGTTCCAACAGTTGCAGCAAGTGCCACACAAAGTGACTTAAAACTCGAAACCTCGCCCTTGCCCTTATTTTCAGCCTTGAAAATCAATTTCAACGCAAGCGGCAATTTTGCAACCTGCAAAAATCCCAATCGGAGCGTCAAATAAATCCCCGTTCCGATTAAAAGGATAATCAGCGGTGCTCCCCACAGGAATGAATCTATTTTATTTAATATCGATAAACATACTTCCATACGTGTTTTATAATATCACAAACAAAATTTACTCTTTAAAAAAACGTATTTTTGCAATAAAAAAGACCCTCTTGAGGTCTTTTTTTATTGTTTTTCTGAATTTTCCTGTTCCGTTTTCGGTTTTTCAGGGTCAATTCCCAACTCTTTCAACGTTTTCAAAAAGTGTTCTGCAGCCGCTTTTTGGACATCAGGAGGAACTACTCTTAAAAGTTCAACCGTTTTAGAAATAACGGGGTCTTTGTCATACCAACGGTTTCCGTCAGCGGGTTTGACCATTTCATAAAATTTTTCGATTGTTTCTTTAGAAACTCTTTCTTCGATTTTCAACAGAAAAACCTCTGCCTGAGCACGCAATTCTGTCTGATAATCTTTCAAAATGTTTATAACCTGCAGTAACACAGGGTCGTGGTCATACCACCTTTTATACTTTGGTTGTTCCATTAAGATTTCCTCTAACTTTGTCAGCGACGATATCCTGTTCGTCGTCAACTCTTTCAATATTTGCACCCAACGCTTTTAATTTCGGAACTAAAAGTTCGTAACCTCTGTCAATGTGGTGCAACTCGTCAATTGTGCTGTATCCGTCAGCCATTAAAGCCGCAATTACCAATGCAGCACCCGCTCTCAAGTCGCTCGCTCTGAGGTTTGCTCCCGAGAGTCTTTCAACCCCTTTAATCAAGGCGTGATTTCTTTCTTGGTGAATATCAGCACCCATTTTTCTGAGTTCGGGAACTTGCATAAATCTGTTTTCATAAAGACTTTCGGTAATGATGCTGACTCCGTCTGCAACGGTCAACAAAGCCATTCCCAAAGATTGCAAGTCAGTCGGAAATCCGGGGTAGGGTTGCGTTACGATGTTTAACGCTTTTAATCTTTGATTACAACTTACTTCAAATGCCGTCGGTTCAATCAATTTAATCTTTGCACCCATTTGTGTAAGTTTTGATGTGTAGAATGTCAAGTGTGACGGATTAATATCTCTGATGATACCTTTTCCTCTCGTTGCAATAATTGCAGCCATATAGGTGCCTGCTTCAATTCTGTCGGGAATTGTTGTGTATTCAACGCCGTGAAGTTGCTCTGCTTTTACGCCGTTAATAACAATTTCTGAAGTACCTGCTCCGTTAACGTCTGCACCCATTGCATTGAGGAAGTTTGCCAAATCAACGATTTCAGGTTCTTGAGCAGCATTTTGAATTCTTGTTGAACCTTCTGCCAAAACAGCCGCCAACATTAAGTTTTCCGTAGCACCAACAGACGGAATATCCAAATAAATATCCGTTCCGACTAATTTTTGAGCGTGAGCGTGAACGTATCCGTTTTCGATTTTTATTGTAGCACCGAGGCTTTCAAGTCCTCTGATGTGGAAATCAACACGTCTTTCACCGATTGCACAACCTCCGGGGAGTGCAACGATTGCCTCTTTGCATCTTCCGACCAAAGCACCCAAAACGATGAATGACGCTCTCATTCGGCTTACAAATTCATAACCCGCAACGATACTTGTCAATTCTCTTGTGTCAATCGTGACGCTTTTTTCGACTTTGTCGTAAGAAGTTTTTGCACCCAAACCGCCGATTACGCTCAACATAATCGTTACGTCGGTCAATTCGGGAACGTTATAGATTTTTGTGACATCTTTCGCAAGGAGTGTCGCCGCCATTAATTTCAAAACAGCGTTTTTCGCACCGCTGATTGAAACATTGCCGCATAATTGTTGTCCCCCTGATATGATAAGTTTTTCTGCCACAATAAGCCTCTATTTTTCCATTCTGCTAATAAAATAATACTATATTGTAATGCATTAAGTCACAATTGTTAACAAATATTACTAAAAGTTAACTTTTTACCCCTGAATGGGCATGTCCCCGTTTAATTATTACACAAATAATTATCCTTATTTTTCTTAAAATTTATATCCTGTATATGAATGATTTTAGAATTTTGTGTTATAATGTATTCCCGACTTGTCAGTCGGATAGAGTTAACAAAAGTTGTGTGGAGGTCAATATGACAAACGAAGAATTGTTAAAAAAAGCGGCAGAAGCAGCAAAAAATGCGTACTGTCCTTATTCTAAATTTAACGTAGGTGCGGCAATCGAATACGAAAACGGCAATGTTTATGTAGGCTGCAATGTTGAAAACGGAAGTTACACAGTCGGAATTTGTGCGGAAAGAAACGCAATTTCTTCAGCAATTGCATTGGGTGAAAAAAGCAGATTGATGAAAGTCGCAATTTATTCACCGAATACAAAATTATGCTGGCCTTGCGGTGCTTGCCGTCAGTGGTTCTGCGAATTTGAACAAGGTCAGGGCATGAAAATCGTCGTTGAAGATAAAGACGGCAAACCTGTTGAATTTACTGTCGATGAACTTATCCCGCACAGATTTGAGTTAATTCCTTAACAAAAAACAATATTTTCTCAAATTATGATATAATCATCTTAGAATTTGAGAAACACAATGGCTGAGCAAGATACAGATTACGAAAAAATCAAGGAATATCTGAAAGAAATTAAACAAACAGATAATCCGAAAAAAATCAAAAATCTTCAAAATGAAATTATTACGGAAGCAGTCCCTCTCGTGAGAAAGATTGCTTCCCATCTTGCACGCCGCAGCACCGACCCGACGGAAGATATTTTGCAGGTCGGTATTTTGGGCTTGATTAAAGCCGTAAAAATGTTTGATTTTTCGGTAAGTACAAATTTCAAAACGTACGCAACATATTTCATTACGGGCGAAATCAGGCATTATTTGCGGGATAAAGCCTCTATAATCAAGGCTCCGAGAGAAATTTACGAACTCGCTTATCGTGTTAATAAAATGATGAACGAGTTTAAAGATTCTGACGGGAATTTTCCCACAGAGCGTGAAATTGCTGATGAACTCAAAACTCCCGTCGGCAAAATCCGTGAGGTTATGGACGTCGAAAGACGAAGACACGTTATGTCTTTAGACCAAATTCTTTCTTACACGGATTCGGACGGTCAGGCACTTTCCGAGAAAATTCCGAACGAAAATTACAGTTCGCTTGCGGAATATCAGGAAAATAAAATTATGCTCAAAGAAGCCTTGGAAAAATTGCCGCCCAATCTTAAAGAAGTGATTGATTTGAATTTCTTTCAGGATATCAGCCAAACGAAAATCGCCGAAAAATTGGGCATTTCTCAAATGCAGGTATCAAGAAGAATTAAAAAAGCATTAAAAGCACTTTTTGAAATAATAAACGAGGGACAAGAAGATGTCGGAACAACTGTTTAATTTATACGGATTTTTTATTTTTATTGTTGGAACTTGTATCGGCAGTTTCTTGAATGTCGTTGCATTGAGAGCGTTTACGGGGGAATCAATCGTTCTTCCTCCATCAAAATGCCCGAAATGCGGGGCGAAAATCAAACCTTATGATAACATTCCCGTGTTGTCGTGGTTGATTTTGGGCGGAAAATGCAGAAATTGCAAAAATCCTATCAGCAAACAGTATCCGATTGTCGAATTTCTGACAGGCTGCGGTTTTTTATGGTTTTATAACCATTTTGCTCATACTTTGGTTGAATCGTCCATTCAATGGCAAAATTTGATTTTGTTGCCGTTTTTCCTCGTAATTTTCTCCATTGCTGTGGTCATTGCGATTACGGATATCAAGGAAAAAGTGGTTTTTGACGTACATACAATTTCGCTTGCCGTAATAATTTTGTTGTTTCAAACATTTGCGTTGGGCGGAAATTTTTTGCCGCCGCTTATCGGACTTATTGTCGGTGCATTGTCGATGGAGCTTTTATCGGGCATCGGCTGGCTTATGGTCAGAAAAAGAGCCTTTGGCACGGGTGATACTTATATTGCCGCAGCAATGGGTGCTTTGCTCGGTATAAAATGGTTTTTTGTCGCACTTGTGCTTGCCGTGATTTTGCAAGTCATTTTTGTTATCCCGTCATTTATCAAAAAATTGTACATTAATAAACACTATAAAGTTTTGGTTACGGGCGGAATATTTTTCGTGACATTTTTCTTGTATAAATTGCCGTTTTTAAGTGCCGCAAACTCAATCATACAGTATGTTTTCTTGGCATTGCTCTGTGTGTCGGGAATTTATTTCTGCAAACTTATCGTTACGAATGACAGCCTTAAAGAAAATCCGACATATTGGCCGTTCGGACCGTGTTTGTTGCTTTCGATGTTTTTGGTCGCACTTTACGGCGGAATGATTAAACATTTCCTGTTGTCATTCTTTATGTAAAAGGATAAAACTATACTCATTCATCGAAACATGTGTGGTTACTGGATTGCCACGTCCTCACTGCGTTCGCCCTCACAATGACAATATCTCCATTTTCTTACAACTTTATAACACAATTATCAAAAAATATGATATATTTATAATTATTCACAAATTTATTGAGGTAGATTATGGAAAGAAAATTAAAGTGTCCTGCTTGCGGTGGCGACATGAAAGAAATTTTGATAAAAGACAGAAACATTAAAATCGATATCTGTTTAGACGGTTGCGGTGGAATTTACTTTGATAACAGAGAATTAGAACAATTTCGGGACAACAAAAAAGATATTAACGAAGTTCTTGAGTTTTTAAAAGGAAAAAATTTCAAACAAGTTCCTGATAATGACAGGATTTGTCCCGTTTGCAAAACCAAAATGGTAAAAAATTTTGCAAGTCCAAAAGAGGTTATTTCTATTGACCAATGCTACAATTGCGGCGGAATTTTCCTCGACAACGAAGAACTTTCTAAAATCAGAAAAGAATACAATAACGCCAATGAATTGAGTGCTGATGTAAAAAAAATGATTGCATCAAAAGTTGGCAAAGAACTTGAAGAATCGAGGCTTTTTGAAAAAAAAGCAAATAATATTCATTCTTTATTGGATTTATTAAAAGCGATTATATAATTTTCATTAAAAAGGCGGATTTTAAAGTCCGCCTTGATTTTTAAACATTGTTTCAACAAAAACTATGCTTCTTCTTTTTCTTGTTCTTGTTTTGCAATTTCTTCGCTAACGTTTACGTCTTTGCCTGCTTGTTTTGCTTCTCTGAGTTCGTTAATTTTTTCGGGAGAAAGAACTTTGAGGTTAATTTGACCGTTAGTTTCTTTTGAAAGAGTTTGTTTTACGTCAACACCGTAATCATCGTAGTCTGAGCCGATTTTGCCGTCAACGATTTGTTGTTGGAACCATTCGATATGGTGTTGTGCTTTAATCGGATATTCAGGGTGAACCTTTAACCATTGCATGTATGATGAGTTTCCTCTCGGCCAATTGCAATCACCGCATTCAGCAATAAAGTTTTCTGTTGCGTTCGGACCGCCTTTTGATTTCGGGTGGATATGTTCGATTGTTTGCATTGATTGTTTCAACAATGATCTTGCAATTCCGTGTGAACTACCGTTTGCTTGACCGTAAGCCTTTCGGACTTCCGAAAAATCTTGCGGAATGTTCATTGCTGCGTCCATAACTTTTTCGTAAGTAATGGGGTCTAACGAACCTTGTTGTTTAACCAATTTATCAGTAAAATTTCTTCTGTTAATTTTACCGCTATCCAATTCTTCAATTTGTCTTGCAATTAATTTTGAAGTCGGGTTGTTTTCGCCGTATGTTGCTTTTACAGCGGCATCTGCTTCTTTCAAAGAGTTGATGCAATAATCTTGAGTTCTTTTTTGAAGTCCGTTACCGATGGCTTTTTTTGCTTGAGCCAAATCGTAGTCGGGGTTTTTGCGTGCTTCTTCTGCGGCAAGCATCATAACAACTCTTTGCGGTGTTCTGAAAAAGTCTTTGTCGGCATTGATTTTATCTGCCAACGCTTCGCCTCTGATGTTGTCAAATTCAGCGGCTTTTGCACCCATTTGGTTATTTCTTACCATTCTTCCGCCACAGCAGCAGCAAGGGACATCATCAATTTTCTTTGTAATAAAACCGCCTGTGCTAACGGGGAAACCACCGAAAGAAACGGCTTGTCCGCCTAAGAAATATGATTTCAATGCTCCTTGTTCTGCAACTTTTTGTTGAACTTCAGGTCTTTCTGAAGAAATAGGAGTCGAAACTTTTTTATTTTCAACAGGTTTTGTTGAAACTATATTAACTGAACTGATAGGAGCGATTGCCATTTTGTACCACACTTTCAAACACACTACGGATTTTTAAAACCCACACTCTTTTTGAATACCGCTCAAAAAAATAAATTGCCACAAAAGGGAAAATTATTACGAATATGTAACAAAACAGAAAATTTTTTGCCCTGACCTGTGTAATTTTTGATAAAAATTTAAGTAGTTATCGTCACTACTTTGGATTTTATCAATTCCGTCTTATCTTCGAGCCTCGTCGCTCAAAACTTCCTCAAAAACGCAAAAAAAAAGAACCTCAATCGGTTCTTTTTTTAATGGAGCGGGACAGCGGGAACGGAGTGACTGCGTTATCAATTCCGTCTTAACTTCGAGCCTCGTCGCTCAAAACTTCCTCAAAAACGCAAAAAAAAAGAACCTCAATCGGTTCTTTTTTTAATGGAGCGGGAGACGAGGCTCGAACTCGCGACATCCTCCTTGGCAAGGAGGCATTCTACCACTGAATTACCCCCGCAATTCTTGCTTTGTGTTTTTATTATACATGGGCAAAAAAAAATTACAAGCGGATAATCAAAAAAATTTTAAGATATGTTATAATTATTTTAATTTTTTACAGTACGAGCAGACCAAAAATGTACGAAAACCCAATTAACTCAATATCTTTAGAATTAAAGCAAGTTGATGAAAAAATTTGCAATATTTTATCCGAGAACAGAAATTTTTTGACAAAAAATTTTCTCGAATATATTTTAACCGGTTCAAAAAAAATTCGTTCAACAATAGCCTTATTGGCTGCAAAGGCTTTCTGTGGCAGCGTTTCAGACGCACAAATCACGGTTTGTGCTATCGGAGAGATTATTCACAACGCATCGTTAATCCATGACGACATTGTTGACAAGAGCAATTTGCGACGGGGAAAGTCAAGTTTCAACAGTGTTTTCGGCAATTCTGCCGCTGTACTCGGCGGTGATTTTTTGATATCAATTGTACTTAAAGAACTTTTAAAACTCAATAATGACAACGTGTTAAAGCGTTTTGCAAACATGTTTTTGACGATTTGTGACGGTGAAATTAACCAACTCGGTGAAAAAAATCAAATTATTTCTGTCGAAAAATATCTTGAAAAATCAGAGAAAAAAACGGCTGAACTTTTTAAAACGATTTTGTTTTCGGTGTTTGCAGCGGAAAATTTGACGGAGCATTTTGATTTTGCGGAAAAATTTGGAAAAAATTTCGGAATTGCTTTTCAAATTCGAGATGATGTTTCAAATTGTCGGCAAAACACAACAGACAAGCCTGTCGGCTCAGATTTGGAAAACGGGATTTGTACTTTGCCGATAATTTTTTATGCGGAAAATAAAAACATCAAAAATTTTTCCGAAATAGATTTTTCTGATTTGCAAAACTCTTGTGCCATAAGCAAATCGGCGGATTGCATTAACACATTTACGAATAATGTCCTTGATTTACTGACAGATTTTTCTGATAATCAATATGCGGACGCACTTAGAAATTTGTGCGAAGAACTGAAAAGGATTTAGAATGGAAATTAATAAAGAAAAAGTAATCGCTTTTCTTAAAGAAACCGTTGATACGGTCATTTTTGTGGTTGTGGCGGTTATGGTTATAAGATTTTTTCTCGGCGAAATCCGCTGGATTCCGTCACTTTCGATGTATCCGACTTTGGATATCAAAGATAGAATTTTCGTCGAAAGAGTTTCAAGATTTTACAAAACCCCTGACCGTGGCGATATTATGATTTTTTACCCGCCATCAACAGAATTGAAATATGATGTTTTTACAATGTTTAAAAGGCTTACGGGCTTTTTCTGCGAAGATGTCGCTTTCATCAAACGTGTTGTCGGACTTCCGGGGGATAAATTTGAAATTAAACCCAATAAAGACGGTATTTATCACGTTTATATCAACGATAAAATCCTCGAAGAACCTTATGTCAAAAGCGATTACTCGGCTTGCGAACCCGAAATGAATTGCGGTCCCGCAATAATTCCCGAAGGTCAATATCTTATGCTCGGCGATAATCGAGGAAACTCCGAAGACGGTCGCTATTGGGGCTTTTTACCCGAAGACAGATTTATCGGTCGTGCAAAACTTCGTTTTTGGCCGCTCAGTCGTGTAAAATATTTTGAACACCAAAATTACGATATTTCGGATAATAATTCCAATACCAAATAGTGAAAAAAGTCACTATAATTGAATTTTTCGTGAAAATATTAAAAAATGTTAAAAGAAAATACTCAACAAATTCGTTAATATAATTGAATGTTGAGTATTTTTTAAAAAACAAATAAAAAAAATCTGCGATAAACTGTTCACAATCGTTTTCGCTTTTGGTTTAATAAAAAGTACTTAATAATCTATCGGGCGAAGCCCGAAGGAGAATTGGGAACTCCTAAATTGACCGCTAAGGCGGTCATTTTTTTTGTGATTTAAATCGGATTTTTTCGCAACAACTTAAAAGTCTTGTTATGACATGCATTTCGGCATATTCTATCACTTTGACAATTATTAAGTTTTGTAAACTCAAATTAAAATCACTCTCAAAAATCGGCGTCGAAAACAGGCATCGAAATTGAGTTTAGAAATGGTATTTTTTACACCCAATATTTTTTGTATTCCAATAATAATGCGGACTTGAAGCCCCTTCGTAAATATGTTACAATTGTAGTAGAGGGACAAATCCTCGAACAAAAACGGACGAGTTCCTCTAAAGGAATATTATGAACGTGCTGTTGTCCGAACGCCCCATAGGTTTGCAAAAAATAGCCGTCCAACTTTTAATCACAATTTTTGTCACGGTTATTTTTTTAGGGGAAGGTTTATGCTTTTGGGGGAAAACGGAGTCGGCAGTAGTCACTGCACCGATTTACGGAACTGATTTGCAAATTCAAAACGAAAACGGATACAAATCTTCCGTTAAAGAAGTGCGTATGAAATTATGGAAAATTTCCTTGGCAAGGAGATACGGAAACGTTTACAAACATTTTGTCAAAGAGGGCGTTGTCCACATGAAAATGACAAAATATTTAGGCGGGAACCCAATCAGATTGAACATTATCGAGATTAATCCGTCGGTCAATCCCGATATTAAAATCACACCGCTTATGGCAGGTGAAAAACTCGCAAAAAAATCGACGGTTGTGTCTATGTCACGCAGAAACAGTGCATTTGCGGCGATTAATGGTTCATATTTTAAACCGCAAACGGGAGTTCCGCTTGGAATTTTGATGATAGATAAAAAAATCTTAACGGGTCCGATTTACGACAGAGTTGCTCTCGGAATTACGAATAACGGGTTTAAAATGGAAAGAGTCGCTCTTAATGCGAAATTAAATTATCTTGGCAGAGAGTTGAAAGTCAATAATATCAACCAACCGAGAACTCTTTGCACGGACGTTTTGATTTACACACCCGAATGGGGCAATACTTCGCCCGCAACGCCGAAATATGGCATTCAAATTGCTGTTCAAAACGGTAAAATCGTTGAAAAATCAGTATCTCCGCTTGCAATTCCGACGAACGGATTTGTAATTTCCGCACCGAAAAGTAAAATCGGAGATTTTCTTGCGGAAGAAAATGCAAAAACGAAAATTTTGAACAAAATTTCATCACCCCAAATCACCCTTGATGTCAAGACAAACCCCGATTGGGACGATGTTAACCACATAATCGGCGGCGGTCCGTTCCTTGTCAAAGACGGAAATGTTTACGTTGATTATATCGAAGAAAAATTTAAACCCATTGCAGGCAGAAACCCAAGAACGGCAATCGGTTTTACCAAAGAAGGCAATTTTATTATGGTAACAATCGATGGTCGTGAACAAAAATCGGTTGGTGCAGGACTTTTTGAACTTGCAAAAGTTATGAAAAGTTTTGAATGCCAATATGCAATGAACCTCGACGGCGGCGGCTCAAGCACAATGCAAGTTAACGGACAAATCGTCAACACTCCGTCTGTAAAAGGCGGAATTGCAGTCAGCAACTCGCTTGCTCTTGTCGAGGTTCCGTCGGTGGCAGAAACCGTCATCGCTTCTGCTGAAAAATAAAAATCTTTCTTTTTTATCATACTGAAAGTAGCAAAATATCTGTTTTTTCAGGATTTTACAAATTCTTTGTTAACGCTCAGAATGATAGTGAGTCACATTTTTGACAAATGAGTAAACAATGGACTGCCACACTCCGCTGACGCTCCGTTCGCAGTGACAATAAATCCTTGTCATTCTGAGCCTTTAGGCGAAGAATCTGTGAAATGTTGATGAAAACAGATTCTTCGGGTTTCACCCTCAGTATGACAATAAATGAAAAACGTTAAGAGGTAAATGTCATTGCGAGAACGAACGAGCAAAATGTATAACCGTCATTCTGAGGTTTTGAAAAACCGAAAAATCTGCGAAACGCCAATGGAAACAGATTCTTCGGACTTCGTCCTCAGAATGACATGCACTGGATTGGGCGACTTCAGTCGCCCCTACGTTTTGAGCAACAAAAAACGAGGAGGTGAGCCTCGTTTTTCGGTTAAATTTCGTCTTCAAATCCGGGGGAGCGGACGGGAAGCGTGGAGTAACTCGGGTTGGAGAAAACTGACTTTTTAATATATTTGTTTGTATATTCTCCTTTTTCAAGTAATTTTTTGAGGATATTTTCACGAGTTACAAGCGGGTGGGTAATTTCCTCTAATTGCGGTTGTTTGTCGCAAATTTGCGTCCACACGAAGGCTTCCATTGTCCAAGCGTAAGTTTCCTCGTTAAGAGAGTCAAACTCGTCTTGGTGCAAGGCTTCGTGAGCAAGAAGAGCGGCGATTGCACCCGCAGGAGCGTCGAAGTGTTTTTGGTTGATATAAATTGTTAATTTATCGCTGCGTTTACCTTTTACGCCTTTTCGCCAACCGAGAGCGTCAAATGATGCGTATTTCGGGTTAAGTTCCGACAAATCTTTGAATTGAACTTCGATTGGTTTGTGGGTTGGATTGTTGCCCAAAATTGCGTTATGGGAAAAAACGCCGCCACGAGTATCTTTGAGAAGTTCGAGTGCTTCCATAATTCTTGTTTCGGAAGTAACTTTTTTATATCTGTCACGAAGTTCGTCTTCGTTAAATGAGAGAATTTCGCTTTGAACTTTTTGGCTTTGAGCCTTGTCATTTTCGTCAAAATCTTTTTGAAGAGCATTGCCTTTCGGTGCTTTTCCGAACGCACGAGTCGGTTTTGGGGCCGGATTATCGGATTTTGCTTTTTGTTTAACAGGTTTTGATGTTTTTTGGTTTTGGGGTGATTCGGCAGGTTCCAAAAACGCACCGTAATCGCTGATATCCGTGCTGTCGAGCAATGAATTTTGCATTTTTACAAGAACATTTTGACTGCTTTGCAAATAAGGATTTTTCTTCACAATTTGCGACCAAACGGCAACTTGCAACTGTTCCGCATCGAGCAAATCTTCTTCCGTTTTATTTTTGTTAACAAGTGCCTCTCTTGCTAAAATCGGTGCGATTGCGGCTGCGGGGGCGGAAATAAATTTGTCGTTAATTCTGATTTTGTATTTTTTGCCGACGAAAGAACTTATGGCGTCTTTATTGCTGATTTCTTTATCTTTTGAAAAGTTTGAAAACTCAATGATAATGGGCTGTGACGTTTTGTTTTGCCCTAAAATCGAGCGATAAGAAAAATCTCCTGCCGTACCTTTCAAAAATTCGCAAGCCTCAATCAATTTGTTACTTTTGGTAACTTTTGCATATTTTGCTTTTAGTTCTTTTGAAATGTTCATCGTCGGAATGACGGTTTTGTCAACGGTTGTTGTGCCGTTACTCTTTTTGACTTCGGGAACGTGAGGCATATAGGGTTCGTATTGGGGGATAAATTGGGGCTTCGTAAAAATCGTATCCCCGTCTTCATCTGCATTTACGGCTGTTTTTTGGTTAATTGACGCTTTTTCGGTTGTAAGTTGATATTTGCTTTGACCAAAATCGGCAGCGGTTGCAAATGATGCTGAAATGGCAATAACGATTGCCAAAATTAATGTTTTTTTCACTTTATTCTCCATAACAAACATTATTACCTATTTTTTTTATAAGGACAAATTATGAAAAAACAAACCGAAAAAACTTTACAAAAATACAACTTGAGAAAATTATGTTATAATTTTAAGGTGAATTTTATAAAGTGAAAAATTATGGCACAAAGTTTTAACGATAATTTATACTTAATTGATTTAAGTTACCTGAATACCCCGTCAGAAGTGGTTTATGATTTAAGTTCGATTCTTGAGGCAGAACCTGCCAAAAATCAGAGAATTAAATTAAAATTGGGAAAAGTTGATTTCAATAAATCTCAATTGTTAAGCATAAAATCGCTTATCGAAAGTATCAATTCGACGGTTGCAATCGTTGAGGGAAAATCTGATATCACAAGAAATGCGGCAATTTCAGCAGGTTTGGTTTATCAAAATTCAAACGATATGGTTCCTGATATTGCATTTACATCAAGTGACGTAAAGCCCGAAGACGCAACGGTTTACACCGAAGTGAAACCCGAATTATTCCCCGATGTTTCCCCTGTTAAAGAAGAAGTCGAAAAAGTTGTGGAAGAAAACAAGGAAGATACTTATGAACCTCAACAAAATCAAGACATTCAACCGACTTACCAACCCGAGGGAGAAACTGTCGAACTTCAAACCCAAAAATTTGCAACAACAGAAGAAAATTTAAAATTTGAGGACAATAACCAAAAATGGGTCGAAGAACAATCTCAAGTTCAAAGTTTTGAAGAAGGTTTTTTAAATAATAATTGGGCAAAACCCCAAAACGACGGCAATTCTGACGACAATAACGAAAACGGAAAAGTTAATATGTTGTTTGGCGAGGAAGAACCTCAACAAAATCAACAAGAACAACAGGATAATCAAGAGGTTGAAGATAATTCTCAAAATCGACCCGAAGAACAACCTCAGGAACAACCTCAAGAGCCTGAAAACAAAGAAATTCCGTCTGTCCCTTTTGCAGAAACATTTGAGGCGAAAACGGATAATTTGGATTTGATGGTCAAAGACGAAGATACGACTGGCATTAAAACGCTCGAGGATATTCCTTTGGATATCCCGAAACCCGAGGAAATTCAGGAAGAACTTGATGTTATTTACAGTGCGGAACGCAAGTTGGAAGATGTTTTTGCAACGACGGGTCTGAAAGAGGAAAAATTCCAATCACTCAAAGAAACGCCGATTGTGGAAGAAAAAGAATATACTCAATATGATTTTGAGTTAGAGGCTTTCCCGACAAAATATTTGAAACAAACGATTTGTGCGGGACAATTCATTTCATTTGAGGGCAATTTGGTTATTATCGGCGATTGCCACGAAGGTGCGGAAATTTCTGCATCAGGCGACATTACCATTTGGGGAACATTGTCAGGCTCTGCTCATGCGGGCAAAAACGGTAACGAAAAATGTAAAATCAGAGCGTTGAAAATGAATGCAAGTCAACTCAGAATTGCAAACTGTTATGTAAAACGTCCTGCGGGGCTTGAAGAGGGCAATGTTAACTCAGTGCCTGAAGAAGCAATGATTTGCAAGGGCGAAATTGTAGTTTATAAAATATACAAATAAGGAAAAATAAATGTACGGAATAATATTGGCAGGTGGCTCGGGAAGCAGATTGTGGCCGTTAAGCAGAGAATTGTATCCTAAGCAACTTTTGAAACTTGACGGTGAAAACAGCCTTTTACAAAGCACTTTTAAGCGATTGAACAGTTTTATTGACGCTGAAAATATTATTTCCATTACGAACATAAAACACGCTCCTGACGTAAAATTTCAACTTTCAAAATTGCACGAAAATCCGATGGTTTTGGCTGAACCGATTGCAAAAAACACAGCACCCGCAATCGCAGTCAGCATCGAATATTTGAAACAAATTAAAGACGAAAACGAAGTCGTTATTATCGTTCCGTCAGACCATTTGATAAAAGATTTCAAAGGATTTGCAAAAAGTGTTGAAACGGGCTTGAATGCTGCGAAGAACGGCAAAATTGTTACGTTCGGCATTCAACCGACATATCCCGAAACAGGTTACGGCTACATCAAGACGAAAGCCGAAAATGACGGCGTTTTTGACGTTGATTGTTTTGTCGAAAAACCTGATTTGCAAACCGCACAAAAATATTTGATTGAGGGAAATTATTTCTGGAACAGCGGTATTTTTATGGCGAAAGTATCGACGTTGATTGAAGAATTGTCAATTCATTCAAAAGAAATTTATGAAAATCTTGCAAAATTAAACTTCAACGAATCCAAAACCATTAAATACAGCGTATTTGAGGATATGCCGTCGATTTCGTTTGACTATGCGGTTATGGAAAAATCGAATAAAATCGTTCTTTGCAAATTGCAATCCGATTGGAGCGATTTGGGTTCTTGGCAATCTTTGTACGATGTCACCCCAAAAGACTCTGACGGCAACGTTTTAGAGGGCAATGCAATTGTTGAAGATGTTAAAAATTCGTTTATTTATACCGATAAAAAAATCGTTGCGGCAATCGGACTTGAAGATGTTATTTTGGTTAACACGGAAGATGCCGTCCTTGCTTGCAAAGCGGAATATTCTCAACACGTAAAAAACATTTTTGAAAAATTGAAAAAAGATGACGATAAAGCACATTTGGTTCACAAAACTGTGTTCAGACCATGGGGTTGGTACACTTGTCTTGCAGACGGCGAGGGCTATTTGACGAAAGTCATTTGCGTTTCTCCCGAACAAAAACTCTCAATCCAATCTCACAATCACCGCTCGGAACACTGGGTTGTTCTTGAGGGTCGTGCGAAAGTAATTTTGGACGGAAAAGACCATTATCTTGAAGCGGGTCAAAGTATCGATATCCCTATTCAGGCGAAACATTCTTTGCAAAATCCGTATAATTCCGATTTAAAAATCATTGAGGTTCAAAAGGGTGATTATATTTCGGAAGACGATATTATCCGCTATGAGGACATTTACGGCAGAGTATAATCAATTTTCGAGGAACGGCGAAAGCCGTTTTTTCGTTGTATAATGCTCAAAATCGTGGCACAGTTTGAAAAAGAGGTATTGATGAAAAAGATTATAAACTTAATATTAGCACTATTTTTGGTCTGTTCGCAGGCTGCAAATGCAGAGGTAAAAAATATGAATAATTTAATTAACCAAGACCGTTTGGTCAATTCGTTTATCAGATATGCCAAGATTGATACGGGTTCTGACCCTGCAATGGCGGAGAAAAAAATTCCGAGTACAGAAAAACAATTCGACCTTGCGAATTTGCTTGCGGACGAATTGAAAAAGTTGGGTTTGGAAGATGTTAACGTCAACGAGCATTGTGTTGTTACGGCAAAATTACCCGCAAACATTGAAAATGCACCGATTGTGGCACTTTTTGCACACGTCGATACCGCACACGATGTTCCGACAGGGGTTGTAAAACCGCAAATTGTTGACTATAAGGGCGGCGACATAACTCTTTTGAACGGAAAAATTATTCATGCTGAAGATTTAAAAGACGAAATCGGACATAAGGTTATTACGACAGACGGCACAACGCTTTTGGGTGCAGATGACAAGTCAGGTATTGCAGAAATTATGGAAGCGATAAATGTTCTTGTCGAAAATCCATCAATTAAACGCCCCGAAATAAAAGTCGTTTTCACTCCTGATGAAGAAACAGGCTTGGGACTTTCGATTTTTGATACGAAAAATTTTGAGGCAGACCTTGCATATACGGTTGACGGCGGGGCTCCTTATGAACTTGATACGGAAACTTTTAATGCCTTTAACCCCGAAATCACAATTACGGGAAAGGTTGTTCACTGCGGTTATGCTTACGGAAAAATGATTAACTCGCTCGAACTTGCAAACGAATTTGTTTCTAAGTTACCGAAGAACGAAACTCCCTCAACGACGAGAGGAAGAGAGGGCTATTATTTTGTCGATGAAATTTCGGGAACGGCTGAAAAAACAACAATTAAAATGCTCGTCCGTGATTTTGACCTCAAAAAGGCTCAAGAAAGAGTTGATTTTCTTGAAAAAACCTTGAAAAAAATCGAAAAGGAAAATAAAGGCTGCGAAATTGTTTTCAACCCGAAACCTGTTTACCAAAATATGAAAGAATATTTTAACCAAATGCCCGAAGTTATTACTTACGCAGAAGAGGGCATCAGACGTAGCGGCTTGACACCCGTCAGAAATTCGGTCAGAGGTGGAACTGATGGTTCTCATTTGACTTTAGAAGGTCTTTTGACTCCGAATTTGGGTGCGGGCGGAATAAATTTTCACTCTCAAACAGAGTTTGTTTCCGCAGAAACAATGGCAAAATGTTGCGAAAATGTTTTGAATATTTTGCAGGTTTGGGCAGAAAAATCACCTGAAATTATGCCGAAAATCTTAAAAAACGGAAGAAGAAAGTAATTTCAGATAAAGATTTTGTAAAGAATTGATGAAAATAAGTGATTTTGAAAATGCTCGTTTTATAATTTTTAATATAAAAAATGCTGACAGAAAAACGGAAGGATTGTAAATGAACAAATATCTTGAAAAAGTATTAGCAAAAGTTGAGGCTAAAAACCCCAATGAACCGGAATATTTGCAAGCGGTAAAAGAAGTTTTATCAAGCATCGAACCGGTAATTGACGCAAACCCTGACTTTGAAAAATTAGCGATTTTGGAAAGAATCGTTGAACCCGAAAGAATTATCACATTCAGAGTTCCTTGGGTAGATGACAACGGTCAAGTCCAAGTAAACAGAGGCTTTAGAGTACAATACAGTTCTCTTATCGGACCTTATAAAGGCGGTTTGAGATTTCACCCGAGCGTAAACCAAAGCATTATGAAGTTTTTGGGCTTTGAACAAATTTTCAAAAATGCATTGAGCGGCTTGCCCATCGGCGGTGGCAAGGGCGGTTCCGATTTCGACCCGAAAGGTAAATCAGATGCAGAAGTTATGCGTTTTTGCCAAAGTTTTATGACAGAACTTTATCGTCATATCGGACAAGACATTGACGTTCCGGCAGGCGACATCGGCGTTGGCGGACGTGAAATCGGATTTTTATTCGGTCAATATAAAAGAATTAAAAACGGCTACGAAGGCGGCGTTTTGACAGGTAAAGCAGTCGGTTACGGCGGATCTTTGGCAAGAACTCAAGCAACAGGCTACGGCTTGATTTACTATATGAGAGAAATGCTCAAAGCCAATGGTGGTAAAACTTTTGAAGGCAAAACCGTAACAATTTCAGGCTCAGGCAACGTTGCAATTTACGCTTGCGAAAAGGCTCAAGAATACGGTGCAAAAGTTGTTGCATTGAGCGATTCAAACGGTTGCATTTACGACAAAAACGGCATCGACTTGGCTGCAATTAAAGAAATTAAAGAAGTTAAACGAGGCAGAGTTAAAGATTACCTCAAATACCACGCAGACGCTGAATATATGGAAACTGTCGATAGAAATGATGCTCCGATTTGGACAATCAAATCAGATATCGCTCTTCCCTGTGCAACTCAAAACGAATTGAGTTTGACATCAGCAAAGAAATTGGTCGCAAACGGCGTAATCGCAGTCGGCGAAGGTGCAAATATGCCTTCAACAGAAGAAGCAATCGAATACTTCCAAGCAAATAAAGTTCTTTTTGCTCCTGCAAAAGCCGCAAATGCAGGCGGTGTTTCAACTTCAGCAATCGAAATGTCACAAAATTCAATGAGATATTATTATACATTTGAAGAAGTTGACAAACGTCTTGATGCAATTATGACAAACATTTTCAAGGCTTGCGACGAAGCATCAAAACAATACGGAATGGAAGGCAACTACGTTGCAGGGGCAAACATTGCCGCATTCCAAACAATTTCAAAAGCAATGGTAGCACAAGGTGTTGTGTAATCAGAGAAATTGAAATTATTTTTCAAAACCGCCCTTTTTGGGGGCGGTTTTTTTATAAGTATAGTAGTCGTATAATACAGTAATTGTCATACCGAGGAACGAGCGAGCAGAGTGCGAGGGCTTGGCGATGATAAGACAGAGTCTTTGACATCGACAACCCGCAGACACGTTTATTGCGAGCGAAGTGATAAACGACCGAAGTATCTGTTTTTCTTCTATCCTTCACAGATTCTTCGCTTCGCTCAGAATGACGATAAACGTATGACGCAGAGAAGTAGGGTTGACTTTAGTCGACCAAAATTTGCTGGATTGCCACGAAAAACAAACTATTTGACAGCGGGCATGTTTATTTTACAATAATAATTGTCAAGAAATCGTAGCGGTGGCATGTCGTTGCGGTTTCCACAATCACCGTAAGGGATTGCAAAAGGGACGTGGAAAGGCGACTTGACAGGGACTTGGCAAAATGTCGGGAACCAAACAACAAGGTTCAATCTTGTTTGTAAAAAGGAGCAATCGTCCACAAGTCTTGCACCGGACATTTCGGTAACGAAATAAATGTGTTAAGCGGCTATATCAATAAATTTGATACCCCTTGCAATTTCCGAAACGGTACAAATAAAAGGAAAAGGAGAAAACTATGCCTAAACTCAAAACTCACCGTTCAGGTGCAAAACGTTACAAAGTTACTGCTTCAGGTAAAATTCTCAGAAGAAAAGCAGGTATTGGTCACCTTCTTCAACACAAAGACGGTTCAAGAAAAAGAAAAATCTTCAAAATGTGTGAAATTTCAGGAACTCACTTTAAGTTAGTTTCAAAAGAACTTCCATACAAGAAGTATTCACGTTAATTGAGAAGAAAGGAACAGTATCATGAGAGTTAAACGCGGAAACGTATTAAGAAAAAGACATAAGAAAATCTTGAAGTTAGCAAAAGGCTTCCAAGGTGCAAGAAGCAGAATTTTCAAAGTAGCAAATGCTGCTGTAATGAAAGCATTGAAATACAAATACAGAGACAGACGTAGTCTTAAAAGAAATATGAGAAGACTCTGGATTGTAAGAATCAACGCAGCAACAAGACAATACGGCATGAGTTATTCAAAATTCATGAACGCATTGAAAAAGTCAAACGTTACAGTTAACAGAAAAATGTTGGCTGAAATGGCTGTAAACCAACCGGAAGCATTCTCGGTTATCGTAGAAACAGCAAAGGCTAACGCATAGTTTTTCGGTAAAAACCGAAATTGATAAAGACCGTCACTTGGCGGTCTTTTATTTTTTGTTTGATTTGAATGTTTGGCAAAAATGGGGACTTTTTCAGTTTTGGACGACTAAAGTCACCCATATACTTTTGATGAATGTGTCATTCTGATGAAGATTTTAAAGCATTATATGTCATTCTGAGGACGAAGTCCGAAGTATCTGTTTCCCGCATTCATCAAAAGCGTAGGGTCGGCTTTAGCCGACCAATAAGTTCTTGTCATTTGCACTTTTTGCAATGACAAGGAATCAGTAAAATCTTTTGATGTCATAGAGAGAATAAAATCAACAAAAAATATCCCCGTCGAAATTGGCGGAGATATTTTTTTAGATTTTTGTTTTAATTATTTTTTAGAGAAAAAGCCCATGATTTTTTCTAAAAATCCTTCATCTTCGCTACTTCCGTTATCTTCGTCGGACATTTTTGAAACTTTATGTTTAATAAGTTCAACTTCCGCACTCATCGGGGCTTTAGCGATATATTTTTCGTAGTATTCTTTTGCGATTTTTTCACGTTTTAATTTTTCAAAACATTTTCCCGCTTTCAAGAAAACTTCAGAAGATTTTGTAATTTCAGCGGCTCTTTCATAAAAATCCGCTGCTCTTGAACATTCACCCAAGTCCATATAAAAATCGCCTGATTTAACCAAGGCACGTTCGTTTTTGGGGTCGATAGCGAGGAGTTTTTCGTAAAATTCTTCCGCTGTATTTTTTTCGCCCATTGTTTCGCAAAGTTTAATGATATCTTCGATTGTTTGAACATTTTTATCGTCAACTTTGTGTGCTAGCAAGTATTCGTGCATTGCGACGTCGTTTTGTTCTTTTGCAAGGTACATTTTCGCTCTGTTAACGTGCGAGCCGTGCATATCGCCCTGTTTTTCGCAAACCAAAGAACGCATTTGAAAAATAAGCGGGTGATTGGGTTCAAACTTAGCGAAATTGTTGATTGCGTCGGCACAAGCGTCCCAATTTTCCTTGTTAAAATGATATTCGGCAAGGAGTTTGTAATAGTCTGCCGTTTGTTTGTTTGAAACATTTTGCAAAAGCCCGAAAGCCTCGTCATTTCTGCCTTGCATAAGTTTAATTTTAATTTTTAATAAATCTGAAACGGCGTATTTTTCTGCCTTGTCAACTTCACCTGTTTCAACGTAAAGTCTTGCCAACAAATCTTTAACTCTGTCATCATCGGCATATTCTTCCATTGCCTGTTCAAGGGCATTGATGGCTGAAAATTTATCGTTTTCTTTCATATACAATTCAGCGATTTTGAGGTGGGTATCAGCGTTGTGAATATGTTGAGAAAGTTTGTAATACTCATCAATTGCGGACATTGTTTTGCCGATATATTCGTACGCTCTTGCCATCAAAATCGAAGCGTCGTTTTTCAAATCCTGTTCTTGAGTGTTATCGATAGCCTTTTTGTAATCGGGGATTGCCTGACCGATTTGACCGTTCAAAACTTTAACTTTTGCTCTCGTCAAATAATATTTATATCTGTCTGTTTCGTTGTAAATATCTTGAAGTTCGCTGTATGCAACCATACTGTTCGGAGCGATTAAAATCAATTCTTCCCAATATTTTTGTGCATCGTCTTTTTTGTCTAAAGTTTGTGCAGCAAGTGCAATTTTTTCCAAAAATTCGGCATTTTCTTTACATTCATTATATGCAGCCGTCAAAACATTATACGCATCTTCAAATTGTTCATTATCACTCAGAGATTGTGCTCTGCCGAGGATTGCTTCGATTGTTGCCATTTTAACTCCTTGATTTTTTTGTTTTAATTATACAACAAAAAATTTTGGAATACCCCCATCGTAGGATATTCGCAAGATTATATTTTAATTATTCATTGTTTTATATGATTTTATTTCAAAATGTAACGGCTAAAATACAACTATACTCCTTAAGAAATGACAATACACATATCCCTAATTTACAGCCGTGAACTATCACGGCTTTTTATTTTTTAATTATTGTTTTTATTTTGTCAAAATTCTTTTGATTGTCAAAAATATATGCTAAAATTAAAATCGACAGTATTCGTAGGTGAAATTTTGAAAAAAAATCCGTGTTTTTTGAATGAATTTTTCAATGCTTTTTTGTTCAGAAAAAATCCCGTATATTTAATTCACTTTGTAACCGAAAGGTGTAATGCAAGATGTCCGCATTGTTTTGTCGATTTTAAGGACAAAAGCGGAGAACTTTCTCTTGAGCAAATCGAAAAATTAGCATCAACTTCGGGAAACTGCCTTAGAAATGTTGCCCTGACAGGCGGAGAACCGTTTATTCGGGAAGATTTATTTGAAATTGCAGACATTTGGTATAAGAACTCAACCACTCAAACCGTTTCTATCACGACAAACGGCAGTATGCCTGACAAAATTGAAGATTTTTGCCAAAAAGCCTCACAGAAAAATATTCCTGTTTTCTTTTTGTTTTCATACGATTTTATAGGGGAAAAACATTCTGAATACAGACGTTTGAAGGATTTGCACATAAACGTTATGAAATCTTATGAAATTGTCAAAAAATTTTCGCCCAAAATGAATGCAATGTTGCAGTTGACCGTGAGTGAAAATAACGCTGACAGTGCAATTGAAACTTATGAGTATATGAAAAAGACTTTGGGTGTCAAAAATATCAATTGTTCAATCGTAAGGGGCGAAAACATTGACAATGCACCTGATGACGTACGTCAAAAAGTCGGCAACACTTACGAAAAATTGCAATCTCAAATTGATAAAGATTTTGATTTGCACGAACTTAGCGGATACACAAATCGTTCTTTGACCTCGACGATTTTGAATGCAAAAAATAAAATTTTGTGGAAATATGTTTTGAAAGATTTTCGGGAAAGAAAATACATTTCTCCGTGTCGTGCGGGCGAATTGCTCGGAATTATTTATTCTAAAGGTGATATTTTCCCTTGCGAAATGTTAAATAAATCATTTGGAAATTTGAAAGATTTTGACTATGATTTATTAAAATGTTGGAACTCCGAAATCGCCTCAAACATAAGAAAATCAATTCAAAACGACAAATGCCACTGCACTTATGAATGTGCTTGGCTGTTAAATATTCTCTCAACAGTTCAATATTATCCGGAATTGTTATATTATGTAGTCAGAAATGGTTTAAGGTGATGAATTTAGAATTATCTGTTTCAATAATTATTCCATCAAGAAATGTCGATTATCTTGTGGATAATTGCATCGAAAAAATCAGGGCTTTATATCCTGATGTTAAAATCGTGCTTATCCTTGATGAAATTTTGCCCGATGATTATAAAAAATTCGACACAAATGTCCATCTTTTAAAATCTCAAAAATATACCATGTCCGCAAAACGCAATCAGGGTGTGGATTTTGTTGACACAAAATATGTTGCATTGATTGACAGTGACGCTTTTCCCGATGAAAATTGGCTTGAAACTTCAATTGATTTTTTGGAAAACCATAACGATTATTCCGCAGTCACAGGCTGTCAAATGAACTATCCGAACGATTCTTTCACCCAAAAATGCTTGCGTTTGTTGAGATTTTCCCCACTTTTTTCTCATCAGGAATGGTTCAAAATAATTAATTTGAATACCAAAGAAACCGATTGTTCTGAATTTATGACCTCAAACGTAGTCATAACAAGAGAAACATACAAAAAATTAAACGGAATGTGCGAAGATTTTTATCTTGCAGAAGATAATGAATTTTCTCAAAGAATGTTTGAAAATGGCTATAAAATAAGGTTTATTCCGAATGTCAGAGTTTTTCACCGAGAAGCAAAAACCTATTCTTTTTTGAGAAAATTTTTTGCAATTTCAAATTATTACGCAAAATGTTTTGCAAACGGTATCAAAATCAAAAATAACGCACAAACTTTGTCACAATTTATGCCGTTTGCGGCGATTTGTTTCTATTTGCTGCTGGTGATTTTGCAATTTACGGTTTTAAAATCTCAGTTCTTGGCAAATTTACTCCTGATTTTGCCGATTGCAAGTTTGCTTTTGCTGATTTACAATGCGGTAATTATCACCAAAAAACTTGAAAATAAAAGAATTCATGGAATTATTTATTTGTTTTTTGTAAGCATTTTATTTTGCATTGTTTGGGTCTGGGGAACCTTTACAGGACTATGTTTTAAAGGTTTTTACGATGTCAAAAACGGTTATAAACACTATTAAACCGATTAATTTTGAAAAAATTTTAAATCTCGTTTGAGGTTAATAAATTTTTTACGTCTGAACTGTACGGAATTGCAGGGATTGCACCTTTTTTTGAAACGCATAGACTTGCAACGGCGTTCCCGAATTTTGCAAACTCGATAAGTTCTTCTTTTTCCAAAATTTCAATATCTTTGTCAGATTTTGAAATTTTGTATAAAAAACCGCCCCAAAAGGAATCACCGGCACCTGTTGTGTCAACGACACTGCAATGATAAGGGCTTACAAACTCTCCGCCGTTTTTGGCAAAAACATACGCCCCTTTGGCTCCAAGAGTTACAACAACAACTTTGACACCATTGTCATATAAATACTTTGCGGCTTTTTCAACCTCGGAAAATCCCGTCAAAAGTTCGGTTTCTTCGTCTGAAATTTTCATTAAATCAACATGTGGAATGAGGCTCTTCATGTGCTTTTGAGCAACTTTTTTGCTCCGCCATAAACTCGCTCTGTAATTCGGATCATAAGAAATCATCGCACCGTGTTTTTTTGCTGAATTTATAGCGAAAAACGTTGCGGAACGGGCAGGTTCATCGGTTAATGAAAGCGAACCGACATGAAAAATTTTGGCTTGTTTTAATAAATCCGTGTCGATTTCGGATTGCGAAAGTTTTGTGTCCGCACCGGGCTTTCGAGCAAATGAAAAAGACCGTTCGCCGCTTTCTGAAAGACTTACAAACGCAAGCGTCGTAAAGTATTTGTCGTCGATTATTAAATTATTCACAGCAATTTTTTCGTTTTCAAGAACTTGTTTCAAAAATTGACCGTGCATATCGTTTCCGACTTTTCCGATGAAAGCGGTTTTCCCGCCAAGTCGTTGAATTGCAACAAGAACATTTGCAGGAGCACCACCCGCATTTTGAGCAAAAAGTTTTTGCCCTCCCTGATTGTAACCTTGAAACGTGAAATCAATTAAAATTTCGCCTAAAGAAATAACATCGAATTTTTTATTTCGCAACATAAAACATATCCTCGATTTTTTATCATACATTTTTTTAAATGCTTTGACAATATATGCCCTGCGAAACACACCCTACCTACTTGAATAATTGATTTTGAATAATATACAAAAAGTTCATTTCATCTCCAAACCCACTCATTGACAATAATGACAATAACCGTATGACTTTACTCATTCCCTGTCATTGCGAACGAAGTGAAGCAATCCAGTGTTTATTCGTTCATCAAAAAAGTAGGGTTGACTTCAGTCAACCAAAGTATTTCCCCACTCATAACAAACTTTCCATAAAAAACATTCCGCTTTCACAAACTTTCACACACCCGAAACGCCCTTAAAACAACTCATCTCGTTGTTTATTAAGTTATATTAAGAATAATATATACAAAAAGACAATTTTTCAAAAGCAAAAGA